>Ga0136846_1207785_pt1 | contig 19339 bp, 16 predicted proteins | sample HopSoiMetagenom2_FD_96841 | JGI IMG/M metagenome (GOLD analysis project Ga0136846, IMG submission 96841) | Grasslands soil microbial communities from Hopland, California, USA - 2 Assembly 2016 (version 4) | ecosystem: Environmental > Terrestrial > Soil > Grasslands | place: USA: Hopland...
TAGGCGGACTTGGTGCCGGCGACGGCAATTGCCTTCCAGCGACCAAGACCAGCCGCCCCTTCCAGCAGCATTCGTCCATGCGTCTGCCCCATGCGGTAACGTCGCTTCGAAAGCCACGACAGCTTGGCGCGTCCGCTCGGCACGGGCTCATGGACCAGCGCGTCCTCGGCAAAGGCGATGCGCCCGCCCGCCCGATGCATATGGGCGAAAAATTCCGTGTCCTCCCCGCCGCTGCGTCCGAGCGCGAGGTTGAAACGGCGACCGGCAAGTGAGGGCGCCTTGCGCCGCAAAAGCACGTTGCAGGTATAGCCTGTGCGGATATCGCCCGCGACCCAGACAGGCAGGGTCGAATGAAAATCGCCACGGCGCATCCAGTCCGGCGCCGCATTCGGGTAGACGGCGCGCACCGGTCCGAGAACCGCGTCAGCTCCGGTCGTATCCGCCGTCGCCAGCAATTCCGTCAGCCAATCCTCCGAGGCCGTCTCGTCGTCATCGATAAAGGCGACGAAATCGCCGTTCGCCTGTTCCAGGCAGGCATTGCGGGCAATGGAAATATTCGAAGCCGGGCAATGCACATAGGCAATCTCGAAAGGCACGGCCGAGCGCATTGCCTCGACGCGATCTTGCGCGCTCGGCGTGACGTCGTTGTCAGCAACGATAATACGGACGAGGGCATCGGTCGGCGCATTCAAGTTGGCCAGCGACAGCAAGGTCTGGTCCAGCTCGGCGCGGCGATAGGTGCAGACGGCGATATCGATCTTCACGCGTGGATTCTCCGGGCTTTGCGTCATGACACCACCCTGCGCCCACGAAGTTTGAAGACTTCCATCCAGAAACCCATCGACCAGGCGAAATGCATGACCATGGCCGAGATGGCGGCAAGCGGCCCATAGGGGTTGCGGTGGCCGAGCGCGAGCCAGAAACCATAGGCGATGCAGGCAAAGGCCCAGAGGCTGACGGGAATGACCGCAACCCAATTGAGGATTGCCAGGAAGGCGCCGATGAAGATCGGCACCACGGCCAGTGGCAGCATCTGGCGAACACTCGGCATGCTGCGATGCTTCAGGATGTTGCGCGCCCGTCCACGGCCATAGCCGAGATATTGCCGGAAAAGCGTCGGGATGCTGGCGCGCGGATAATAGGTCATCGTCGTCTTGTCGGTGAGCCAGATGCGATAGCCGGCCTTGCGCAGCCGGTAGTCGAGCTCCGCATCCTCGTTGTGGCTGAAAGTTTCATCATAGCCACCGACCGTGCGGAAAGCGGTAATGCGCATCAGCGCATGGTGACCATGATCGGCCCAATGCCCCTTGGCACCCTCGCGATGCTTCGAGCCGCCATTGCCGAGCTTTGAGTTCTGCGCCACCGCCGTCGCCTTCTGAAAGGCGCTGAAACCCATGGTGCGCATGGCGACGACGACCGAGTCCGCCTCGGTCGCGTCGGCCTCCTCCACCAGTCTCTGGCAATAATCATCGGGATAGTCGCCATGGGCGTCGATGCGGATGAGATAGTCGTAATCGTCGCCGAAGGTTTCGACGGCGAGATTGATTGCAGCGCTTTGCAGCCGCTTCGGATTGTTGAGCAGGAGAACGCGCGGGTCGGTCCTGGCGATCTCCTTGACAATCTCCCGCGTCCCGTCGGTGCTGCCGCCATCGGCGACCACCACCCTGGCGTCAAGTTCATCCAGAGCGCCACCAAGCTTGGCGATCAGCGGCTCGATATGCTTCTCTTCGTTGAGGCAGGGAATAACGATCAGGCAACGCATCTGCTTGGGGTCTCCAGTTTTCATTGCAATCCACCTCTATTGCGATGCAGTTGTGGGATGGCCTGTAAATCGGCGGTTTGCTCGTTGATGCGGGTCAGGGAAGCCAGCCGCTGCACCAGGCCCTGACAGTCGGCGCGATCGGTCATCCATTGCCCGCGATCTTGCGCGGCCACGGCGTCGAAAGCAGCGAGATAGCGTTCCTCGTTCATGTCGCCCATGAGCGTGACGAGATGGGCGGGGTTGGCCTTATCGAGCATCAGGCCGATTTTCCGGCTCGCGAGGAACCGTGATGTCTCGGTGCCGTCCATCGCGATCGGCACGGTGCCGTAAAGGCCGCCCTCGTAGAGCCGGTTCGGCAGCAGCCAGCTCGAATTCAGACCCTCTTCGAAGAAATCGATCGCCCAGGAGAATTGTACCTCGCCATAGATCACTGACAGATCCTCCGGGTTCTTATAGGGACCGGCGAAATGCATGAAAGGCGCGTCGCGCACGACCCCATCGAAGTCGTCGAACTCCGAATGGGCTGGCCGCCCGCGCAGGACAATCTCGAAACGCCCATCCATCCGGCGTGAAAACTCATCAAGCAGCGCCAGCGATTTGCGGCAGCGAAGCGCGCCGAACCAGCCGATCTTCCAGGGCTGGCCCTTGGCCGGAACCCGGGGAGAGGGAAGGGCCGCGTCACTAAGGCCATCAAGCGCCAGAACCTTGTTTTCCAGCAGGTCGATCGGCAGATCGAGACCGGAACGGGGGCGGAAATAACGTTCGACGAAGGCGGGTGAACTGGTGAGCAGCAGCGCGGCATCCACGCCAAAATACCGCTCCACGCCGCGAAGGGCTCCGCCAAGCGTATCCTTGCGCAGCAGCAGCCGGTGAATATCGAGACATTCGTAGACAACGGGCATATCGCCGCCAAAGATGGCTCTCGCGCGCTTGGCCAAGACCAGCATTTCAAGATTGCGGCCGATGATCACGTCAGGCTTCTGGACCGAATGCAGCGAGCTGCGTAATTTCAGCGCGGACTTGGCAACGGCCGCGATGCGATGTGTGAACTGCGCGTCACGCGTCCGTCCGAGCTCGATCGGTTCGATACCGTGCACGGCCGCCAGCGCATTGTCGTCACGCCGGAAGCCAGCCAATGTCACCCGTGCTCCGCCCGCCTGCAGCATCAACACCCGCCGGCGGACGGCGGGGTCTGCGAGATCGTGGACGAAGTAGAGAATATGCAGCATTCAGACTTCCGTTTTCGTGCCCGGTAGAAGCCAGGCGTCTCGTTTCAGTTCAGCTTGCAGGCGATTGATTCCGGGAACTGGCACTTGTCGCCTTCCGCGGTGAAGGCAACACGCTTGATCTGCATGGTCGCCGGGCTGCCGCCATAGGCGAACTTGCCCATCCAGCCGCTCAGCGTGTCCGTACCCCAGAGGCTGAAGAAGATCTTCTGGGCATGCGTCGGTATCTTCGACGGGTCGGTGACATCCTGGACCAGCTGGCCGTTCACATAGTAGCGAAGCCGATCTTTTTCCCAGACAAAGGCATAGTCGTTGAAGCCCTGATCCGCGCCGCCGGGGACGGGAACCAGTTTCTCGTTGCCACCCTTGGCGGCGATATATTGATTGAGCTGGACCTGCCCGGCATTCTTGCCGAGTACCTCGAAATCGATCTCGTCATGCGGTCTCTTGTCGGTCGGACCGATATAGGTGAAGAACGCCGAATTGAGGCCGGGGCCGGTTGCCGTGCGATAACGGGCCTCATAGGTGCCATAGCCAAAACGCTTGGTGGTCTGAATCTCGCCGCAGGCATAGTCGCGCTGGCCGGTCTTGCCCTGGGTGAATTGAATCTGGAGCGCGCCGCCCTCGATGCTGACTTGCTTCTTCGACCAGGTGCAATTCTGGTGCGGGCCGTTGTTCCAGCCGTCCGAAATGAACCAGCGGCTGTTGTCGATTTTTTCGAAATTGTCGACGAAGGAGGTGCCGTTCGGCTTGTCCTCCTGCGCGGAAACCACGCCGGGAACAAGGCCGGCGCTCAAGATGGCCAGTGAGACAAGGCTGAGTCTGCGCGCATGGGCGGTCGGTTTCGTCATGTGTCACCTTTGCTTGGAAGTCGCCTGCCGGCGATTGGCGGTTGCCGGGGCTTCGGCATGCCGCCGCGTTCGGCTGCCGGTCAGCAGATTATGGAAAGAAGGCAGGTTGGAACGCGTCACACCGTTGGTTAGAGGCAGTGCCATCAGGGTGATGGCAGCCGCCAATAGATAGAAAATTGGATAGGTTTCACTGCCGCCACGGCTCCAAAGAACCCAGAGGCAGAACAGCAACGGGTAATGGGCGCAGAAAATCCAGAAACTCAGGCTGCCGGTCTCCGCCAGGCTCTGGCCGATCCGGCTCCTGATGAAGATCGCCGATAGCGCCCAGAAACCAGGAATGCCGACGATGACCATGAGTTTGCGGCCTATATCGAGCCACAAGGGAAAGTCCGGGCCGGTGAGATACGCTGCCGTAGCCAAAAGGGCCGTAAGGGCGATGAACGTAGATCCGATCACTGCGGCGTAGCGGTCGATGATCGTCAGATCGACGCGATAGAGGCTGAGATAGATGCCGAAGCTGAAGCTGAAGAGGATGGAATTTCGAAGCACGATGCCGAGCGGGATCGGCAACACCGCCAGCAGCAGCAAGCCCGCCAGCGTCGGCAGCGGAAAGCGACTGATCAGTATCGCCAGCAATGGCGACAGCAGGATGCAGACGAAGAGATCGCGCAGGAAATACAAAGGCAGGTTGATCGGCGTGCCATTGATGGCGAAAAGGAGCGCCGAAAGCGTGCGCGGGCTGGCGTTTGAAATGTCCGGCATAAAGCCGTCGCCGACGCCGACGCGCTGCAGGATCAGCACGAGAAGAAAGAAGGCGCTATTCCACAACAAGAAAGGCAGCAGAACGGTCTTCGTCTTGCGGCGAACGGTCTTGGCATAGTCAATCTTCACCGTGCCGTGACGGAAAAGAAGATAGCCGGAAATGGCGCTGAGGCAGGGAACACCGACGCGAAAAAGACTTTCGCGCAGGAAGACCCGGAACCAGTCGAAGAGCCCATAATCACCGTTAAACGGGCTGGAATTCGCATCGAATGGGATATGCACGAATATGATGCCCGAGATGAGCACGATACGCATGAGATTTATCCGCGAAGACACGTTGGCAGTCACATTCACGATGTCCGTCACCCCTTTTCCAGGTCGCTCCCCCCTTGCGACCGTTTCAACCAGAGCAGACCAGAGCCCACACGCCTAACCTAGGGCGATCTCCCGAAAAGAAATATGGCAGTGCAGCAAAAAACAAGAAAAAATGGGCTTCAGCAGCCGCAATTTCGAGGCGAAAAGGACAATGAAACAAGCGATTCGGCAGGCGTTATCTGTGGAAGTCTCTGGTATTAAAAGGTTTTAAGTACGCTGAAATAATTCGTGAAACGATCGATAATCCTATGAAGCGCCAACATCATTTTTTTCGCAATAGGTGAACATTTTTTTGCACCGCCACAGAATCCGTGAGCAAACGTGATCAGAATGCGGCAATGGTGCAAGTTCCCTAAGAAAACACGACTGGATCACTCGGCCACAGGTTGAGTTTTCGCCTTTGGAATTCTGCGTGAACGAACGAGTTGCAAGACTTTTCGTACAAGTGCTCTCTCGGTCAGCAGGACGAAAGCAAGGTAGATTACGCCGCCCACCACCGAGCCCACGATGATCTGCACTACAGCATTCGGCATAGCTGTCTTCAAATGGTCCAGCATGAAACGGACGATGATCGCCATGATAAAAGCGATGATCATCGGCCGGTTACTGACGTAGAAGCCCTGGAGGAACGGCGTGCCGTCGGCGCGAAAAACCGCCCAGGAGTAGAAGATCAGCGTGATGGCGTTGACGATGCAGAGCCAGACCACGGCGTTGATCAGATCGCCGGTGATCGCGCCGTAGGAGACCGTGGCCGTGGTGATGATGGCGCGGACGACGGCCGACCAGAACAGGACGCTGCCGCGTCCGACACCCTTGAGGTAAGCAATGAAAGTGCTACAGGGCGTCAGGATCGCCTTGGAAAGCGCCAGCAGCCCAAGCACCGGCCAGGCATATGCCCATTTCTCTCCGAACAGCACCAGCATGGCCGGCTCGGCAACGGCCCACAGCCCGAACATCATCGGGGCCAGAAGCACCGTCGTGACTTGAGTGCTGAAGACGAGCGCAACGGACCGGCGCTTGCGGTCATGCATCATATGGCTGAAGGCCGGAAACAGCACGCCCATGACAGCCGGGAGCACGATCTGGTCCGGGATGCTGGCAAGACGGTTGCCGGCGGAATAGGCGCCGGCATCGGCCAGGCCGAGATAGCGGGCGATGATGACCATCGGCGACTGGAAGGCGACGAAATTGGCTATTTCCGAGCCCATCATGCCGAAGGAGAACTTCGTCAGGCCCTTGATGCGGCTGAAGGAGAAGACGAACCGAGGGAAATAGCCGGAGACGGTGTAGAGGCCGACGAGACGCACGGTGCCAGAGACGAAAAGCTGCGCAACGAGGGACCAGACGCCAAATCCGAACAAAGCGAGCCCGACCGCGACCAGCGCACCGGAGGATTCCGAAATCATGCTCCAGACCGCATCCTTGCTGAAACTCATCCGCCGCGCCAGGATCGAATAGGCCACGTCGGCGGCAAGCTGGATGGGAATCATGAAAGCCATGATGCGCAACAGATAGGCTGCCTCTTTGGCGCCTAACAATGTTGCGAAGAAGTCGGCGAAAATATAGAGAACTACGGCCATCAGTGTCGATACGGCCAGATTCACCCAGAAGACGGAGTGAATTGTCAGCATATCCTCCTTCTCCTGGATGACGAGAGAGGAGGTGAGCCCGGCGCCGCCGATCATGGCAAGGAACTGCACGACCGTGAACGCCACGGCGACGACGCCGAATTCTTCCGGAGTAAGGATGCGCGCCAGGATGGGTACGGTTATGAATTTCAATCCAAATGTACTTGTCTTCGATAAAACGCTCCATCCGACATTGTTCGTTATCGAACGGACGCTAACTGTTGAGGTCATTACGACATCCTGTCTCTTGGGAGCGGCTTTAGTCAGCGATTGAGATTGTCGAAAAATGCATGGCCGTGACCCTGGGAGGGGGTCGCAAACTCTTTGTTGAAAAACGTAAGGCGAAAAAATGGCGTCAATTACGATTGTTATTCCCTTCTACCAGAGACAGACAGGCATTCTGCAGCGCGCATTGAGATCGATATCCAAGCAAGTGTTTCAGGATTTCGATATCCTTATCGTCGACGATGAATCGCCGCTCTCGGCGGTAAGTGAACTTCAATCGCTCGGAGACGCCGAGCGGGCGCGCATTACGGTCATTCGCCAAGCCAATGCGGGACCGGGCGGTGCGCGCAATACCGGTCTTGATAACGTGCCGGCCGCAAGCCGTTTCGTCGCCTTCCTCGATTCCGACGACGAATGGGCGCCGGAGCATCTGAGCAACGCTTTCGAAGCACTGACGCGCCATGATGGCGATTGCTATTGGGACTCGATCCACGGCGGTGAGGGTTTTTCCTATCATTTCGGCATAGATGAGCTGGCAAAATTACCGGATGCCGTGCGCCTCTCCGATACGCCCCTGATCATCGAACTCCCCGATATCGCCAGCGTGATGTTGAAAGACTGGAGCTTCCTGCATCTCTCTTGCATGGTGATCGGCCGGCCGCTGTTCGAGAAGGTCCGCTTCGAGGCCGCGCTGCGGCTGGCGGCCGAGGATGTGCTATTCTTCTGCGACTGCATCATGGCCGCCAGGCGCGTCCTGCTCTGCGAGGATGCCGGAGCGCTGCGCGGTGAGGGCGTCAACATCTTTCACAGCGTCGACAATGACTCGCCCGAGTTCCTGCACCAGCAGTTCACCGCCTGGACGGCACTCAACACGCTGGAACAGCGGTTTTCGCGCCGGCCGCAGGATATCGTGACCATTCGCGCCTGCAAAAATCGCGCCCGCCAACAGGCATTGTGGAGCCAGGTACGGCAGCTGCGGCGGCGGAAATGGCCGCAGCTCGGGCTGCTTGTAAAATGGGCATGGCGCGACCCGGGTATATTGCAGAGTGCGATGCAGCTTGCCGTCGGCAAGTTTACGCCCTAGTTTTCGCAGTGCAGCAAAGTTGTTCATGCCACATTCTAGAGCCAATGTATGTTCAGCTACGGTCTAGATCATCAAGGAGTCCTGTATGAAGCCGTTCCACTGGGAATCAACCCATGGCAATTTCGGTGACGATCTCAATCTCTGGCTCTGGGATTTTCTACTCCCCGGCCTGCGTGACGTTCATGAGGAAACACTGCTGGTCGGCGTGGGGACCGTCCTGAACACGCTGCTATTACCGACTGAAGGTCAAAAGCTCGTCATCGGCAGCGGCTTCGGCTACGGCTCTCTTCCTGATATGAGCGACAGGAGCAAATGGGATATCCGCTGCGTACGCGGTCCGCTCACGGCGGAAAAAGTCGGCCTTCCCGCGGAAATGGGCATCATCGATCCGGCCGCTATGGTCACCGAGATGCCGGAATTCAAAAATCTGCCGAAGACCAAGCGTCATACTTTCGTGCCGCATTGGGAGTCGGCCGGGGCCGGGCTCTGGGAGGGTATCTGCAAGACCGTCGGTCTTTCCTATCTCGATCCCCGTGGCGAGGCGAAGGCTGTGATCCGCGAGATCGCAACATCCGAGCTGATCGTCGCCGAGTCCATGCATGGCGCGATCCTTGCGGATGCCTTCCGCGTGCCGTGGATCGCCGTCAGTACCTCGCGGGCGATCAACAGCTTCAAATGGAACGACTGGGCCTATTCTCTCGGGGTTACCTACGCGCCGAAACATATTCCCGTCTCCACCCGCGCCGAAGCGATCGCCAAGGGCGCCCGCTTCTGGGGCGTCGGTTTCGAACGCGACGAGCAGGCCGCCGATGAACTGGGGAAGCAGCGGTATGGCGAGACCGTCCTTGTCGATCCGCAACAGACCACGCTGCGCGTGATGGCGAAACAGGCGCTTGCCGTACCTTCGGCGCTGGCGCTCTGGCAGGCCAGCAAGGCGAAGCCTCAGCTTAGCAGCGACGCGGCCCTTGCCGGTCGCAAGGAGCGCTTCATGACGGTGATCGAAGGCGTGCGGCGCGACTACCTCTGACGCGCCAAGGCTTATTCGGGAGCGGCTTGCAGGAGATATCGCAGGCCGTTCACGCCTGAATGGGCAATCGGCGCGCTGCCGCCCTTGCGAAAACGCTCGGTCTTATCGGCGAAAATACCGCCGGCTATGGCCGGAATGGCGGCAGGTTTGCCCAAGGCGTAGGACGCGGCGGCGCTCATGCCCGATTGCGATTTGATATCGAGAAAATGCCGCAGTTCGTACCGGCCGCGAATATGGTGCTCGTGTCGGCGGATGGCCGCCGCGTCGGTCCGCGAAAGTCCGCCGGCCGCGAGGATCGCCCGATCCGCCTCATAGAGCCGCCGCAAATCGTCGGTGCGATGCCGGCCGCTCAGGGAATTGCTGCGCACCACGGCGCCGTAGCCGCAGCTATGGATGATCTTGTAGCGCGCGGCCTTGGCAAGCGCCCGCACATAGAGGTCGTAATCCTCGCCGAGACGCAAGGCTTCGTCATAGCGTAGCCCATGCTTGTCCAGAAACGAGCGGCGCATCAGCGGCTTCAGGAAGCCGATCTCGCCACGCCGGACACCACGCTTGGAGATATTGCCTTCGACAAAGGCGACCAGGTCCAGGAAGCGCGGCTTCGGATCGAAATGATCGAGCATGGTATAGGCAGTCGAAACCGTATCGGCATCGACGAAGGCGATGTTGTCGGCGACGAAATCCCAATCATTGCCGGCAAGCAGCGGCTTGAAGCGGCCCGGAAAAAAGAAATCATCGGCATCGAGGATACTGATCAGCGGCGCGCGCGAAATCTCGATCGCGTGATTGCGGGCAGCCGCGGGGCCGCGGTTTTTCTCGAATTCCTGGATGATCAGGCGGCCGGTGCCATCATCAGCCTGAGCGGCGGCGGCGGCCGTGCCATCCGTCGAGCCGTCGTCGATGACGACGACCTCAGCCACTTCCGGCTCGCGCAGCGCCGAAGCCACGGCGAGACCAATCGTATCGCTGGCATTCTTCGCGGCAATGATTACACAGACATTGTTTTCGGCACTGTCGATCAAGTCGGCCTCCATGGTTCTGTTGGAGACTTAGGACGACAACAGCCATCCGGCAACCACATGATTGCCAAAAGATACGCCGAGCGGCGACGTCAGGGGTTGAAGGGTTCGGAACGATTGAGGTTGGCAGCGGGCAGGCCGCTGACCTTGTCACCTTCACGCGACGGCATTGCGGAGGAGCCTTCATTCAACAACGCATCCCTCGCACTGCGTTCCTTCCACACCAGGAAAAGAACGCCCGCGAAGTAACCGATCTGGAGTAGGACGGCGCAAACCAGAGTTTCGATCAGGGTGATCGAAATAGAATGCGTCAGAAAATAAGTCGCGATGGCGAATACGGCCAGAGTGCCCGCCATGCTGATGAAGACGCGAGGTGCATACATGCGTTACCTCCTCCCCAGGAATATCTGCATAAAAGTAATCAAGGTCTTGCCTCCCTCAGTAGACCCAGAACTTAAATATATTTTATGATTCATTGAGATTCAACCAAGCGACGGTAATGCGTTACGAATTGATACGGATGCTACGTCGCGGCCGTTAAAACTACTCCTCCACAATCAGTACAATTGCATTCATTATCTTTTTTCTCTTCTGGGCACTCTCCCAGGGGTTGTTCGCGAAAATTTCACATTCAATTTTCGTAGTGCTAATCGATTAGTGCAATCGAATTTAATTTAAACAATTCAATCAACTTTTGTTACAAAGTTCAGTCGCTGCTGCCACCAATATGTGCGGCGCAATATGTTGTTGCAATGCAATAATTTTCGACAAAAAATAGTTTTTCTTAGAAACTCAAAGAGAGGTAGATGTGTAATTCGAAAATATCGATCGAATAAATCGATAGATTTAACTTTTAACATTATGTTACACCATCGCAAGTAACGTAAGAAGTGAATTATTCTATCGTTTATACAGTGGATAAGCTTGATTAGGACGGAGCAGGAAACGTCTAATCTCGGTGCTTTGTCCGCGTTGGCGGTAAAGCCATACCATGGATCGGCATTGCCATAAAAAATTGGCTTAAAAAATCCCAATCTCATCCTACACTCCTCGCTGCATCGCACTAACTACGCGTCCGAGACATTTCCGACCAATTCGCCAACATGAATGGAGTCATCTCTATGAAGTCTGCGACGAGATCGGCCACATCGGCTTTTTTCAGCGCCACGGAAAGCGACGTCTTTCCGCCGACAGGTGGAATCCTAAAGAGAGGATTCGACTTCACAGCCGCCCTGATGGGGCTGATCCTCATCAGCCCCCTCTTCCTCATGCTCATGCTCCTGGTGAAGCTTTCGGATCGAGGCCCGATCTTTTACGGTCATCGCCGCATCGGTCACAACGGCAAAACCTTCCGTTGCATGAAGTTCCGTACCATGGTCGTCGACGGTGACAGGGTGCTGCAGGCTTATCTGCAGGCCAATCCCCGCGCGATGGACGAATGGCGCGCAACGCGCAAACTGCAAAACGACCCCCGCGTTACCCTTATCGGCGCGGTGCTTCGCAAACTGAGCCTCGACGAATTGCCGCAGCTCCTCAATATTATCCGCGGCGAAATGAGTGTCGTCGGCCCCCGTCCGGTCGTCGAGGACGAGCTGGAACGCTACGAAACCTCCGCGATCTACTATCTCCAGTCTCGACCGGGCCTGACCGGTCTGTGGCAGGTCAGTGGCCGCAACGACGTCTCCTACGAGAGCCGTGTCGCCTTCGATACGCATTATGTCAAAAACTGGTCGCTCACCAGCGACATGATGATTATCGCCAAAACCATTCCTGCGGTTTGCCTGTCGCGCGGCAGCTACTAACGACAAAGCAGATGCCGCAGGGAGGCTCCTGCGGTTTCCCCGCGTCTGCGGGGCTGCGATTTAATAACAGGGAAGATCCTGCATGATTGAAATTCGGCCTTCTGGTAGGCTTTTTGGCGCAACCACATCTTTTCGTTGCGCGGCTCTTATCCTCCTCAGCCTGCACATGGTGCCGGGCAATGCTCGTGCTGATAACCTTCCCGGATATCACCTGGGCGTCATGGACAAGCTGCGCATTCGCGTTGCCGAATGGCAGACGGCAGAGGGCACGATTCGCGACTGGTCGGTGATTTCGGGTGACTACACGGTCGGTCCATCCGGCTCGGTTTCCCTTCCGTTCATCGGAGACATGCCTGCCAGCGGCAAGACGACGGATGAGATCGCCGGAGCGATCGGCCTTGGATTGCAGAAGCAGTTCGGCCTGCGTGACCGGCCTTCGGCTTCGGTGGAGCTTTCGCAATACCGTCCGATATATCTCTCCGGCGAGGTTCAAAATCCGGGCGAGTATCCTTTCGCGCCCAATCTGAGCGTCCTCAAGGCGATCAGCCTTGGCGGCGGCATGCGCCGCGCGGACGCTGGCCAGCGTTTCGCGCGCGATTTCATCAATGCCAAGGGTGACGCCGTCGTCCTGATGGCGGAACGCGGGCGGTTGCTGATGCGTCAAGCGCGTCTTTTGGCCGAGCTCGCCGGCAAGGATCAGATCGATGTTCCGCCGGAGCTGCAAAAGCTGCCGCAATCGGCCGACCTGCTCGCCAGCGAAGACGCCCTGATGAAGACGCGCAGCGTGCGGATGAAGACGCAGTTGCAGGCGCTGGCGGACCTGAAGGTGCTGCTGCAAAGCGAGGTCGAGGGGCTGGCGAAGAAGACCGAGACGCTAAGCCGCCAACTTGATCTTGCCAAGGCAGACCGCGACAAGGTCGAGAGCCTGGCGGAAAGAGGATTGGAGCTTGCCTCACGCAGGATTTCGGCCGAACAGCGCGCCGCCGACGTCGAGACCAATATGCTGGATACCGACACGGCATCGTTGAATGCCAAGCAGAGCATCAGCAAGGCCACCCAGGACGAAAATACGGTGCGCAACGATTGGCAGAATTCGCTCGCGAAAGATCTGCAGGATACCGATACCCAATTGGAAACCTTGCAGCTTAAGCTTTCTACCAGCCAGGCGTTGATGCAGGAGGCTGTCGCGCAGTCGTCCGATGCCAGCAATATCGACCCCGGCGGGAAGGACGTGAACATCGTCTACACCATTGTACGGGATGAGAATGGTCAGGCGAAGGAAATTCCGGCACAGGAAAATACCCTGGTCTTGCCCGGCGATCTCATCAAGGTGAGTGCCGGTCTCGCCATGCGATAAGGAGAGTCGATGCGGATTCGCAAATCGACCTTTATTCGTCCGGGCAGCAACGCCACCTATGGCATGGTGGCGATTGCGCTCTCCTTTTTTGTTTTCGCCTATTCCGGCCGCTTCGGGCAGGTTTCCATTCTCGTCTACTACGCGATGTGGTTTCCGTTGGTGCTGATCGATTATCGCAGCGCGCTCGGCAATTATTCCAAGCAGCTCTGGATCTTTGCCTTCGGCATTTTTACCTGCCTCTCCATCTTCTGGTCGGTGGTGCCTCCGGTGACCGCTCGCGCCGCAATTCAGTACATGACGCATATCATCTGCGCGCTGATCGCCGTGCGTACGCTCGATATCCGCACCCTGGTACGCGGCGCAATTGCCGGCACCAGCATCGTGCTGCTCTATTCCGTGCTGTTCGGTTTTTATGCCTTCGACGCGATCGACGGCACCTATAGCTTCGTCGGCGCTTTCGACTCGAAGAACCAGCTCGGCTTTTACGCCTCGCTCGGCATCTATTTCGCTTTCGCCGCGGTCTTCATTCTTGGTGAGCGCCGTATCTGGCTGGTTGGGGCGGGCGTCGTCGGGCTTTTGGCCGCCTACTGTCTTCTTGCTTCGCAATCGGCGACCTCAGTGCTGGTTACCGGCATGGTGGTGATGCTCTGCATCTGCATGCGCGTCATCCTGTTCCTGTCGCCACGACAGCGCAAAAAGCTGTTTGCCACCGCGGCCATATCGGGGGTCGTTCTCGCCGTTGCCGGTGTCTATCTCGGCGCCGTCGATCTCGTGCTCGGCGCCTTCGGCAAGGATTCGACGCTGACCGGCCGCACCTATCTCTGGCAACAGGGCATAGCCGCCACCGCATTGCATCCCTTCTTCGGGATCGGCTATCAAGCCTATTGGGTACAAGGATTCTCGGAGCCGGAACGCCTGTGGGAAGAATTCTACATCACCTCCCGCGCTGGCTTCCATTTTCACAATACCTTCATCGAAACGGCGGTCGAAACCGGCCTGATTGGCGTTTTCCTGCTGGTGTCGATATTGCTGACGGCGGTTATCGGCCACCTCAAGCGGTTTCTCAACGATCTTAGAAACGATGAATCCTATATTCTGTTCGGTCTGGCGACGCTGCTTTTGATCCGCGCTTTCGTCGAGATCGACATTCTCAATCCCTATCAGGTCGGCTCATTCCTGTTGTACTTCATGGCCGGAAAGCTGACGATGAGGGCGCAAGCGCCGCGGATCGCTCCGTTTGTCTCCGACGACCGAACGGAACATGGGGCGCCAGTGAACTGGGAGCCTCAGATCGGCAGATGAAAACTCTTTATGGCATTCAGTATCTTCGCGCTCTTGCCGCTCTCGCCGTGGTTCTGTTCCATGCGGCGGAACGCAGCAACAGCCATTTTCAGATCGGGGCGGCTGGTGTCGACGTCTTTTTCGTCATCAGCGGCTTCATCATGTGGACAATAAGCGAGCGTCGACCCGTGACGCCTGTGCGATTTCTGTTGGATCGAGTGCAGCGCATCGCGCCGTCCTACTGGATCGTCACCGCCATTATGGTCGCGGGGGCAGTTGCCGGATTGTTTCCGAACATGAAACTGACGGCTGGCCATGTTCTCGGTTCGATGATTTTCATTCCCGCGCGCTCGCCGAGCAGTGGCATGATCTGGCCGGTTTTGGTGCAGGGATGGACGCTGAACTACGAAATGTTCTTCTACGCCATTTTCGCCGCTGCATTGCTTTTATCGCGCCGTCTGCGGTTTGCCAGCATAACCATTGTCTTCGTTGCCTTCGTCATTGCTGGCGTCATCGTCAATCCGCAATCACCATTGCTGCTGGTCTACACGCGGCCGATCATCCTGGAGTTCGTTGCCGGCATCATCCTTGCCCGAATGTGGCTATCCGGGAAGATACCAGGTCCTCGCCTCGGCCTGACCTTGATCGGCGTCTCATTGGTAGGCTTTGCCGCTATCCAGGTTCTACGCCTCGACTTCAACGAGCTGAGCTGTGGCCCGCTTGCCGTGGCGTTGGTGCTCGGTACGGTATCGCTGGAACACAGCGGAAAGCTGCCTGATATGCCGCTGCTGACCTATCTGGGCAATAGCTCATATTCTATCTATCTTTGGCACACGCTGGCGATCTCGGTGGTGCTGAAATTAATGGCGCGCACCGAAATACCCTCCGATGTCGCAACATTCATCAGTCTGATCTCAGGTGTTTTGCTGGGTATCTGTGCCTACGAATTGATCGAAAAGCCGCTGCGTGGCCTATTGAAGAGCCGGAGCTGGCAAAGATCACGCCCTTCGCCGGCGTGATCTTTGCTGCAAACCCTCAGAGACGCCGCCGCCGCAACTGGTCGAAATAGACGATCACGATGATCAGCACGCCGGTGATGATGCGTTGCCAGAAGGAATTCAGGTTCAGGAGATTGGCGCCGTTGTTGATGGTCGCCAGGATGAAGGCGCCGATCAGCGGGCCGTAGACGGAGCCGATCGCGCCGAAGAGGCTGGTGCCGCCGATAACCGACGATGCAATCGCCTGCAATTCCCAGCCATCGCCCTGGGTCGCGTTGCCGATGGCTATGCGCGAGGCAAGCAGAACACCGACCAAGGCTGCGCAGGTTCCAGACAATATATAGGCGAAATAGATCATCCCGTTGACGTTGACGCCGGAGAGGCGCGCCGCCTCGCGGTTCGAGCCGACAGCGAAAAGATAACGACCCCAACGGCTCAAATGCAGGAAGACGACGGCTGGAATTGCCACCACGATCACCATCCAGAACAGGCTCGGAATACCGAGAAAATCCGCGACCGAGAAATTTGTGAACGCGTCGTTGACGATGTTGATGCTCGAGCCGTTGGTGATGAGCAAGCCGATGCCGCGCAGAGAGGTCAGCGTCGCCAGCGTGATGATGAAGGGCGGCAAGCCCATGCGCACGATGCCGAAGCCATGGAATGCCCCGATAAGAACCCCGAAAAGCAAGGTTATGAGGATTGCGGCCCAGATCGGAACTCCGGCCTGAAGCAGCCAGGCAACAATTACGGTGCAGAAGCCGACGATTGCGCCAACGGAAAGATCGATGCCACCGGTGATGATGACGAAGGTTTGTCCGAGCGCAAGGATGGCCGTCATCGACCCCTGGCGCGCCAGGTTGGTGATGTTGAGCTGCGTCCAGAACACGTCTGTCGAGAAGCCGAGCACGACCCATAGCGCAATCAAGAGCAGGATCAGCGTTAGGCTGAAGAGGATGCTCATCTTACGCCGTGGTGCAACGGCGGGGCCTTCTGTCGTGTTCGCGACCATTCTTTTTCTCCTCTTTCGATTTTTATCGTTCAGACGCCGATGGCCTCGCCGAGGACTTCCTCATGCGTGGCGGCGTGAAAATCATGGCTGGCGACGAGCTGGCCGTGGCGAAACACATGTAGACGATCGGCAAGCTCGTAAACCTCGGGCAGGTAGGAGGATATGACGATGATGCCCGCGCCGTCGCGAAGCAGCTTGGCGAACAGCCGATAGATTTCCGCCTTGGTGCCGACATCGACACCCACCGTCGGCTCGTCGAAGATGAAAAGCTTGGCGCCATGGCTCAGCCATTTTCCGATGACCACCTTCTGCTGATTGCCGCCGGACATGGCGGAAACCAGGACCCGTCGGCTGGGCGTCTTTATGCTGAGATCGCGAATCTGCTTGTCGGCATTAGCAGCCTCGCTCTTTTTGTTGATGATCGGACCGCGGCTTAGCCGATTAAACACAGGCAAATTGATATTGAGGCCGATCGGCAGGTTAAGGCAAAGCCCCTGATCGCGGCGGCTCTCGGGCGCGAGCGCGATACCGAGATCCATTGCGTCGCGTTCGTTGCGGATTTTGACTTTGCGCCCCTGCCAATAGATCTCGCCTGCCGAGACCGGCTGACGGCCATAGAGGCCGAGCGCAAACTCGCTGCGACCGGCGCCGATCAGCCCATAAAGCCCGACGATCTCGCCGGCCCGAACAGTCAGCGAAACATCCTCGAAACCAGGACCGGAAAGGCCGCGCGTCTCAAGGATGGGCTCACCGATCGGTATCTCTTCCTTGTGGTAGATCTGTTCGATCGAGCGATTGATCATTAGCTTGATCAGTTCGTCGTCATTGGTTTCGGCAATCAGGCGGGTGCCGACATGCGTGCCGTCGCGCAGCACGGACACGCGGTCGGCCAGCTCGAAGACCTCCTCCATGCGGTGGCTGATGTAGACGATCGTCACGCCTTCGCTTTGCAGCCTGCGGATCAGCTTGAACAGCTGAGCCGATTCCTTGCGCGTCAAATAGGCGGTCGGCTCGTCGAAGATCAGGAATTGCGTGCCGCGCATGGCGGCTCTTGCTGTTGCGACCAGCTGCTGCTGACCAATGGTGAGAGAGCTCAGAAGATCGGCGGCCGGCAGTCCGAAGCCGAGATCGTCAAGTACCGCCTGGGCCATGGCGACCATCTGCTTCTTGCGCATCAGGCCGAAGCGATTGACTTCGTCGCCGAGAAAGAGATTGGCGGCGACTGTCAGATGCGGGCAAAGGACGACTTCCTGATGCACGGCGTTGATGCCGCGCGCGATCGCTTCATTGGGATTTGCAAGGGCGACCGGATGGCCGCACCAGAATATCTCGCCGTCGGTCCTGGTGATGACGCCGGTCAAAAGCTTGATGAGCGTCGACTTGCCGGCTCCGTTTTCGCCGACAATGGCGTGGATTTCGCCGGCCAGGAACGTGATCGTCGCCGGCTTCAGCGCCTCCACATAGCCATAGCGCTTCTGCAATCCCTTGAGTTCGAGGATAGGCGAGCCGGCCGCAACGCGACTTGCTTCCGTCTTGATCGTGTCATCATGCCGATGGCTGATTTCTTCAAGGCTCGTCATGGGTCTCCTTCCTCTTGCATTGCCGCGCGGCCGCCCGAGAAGCGGCTGGAGCGTCATGCCGAAAAGTGTGAGCGGTTTTCGGACAACATCACGCTCTGTTTTTTGATTTTAGAGCGAAAGGGCCGCGCCCGATCGGTCGGGCGCGGCCTTCAGACTTTACTTGACCTTCGGGTTGATCAGGGCCTCGATCTTCGGCTCGCTCATGTTGGCCTTGGTCACGAGGTTGGCGCCGGTGTCGACATTGGCTTCAACCTTTTCACCCTTGGAGACGGCAAGCGCGGTTTTGATGCCGTCGTAACCCATGCGGTACGGGTCCTGAACGACGAGGCCGGCAATAGCGCCGCTCTTCAGGAAGCCGAGGGTCTTATCGTCGCTGTCGAAGCCGATAACCTTGACCTTGTCACTGAGCTTGTTTTCAGCAATGGCCTGGCCGACACCCTGCGCCATGATCAGATTGGAGGCAAAGACGCCTACGATCTTCGGATTTGCCGTGATCAGGTCAGTCATGATGTTGAGGCCGGTCGTTGCCTGACCGTCAGCATACTTGTCGGCGACGACCTTCAGGCCCGGATACTTGGTCTTGACCTGATCCAGGAAGCCCGTGCGGCGCTGTTCGAGAGAACCTGCGCCGGGCGTGTTGGTGATGATGACGACATCGCCTTCATCCTTGCCGGTCATTGCCTTGATCGCGGCGGCAAGGCCATCAGCAGCAATGCGGCCGCCCTGCACGTTGTCGGTGGTCAGGAATGACTTGAAAGCCTTGGAGTCGGCGCCGGAGTCGATACCGATAATCGGAACGGACTTCGCTGCTTCGTCCACAGGCTTGCCAAGCGCCTTGAACTCGGTCGGAGAGATGACGATTGCAGCCGGCTTGCCGGCGACAGCGTTTTCAAGAATGCTGATCTGACCATTGACGTCGGTTTCAGCCTGCGCACCCAGCTCCGGCACCTTGACGCCAAGATCCTTGCCAGCCTTACGAGCGCCGGCGAGAACGATTTGCCAGTAAAAGGATGTCGTGTCCTTGACGATGATCGGGATCGTCACCTCGGCCGCGAAGGACTGCGCTGGCATGGCGACGGCAATCATGGCCGCGCCGGCAAGACCGGCAAAGGTACGGCGGGACAGAAGGGATTTAGTGATGGTCATTGGTTTCTCCTCTCAACGCGCTCTCTCCTGTACACCGGCCGTTGAACGCTTGCGGCTCGGTACCGTGAGCGCCAGATGGCTCACGCATCACGTAGCAGCACGAAGCCACCCACGCCAAAACAGGCTTTCCTCCTCTTTCAAGTCGCCTCTCCCGGCGACTTGATAGCTCTCTATTTCTTCCTCAAACCCGAACGGCGCCGTCGCCCA
>Ga0136846_1239803_pt1 | contig 19333 bp, 15 predicted proteins | sample HopSoiMetagenom2_FD_96841 | JGI IMG/M metagenome (GOLD analysis project Ga0136846, IMG submission 96841) | Grasslands soil microbial communities from Hopland, California, USA - 2 Assembly 2016 (version 4) | ecosystem: Environmental > Terrestrial > Soil > Grasslands | place: USA: Hopland...
CAGGGGCTGCGCGCGCTGTGCGACCGAGAGAGCATCCTCCTCATCTTCGACGAGGTGATCTCCGGGTTCCGCGCAGCGGCAGGCGGAGCGCAGCAGATCCTCGGCGTCCGGGCGGATCTCACCTGCCTGGGCAAGATCATCGGCGGCGGACTTCCGGTCGGCGCGTATGGCGGGCGCGCGGAGCTCATGGAGCTCGTCGCGCCAGCGGGCCCCGTATATCAGGCGGGAACGCTGTCGGGCAACCCGCTCGCGATGACGGCAGGGTTGTGGTGCCTGATGGAGCTCTCGGCGAAGCTATACCGTCACCTGGCGAAGCTTGGCGGGCGGCTCGCGTCCGGCCTGGCCGACGCCGCACGCGCAGCGGCGGTTCCGCTCCAAGTGAACGCATTCGGCTCGCTCGTGACGCCGTTCTTCACCACTCACCCCGTGCGGGATTACCAGTCGGCTCTGACGGCTGATACGCGCGCGTACGGCACGTTCTTTCGAGGGATGCTCGCGCGTGGAATCTATCCGCCGCCGTCACAGTTCGAGGCGTGGTTCCTCTCCGGCGCGCATACGGAACGGGACGTGGACAACACCATCAAGGCGGCGCACGCCGCCATGCGCGACGTGGCCGCCTCGTGATAACCGCTTAACGTAACACGACGGGATCGTCGAACCTGACGCGCAGCACGGTGCCGACCGGGAGCGTCACGTCCTTGCCTTCCGTAGCGGCGATGGTACCGCCGCCGCCGATCAGAACGCCGAGCAGCGCACCCTTTGCCCCGCCGAGAATGCCGCCAAGGATCGCGCCGACGCCGGCGCCCGCGCCGATCTTCGTCGCCTCACCTTTGATGCCTTCGCTTTCGAGCGCCTGCGTGACGGTGCCGCGGATCGGATAGTTGCGCCCACGCACCGTGACCTGATCGAAGGCGACGGTCAGGCTGCCCTTGCGCTGCGTGCGCGTCGCATTCGTCACCGAGCTCACGACGCCGCGCATTGTCGAACCGGCGGGAATGAGTACATCGTCGCCCTGGTACAGGTCCACCACCGTTGTTGCGGTGAAACGATCTTCGACCTGGGCCGTGTTGGAGCCCAGCTCGCGCTCGAGGCGTACATCGATTTCCTGCCCGGACGGCACTTCGCCCCGTCGCGTACTCGTATTGCGCGACGTCTGCTGATCCGACGTCCCGCCGGAGTACCCGGTCGAGGATCCGCTCCCGGACCCGTTGCTGCCGTAACCACGGCTGCTGCCGGAGGAGCTGCCGGAGGAGCTGCCGGTGCCGGACCCGGACTGATTTCCAGACGCGTTGCCGGTGCCGTTGGTGCCCCATGTCGACGTGCCCTGACGTGAGGTCGATTCCCCGCGGGCTTCGCTGCGGATGTTCTGCAGGCGATCGCGAACGTCGTTGTAGTCCGAGCGATTCACGGATCCTTCCTTGCGCATCTTGACCTTGAGGTACACGACTTCGTCGCGCACCTCGTCGAGCTGCGTTTGGAGGCGATCGCGATCGGCACTCTGCGTGCGGGCTATGTCGTTGCTGGCATCGTAGACCTGGTCCTGCAGCCGCTGAATGTCGGAGCTGGTCACGGTCGACTGCGTCCCATACCCGCTCTGCGCAGCGGCGGGGACCGCCAGCATCAGCAGCAGCATGAGCATCATCATCTTCTTCACTGCGTTCTCCTTCTCGCCCCATCGACAAGCCGGCGCGCGGCGTTCCTGTGCCGGCCGGACGGGCCTGAATGCAAATCCGAAGGATCGGCTGCAAAACACACGCCCTGAAACGGGGCTCGCGTGTTCACCGCAGCCGTTGTCGCAACTCGTTCGATGCGTGTCGCTTACGTGAGGCCGAGCGCGACGGTTGGGATGGGCGCGGATGGTATGATCGTCCTGTAAGCACGACATGATCAGCACCATCCGGCTTCACAGAACAGTTGGCGTTCGCGTAGGACCCGTTCAGGTCGGCGGCGGCGCGCCGGTGGTCGTTCAATCAATGACCATGACTGATACGGCGGATGTGGCGGCGACCGCGCGTCAATGTATCGAGCTCGCCGAAGCGGGATCCGAGATGGTTCGGGTTACGGTCAACCTGCCCGAGGCGGCCGCCGCGGTCCCCGAGATCAAGCGTCGCATGCTCGACGCGGGCGTCACGGCGCCGCTCATCGGCGACTTTCATTACAACGGGCACCTGCTGCTGACGCGATTCCCCGACTGTGCGGACGCGCTCGACAAATACCGCATCAATCCGGGGAACGTCGGGACTGGTAAGCGCCGCGACGAGCAGTTCGCCACGATCTGCAAGGTCGCCCGCGATCGCAACAAGCCGGTTCGCATCGGCGTGAACGGCGGCTCGCTCAACCAGGAGCTGGTCGTTGCAAAGATGCAGGAGAACACGGACCTGTCGCTGGGCCACACGTCCGAAGAGATCATCAACGAGTGCATGGTGCTCTCGGCGCTGCAGTCGACCGATCTGGCCATCGAGTCCGGACTCCGGAAGGATCAGATCATCATCTCGTGCAAGACGTCGCGCCCGCGCGATCTGATTGCGGTCTATCGCGAGCTCGCGCGGAGGACCGATCAGCCGCTGCATCTCGGGCTCACCGAGGCGGGCATGGGGATGAAGGGCCTCGTGTGGTCGGCGTCCGCGATTGGCGTACTGCTGAACGAGGGGATCGGCGACACCATTCGGGTGTCGCTGACGCCGAAGCCTGGCGGCGACCGTCGCGAAGAGGTTTACGCGGCATGCGAGATCCTCCAGGCGCTGGGGCTGCGATCGTTTTCGCCGAGCGTGACGGCGTGTCCCGGCTGCGGGCGAACCACGAGCACGACGTTCCAGGAACTGGCCGAACGCACGCAGGAGTACATCCGCGTGCGGATGCCGGAGTGGAAGACGCAGTACGAGGGGGTCGAAACGATGACCCTGGCCGTCATGGGGTGTGTGGTGAACGGGCCCGGCGAGTCGAAAGCCGCCAGCATCGGGATCAGCCTGCCCGGCACCGGCGAAGCGCCGAACTGTCCGGTGTTCATCGACGGCGAACACTACACGACGTTGCGCGGTACGTACGACGAGCTCGCAGAGGCGTTCCGCAAGCTCGTCGACGACTACATCGAACGGAAGTATCAGAAGAAGGAGCTGGGAGTCAGGAGCTAGGAGTGCGGGGCTAGGAGCTAGGAGCAGGGAGCTAGAGTGATCCTTGTCTATCGCTCCAGCTACCAGGATCAGTGTATCTATCGCTCCAGCTCCGAGCTCCTAACTCCTGACTCCCAGCTCCTGCCTAATCGATCCTGCTGACGATTTCGGCGCCGTCACGATACAGCTTCTTGCGCTGCTCGCCTGCAGCTTCATCGAACTCAGGCACGCCGTTGGCGTCGGATCCGCGGCCATGCGCCCGATCCGATTGTTCGGTGAAATCCGGGTCGAGGCGGTCGCCGACCTCGTCCGCCGTTGCGTCAGAGCGCGCCTGCGCTGGATTGTCTTCCGGATTCCGCTGCATGGGGTCTCCGCCCGGTCCCGGGCGGCGGGTGCGATCAGCCATGAATGCCTCCTGGTCAGGAGAGGAGCAAGGGGGGTGCCGAACTGCGACTGTCACAGTTCCGACCTGACACTCGGATACCTGTGAGTGTCCCCCTTTCTGATCCAGACGACCAGCAGGGCGACACCGCAGACCATGAGGCCGCTCGACAAGCCCCACCACAGCCCGATGACCCCGCGGCCGGCACTGAAGCACAACAGGTAGCCCAGCGGCAGCCCGAGACACCAGTGACCGGCGAGATTCCACAGCATCGCCGTCCGGGTGTCGGAAAGCCCCCGCAACACGCCGGTGGTCACTCCCTGCAACCCGTCGAACAGCTGAAACACCGCCGCCACGAACAGCAGCGCGACCCCGGTCTTGATCACCTCGCCATCGCTGGTGAACGCCCGGATCAACGGACCCGGCGCGACGAGGAACACGATCGCCGAGGCCGACATGAACCCGACGCCAATCGCAATCGCGGTCCACCCCGCGCTCCTGATCCCCTCCACGTCCCGCCGCCCCACCGCATGCCCCACGCGCACCGCTGCGGCCGACGCGAGACCGAACGGCACCATGAACGTGACCGCTGCCATGTTCAGCGCGATCTGATGCGCCGCCAGTGCGGTTGCTGAAACCCGCCCGGCGAGCGCCGTTGCCGCAGCGAACACGCCCACCTCGAGGACCGTCTGCCCGGCCGCCGGAAATCCGAGCGCGATCAACCGCCGCAATCGGGCGCCGTTGAATCCAAACGGCGTCTCGGCCAATCGTGGCGTCGTGTGCGCTTCGCGCATGACGATGACCACGAAGAGAAACGCCGCCATGAAGACCCGCGAGAGGAGCGTCGCATACGCCGCGCCGCGCACACCCAGCGCCGGCGCGCCAAAGCGCCCGAAGATCAGGATCCAGTTCACGACGACATTGACGCCGTTGGCCAGGATGAGCGCGACCATCACGGGCGTGACGATTCCCAGCGCCTGCAGATAACGCCGGAACGAGACGTACAACAGCAGCGGCGGCAACGACCAGACGAGGATTTCAAGGTAGGGCCGCGTGAGCGAAAGGACCGAGGGGGGCAGACCCCATGTGGGCAGCAACCAATCGATGCCCAGCGTCACCGCGACCAGCGGAAGCGCGATGAGGGCGCTCAACCACACACCGTCGACGAGCCACCGGTGACATTCATCCAGCTGCGCCGCGCCGTACGCCTGCGCGACGAGCGGGTCGAGGCCAAGGAGCAGGCCCATCGCGAACACCGCGATGGCCACGAACAGCATGCTGCCGAGTCCGACCGCGCCGATCGCATCCGGTCCCAGCCGTCCGACCATCAGCGTATCGACGAGTCCCATCGACACCCAACCGAGCTCCGCCATGACGACCGGCGCAGCGAGAGCGATCATCGGCCCGAGTTCCCGGCGCACCATCCGACGTATTCTATGGTCGTGCGCCGATCGATCGCGGGCCTCGCGCTGATAGCGGCTGCATGGACGCCTGCCTCGAGCCTCGTGGCAACGCGTGCCGCGGCGCAGCAGCCAGAGACGTTGTCGCTCCTCGGCAAGCCGCTCGTTGCTCCCGCAATCTCCGCCGATCGGCGACGAACGCTCGAAGCGGATCTCGCAGCCGCTCGCGAGACGTACGAGAAGCATCCCGAAGATGCCGACGCCGCGATCTGGTTTGGCCGACGCACCGCATACCTGGGACGCTTCGGTGAAGCCGTCGAGATCTACACACGCGCGATCGAGCTCCACCCGGAGGAACCGCGGCTATACCGGCACCGCGGCCATCGATACATCACGCTCCGGAAATTCGACCTGGCGATCAAGGATCTTCGAACGGCGGCCGATCTCGTGGAAGGCAAACCCGATCAAGCGGAGCCTGACGGTCAGCCAAACGCGCGCAACATCCCGACGAGCACGTTGAACTCGAACATCTACTATCACCTCGGCCTCGCACACTACCTGAAGCGAGACTTCGCGGCCGCCACCGACGCGTACCGAAAGGGCCTCGAGTTCTCGACAAGTCCGGACATGCTGGTCGCGACAACGAGCTGGCTGTACCTGGCGCTTCAGCGGCTCGGCCTGAAGGACGACGCTCAGCGTGCGCTGGGTCCGGTCACGCCGGAGATGGACATCATCGAGAACCAGGCGTACTACCAGCTGCTGCTGTTTGACAAAGGCCTCGTCCCGAGGGAGACGCTGAAGAGCACGAAAGGCGTGGATGCGGTGACGGTTGGATACGCGCTTGGCAGCGCGTCAATCGCAGCCGGTCAGGTCGAGGAAGGCGTGACGCATCTGAAAGCGTTGATGGACAAGCACGCGGACCAGTGGCCCGCTTTCGGCTACATCGCCGCGGAAGCGGACGTCGCGCGCCTGGAAAAACCGAAGAAGCCCAAGACGAAGCGTTAACGTGGTCCGCCGTTCACACCCTCGCAGCCCGGTACCGCCCGCCGCGCACCGCCCGAGCTCTCGACCGACTTCTCGACCAGGCGCCGCAGTTCCTTGATCGGCTCAGGGTTGTCGTCGACCTGCAGCCGCAGGACGGTGTCGTTGTGCAGCCACACGCCGCAATTTTTCTTGACGACGATCAGCGCGGCAGACTGCTGACCCCGCGTATCGCCCCCGCCCGCCTGTCCTCCTTCGAGCGCGGCGACCAGCCGCACCGACAGTGGACCCCGCGTCTGCTCGAAGTTCCTCACCATGTTGGCGACGACCGCTTCACCTGCCAGGATGTTGCCCTGCGCCGTGCAGTACTTCCCGCCCTTGTTGCCAGCCCAGGCCGTCGCTTCCGGGCCCGTGTAGGCGGCATACCGGCCCTTTGCGTCCATCACGGCAAACTGGCGGCCGGCCTTCGGCCACGGCTGCCCGTTGTAACCAGGATCGGGATCGCTGTCGAGGATGGCCTTGATGGTGGCGTCGGGTGTCAGTCCCGAGCGGAGCAGCGCCAGTGCCTTCGGACCGTAGCTGACGTCCACGATCGCCTGGGTTGCCGCGATCCCTGTTTCCGCTTCGGCCCACAGGACGCCGTTCCCGACGGAATACACACGCGATTGGACGGCGGCCCCGAGCTCCCCCGTGTCGGGATCGTAGCCGAGGATGGAAAAGGTACCGGTCCCCGCGGCGTCAATCTGTTCGCCGCGTGCTTCGACGGACCTCAGGGCGGGTGTGACCGGTGCCGCGCACAGCAGGATCAGCGCCAGGGCACCAGTTTTTCTATCCACTGAATTCTCATCAGGTCGTTGTAGATCACGGTGACCATGAGCATCAGGAGAAGGACGAACCCGGCAAGCAGCATCTTTTCCTTCACGCGCATGCTGAAGTCGCGGCGAGCCAGCCCTTCGAGCGCGAGGATGAAGATGTGACCGCCGTCCAGCACGGGGATGGGCATCAGGTTGAGCAGCCCGAGATTCAGGCTGATCATCGCCATGAGCGTGAAGAGGGGAATCCATCCGGCCTGCGCCGCGCTGCCCGAGAGATCCGCGATCGCCACCGGTCCCATCAACTGCTTGACCGATGTTTCACGCGTGAACAGGCCGACGAGCGTCTGCACGATCAGCTTCGTCCATTCCCAGTTCTTGGCGACGCTCAGCTTCATCGCTTCGACCGGGCCCGGTTCGACGGTGTGCGTCTCGAGCGGGGTGATTTGCGCGCCGATCATGACCTGGTTGCCGATTTGGCGCGGCTTGAGCGTGAGGTCCACGGTCTGCCCGTTGCGCTTCACCGCGACCGGCAGCGGCTGGTCCTTGTGCGCCTTGATCGCGGCGAGCAGCCGGTCGTACCTGATGTTGGACTCGCCGTTCGCCGTCACGATGACGTCGCCCTGCTGAAGCCCGCCTTCTTCTGCTGGCTGCCCCGGGTTGATCGCTGCCACCATCGGGTGGATCATCGGCTGGACGCCGATGTCGCCGATCTCGAACTTGCCCTGCCCGGCCGGCACCAGCGTCAGGCTGCCCGTCTGATCGCCGCGCACGTACCCGATCGAAACCTGCCGGTTCGCCTTCGACACGATGGCCATCGAGAAGTCTTCCCACGTGTCGACGACCTTGTCATCAATCGAGACGATGCGATCCCCGACCTTCAGCCCTGCCCGTTCCGCAACGGAGTTCTCGGCGAACGTCCCGATCACGACGGGCTGCTGTTCGTAGAGCGGCAGCTGCGCGCCGCGATACAGCACGGCCGACATCACCACGAACGCCAGCAGGACGTTCATCAGCGGGCCCATCACCAGCACCTGGAAGCGCTGCCACTTGCCCTTCGAGAGGAATTCATCAGGGGCGCCGGTCCGCGTGTCCTCGGGGTTTTCACCCGCCATTTTCACGTAGCCGCCGAGCGGAACGGCGCTGACGCAGTACTCCGTGTCGCCGCGACGGAAGCTGAGAAGCTTGGGGCCGAAACCAAGCGAAAAGGTGAGTACCCGCACGCCGATGCGCCTGGCCATCAGGAAGTGCCCGAGCTCGTGGACGAAAATGAGCACGCCGAGAACGAACAGGAACGCGATGATGCTGGTCACAGGGGTACCCTTGTTAAACGGCGCTAAGACGTCGATTGTACCCCAGCTGTCGCCCGGGCCGCGAACTCTCGTGCCCAGCCGTCGATGCTCCGCACCTCGTCCAGACCGTTGATTGCCGAGGTCCCGGCGCGCTCGTAAGCCTCCATCGTCTGCTCGATGATCGAAGGGATGGCTGCGAACGCAACGCGATCGTCGAGAAATGCCGCGACGGCCACTTCGTTTGCCGCGTTCAGCACGATTGAAAGTCCTTCCGCGCCCGAGAGGGCGCGAAATGCGAGATCAAGGCAGCGAAAGCGTCCGGTGTCGGGCCGCTCGAAATCGAGGCGTCCGGCGGTCGTGAGGTCAAGGCGCGGGAGCGGCGTGCTCCATCGCTCAGGATAGGAAAAGGCGTATTGAATCGGCAGGCGCATATCGGTGACGCCAAGCTGCGCGATCACAGACCCGTCAACGAATTCGACCATGGAATGGACGATCGATTGCGGATGCACGACCACGTCGATCTGGCTGGGCCCGACATCGAACAACCATCGTGCTTCGATCACCTCGAGTCCCTTGTTCATGAGCGTTGCGGAATCGATCGTGATCTTCGGGCCCATGCGCCAGGTGGGATGGCGCAGCGCGTCGGCGGCCGTGACCTTCTCCAGCGCTGCGCTCGAGATGCCGCGGAACGGGCCGCCCGACGCCGTCAGGATCAGTTTTCTGACGTCGGCGGCATCGCGGCCATGAAGGCACTGATGGATGGCGTTGTGCTCGCTGTCGACCGGCAGGACCGCGACCTTGCGCCGCTTCGCAGCCGCCATGACGACCGAACCGGCCATCACGAGGATTTCCTTGTTGGCGAGCGCGATCGTCTTGCCGGATTCAATCGCAGCCAGCACCGCATCGAGTGCAGCCGTCCCCGAGGAGGCGAACAGCACCACGTCTGCCTCCGGGTGCGTGGCGACGCGCAGCAGCCCTTCGGGTCCCGTTTCGCTCGCCAGCGCCGTGCGCGACGGGCGGTACTTCTCGGCCTGCTCCGCCAGCCTCGACCCATTGCCTCCCGCCGCCAGCGCGACGACCTGCAGGCGATCCGGATGCGCATCGACAACAGCAAGCGCGCTCTGACCGATCGATCCCGTCGAGCCCAGAATGGCGATCCTCTTCACAGCAGGTATCTGACGAACACGTAGTACACCGGCGCGGCAAAGAGCCAGCTGTCAATCCGATCGAGGACGCCGCCGTGGCCGGGGATCAACTGCGACGAGTCCTTGACGCCTGCGCTGCGCTTCAGCAGCGATTCGAACAGGTCGCCGACGATCCCGAGCGCGGCAATCGTGGCGCCGAGCAGGGCGAGAACAGGCAGCCTGGTCCCGCCGAACACCCATCGTCCGCCGACGATCATCACGACCGTGCCGAACACCATCCCGCCGATCGCGCCCTCGAGGGTTTTCTTGGGGCTGATCAGTGGCGCGAGCGGCCGCCGGCCGAGTGCCCGGCCGGTGTAAAACTGCGCGGAGTCACTGACGATGATCACGAGCGCGAGGAGCAGGACCGCTTCCCGCCCGCTGATCGCGCGGACCGCGGCGAACGCGCCGAGCGGCAGCCCGATATAAAGGACGGGCAGCAGCGCTGCGGCGCCGTCGCGCAATATCGCGGGACCGGGCTGGCCGGCGGCGACAGCCAGTGCGCCGACGAGGATCAGTGCGGTCATGAGGACGACCTCGACCGGCAGCCCCGGAATGCCCGTGGCAATGCACCCGGCCAGCACCGCCGCGGCGCACACGACCCGCGGAATGTGCGTGTCGAGCGCTGCCGTTATCGCGGCATATTCACTCAATGCCAGCAGCGCGGCCACTGACGCGAGCGCGAGGGTGGCAATGGGCGGGAGGAACCAGACCGTGCCGAAGACCAGCGGGATGAGGACGAGCGCGGACAGAACGCGCGTCATCGACCCGCCACGGCGGGGTGCTTGATGCCGCCGTATCGGCGTTCGCGCTTCTGGTACGCAAGGATGGCTTCGAGGAGGTGCTGCTTGCGGAAGTCGGGCCAGAGCGTGTCAGTCACCCAGATCTCCGCGTAGGCGATCTGCCACAGCAGAAAATTGCTGACGCGCATCTCTCCGCTCGTACGAATCAGCAGATCCGGGTCGGGCTGCCCCGCTGTATAGAGGAACCCGCTGAATCGCTGCTCGTCCAGCGCGTCAGCCGGAATGCCGTCCGAGACGATTCGCCTCACGGCCTCGACGATCTCCGCGCGACCGCCGTAGTTGAGCGCGATGTTGAACTGCATGCCGGCGTTCGACGCGGTTTTTGCTTGCGCGTCGGAGAGCTCCCCCTGGATGTCAGGCGCGAGATCCTCTGCGCGGCCGATTACGCGGAAACGGATGTCGTTCCGGAGCAGCGTGTTCAACTCCGATCGCAGGTAACGCTTCAGCAGCAGCATCAGTGTCGAGACTTCGGTGGCCGGCCGCTTCCAGTTCTCAACGGAGAACGCATACAGCGTGAGGACCCTGATCCCGAGCCGCGCGGACCCCTCGACGACCTCGCGGACCGATTCGATACCGGCGCGGTGACCCTCCACGCGGGGCAGATGGCGCTGCGCGGCCCAGCGCCCGTTCCCATCCATGATGACGGCCACGTGTGCCGGCAGACGCTCGAAATCGATCTGCCGCGCCAACGCTTCTTCGCCCGAGCCGGGCGACAGGACGGGGAGAATCTGTTCGAGGGACATCGCGTAAATACCGATGATAGTCCGGCTAACGCCGGCGAGCTAGAGCGGCGCGCTATCTCGGACCGACCTCTATGCGCACACCGGCTGGCGCCCCCGTTTCGGCGTCCACCGCGTGGAGCTCCGCAAAGGCGAGGCCCCGCCGGGGCCATGGCCAGGCAATGCTCCTCCAATCTGTGTTGAGCCGGACCGATCGCACGGTCACACCACCCGAACGCACCTCCACCTGGACCGGGCGCGCCGCTGTCGTCGGCTGCACCCGGAATTCAGCAAGCCCCTGGTAGGCCGGGACATTGAATGCCGCGTGCCCGTGAATGTTCCCGAGATCGCGGTTCAGCACGGACGGCCACTGGACGCCGTAGTCGGGCCAGCTACGGAGACTGCGCGGCAGCTGCGGGACGACGAACAAAGCGATCAGCATGCCGAGTACGACGGCCGCACCGAGCACCCCCCGCGGTCGCGCACGCCAGCCGCCCGCGAGCACCACCGCGGCCAGCACCATCAGGAGCGGCTCGAACGGCACCCGCAACCGGGCGCCGCCGAACCCGGCAGCGCTGGCGATGGCGACGTTCAACACGGCCCACAACAGAAACGCGAAGGCCAGTCGCGTATTCCGGCACAACGCCGCGCCCGCCCACGCCAGGGTCGCTGCCGCGATCAGGAGCGCGTCCGTTCCGAGGTGCACCAGGATCTTCCAGAGGATCGCCGTCACCCGGTTGCTCGCGACAACGTAAATCTGCAGTTGGCGGCCGCCATTGACGTACAGGAGCGACTGGGCCCGCGCCGCGCAGCCTCGGACGAACGCAATCGGGTCCGCCGCAATCATCCGCCAAAGAGTCTCGGCGGTCGCGGCGAGGCCCGGCGCACGCTGCTCGCTGGTGCCCGCATCGACGTGGAAGCCGGTGTGACTGTCGATCACCGTCACCTGTCCGAGCGCGCGGGACAACCCCACACAATACGGCGCCACGACGATGATGAAACCGACCAGATACGCAATCGATTGCCTGAGCGCGACGCGCCGGTCAGGCGCCGCGGCGACGTGAAGTACCGCGAAGGGCGCAACGAAAAAGAGCGGCATCGATCGGGTCAGCGCCGCCAGACCGAGGACGCCACCCGCCACCCCGAACGGCACCGGCCCGGCATCCGTCGTGAGTGCCCGGCCGTAGAGCACGAAGGCCAGCAGCAGCAGTGGAACGTAGAGCGTCTCCTGGGACGTCGACCAGACGTTGAAGATGCTGGAGGCCGACGCGGCATACGCGGCGCTCGCCCACAATCCGGTCGCGGTCGAGTGCAGGAGGCGGCCCAGCACGAACACCAGGGCGACCGCGATCGTCGACAGCACGATCTGCGCGAGCTGCGCCGTCAACGTCATGCCGGGAAACAACGCCACGACGGACAGAAAGATCGAGTAGAGCGGCGGGAGCGCATACACCTGGCCGTGAGCGACGAACTTCGCGACGTCGAACGACCAGTGCCAGCCGTCCGGGCGCGCGAGGAGCATGGCGTTCGCGAGGTACCCGTCCGGGTCTTGCCAGTGGAACCCCGGCGTGCGGACGGCAATCAGAAGATACGCCAGCCGAACGGCGAATCCCGCTGCGAGGATCGCCCCGAGCAACCGCCAGGTTCGATCCACACCCAGCCACTCGCGTGTTAATCGGTCATCACCGCCGTGCATTGATTGATAAAGTATAGGTTGTGCGCACGCCAACGGGCGACCGCATCCGTGCCACGCTCCCGGTCGTTCTCGCGCTGCTGATCACGGCTTACGGCGGCGTTCTCCGGCTCAACGTCATCGAATCACGCTACGGACCGATCGAGCGGCCGGCGCTCGCTCGCCTGCTCGCCACGCGTGTCGCACCGCTTGCGCGATACCTCGAGCCGCGCTCCTACGCGTGGCGTCGCGTCCCCACTCCTTACGTCGGCGGCGACCCGATCACGTATCTCAAGTTCGCTCGTGAGATGCGCTCCTTTTACCAGGGGCACGTGCGTGAACCGATCTTTCTGGTCGTCACGCGCGCGGGTCTGTGGCTGCTCGATGGACAGGACGTGGGGATCAGCTTTGCGTCAGCGGCAATGTCGACGGCCGGAGTTTTTGCGACGTATCTGCTCGGGCGCGCGGCGTTCTCTCCCGCTGTGGGCGTGCTGGCTGCACTCGGCTGGGCGATGGACTTCGACGTGGTCAGCTGGTCGGCTGATGGCTGGCGCGACGACACGTTCACGACGATCTTCGTCCTGGCGAGCTGGGCATACGTCAGGCTGCGCATCCAGCCGCGCATGCCCAATGCTCTCCTGGCCGGAGCGCTCAGCGGGGCCGCGTGCCTGACGCGCATCACGTCGATCTCCTGGATCGCTCCGGCGCTGCTTATGACGGGGATCCGTCGGACCGATTGGCGGCGTTCGATCGCCCTGAGCGGCTTGGCGGCGGCAATCACAGCCGCGCTCGTCGCACCGTATCTGGTGAACTGCGCGCGCCAGACGGGCGATCCGTTGATTGCCATCAACGCGCACACGAGGTACTACCGCGCGGGCGAAGGACTTGCCTATAACACGCCGCAGAGCGCCCTCGATTACATCCGCGACAAGCTCTCACGTCGGCCGGTATTCCAGGCCGACACCGCCCTCAGCGGCCTCTTCGTCTGGCCGTTCGAGAACAAGTGGCAGGGATTCAACATGTGGCTGCCCCACCTGACCGAGATCCTGAAGATGTGTGCGGCCGCTGGTCTGTTGCTGTTCCTCGCCTCACCAAATGGGCGGCTGCTGCTGGTGCTGCTGTTTTCGTCCCTCTTGCCCTACGCCTTTACGTGGAACGTGGCCGGCGGCGGTGAATGGCGGTTCACGATGCACGCCTATCCGATCTACCTGATCGCGGCTGTGAACGCGCCGCTCCAGGTGTGGCGTACGGCATCTTCGCTTCGCCGGAAGGATGAGCGGCAGGCGGTCCTGTCGCGTCGTGCGTGGATCGCGGCCGGGACTGTCGTGGCGATTGCCGTCCTCGCGCGATTCGCCTACGTTCGTCTGCCCTACTTCGTGCAGCGTGAAGCCCTGCTGCATGGTGACGAAGTCACGATTTCAACTGGCCAGCGTGACGGAATGTTCTACGCGCAACAATGGTCGGCGCCGCGGACCGACGGTGCGGTCACGGCCCGGGTCGTGGTCGGCGACCGCGCGTCGGTTCAATTACCATTGGCGGACCGGCGGCCTTACAGATTCACCCTGCGGCTGGATCCGGTAACGCCCGATGCGCCGCGATCAGTGACGGTGCTGTTGAACGGGCGGCTCGTCGGGCGGCTCGCGCTCAACTGGAATCCCGACCGCATCGGACTGTATACCGTGGATGTCGATGCCGATTCAGTCAGGCCCGGCAGCGCCGTCCTCCAACTCGTCGCCGACACGGCCGTGCCCGCACGCGACGCCGGTCCACGCTACGCATGGCTTGCGCCCGATACACGCATTTCGCTGCGTATGTGGTACGTGCGAATCCATCCATTGTGACAGCGTGCATGCACTCATCGCGTGGGATGCGACCTAGACAGTCCCGATCCGTCCGCTGACAAGCCCACCTGCGAGGCAAAGAAATCTGCCGACGCTGCGGAACGATTCGATCGCATCGAACATCTGACGTACTGCAACCGCTTCCAAAGGGAGCCTTCAGTACTCGACATTCATCAGGAACAACCCACACGCGGGTGCGGTCCTTCCTGCCTGCGATCGATCGCGCGCCGCGAGGATCCGCGGAATGTCGTCTGCCGCACGCTGTCCGGCTCCGATCTCGGTGATGGTCCCGGTGACCGCCCGAACCATGTGCCGGAGGAATCCCCCGCCCCGCATCTCGAACACCAGCATCCTTCCGCCTGGCCCGTCTCCGCCGGGGCTCTGGCTGCCGACCAGGTCACGACGCGCGAAGACACCGGGCCAGCAGGACGAGATGCTCTGAACAGCCCACCGAGCCGAAGTGATCGTGCGCACGGTCGTGTGGACCGTGCCTCCCGTTCCCTGGAACGCGGCAAAGTCCTGCTCGCCGACGAGTGCGGCGGCGGCCCGTTCCATGAGATCGACCGCAAGCGGTTGCGGAATGTGCCAGACGAACTGGCGGATGAACGGCGGCACCGCGGCGCCGTTCCAGATGCGGTACTCGTACGTTTTCGACCGCGCGCTGAAGCGCGCGTGAAAGTCGTCCGCGACGGTGACGAGCCCGAACACGCGTACGGCAGGCGGCAGGTTGGCGTTCAGCGCCTTCGCGAGCGTCTCATCATCCAGTGGTGTCGCCAGACGAGCGCTCGCCACTTGTCCCACGGCGTGCACGCCGGCATCGGTCCGCCCGGCGCCATGAAGCGTGACGGCTCTGCCCTCGATCTTCGCCAGCGCCTCTTCGATGACACCCTGAATCGACGTCCCGCTCTCCTGCCGCTGCCAGCCGACGAACCCGCTTCCGTCGTACTGGAGGAGCATTCGAACCGTGCGCACGCGCCTATGCCCGCGATCCTGGCTTCGTCACGGGAAGGCCGCTTGCACAGAGCGGGCATGACTCGGGGGAATACGCAGGAACCTCCATGCGCACGAGTGTCTGCAGGGGAAAATTCAGGCGCCCGGGATCGCTCCCGCGATCGATGATCGCGGCCGTACCGACGACATGCGCGCCGGCCTTCTCGACAACCGCAATCGTCTCGCGCGTCGACCCGCCCGTCGTGATCACGTCTTCGACGACGAGCACGCGATCGTCGGGCGCCAGCGTGAATCCGCGCCGCAGCAGGAGCGTACCGTCCTGACGCTCGGCGAAGAGCGCGCGGACGTTCAGGGCGCGCCCGACCTCCTGGCCGATGACGATCCCGCCGAGCGCCGGCGACAGCACCGCGGTTGCCTGCAGGTGACGCGTCCTGTCAGCAAGCGCGGCGCCGAGCTGCTCGGCGAGATCGGGATACTGGAGCACCAGCGCGCTCTGAAGGTATCGATCGCTGTGCAGCCCTGACGACAGACGGAAGTGCCCTTCGAGCAACGCGCCCGAGTGACGGAAATGATCGAGAACCTCGGAGTCAGTCATCTCAGTTGATGCTCCGCACGTTCCTGCCGTTGCGCAGGTTGTCTTCGAACAATTTCAGAATCCGCTTGTACTCGTCCGCCCAGCTCGTCGCGCGCTCGAACGTATGATTTTCAACCGGATATGGCGCGAGCTCCCAGTTCTCCTTGCGGAGCTCGATGAGCCGTTCGGCAAGGCGCACGGAATCCTGGAAGAGCACGTTGGTGTCGACCATCCCGTGGCAGATGAGCAGCGCGCCCTTCAGCCCCTCCACAAAGTAGATGGGCGAGCTTCGGCGATACGCCTCTGCATCCTTTTGCGGGACGTTGAGAATGTTCGATGTATAGCCGTGGTTGTAGTGCGCCCAGTCGGTCACCGGCCTCAACGCGGCGCCCGCGGCAAAGACGTCGGGCGTCGTGAACATCGCCATCAGAGTGATGAACCCGCCGTAGCTTCCGCCGTAGACGCCGATGCGCTTCGGGTTCACCTGCTCGCTGGCGGCAAGATATTTCGCCCCGTCGACGATGTCCTCGAGATCCTTGCCACCCATGTGACGGTAAATCGCCGTCCGCCAGTTACGGCCGTAGCCCGAGCTCGCGCGATAGTCGACATCGAGCACCACGTAACCGCGCGAGGCAAGCAGGTTGTGGAACATATACTCGCGGAAATAGCTGGCCCAGTACTTGTGCGCGTTCTGCGTGTAGCCGGCGCCATGGACGAATACGACGCCCGGCCGCAGCGCGTCCCGCCGCGCCCCGATCATCTCCGGGGTGAAGAGCCGCGCGTACACATCGACGCCGTCCCGCGCCTTGAACGTGATCACTTTGGGATCGATCCAGTTGAACGATCGCCATTCCGGGATCGGCGTGGTCGTGATCTGCTTCGCGGGCGCACCCGCCTTGTTCTGCATCACGTACACTTCCGGCGGCTTGTTGCTGTACGAATACACCAGACCAATCGTCGATTCGTCCGGTGAGACCTCCGCCTGATTCGAGCCGACCATCGACGTGATCTTCGTGCGTGCGCCACCTGCCACCGGCACCGTATACAGGTGACGTTCCCCCGGGTGCTGCTCCGTGCTCGTCACGTAAAACTTCTTGTCGTCGCGCGCGAGCTCCGCGCTCGTGATCTCCCACGGACCTGACGTGAGTTGCTTTGCCTTTGCCGACGGATCGCTGACGTCGAGCGTATAAAGATGCATCCAGCCATCGCGCTCCGAGAGGAACCACACGCGCCGGTTGTCAGGCAGGAACGACACTCCCGGCGATCCGAAACCTCCACCCGCCTCTCGCACCCACGCATCGTCGTGCAGCGTGTCCACGACGCGGGTCTTGCCCGACTCCGGGTCGACGACCACGTACCACCGATCCTTGTTGTCGGCCGAACGCGCGCCGGCGATCGCCAGCGTGCCGTCGTCCGACACGTCGGGCATCGCCCAGCGGATCTCGCGCTCGGCGCGATGCCCGGGTTTCGGCGTCTGCGGCGCAGTGGCGTCGGCTGCTGGCGCAGTCGATGGCGGTGCAGCCGCCTTCTCGCTCTCGTCAATCGGAGGAGCGAAGCTTCCATCGGCCCAGACCGACTTTCCTGTTTTCACGTTCAACACGGCGAGCAGCCGGCGGTCCTGGGTGTCGCCAACCGCGCTCCGGCCGGGAATGTCCTCGGTATAGCCGGTCTCGTTGACGTAGTTCGGCACGACCGCGGTGCGAGATCCGGCCGGACGCTCGCTCACGAGAATGAACACGTGTGTGTCGTCTGGCGACAGCATCAAGTCGGTTGCGGACTGGCGATCCTGCAGCTCGAAGACTGGAGGCTTGTCCTGCTTCTCCTTGTCGTCCGCTTTCTTCTTCTTGTCCTTTTGCTCCCGCACGGCGTCGAGCAGCTTCTCTTCTTCATCGCGGATGAACTGCTGACTGTCCGTCAGCTTCGGGTCGGTCTTCTTCGGCCCAACGTCGGTCAACTGCTCGACCAGCGCGGTGGCGCCGCCGTCAATCGGCGCCAGAAAGAGATTGCCGTCGCGAACATAGGTGACGGCGGTATCGTGATGCGCCCAGCGGGGACTGCTTTCGGCAGCGGTGGTGCGCGTGACCTGACGGCGCACACCGTTCGCCTCGAGCAGAACGATGTCTCCCTTGTCGGCGAAGACGACGCGCCGATGCGCCTCGTCCCACCGGCCGAGAGCCGGTGGCGCCGTTTTCTTCTGCTCGTCGCTCAGGCGCACCGGCGGCCCGCCGTCACGCCCGACGACATACGTGGTGGCTTCGTCGTCGCCGGGCTTGCGCCACTCGAAATACAGCTTCCGCGAGTCGGCGGACCACCGCAGCCCGTCGGGTGGATAGCCGACCAGGTCGGGGCCCCGCATGATGCTGTCGACCGTCAAAGCAAAACCAACGTCTTTGGTTTGGGCGACGAGCGCGGGGACGGTGAGCGCGGCTGCGAGCGTCAACGCGAGGGCGCAGGCCCTGGATTTGTGCATAATTTGTGTGGATGAGGTCGGCCAGATCGCAGAACGGATCTTGCTCATGTCCCGTCTAAGCCTCGGGGTTTCTTGTCTCTGGAGAATACTGTAATGCGTTTGTATCAGCCATTTCCGGCTTCTTTCGCGCGTACCCTCGCTACGGGGGCGGGAGCCTTCCTGTTCGTTTCCGGCATCGCATTGTCCGCTTCCGGACAGGCCGCGCCGACCACCTCGCCAGCGCCCGCGCCAGCGGTCGGCGGACTTCAGGCGCCGGCGGCGCCACCCTCACCGGTGGCGGACGGCGCTCCGATCAGCATGGACGACGCGGTGCGTATGGCGCTCGAGAACAACCTCGGTATCCAGGCCGAGCGCTTGAATCCGCAGATCACGACTTATGGAATCGCGCAGGCGAACGGCGTGTTCGCGCCGAGCCTGGTCTCCACGCTGTCGCGCCGCAGCAGCACCGCACCGCCGACCGAGTTTCTGACGTCTGCCGGAACGACCATCACGACGAACACGAATTTCGTCACCAGCGCCGGCGTGCAACAGAACCTGCGATGGGGCGGCGGCAACTACACGTTCGGGATTGACGGCTCCCGCGCGACATCGAATTCGACAACGAATTTCTTCAATCCGCAGCTCGGCTCGGATGTGAGTCTGGCCTACAACCAGCCGCTGCTGCGCAATTTCAAGATCGACGCCTTCCGTCAGCAGCTCCTGCAATCGGAAAACCGGCAGCAGATTGCGGATATCGGGCTGCAGCAGCGCATTACGCAAACGTCGCGGAACGTGCGCGCGACGTACTACAGCCTGATCGGCGCGATCGCCGGACTCGAGGTCGCCCAGCAGTCGCTGGACCTCTCGCGGCAATCGTTGCGCGACAATCAGATGCGCGTCGAAGTCGGCACGATGGCGAAGATCGACATCGTGGCCGCGCAGGCGGAAGTCGCAAGCAACGAAGAAAACGTCATCATCGCGGAAGCCGCAATCCAGACCGCGGAGGATCAGCTGCGGACGCTCGTGATGAATCCGCAGCAGCCGGGCTTCTGGACGGCGAAGTTCAAGCCGACAGATCAACCCGTGCTGGCGCCGCAGGCGATCAACGTGGACGCGGCGATCGGCAACGCGCTCGCGAACCGCACCGACCTGCTGGAGCTCCG
>Ga0136846_1231968_pt1 | contig 19329 bp, 15 predicted proteins | sample HopSoiMetagenom2_FD_96841 | JGI IMG/M metagenome (GOLD analysis project Ga0136846, IMG submission 96841) | Grasslands soil microbial communities from Hopland, California, USA - 2 Assembly 2016 (version 4) | ecosystem: Environmental > Terrestrial > Soil > Grasslands | place: USA: Hopland...
GAACTCGTCCTTGGCGGCGCGAACGGCGCCGAAGGCCTTGTAGTCGGGCTCGCCGCCTGCCCCGACGCGCTCGGCCAGTTTCGGCGCGCGCAGGAAGGGGTTGGTGGCCTTTTCCAGGCCGATGGTGGTGGGCACGGTGGCTTCGCCGCGCTCGCGGGCGGCGAAGATCTGGGCGGCGCGGGCCTTCAGCGCCGGGTCATCGTCCACCGACAGCGCGAAGCGGGCGTTCGAGGCGGTGTATTCGTGCGCGCAATAGACGGTGGTCTCGTCCGGCAGGGCGGCCAGGCGCTGCAGGCTGTCCCACATCTGCTCGGGCGTGCCCTCGAACAGCCGCCCGCAGCCCAGGGCGAACAGGGTGTCGCCCACGAAGGCGATGCGGTCCGCGGCGTCGAAATAGGCGATATGACCCAGGGTGTGGCCGCCGCTCTCGATCACCTGGAAGGTGGTCTCGCCCAGCTGGACGGTGTCGCCGCCCGCCACCTCCCGGTCCAGGTGGGAGATCCGCGTCACCTCGTGCGGGCCGACGATGGTCGCGCCGGTGATGGCCTTGATGTCGGCGTTGCCGCCGGCGTGGTCGGGGTGCCAGTGGGTGTTGAGGATCAGGTCCAGGTCCCAGCCCAGGCTGTCCAGCTCGCGCAGGATCGCCCCCGACTCCGGCGTGTCGATGCAGGCGGTCTTGCCGGTGGCCTCGTCGCGCACCAGGAAGGCGTAGTTGTCCGAGAGGCAGGGGAACTGGTGGACGGTGAGGGGCATGGCGCGCTCCAACGCAGGCAGTGACGGCGATTTAGGCGTCCGGACAGGCGCCGTCGAGCCACGTCCCCGCACACTTGCATGTGTGAAGCCGATTCCCCTTTCGGGAGTCCCGCTGTAGCCATGGGTGGATGCGCCGCGACGTGCTCGAGCTCCGCCAGTTCTACGCCTCCGACCTCGGCCGGGCGGCGCGCGCCATGGTGGAGCGCAAGCTGGCGGAGGCCTGGGGCGACGCCCACGGCCAGGACGTGCTGGCCCTGGGATACGCGACGCCGTTCATCGGCCGCCTGCGCGAGAGCGCCCGCCGCGTGGTGGCCGCCATGCCGGCGCAGCAGGGCGTCGAGGTCTGGCCGGCGGACGGCCGCAACCTGGCGGCCCTCTCGCCGGAGGACAGCCTGCCGTTCCAGAACGCCCTCTTCGACCGGATCCTGATGGTCCACGGCCTGGAGGAGAGCGACAATCCGGTGGCCCTGCTGCGCGATGTCTGGCGGGTGCTGGCGCCGTCGGGCCGGGTGATTGTCACTGTAGCCTCGCGCAACGGTCTCTGGGCCAACACCGAGCGCACCCCCTTCGGCCATGGCCGGCCGTACAGCCGCGCCCAGCTTGCCGAACTGCTGCGCGAGGCGGAACTGGAGCCCTCAGGCTGGACCCGCGCCCTCTATGCCCCGCCGGTGGCGTGGACGGCCCGCTGGGCGGAGGGCTTCGAGCAGGTGGGCTCGCGGCTGTGGCCGGGCTTTGCGGGCCTGCTGCTGATGGAGGCGGTCAAGCAGACCTTCGCCGTCAAGCCGCAGGGCAGCCGCGCACGCGTGCGGGCCAATCGCCCGGTCCTGCTCCCGGCGCCCGGCGCGGCGCCTGTTTCGCGGGCGACGGATCCGCCCTTGGTGCGACGCCGCTTGGCGCCGCCGCCGCGAAGGTCGTAGCTTCGCCCCAGGCACAAGCCTGAGTCCGGAGGGGGTGGGACGCATGAAACTGATCATCGCGGTCATCAAGCCCAGTCGCCTGGACGCCGTGCTGGACGCGGTCACGGAGGCCGGGGCTTCGGGCCTCACCGTCACCGAGGTGCGCGGCTACGGCCGCCAGCGCGGCAAGACCGAGGTCTACCGGGGCGCCGAGTACGAGGTGAAGCTGCTGCCCAAGGTGAAGCTGGAGATCGCCGTGCCCAGCGACATCGTCGAGGCGGTGATCGAGGCGATCCAGACCACCGCCAACACCAACAAGATCGGCGACGGCAAGATCTTCGTCCTCGACCTGGAACAGGCCCTGCGCATCCGCACGGGCGAACAGGGCGCGGCCGCCATCGCGGGATAGTCTCCCTCCCCTTTATGGGGAGGGTGGCGAGCGCAGCGAGACGGGTGGGGAATCGTCGACCGGGCGCTGCGCGTGATCGTGGCCACCTCACCCTGGCTTGGCTGCGCCAAGCCTGTCCCTCCCCATCAAGGGAGGGACATCAGCGCTTCCGCCGGGGCTTCGGCGCGGGCTCCGCGCCCGGCAGGGCCACCTCGCCGAACAGGTCCTGGGGCGCCGGCGCGTGGGGTTCGGACTTTCGGCTCAGGAGGAACAGCGCGGTCTCGGCCCGCCAGTTCTCCAGCGCCCCGCGGGGGTCGATCGGACGCGCCGGCTTGCCGCCCGCCAGGGACGCGCAGGCGTCGATGCGGATCTCCAGGGCGTCGCAGAGGTCCACGAAGTCCTTGAGCGTGCACAGGTGGATGTTCGGCGTGGAATACCAGGGCTCGGGCAGGGCGCCCGTCTCGGGCATGCGGCCGCGCAGCAGCAGGAAGAGGCGCACCTTCCAGTGGGCGAAGTTGGGCACCGAGACCACCGCCTGCTCGGCCACCCGCAGCAGCTCGGAGAGCACGTGCCGCGGCTCGCGCATCTGCTGCAGGGTCTTCGAGAGGATCGCATAGTCGAAGGCGCGGGTCGGAAAGTGGTCCAGGTCGCGGTCGCCGTCGCCCTGCACCACGGCCAGGCCCCGGGCGAGGCCTGCCGCCACACCCTGCGGGCTGATTTCCAGCCCCTGGCCGTCGATCTGCTTCTCGCGGGTCAAGAGCTCCAGGAGCTCGCCGTCCTCGCAGCCCACGTCCAGCACCCTCGCGCCGGGGCGCACCAGCTTCAGGATCTCGGCGAAGTCCTCCCGGATCGCAGCGCTGCCCAGGTCGCTCAAGCCAGGCCCCGCGCCTGGGCCTGGCCGGCCAGGAAGCCGCGCAGGGTCTGGTCCAGCAGGGGCTCGTCCAGGAAGAAGGCGTCGTGGCCCTTGTCGGTCTCGATCTCGGCGAAGCTGGCGCGGCAGCCGGCGCCGTTGAGGGCGCGGACGATGTCGCGGCTCTCGGGCGTCGGATAGAGCCAGTCCGAGGAGAACGAGAGCACGCAGAACTTCACCGCCCGGGCGCGGCGGAAGGCGTTGGCCAGCACCCCGTCGTGCTGGGCCGCCAGGTCGAAGTAGTCCAGCGCCCGGGTGATGTAGAGGTAGGAGTTGGCGTCGAAGCGGTCGACGAAGCTGGTCCCCTGGTGGCGCAGGTAGCTCTCCACCTGGAAGTCGGCGTCGAAGCCCCAGGAGAGGCCGTCCCGCTGCAGCTCGCGGCCGAACTTGCGCTGCAGGGCCGCCTCCGAGAGGTAGGTGATGTGCGCGGCCATGCGGGCGACGGCCAGGCCCTTTTCCGGACGCACCCCGGCCTCCAGATAGCCGCCGGCGCACCAGTTGGGATCGGCCATGATCGCCTGGCGGCCCACCTCGTGGAAGGCGATGTTCTGGGCCGAGTGGCGCGCGGCCGCGGCGATGCAGACGACGCTGAACAGCTTCTCCGGATAGTCGGCCGCCCACTGCAGGGCCTGCATGCCGCCCATGGAGCCGCCGACCACGGCGAACAGGGTCTCGATGCCCAGCGCCTCCACCAGCATGGCCTGGGCGCGCACCATGTCGCCGATGGTGATCACCGGGAACTTCAGGGCGTAGGGCTTGCCGGTCTTCTCGTCGATCGCCGCCGGGCCGGTGGTGCCCATGCAGCCGCCGACCACGTTGGAGCAGATGATGAAGTACCTGGCGGGATCCAGCGGCAGGCCCGGCCCCACGAAGCGGTCCCACCATCCCGGCTTGCCGGTCACCGGGTGGGTGGAGGCCAGGTGCTGGTCCCCGGTCAGGGCGTGGCACACCAGCACGGCGTTGGACCTGGCCGCGTTCAGGCGGCCGTAGGTCTTGTAGCCCACCTCCAGCGGCGCGAGGGACGCCCCGGAATCCAGGCGCAGCGGTCGGCTCGCCGGGAACCGCCAGGTCCCGCCGCCAACCTCCAAGGCTGCTTCGGGGCCTGTCTCCAGGCCACCTGCGGGAATCGCCTCGATCCCCGCCGCGATCGGACCCTGCGCCGTCATGGGCGCCTTGGACCGCGCGGCCCCATCGGTGTCAATGGCTTGCAGCGGACGGGGCCTAGGCTATGACACGCCAGGGTTAGGGAGCGTCCGTGGATCGACTGATCCTCTTGCGGCACGGCAAGGCCGAGGCGGAGTCCGACAGCGGCGACGACTTCGACCGGCGTCTGGCGCCGCGCGGCGAGCGCGAGTCGGCCGAGATGGGCGCCCGCCTGGCCGAGATGGGCTTCCAGCCCGACGTGGTCCTGCTGTCGCCCTCGGCGCGCACCCGCGGCACCTGGGCGGCCGCCTGTGCGGCGTTTCCCAAGGCGGCGGTGCAGCTGGAGGACCACCTCTACAACGCCGACACCGGCGCCATCTGGCAGGCGATCGAGGCCGCCGGCCAGGATGCGGCGACGGTGATGGTGGTGGGCCACAATCCGGGCCTGCAGGAGCTGACCCTGTCGCTGCTGATCGAGGGCTCCGCCCCGGCCGGCCTGCTGGCCAAGGCGCAGCGGCACTTTCCGCCGGCCGCCGCCTCGGTGTTCCTCTTCGACGGCAGTCGGCGGCCGCACTACGACGGCCTCTTCTATCCGGAGCGGGGCGATTGAGGATCTATAAGATCCTGCCGCGCGCCGAGTGGGCCGCCGCGCAGCAGGCCGGCCGCTTCGAGGGCTCGGCCGTGGACCACGCCGACGGCTACATCCATTTCTCCACCGCGGCCCAGGCCCCGGAGACCGCGCGGCGCTATTTTTCCGGCCTCACGGACCTGGTGGTGCTGGAGGTGGAGGCCGATGACCTGGGCGCGGCCCTGAAGTGGGAGCCGTCGCGCGGCGGGGACCTCTTCCCGCACCTCTACGGCGCCCTGGCGGCAGACCAGGTTCGGGCGGTCCATGAGGCCCCGCTGGACGCGGCGGGCGTGCCGCGGACGCCGTCGTGAAGGACCTCCATGGCCTCGCCACCCTGGCGCTCCGCGGCCTCGACCCGGAGGACGCCCACGGCCTGGCGCTGCGCGGCCTGAAGCTGGGGCTGGGGCCGCGGGCGGGCGCGGACGATCCGATCCTGGTCACCGAGCTCGCGGGCCTGCGCCTGCCCAACCCCATCGGCCTGGCGCCCGGCTTCGACAAGAACGCCGAGGTCTTCGGCCCCATGCTGGCGGCGGGCTTCGGCTTCGTGGAGTGCGGCACCGTCACGCCCCTAGCCCAGGCGGGCAACCCCCGGCCGCGGCTCTTCCGCCTGTGGCAGGACCGGGCGGTGATCAACCGCATGGGCTTCAACAACGAGGGGCTGGAAGCCTTCGCCGCCCGCCTCGCCCATCGCGGCCGCGGTGTGGTCGGCGCGAATCTCGGGGCCAACAAGGATTCGGAGGACCGGGTGGCGGACTATACCGCGGGCCTGCGCCGCCTCTGGGGCATGGCCTCGTACTTCACGATCAACATCTCCTCGCCCAACACGCCCGGCCTGCGCGCCCTGCAGACCCGCGCGGCGCTGGAGGAGCTGCTGGGCCGGCTGGTGGCCACCGCCGATTCCCTGCCCCAGGGCGTGGCGGCGCCGATGTTCCTGAAGGTGGCCCCCGACCTGGAGGACGCCGAGATCGAGGCGATCTGCGAGGTGGTGGACGCCCACGACCTGGCCGGGGTCATCGTCTCCAACACCACGATCGTGCGGCCGCCGCTCATATCGCGGCATCGCCACGAGGCGGGCGGCCTCTCCGGCGCGCCCTTGCTGGGCTTGTCGACCCAGGTGCTGGAGCGCTTCGCCGCCGCCGCCCAGGGTCGTTTCCTGCTGATCGGGGTCGGCGGCGTGGGTTCGGGCCGCGACGCCTATGCCAAGATCCGCGCCGGCGCTTCTGCGGTGCAGCTTTATTCGGCGCTGGCCTATGAGGGGCCGGGCCTCGTGACCCGCATCAAGCGCGAGTTGGCCCAGCACTTGCGAGCGGACGGTTTCCGTTCCGTGGCCGAAGCCATCGGGGCAAGATAGACCCGCGCCGTGCGTTGCAGGCGCGCGCGGGCAGGATTAACTCGGGGAGACGATGGCGGACGCGCGTACCGAACCGCCCGACCGTGACCGCCGCCGCCTCTTCTGGCCCGGCGGGCTTTCCGCACGCCTGCTGGTCCTCACCGTGGTGTTCGCGGCGCTCGGGGGCGCGCTCGCCATCCCGCCCGCCCTGGCGGCCTACGAGAAGCAGTGGCTGCTGGACCGGGTTCGCGCCGCCGAACTCGCTTCCCTCGCGCCCGAGGTCGCCCCCGACCGGGTGGTCAGCGAGCAGCTGAAGAGCGAGCTGCTGGCGGGGGCGGGGGTCGAGATCGTGGCCGTGTCCCAGGACGGCGTGCGCAGCCTGGTTTTCGCCAGCGGCCATCCGGCCCAGCCGCCCTACCTCGTCGACCTGCGCACCCGCGCCCCCGGCCTTGGCCTCTTCGCGCCGTTCCAGACCCTGCTGGGCGGCGGCGACCGGGTGCGGGTGGTGGCCGAACCGCGGTTCCGCAAGGCGGACTTCATCGAGTTCGTGGCCACCGACACCGAACTGAAGAAGGCGCTGGCCGGCTACCTCTGGCGCCTCGTGGCCATCGTCGCCGGGGTCGCGGCCCTGGCGGGGGTGATCGTCTACTTCGCCCTGAACCTCTTCCTGGTGCGGCCGATGCAGCGCATCACCTTCTCGATGGAGCGGTTCCGCGCCGACCCGGACGATCCGGAGGCGCGCATCCAGCTGTCGGGCCGCCGCGACGAGATCGGCCGCGCCGAGGCCGAGCTGGACCGCATGCAGGCCGACCTGCGCGCGGCGCTGAACTCCCGGGCGCGCCTGGCCGCCCTCGGTGAGGCGGTGGCCAAGATCAATCACGACCTGAAGAACATGCTGACCAACGCCCAGCTGGCCTCGGAACGGCTGGCGGCGCTGAAGAACCCCAAGGTCAGCCAGGCCCTGCCGCGCCTGGAACGGGCCCTGGACCGGGCGGTGAAACTGGCCACGGACGTGCTGGCCTACGGCAAGACCCAGGAGGCCGCCCCCGAGACCCAGGTGGTCAGCCTGGACGCGGCGCTGGACGAGGCGGCGGCCGAGGCGCGGCTGAGCGAGTCGAACGTGGTCCTGGTCTGCAAGACCGGCGGCGGGGACGTGGTGGCCGATCCCGACCAGCTGCACCGGATCCTCGTCAACCTGCTGCGCAACGCCCGCCAGGCCATCGAGCACCAGGAGGGCCGCGCTGCGTCCGGGCGGGTGGAGGTGTCGCTGGAGGCCCAGGCCGGCGCCAGCCTGATCCGCATCTCCGACAACGGCCCGGGCATCCCGCCGCGGCTGCGTGAGCGCCTGTTCCAGCCGTTCGCCGGATCGGGCCGGCCCGACTCCACCGGCCTCGGCCTCGCCATCGCCCGCGAACTGGCCCAGGGCCATGGCGGCGACCTCTCCCTCTCGGTGACCGGGGAGGCGGGCACGGTATTCGAGCTGCGCCTGCCCGGTGCGCCGGCCGCGCGGCTGGCGATGCGCCGCCGCACGCCTGGGGCCGCGGACGACGGCGAACCCCAAGGCCGCAGGCGGTCCGCCCGGCCGACCTGAGCGGCCGCAGCCGTCCGGCTACGGCGCCTTGGCCACCCCTTCGCGCCGCGGATCGGCCGCGCCGCGAAGGCCCTCGGGCGTGACCTCCACCCCGTGGAAGCCGGAACCCTCGGCGCCGAAGCCGGCCTGCAGCTTGACACCCTTGGCCGCCAGGCCCGCCTTCAGCTCGGGCGAGGCCTTGTCGACCTCAGCGGCGTAAAACGTCCCCGCCGAGATCACGTTCGGCAGCTCGATGGCCTTCTGCAGCGGCAGGTTCCAGTCCAGCCGGCCCACCAAGGCCTTCAGGTTATAGGCGATGATCGACGGCCCGCCCGGCGAGCCCACCGCCGCCACGAACCGGTGCTGGCGGTCCAGCACGATGGCCGGCGCCATGGACGAGCGCGGCCGCTTGCCACCGGCCGGGGCATTGGCGGCGGGCGCGCCGTCGCGGTCGGTGGGGCTGAACGAGAAGTCGGTCAGCTGGTTGTTGAGGAAGAAGCCGTCGACCATCCGGCCCGAGCCGAAGATGCTTTCGACCGTGGTGGTCATGGAGACCGCGTTCCCCCACTTGTCGACGATCACCATGTGGGTCGTCCCGCCAGGCTCGGCCGTGTGGTCGGGCGCGCGGACCCCGGCGCCCCTGGGCTTGCCCGGCATGGGCGCGGCCGGGTCGGCGGTGGGTCCGATCAGCTTGGCCCGGGCGTCGAGGTAGGCCGGGTCCAAGAGGCCCTCCACCGGGACGGACACGAAGTCCGGGTCGCCGATGTAGCGGTCGCGGTCGGCGTACATCAGCCGGCTGGCCTGGGTGAACAGGTACCAGCCCTCCACGTCGTTCGGGTGCTTGTCGATGGCCGTGCGCTGCAGGATGCCCAGGCCCTCCATGACCGCAGGGCCGCCCGACGGCGCGTTCGGCAGGCAGACGATGTAGACGCGATAGGGCCGGCACAGCGCCGGGCCCGCCTTGGGCCTGTAGGCCTTGAGGTCGTCCAGGCTGAGGGCGCCGGGGATCGCGCCCTCATGCACCTTGGCCACGATGTCCTGCGCGATCTTGCCCTCCAGCAACGCCTTGGGACCCTCCGCCGCCAGCTTGCGGATGGTGGCGGCATAGGCCGGGTTCATCATGGTCTCCCCGGCCTTCACCTTGGTCCCGTCAGGCTTGGTGAAATAGGCCACGGCGTCGGGGGCGGACGCCTGGGGCGCGCGGCTGGCGGCCGCGGCGGCCATGCGGCCCGGGACCGGGAAGCCGCCGTCGGCCAGGCGCTCGGCCTCGCCGAACAGGTCCTTCCACGCCAGCTTGCCATGCTCGGACTGGGCCAGGTGCAGCATCGCGATCGCGCCGGGGACGCCGGTGGAGCGGCCGGACAGGATGGCCGTCACGCGGTCCAGCGGCTTGCCGTCGTCGCCGTAGAACAGCTGGCCGGTGGCCGCCTTCGGCGCGGTCTCCCGACCGTTGTAGGCGGTGACGCTTTTCGTGGCGGCGTCGTAGTAGGTCATGAAGGCGCCGCCGCCGAGGCCCGAGCTCTGCGGCTCCACCAGGCCCAGGGTCGCCTGCACCGCCACCGCCGCGTCCACCGCCGAGCCGCCGGCGCGCAGCACCTTCAGCCCCGCCTCCACCGCCATCGGATTGGCCGCGGCCACCATGCCGCTCCATTTGGCCGGCGGGGCCGTCTTGGCCGCCGCGGCCTTGGCGGGATGGGCCGGCGGCTTGGCGAAGGCCTCGGGGGCGAAGGCTTGGACGGAGGCGGCGGCGAGGAGGGCGGCAAGCGCCAGCGGAACAGACTTCACGGACGCAGGACTCCCCGGGTGGAAGCGGGACCATAGCGAGCGCTGCGCGTGGACAACAATCGCCGGGTCGTGCCACCTCCACCTATGGACGGAAAAGCGCCAGGTCCAGGGCCTCGCAACCTGATCACCGACGTCGCCGGCCTAAGGGTCGGGCAGGCGCAGGATGCGCGCGCCCGCACCGGCGTCACCGTGATCCTGCCGGACGAGCGCGCCGTGGCGGCCTGCGACGTGCGCGGCGGCGCGCCCGGCACCCGGGAAACCGACGCCCTGCGGCCCGAGAACCTGGTCGACGCCGTGGACGCCATCGTGCTGTCGGGGGGCTCGGTCTACGGCCTCGCGGCCGCGGATGGGGTGGTCGCCTGGCTGGGCGCGCGGGGTCGGGGGTATGGGTTGGCGCAAGGCGTGCCGCCCTCGCCCGTGGTGCCGGCCGCCATCCTCTTCGACATGGCCAACGGCGGCGACAAGGCCTGGGGCGAGGCCCCGCCGCACCGCGACCTGGGCCGCCGCGCGATCGAGGCGGCCGGCGAGACCTTCGCCCTGGGCACGGCCGGCGCCGGCTATGGCGCCATGGCCGGCAGCCTCAAGGGCGGGACCGGCTCGGCCTCGGTGGTCAGCGCCGATGGCTACACGGTGGGCGCCCTGGTGGCCGTGAACAGCTGGGGCTCGGTGACCGCGCCGGGCGGCCGCGCGTTCTGGGCCGCACCCTACGAACTGGCGGGTGAGTTCGGCGGCCTGGGCTCCGCAGGCCTGCGCGCCGGCCCCGACGAATGGGGCGCGGCCAAGCGTCCTGACGCGGCGCGCAACACCACCATCGCCTGCGTGGCCACCGACGCTGTCCTGACGCCGGCCCAGGCCAAGCGGCTGGCGGTGATGGCCCAGGATGGGCTCTCGCGCGCCATCCGCCCGGCGCACGCGCCCTTCGACGGCGATGTGGTGTTCGCCCTCGCCACGGGCCGCATCCCCCTGGCCGATCCATCGGACCTGACGCTCGCGCGCCTGGGCGCCCTGGCCGCGGACACCTTGGCGCGGGCGATTGCGCGGGCGGTCTACGAAGCCAAGCCCTGGGCCGACGCGTATGTCCCCTACTGGCAGGCGCTGGCGGACTAGGAGACGGCCGGACGCGCCGCGTTCGCCTATCGCGCTCTCCGAACGCCGCTGATAGCTTCGCCGTGGGTTGTTCTGTTCGGGAGAGTTTCCATGGGTCCGGGTCTCAAGCTCGCGCTCGCCGCCGGGGTGGCGGCAGCCGCCACCGCCGCCACGGCGCAGCCGCCGCAGAAGGTGACGGGGCCGGTGGCCGTCTACTGGATGAGCGCGGCCACCCAGAGCGGCTTCGGCATGCCTGGCATGGGCGGCGGCGGTGGCCGGCCCAGCATGGGTGCGATGATGGGGGCCATGATGGGCGGCGCCGGCGGCGGGGCCACCAAGTCCCTGACCCTGCAGCTGGGCTCCAGCCAGACCAACGCGGCCCCCAGCGCCGAGCACCTGCCGCCCCAGGGCCTGGGCGCCGGCCCTAGCCTGCCGCTGCTCACGCCGCACATCGAGCCCTCCAAGCCCGCGCCGGTCGAGCACGAGGAGGTGCCGCGCGAGTATCAGCGGCCGAAGGGCAAGATGCTGATCTTCTGGGGCTGCGGCCAGCATGCCCGCCCCGGCCAGCCGCTGGTGATCGACTTCGCCCAGATGGACCCGGCGAAGATGAAGGCGGGCCAGATCCCCGCCGGCCTCGCGGCCCTGCGCGGCTTCGACTACCGCCACATGGATCCGCCCTCGCCCTGGCGCAACAAGACCTACGGCGACTGGCCGAACGAGAAGGCCCGCACCCAGATCCCGTCCAACGGCTCGCTGGTGGGCGACCATACGATCCAGGGCAACTACAGCCCGACCATCAAGCTGAAGCTGGACGAGGACCAGGACTTCCTGGGCCCGCTCAACCTCACCACCAACGCCAAGCAGCCCGGCGGCTGGGCCACGCTCGGCTGGAACCTGGTCGGCAACGCCCAGGCCTACCTGGCGACGGCGGTGGGCGGCGGCAACGACACGGTGGTCATGTGGACCTCCTCAGACCTCCAGTCGGCGGCCTTCGCCATGCCGGACTACCTGTCGAACTCGGAAATCACCCGACTGGTGGCCAACAGGGCCCTGATGGGGCCGGCCACCAAGACCTGCGACGTGCCCAAAGAAGTCCTCGACGCCATGCCCCAGGGCCTGGTGCAGATGGTGGCCTATGGCGGCGAGCAGAACTTCGCCTATCCGCCGCGGCCGCAGGACCCCAAGGTCCCGTGGAACATCCAGTGGGAGGTGAAGGTCCGCTACCGCTCGGCCACCGGCGGCCTCCTGGGCATGGAGATGCCTGGCGCCATGGGCGGACGCGGCGGCTATCCCGGCGGCGCCCCGCCCTCGCGCGGCGGCCAACCGCAACAGCCGCAGCAACCGCCCCAGCGCCCCAGCGCCGCCGACATCCTGAAGAAGGGCATCCTCGGCGGGGCGCTGCCGTTCCCGCACTAGCGGCGGGCCGGCCCGGCGATTTTTCCGCGGGACGGGGTCTTGCGCTCCGTCCCGCCCCCGACTAGGTTCCGCGCCCTTGCCGAAAGGCCAGACGCGCCCGTAGCTCAGCTGGATAGAGCATCAGACTACGAATCTGAGGGTCGGACGTTCGAATCGTTCCGGGCGCGCCATTTTCTTCAGGAAAATCAAATATCTCCGGATTTTCCGCTTCCGGCTTCCGTCTCAAATTGCGTCTGAGACGGGGTTTTGGGACGGGGTTTGGGTCTGAAGCCGCCGATTTCGCGATGTTGTGCGCCAGCCTGCGAGGTGGCGTGACGGTCGAATCGTGCGGGATCGGGGTTCATTGGCGGCCTCACCCGGCATCGACGAGCGCCGCGCTCGGCTCAAACGTCGGACTCAGAGACGAGTAGCGCAGCTTCAGAGGCGGCCAGCGTCGCCCGTCCAATGGGCGGTCACGTCCCTTTGCCGGCGAGGTCAGGTCATCGCGCTCCAGCGTAGGAAAGCGCACAAATCGGACGGTGGCAGACGCAGTCCCAAACGACGGCAGGATAAAAGGCGCGAGGTGCGCCGGTCGTTTGGGGGCGGAAATTGCAGCGATATCAAGGTGTCAAGAGCGAGGTGCGTTTCGCTTGGTGATGTGGGCTTTCGGCCAACAGGTTGATTTGATTCCCTTCTTTGCACCTCGCCTCGGGCAGGCTTGGCCTTAAGTGCATGGTGGAGAGGGGGCCGTGTCGCTCGCAGGCAGTCAAGGGTGCGCGCCTATGGCGCGCATCGCGGAGCGACGGCTAAGCCGCCCTTGACAGCCTGCGAGCGACACGGCTGAGGCTGGCCATGCGCTTAAGGGCTGGAAGGGCTGGTGATCCGCTGAACGCCTCGGCGGCGGTGGCAAATGTGAAGTGTGTGCTGCTAAGGTTGTTGGGTGGATACAGAGGCCGACACGTGTCGCAGATTCATCGTCCCTAAGCTGCAAGGTGCAGGTTGGGATGAGGCGCCGTGCGCGATCAACGAACAGCGCACCTTTACCGATGGACGCGTCCTGTTTGTCGGCGGCCAACCGAGGCGGGGTAAGCGCAAGCGTGCGGACTACATCCTGCGCTACCGCCCGGACTATCCAATCGCCGTGATTGAGGCCAAGGCGGAATATCGCTCCGCCAAGGACGGCGTTCAGCAGGCCCGCGACTACGCGGAGGTGCTCGGGCTTCGGTTTGCCTACGCCAGCAATGGCCGCGAGATCATCGAGATCGATCTTGCCGCCGGCACCGAGATCGAGCGCCGTGACTTTCCATCGCCCGCCGAACTCTGGAGCCGGCAGCAGACGGGCCTCAGCCTTCCGAGCGAGTCAGCCGCAGCAACGTTGCTGACACCCGGCTACCCCGACCCGGAACGACCGCTGCGGTACTATCAGGAGATCGCGGTCAATCGCGCGCTCGAAGCCATCACGGCGGGCGACCGCAGGGTCCTACTCAACCTGTGCACCGGCGCCGGCAAGACCGCCGTGGCTTTTCAGACGTGCTGGAGACTCTGGTCCGCCGGATGGAACAAGCGCGGCGATCACCGGAAGCCGAAGATCCTGTTCCTCGCCGACCGCAACGTCCTGGTCGATGACCCCATGGCGAAGACGTTCGCGCCATTCGGGGACGCCCGCTTCAAGCTGGAGGGCGGCAATGTCAGCCACGGGCGGGATATCTACTTCGCGATCTACCAGGCCATCGCGCGCGATGAGCGCCGCCCCGGCCTCTACAAGGAGTTTGCCCGGGACTTCTTCGACCTGATCATCATCGACGAATGCCATCGGGGCAGTGCGCGCGACGACAGCACGTGGCGGGAAATCCTGGAGTGGTTCGAGCCGGCCTATCAGCTCGGCATGACCGCGACGCCACTCCGCGAAGAGAGCCGCGACACCTACGCCTATTTCGGCGCTCCGCTTTACACCTACTCGCTCGCCCAAGGCATCGAGGATGGGTTCCTGGCGCCTTACCGCGTGCATCGCATCGTCACCGATTTGGATGCAGTCGGCTGGCGTCCAACCGTGGGCGAACTCGACCGCTTCGGCCGGCCCGTACCGGACGAGGAGTATCAAACGCGGGACTTCGAGAGGGTTGTTGCGCTGCGGGCGCGCACCGAGGCCATCGCGCGACACCTGACGGACTTCCTGAAGAACACCGACCGCTTCGCCAAGACCATCGTCTTCTGCGTCGATCAGGACCATGCGAGCGAGATGCGCCAGGCGCTGGTCAACCTGAACAGCGATCTCGTCGCTAAGCACCCGGACTATGTCGCACGCGTGACGGCGGACGAAGGCGACATCGGCAAGGGGAAGCTCAGCCGCTTCCAAGACCTTGAAACCGAAACGCCGGCGATCCTCACCACGTCGCAGCTGCTCACCACCGGCGTGGACGCTCCGACCTGCAAGAACATCGTCCTGGCTCGCGTGGTAGGCTCGATGGCCGAGTTCAAGCAGATCATCGGGCGCGGGACGCGGCTGCGCGAGGACTACGGCAAGCTGTGGTTTAACATCCTTGATTACACCGGCACCGCGACCGAGAAATTCGCCGACCCCGCCTTTGACGGCGACCCCGTGGCGTCGATCCACACCGAGATCGACGACAGCGGCGCCATCGTGACCGAGGTGGAGGAGGAAGGCGCCGACTGGCAGGACGACGGCCCGCACGGCGACGATGGGCCGGTTGTCTTGCCTCCCGACGACGACGACGGCCTGCCGCGCAAGCTCTTCGTGGATGGCGGCGCCGTCGAGGTGGTTGCCCACCTCGTTTACGACCTCGACGCGGACGGCAAACGGCTGACTTGCCGCAAGCTCACCGACTGGACGGGCGAGAAGGTGCGAACGCTCTACGCAACGCCAGCGGCTTTCCGCGCGGAATGGGCGATGGCCGACAAACGCGCCGCTGTCATCGAAGCGCTGGCTGAACGCGGCATCGACTTGGGCGCCTTGCTCGCCGAAGCGGAGAGGCCGGACGATGACCCGTTCGACCTTCTGTGCCATCTGGCCTGGAACGCTCCGATGCTCACGCGTCGGGAGCGCGCGGAGCGCCTGCGTTCGGCCGAGCCCGACCTGTTCGGTCGCTACGGCGAAGAAGCCAAGGCGGTGCTCGACGCGCTTCTGGAGAAGTACGCCGCGGGCGGTCCCGACCAACTCGCCCTTCCGGCCGCGCTCAAGGTCGCGCCCGTGTCGAACTTCGGCAACCCCAGCGAGATCGCCCGGCGGTTCGGCGGGCCAGAGCGCTTGCGCGAGGCGGTGGCGCAACTTAGCGAGCGGCTCTACGCCGCGTGAACTTCGATTGATCGATGAGTATGGCCCGCCCCAAAAAAGTTGCCGCCCCTCAGACCACCGCCCAGCGCCTCGACGCCATCGTCAAGTCTGCGCGCAAGATCATGCGCAAGGACAAGGGCCTGAACGGCGACCTGGACCGTCTGCCGGTCCTCACCTGGGTCATGTTCCTGAAGTTCCTCGACGACCTCGAGCGGATGCACGAGGACGAAGCGGCGTTGGCAGGCGAAGCCTTCCATGCAGCCATCGAGCCGCCCTACCGCTGGCGCGACTGGGCCGCTCAGCGCGCCGGAATCACCGGCCCCGACCTCCTGTCGTTCATCAACGGCGAGGAGGCGGCCCGTCCGGACGGCACGCGCGGTCCCGGCCTGTTCGCCTATCTTCGCTCGTTACGCGGCATGAATGGCGGTCGGGACCGGCGGGACGTGATCGCCACCGTTTTCCGGGGCGTCACCAACCGGATGGAAAGCGGATATCTGCTGCGAGACGTCATCAACCTGATCGACGCCATCCACTTCGACAGCTCCGAGGAAATCCACACCCTCGGCCGTCTCTACGAGACGCTGTTGCGCGAAATGCGCGACGCCGCCGGCGACAGCGGCGAGTTCTACACCCCGCGCGCCGTTGTCCGCTTTATGGTGGAGCGCATCGATCCCCAGATCGGCGAGACCGTGCTCGATCCGGCTTGCGGGACCGGCGGCTTCCTGACCGAGGCCTACGCTCACCTCGCGCGGCAGGCCGACACGGTGGAGAAGCGCGAGCGGCTGCAATCCGGCGCACTGAAGGGCGTCGAGGCCAAATCCCTGCCGTTCCTGCTGTCGCAGATGAACCTCTTGCTGCACGGGCTGGAGTCGCCGGATATCGATCCGGGCAATGCGCTGCGCTTCCGCCTGTCCGAGATCGGTGAGCGAGATCGCGTTGAGGTCATCCTCTCCAACCCACCGTTCGGCGGCGAGGAGGAGGCAGGCATCCTCACCAACTTCCCCGAGGATCGCCGCACGGCCGAGACGGCGCTCCTGTTCCTTCAGCTCATCATGCGGCGGCTGAAGCGTGGCGGTAAGGGCCGAGCGGCGGTCGTCGTGCCGCACGGCGTCCTGTTTGGCGATGGAGTAGGCGCGCGGATCAAGGCCGACCTCTTGGAGCGGTTCAACCTGCACACCGTCGTGCGGCTCCCAGAGGGCGTGTTCGCGCCCTACACCGACATCGCGACCAACCTTATCTTCTTCGACACGACCGGGCCCACGGCGGACATCGACTATTGGGAACAGCCCGCGCCCGAGGGCCGGAAGAAGTACTCCAAGACCGCGCCGCTGCAGCTCGACGACTTGGCCGACCTCACCGTCTGGTGGACGAAGCGCACGGAGGACCGCCGTGCTTGGCGCGTCAGCGGTCCTGGGCTGGTCGAGCGCGACGAGGCCGGGCAGGTGAAGGCCGTCAACCTCGACCTGAAGAACCCGAATGCGAAGACTGCCGAAGACCATCGGTCGCCAGCGGAGATCGTTGAAAGCGCCATCGCCAAGGAGCACCAAGTGTTGGCTGTCTTGAACGAGATCAAGGCCCTGATGGCGGAGCGCGAATAGGCTGTGCCGAGCTTTCCCCTTGTTCCATTGGGTGAAGTCATCACCTACGCGCCGGACCCCCATGAGGTGAATCCCGACGGCAAGTATCCGATTGCTGGCGTCTATGGATTCGGTCGCGGCATGATTCAGCGCGCGGCGGTCGCTGGGGGCGAGATGGCCGCTACCCAGTTGTTTCGAGTCCGAGCCGGACAGTTCATCTATAGTCGCCTGAAGTCTTTCGAAGGCGCCTATTCGGTCGTGTCTCCGGAGGTCGACGGGTATTTCGTCTCGAACGAATTTCCCACCTTCGACCTAGATCGTGAACAAATTGAGCCCGAATTTCTTGGGTGGTACTTCAAGCAGCACCGGGTCTGGCAGCAGCTAGCGTCGGACGGCAGGGGGATCGGTGCCCGCCGAGAAAGGCTGCATCCCAAACGTCTCCTCGATCACGCCATTCCCCTTCCGACGCTCAAAGAGCAACGAAGGTTCGTGGATCGCCTCAATGCCGGCGCGGTAGCTATTGCGCGGGCGAAAATGGCGATCTCCGAGATCGACGAAGATCTAATGATGGCGGCGAGAAATATAATCTGGCAGGCCGGTTCCAACCCAAATGCATGGACACCTTGTGGCATCTTCCTCCGCCAGCGTCCGCTTGATGTGCGGGTTAACGCCCAGACTGTCTATCCCTTCGCCGGGGTTTACAGCTTCGGCCGCGGCGTCTTCAGCTCGGAGAGCAAGACGGGCTCGAGTTTTGCCTACCCGGCGTTGACGCGTCTTCGGACAAACGACTTTGTCTACCCAAAATTGATGGCTTGGGAGGGCGCATTGGGGGTCGTTCCACCTGAATGCGACGGCCGCGTGGTCTCGCCTGAGTTTCCGGTCTTTGAGATCGATAGCGGAATTGTCCATCCGGCGGTGGTCGATACGTTTTTTCGCGATCCGCGAGTGTTGCCCATGCTGCGGTCCGCAAGCTCTGGAACAAACATGCGGCGCAAGCGAATACAGCCAAGCCGCTTTCTGGACCTGAAGATCCCGATTCCAAGTCCGCCCGAGCAGGGATTAGTTCTCCAAATCCTGGATCATCGCCGTCGCGTTTTAGAGCGCCACGAGAGCAACCTCCGGTCTCTGGACAACCTCCTCCCCGCGATGCTCCACGAAGTGTTCGGCGAGTAAAGGCTAGGCTTGCAAACGCAAGTTGCGCCCCCCAGTCTCGGTCGGGGGCTCTAATGACAAGCAAGACGCAAAATCTCTCGATCCGGCTGCTCAGAGCGGACTACACGCCGGAGAAGTCGGTCCGGTCTGGCGTGACTTTGAAGGACTGGCCGCGTCTTGGGGGCGCCAAGATTGCCTTGGGTTCAGCCGGCGGCGACGCTCCGCGCTGGGCTGAGTTCCTCGACCTGGCTTTAGAGGACAAAAACACGCTGAGGCAGCGGTCCTCGTTTGGTCTTGTGTTTCTCCCGGTGGATGAGCGCTGGTTTGCCGTCTCATTCGGCCATGGACACTCGAAACTTGATCCAGTCTCGGTCGAGCAGGATTTCGGCCTTCGGGTCGTTCTCAACGCCGTCGATCACAAGAAGCTTAGAAGCGCCGACCTTAGCACGCCCGACGCAAACACCTTAAGCCGCCGCTCGCAAACCAGCCGCGCTTCGGAGAGATCGGCCTTCGAGATCGATCCCGAACGCCACATCGTGCGCGGCCTGTTGGGCGAGCCGAAGGATAAGACGTTTGCCACCAAGATCAGCGGTGGAGATGCGCTTTCGCTGCGGCGCAAGATCAAGGTCGATGATCTCCCGGCAGCCTGCTCTCGGGCACTGACGTTGGCGGCCGGAGACGACTACAAGCAAGAGTTCGGCTGGATCGACCAGATCAAGCATGTCCGCGAGGCTGACGTTCTCGCGAAGCTCACCGGCTCTTTGGTCCAAGCGCTCGACGAGGCGCTGAAGGATCCAGGCAAAGGCGATGATCTCGGGCTCGCCTATCCGGCAATCTATGATCCGGATCGCGCCAGCAGAGTGAGGTTCCGGGGCTACGGGAGTTCGGACCATTTCCCCGATTTGGAAGTCTCCCACTACCTGGACGGTCTAAGATCGAAGGGCATCACGTCCTATGTCGAGAGCTTCTTACGGAAGCACTCCGTAGAGGAATGCGACGACGACGGCGCCCCTTCAGGGGGCGCATGGCCTGTGCAGGACTGCCTGGTTTATGAGGCGGAGCTCGACGGACAACGATTCACCCTCTCGGGCGGACGTTGGTACCGAATCGATCCGGACCTGGCGAAAGAGGTCCGGGACTACTTCGACAAGATCGAGAAGGTGGATCTGCCACCGGCTGAGGCAGGGGATAACGAGAAGACCTATAATGCTCGTGTCGCCGCAGCGAACGCAGGAATGCTTTGCATGGACGTCAAGCTGGTCAAGCCAAGCGACGCTTCTTCCGCAATCGAGGTCTGCGACTTCCTGGGCGCGGATGGACGTCTCATCCACATCAAGGGCAAGACGGAGTCGTCGCGGCTGAGTCACTTATTCACTCAGCGTTTGGTGTAGGCGCTCGTCCTCAAGCGGGATGCCCCGTTCAGA
>Ga0136846_1232173_pt1 | contig 19326 bp, 18 predicted proteins | sample HopSoiMetagenom2_FD_96841 | JGI IMG/M metagenome (GOLD analysis project Ga0136846, IMG submission 96841) | Grasslands soil microbial communities from Hopland, California, USA - 2 Assembly 2016 (version 4) | ecosystem: Environmental > Terrestrial > Soil > Grasslands | place: USA: Hopland...
GCAGACGGTTCAGGTCAAGCAGCTTGCCGCGCTTGCGCTCCCACCCCATCCATACCCGCTCGCTCGAGTTGTAAACCCGGTGGCGGTGGAACATGAAGAACTTCCCTGCTCCCCGGCTTGCATACTTTTTGTTCAGATCGCGAATCAGTTGCGCACAAAACTCCACCAGCGGACTGTCCTCACGCGGCATTTCAGCGGAATCCGGCAGATCGGAAAGCAGTGCGTAATGAATGTTCGAATCGTGATTGCCCAGATAGCGGATTTCCAGGTCGTCCACCAGCCGGCATACCTGATCTCGATTCAGAAGAAGACTTGGTACTGCCACCAGGGTGACGCAATCGTTCGGCACGCCATCTGAAAAATCAAGCTTAGGTAAGATTTGCGCGGGAAGCAGTGAAGTGGTCAGGTAATTCATCAGCTGCACCGCGGTCTGTGAACTCGGCAGCAGCAGCATCAGCATGGCAAACAGGATCAGCCAGGGCGAAGTGTAGGTGCTGGTAAGCAGCAGCACGATGGTCGACATGATCGCGAAAGTCAGCACCTCGATCCCGGGCAGATAAAACTCGTTGGGGTGCTTCTTCAGCAGCAAGTCGATTCGCTGGCCAAATGATGGCCGGAATCCGACACGTTCAAACAGGCTTTCTCTGCCATCGTTGCAAATGTAGTAGCCGATATGTGAAAGCCGTTGCTGCACCCGCGCGCTCTCGTGAGTTTGCCGCGCCGCCTCCTCCGCCAGCGCCAGCGCCTTGTTCGCCACTTCTACTTCTGTGAACTCCGTGCGGTCGGCAACCTTGACCAGCAGTTCGCGATAAAGCTCCCGGCTTTCATAATCCATGCGGGGATAGGCTCCCGCCGGGTCCTGCCGAAGTATCTGGTCAAACGCGATAAGTGGTTCCAGCAACACCTTCCAGGAGGCTTGGCCGATGTCCCGCAAACTGCTCACGCACACGCCGACCGAAGCTGCAGCTTTTGCAATCACCTGCTGGGCGCGATCCGCAATCTCTTCCAGCAAAACCAGTTTCAGTGCAGCCGGCAGTGCCCAGAGCTCCTGCATCTTGAGCACCGTCACTTCCTGAAATCCTTCAATAAATGAAGTCAGCGCGGCGTCGGTGAACTGGAATGCCGCGGTGCGTAGAAATCGCTCCGCCAGAGCAATCACCCGCTGCTCCACTTCGCCCGACTCACTCCGGACATGGGGCAAGCGGCGCAGCGAGCGCAAGCCTTCGTTTACATCTTCCAGTGCAGCGGAGAGCAGCCGCAGGTTGTCATGCAGCCAGCGCTGATCGTCGGTAATTTCTTTGCTTTTGGGTAGCTCGTGAAATTCTCGAAAAACCGGACGCAGGGCCTGCCGCACTGCGCTCAGGCGTTCGTCGAACACGCGGGAAAAACGTGTATTGGGCAGCCAGGGGATGCGCCGGGTGTACTCCGTTCCCTCTGCGCGAAAGGCGGCCAGCTTCATCTCCAGCCGCTGCTCTGGAGTCAGCAGAGTGCCGCCGTCGTCACCCACCATATCGAGATGTGTAGGCTCCGTCATCTACCTGTAACTCGCTGCCTGCAGCTCAAACATGGCGGCATAGCGGCCATCCAGCGCCAGCAGTTGCTGGTGATTGCCTTCCTCGGCGATCCGCCCTTTTTCCAGAACTACGATACGGTCTGCCATTCTTACCGTTGAAAAACGGTGCGAGATGAACAATGCCATCTTACCTGCGGTCAGCTCTGCAAACCGTTGAAACACCTCGTACTCACTGCGCGCGTCAAGCGCGGCAGTGGGCTCGTCAAGGATCAGCAGCTGCGCATCCCGTAAGTACGCGCGCGCCAGCGCAATTTTTTGCCACTCTCCGCCCGAAAGATCTACTCCGGTTTCAAAGCGCCGGCCCAGCATCTGGTCGTACCCCAGATGCAATTTAGCAATCACGCCGTCTGCCAAACTCTTGCGCGCGGCATCCTGAATCAGATCAGCGTCTTGCAGCTTTTCGATCCGCCCCACCCCAATGTTCTCCCGTGCAGTCATTTCATAGCGCATGAAATCCTGGAAGATCACGCCGGTTTCGCGGTACAGGTCCTCGAGGTCGTATTCCCGCAAATCTACTCCGTCGAGCAGAATGCGCCCTTCACTCGGGTCATACAGGCGGGTGATGAGTTTTACGATGGTGGTCTTGCCTTCGCCGTTTTCGCCAATCAGCGCCACCCGCTCTCCCGGATGCAGGTGGAAATTCAAACCCTGGAGCACTTTGCGATGAGTGCCCGGATACTGGAATGACACATCGCAGAACTCGAATCCGCGCTTGATGGGCCGCGGCGCAGACAGAGCGCCGGGCTTCGACTGGATGGTCGGACGCATTTCAAAGAACGCCAGCAGATCGGTAAGGAACAAGGCCTGATCGGCGATTCCGGAGAGCGTCGAGAACACCTGCTGTATGTTGCTGCTGGCCTGCAGAATCGCGTTAGTCAGAAAATAGAACGTGCCGATGCCCAGCTGGCCTGCAACGGTCCGCCAGATCACGTACGCGTAGGCAGAATAGTAGCCGGCGGTACTTATCAGAGATAATCCAGATCCAATCGATAGGCGACGCCTGGCCAGCGCGACATCCTGTTCGTAGATAACGTCAGACAGGCGCGCGAATCGCTGCGTCAAGAAACCGGCAAGGTTGAACAGCTTCAACTCTTTAGCCGCTTCTTTGCTGCCGCCCACGGTACGCAGATAATCCATTTGCCGCTTGATCGGCGTCTGCCGGAAATTTTTCGCGTAACCCAGAAACGCGAAGTGGCTCTCACCCAGGAAGGCGGGCACAACCGCAACAATCAGCAGCAACATGAGCCAGGGCGAATAAATCATTACTGCCACTGACATCGAAATCGCCGTAATCAGCTGAAGTTCAAGCCGGCCAATCGATTGGATCATCACCAGCCGGTCAGTGGCCTGCACCCGCGCGCGTTCCAGCCGGTCATAAAAAACCGGGTCTTCGTATGCGATCAGATCGAGCTCGGAAGCATGCTTCATCACTTCAATGCTCACGTGCCGGGTGTACTTGTTGGCCAGCAATGAGTCTGAGTAGTCGATCATGCGGGTGACGATGCTGCTGAACACCGCCAGGCCAAACTCCGCGCCTACCAGCCACCACAGGCGCTCTGGGATGGGCCCGGGTTCTGACCTCAGATGCACCAGTATGTCGATGATGAGCTTGGGGATGTACGCCAGCGCGAGCGGCAGCAACGCGGCAACAAAGCGGGCAGCGGTGCCGAAGCTGACGACTCCCGGCCCCGATTGCCACACGATCTTCAGTACTGGAGGGATGTTGCGCAGCGCCGAAAGACGCTCGTTCCAGCTGCTCCAGAAGCTGTCACGCTCTGCCACGTGAAGAATCCTAACCAAGTTAGAAGGTTTGTAGAAGGGGTTCCTTCGAAGAACGGAGCTCCACTAAAAACCGCGAACGAGCTACCCAAATACGTGCAACCCTGAAAGATGCAGCAAAGACACTTAAGGTTTGCCGAAACAATAACTTAGATGATGTGACCAGGCTGAGATCAGGCGATCTTCAAGCGCCGCTGCATTTCCTCAAGCGTCACTCCGCGGGTTTCGGGATAAACCACAAGAACTACGAAGAACTGCAGTGCCATCATGATGGAGAAGAACGCAAACGGCCATCCTCCGGAAGACGCGGCCATCAGGGGATAGCGCCAGGACACGATTGCATTGGCGAACCAGTGAGAAAACGATCCCAGGCTCTGTCCCTTGGCGCGGACGCGGTTCGGGAACACTTCGCCAATGTAAACCCAGATCACGGCTCCTTGCGAAAACGCAAAGAACGCAATGAAGCTGACCAGCAACCATACCAGGAGCTCTTCATGCCGATGTTTGAAAAAGATCACAGCCACGCCTGCCAGCGACAGCGAAGTTCCGACCGAACCTACCAGCAACAGGAACTTGCGCCCGAAGCGGTCGATCACACTGATCGCCAGCATGGTGAACAGCAGATTAGTGGCGCCTACGGCGACCGCCTGCAGGTCACCCGAAACTTTGCTGAACCCGGCGCGCTCAAAGATGTCATTCAGGTAATAAAGAATCGCATTGATGCCTGACAACTGGTTGAACAAACCGGTCGCCACCGCCAGAAAAATCGGCAGTGCATATTTGCGGGAGAACAGAGGCTCGTTGGCGTGGCCATGCTCAGCATCGATGGAGCGAACGATATCTGCCAGTTCCGCATCCGGATCAGGTTCGCCAATCTGCGCCAGCACGCTGCGCGCTTCCTCCAGCCTTTGCACTTTGGCCAGCCAGCGCGGGCTCCGCGGGATTCCCGCCAGAAACATAAAGAACAGCGCCGCCGGAATGGCCGCCACGCCCAGGTCCCAGCGCCATTCCGCCTGCCCCAGTCTCAGCCTGCCCAGAATGTAGTTGGAAAGATAAGCGACCAGGATGCCGAGCACTACGTTGAACTGGAAAAATCCCACCAGCCGGCCACGCAGCTTAGCGGGCGCAATTTCGGCGATGTACATGGGCGCCAGCACCGACGATCCGCCAATGCCCAGCCCGCCGATGATCCGAAAGATCAGCAGCGCCGGCCAGTTCCAGGCCAGCGCACATCCAAGCGCGGAAAGAAAATAGAGCACTCCAAGCACGCGCAGGCTGTCGCGCCGCCCCCAGCGTTCACCTGGAATGCTCGACAGCAGTGAGCCGGCTACCGTTCCCCACAGAGCGCTTGAGACCGTGATCCCGAGCAGGTTTGGAGTGAGCTGAAAAACACTTCGTAGTGCGGAAGTGGTGCCGGAGATGACTGCGGTATCAAAACCAAACAGCAATCCGCCCAGGGCGGCTACGGCGGTGCTCTTCAGCAGAACGGAATTGATGGAACCTGGCATAGGCGCGGGGGCAACGAGCACTGAACAGTAGCATGCAGCCTCAAGTTTGCGGAAGGCCTGCCCTGTACCATCCGGGCGACGCTAAATCCGCGCCTGTGCGGTGGCAACAGGGGCTCGATGTGCAATCAGTACCAACAGATCGTCTGCCTACGCTCGCCTGACATCACGTTTACGTACAACTTTGTACGCATATCTGGTATTTACTTTTAGATATTTACGCACCATTTGCGTTTTAAATCGATTTCTGGCCACTCGGGGCCCGCGAGTACCTGGCACCCGTCCCTGCGGCCGATCGCGCTCCCGCGGCCCTCAGCGCGCGACTACGGGGTACTCTGGTTGGACATCACGCTTTACATGCCATCGTAATTCGGACCGCCGCCGCCCTCGGGAGGCACCCAGGTGATGATCTGGTAGGGATCCTGAATATCGCAGGCTTTGCAGTGCACGCAGTTGGAAGGATTCAGGCTGATGCGCTTGCCGTTGGGCTGGCCGGGATCATCGAGCATTTCGTAAACGTTGGCGGGACAAAAATTCTGGCAGGGGCTGCCGAATTCGCGGATGCAGCGCTGATTGCAAACATCTGTGTCGTGGATGATCAGGTGGGCGGGCTGATCTTCTTCGTGCCTGGTGCCGGAATGGTAGAGGTCGCTTAACTTGTCGAAGGTGAGCTTGCCATCGCCTTTGGCGGGACCAAGAAGATTGGCTTCGGGGCCGCCATCGGTGGGAAGTGCAGCAAGCTTCTTCATGCGCTGATAACCGGCAATGGACGGGTAATGATTGCGCACTCCCCGCCCGCCGGTTACCTGCTGCAGAGCAGTGTGGAACATGCCGGACCAGAATCCGTGCTCAAAGCCCTGATGAAAGTTTCTTACCTTCCACAATTCAGCCTTGATCCAGCTGGCTTCCACGCGCTGCTGATATTTCGCGAGACTGGCGGCCGAGAAATCATTACTCTTCATGGCTTCGAACACAGTTTCGGCGGCCAGCATCCCGCTTTTGATTCCGAGATGAATGCCCTTGAGGCGCTGTGAATTCACCAGGCCGGCAGAGTCGCCCAGAATCATCCAGCCATTGCCGGAAAGCGGCGGCACCGCCCACCATCCGCCATAGGGCAATGATTTCGCGCCGTAGCGGATCAGTTTCCCGCCTTGCAGCAGGGAGGCGATGAAAGGATGCTTCTTGAATTCCTGCAGCACGCGCTGCGGGTCAAGACGCGGATCGGGATAATCAAGGCCGGTGACGAATCCCAGCGAGACGACGTTGTTCGGGCAACCGTAAATCCATGCGCCGCCATATTCTTTGGTGGTCAGCGGCCAGCCCAGCGTATAGATCACTTCCCCGGCAGCGATTCTTCCTGCGGGAACTTCCCACAGTTCTTTCACTCCCTGCCCAAATGTCTGCGGATTGCGGTCGCGTCGCAGCCCGAAACGCTCAATCAGTTGCTTGGTGAGCGACCCGCGCGAACCTTCGGCCAGAATGACTACTTTTGCCTGCAAGTCGTAGCCGGGCTCGAAATTCGACTTGGGCTGGTTCTGCTTGTCGACCCCTTTGTCGTCGGTCCGAACCCCGCTCACCCGGTCGCCCTCGAACAAGAGTTCAGAACCGGCGAACCCGGTAAAAACCGTGACTCCTGTTTCCTCGACCTTGCTGCCCAGCCATTTCACAAAGCGATTCAGTGAGATTACGTAATTGCCGTGGTCGCGGAGGGGCGGCGGCGTGACCGGAAACTTCAGCTTGCCCGTTTCCGTCAGGTAGTAAACGGCTTCTTTTGTGACCTGGGCATCGAGCGGAGCTTCTTTTTCGAAGCCAGGCAGCAGTTCGCGCATGGAGCGCGGGTCAAGCAGCGCGCCAGAAAGGCAGTGCTGGCCGATTTCGCGCGCTTTTTCGAGAACGTAAATATTTTCTTTGCTTATCGGCGAGTCAGGGTTTTTCGCGTTGTGCTCGTCAATCAGCTGCGAAAGGCGCAGCGCGCAAGCCATTCCGGAAGGGCCGCCCCCTACGATGACAACATCGGCAGGCATTTGCGGACGCTCGATGTTGGGCAGGGGCTTGCGAAAGACGATCACGGCAGCTTGTTCATGATACCGGAATGGACGACATGGTGCAGTCGGTTTACTTCAATATGAAGCTTAAATCGCAGAGAGCGCACCGAAAAGCCGCAGAGTTCGCGGAGACACGCTGTGAAAAAGCCTTACCCTCCCGCTTTGGCCTTCTTCACTTCTTCTATCAGCGGCGGCACGATGTCGAACAGGTTGCCGACCACCGCGTAGTCTGCGATTTCGAAGATGGGCGCTTCGGAGTCTTTGTTGATAGCGACAATCGTGCGCGCGCCTTTCATTCCCACAATGTGTTGAATGGCGCCGCTGATGCCGAGCGCCAGGTAAAGCTTAGGCGCGACGGTCTGGCCGGACGAGCCGATCTGCCGATCCATGGGGAGCCAGCCGTTGTCGCAGATGGGACGCGAGGCAGCGATCTCGCCGCCCAGGGCTTCTGCCAACTGCTTGGCCAGATCGATGTTCTTCTGCTCTTTGATCCCGCGGCCCACAGCAACAATAATTTCCGCCTGCGTAAGATCGACCGCCTGCTTGGCTTCTTTGAACACTTCCTGCGGCTTGTTGCGCACCACTGAATCTGCGATTTCGACGTTTACGGTTTCAACCGGCGCTGCGCCTGATCCGGCTTCTACTTTGTCTGCGCGAAAGGCCCCGTTCTGAAATGTGACGAACCAGGGAGCCTCACAGCGGAAGCTGACATCAGCGGCCAGCTTGCCCTGAAACATCTGGCGGCTGAAAAGCAGCTTCTCGCCTTCTTTTTTGAACCCGATGCAATCAGTAACTGCGGTCCGTCCCATGGCCGTGGCCAGCTTGGGCACGAAGTCGCGCACCTGGTAAGTGTGCGGCATCAGCACCAGCTTCGGCTGTCGGGCTTCAAGGAATTGCTTCAGGCCGGCAGAGAATGCATCGGGAGTGTAGGGCTGCAGTTTCGGCGATTCCACGCCATACACCTTCCCGAGTTTCTTGGCGGCTACTTCGTTCGCGATTGAAGAAACGCCGCTTCCTGCCACGGCGGCTTCGAGCGCCCAGCCGGTTTCGGCCGCAAGCGCTTGCCCGGCGGCCAGGGTTTCCCAGGAAACACGGTTCAGCTTGCCGTCACGCTGTTCGACTACCACCAGAATTGTGTCAGCCATAGGTTTGTTTATCGAGTCAGGCTTCCGCGCCGCCGCCATCCAATTTCGATCAGGATCAGTCCGATAACTCCCTGGCCGATCACCCACCAGAGCCACATGCGTGAGCCGCTTCGAATGCCGTCATACACGAAAGCGAGCAAAAGAAAATCGACCCACAGAAGCAGCTTGCCTACCGTCATCAGGCCAAGGCCGAAGCGGCGCGGCTCAACTATCCCTTCGTCTTCAACGCGATTCAGTTTTATCCCTGGCATAGCGCAATTTAGATGCGCGCAGGCCATGAGCCGCAAACCCGAAGAGCCGCGATCAGATGACCCTTACCTCATTGCGCAGCTTCTCAGTTAACTTTTTGGCCACTTCGCCTGCAGGCCCTTCCAGAACTTCCGTGTTCTTGGTTTTCTGCGGAACGTATAAGCGGTCGATTTTCTGCAGGTTCGGTCCGATCGCAGATTCCACCTCAGCCAAAGTCACTTTGCGCAAGGGCTTGTTTTTGGCCTGTTTGATGCCGATCAGCGTGGCATAACGCAGCTTATTGATGCCTGACTGAATGGTGAGTACCGCAGGCAGCGGCATGTCAACGAACTGGAAGAATCCGGCTTCCAGTTCGCGTTTGACGCGAATGCCGCTTTCGGACTTCTCAATATGCATGATGATGGTCGCATGCGGCCACCCCAGAAGCTCTGCAAGGATCACCCCGGTTTGTGCATAGCCGTAGTCGTCAGATTGCAGGCCGGTGAAGATCAGGTCGAACTGTTCGTCTTTAATCGCGGCCGCGAATGCTTTGGCTGTGTTCAGCGCATCCAGGCCGACAAAGCCATTGTCTTCAAGGTGAATGGCGCGGTCCGCGCCCTTGGCCAGCGCTTCGCGCAGCACTTGTTGCGCGCGCGCCGGGCCTGAGGTGATCACCACCACCTCGCCCTTGTGCTTTTCCTTTTGCCGCAGAGCTTCTTCGAGCGCGTAAGCGTCAGGCTCATTCACTTCGTAAGACACGTCTTCGCGAATCCAGGTGCCCTCCTGGTTAACTTTCAGCGGCGCATCTTTCTGCGGAACCTGCTTCATGCAAACAAGGATTTTCAATCAGAGCTCCGGATCAGAGGTCACGCAAACTTTTTAGTATATAGCAGCAGAACTCATCGGCGAGCTGCGCCCGCCCGGATCGCAGATTCGGGCGTACCTCACCTGCTCCAGTTATTCCGTGGTGACGACCGACTGCAGACTGGTGATGTCGAAACGCTTGCGGCAGCGCACGTTCTTGCAGGCCATCACGTCATCTTTCCGGACCATGTAAGAGCGGGCTTTGGCGAAACGGGCACGATCGCGCTCATCGGCGCGCGGCGGAAGTTGGCGCTTCTTGGTACGCACCAGCCAGGTGACTTCGTAATCCGAAGACTGGTGGCAATGGGGACAGTTCAGGGTTGCTGGCTTCTTCTCAGGGCGTTCGTCAAAAAATTCGCGTTCTTCCATAACCGGCAGCCCACAGGGGCTGTTGCCTAATTATTGCAGCTTTAGCGGGCACAGGCTATGGCAAGATGGGCGAAATGCCCAAAAAGCGAAAGAAGAAGTTCAGCGCGGTCAAAGCGGTAAAGGCGCTGGCCCGCGAACGCCTGGGTGCGCCGCGGCCCGGGCAGTTACTGGAAGATGGCCGGAACAAGACAGCGGAGAAACATAAGAAGAACCTGTCGCAACTGCTCTCCGACGAACAGTAAAGCCTATCGTCGCAGATATTCGCGCAGGCAACGCACGCACGGCACATAGCCGGCCCGCATGGCGTCAGCGGCAGCAATCAGGCGGACTTTGTCGCTCGACTGGTGAATGAACTTGCAACCCGGGACATGAAACGTTTTTCCGTCGGCTGCCACTTCGACCATCATTGCCGCCGGAATTTTTTGCGCCTGTTCGGAATGTTGCGATCGCAGTGCCTGCACGGTCGAAGTGGTCGCCTTTCCCAGAGCGAAGGTGCCGGAAACGATGGCCAGCGCGGCCACTGCTACCAGCCATCCGTAAGCCGTGCCTTTCGAAGGAATAAACAATGGCAGGCGCTGTTGCCACTTCTGAGTAAAGTTTGCAGGCAGTTCGATCACACGGTCATCTCCATAAAGCCTCACTACATTTCTGGTTCCTTCAAGTACGGCGGTGCAGTGCTTGCAACCGCGAACGTGATTTTCAATCGCCTGACGCAGTTCGGCAGAGAGATCGCCATCCAGGTAGTTGGAAATCTGCTGCCACACCTCTGCGCAATTCACTACCATGGCTTTTCTCCCTTCTGAAATGGAACGTGGCCTGGCCAACCGTCGCGCAACGCCGGAGCCAGGATATCCCGCAGCATCAGGCGGGCGCGCAACAGCCGCGTCTTGACGTTGGCGACCGAAATGGCAAGCGCTTTGGCGGTTTCCTCGATACTCAGCTGTTCGATATCGCGCAGCACGAACACCGAACGGTATTTTTCGCCCAGGCTCGCCAATGCCTGCGCGAGCAAGGCGCGGATTTCTTTTCTCTCCAGCGTCTCCGGCGGGGTCTCGCGCCAGTCCGCGAACTCCCTGGGAACATAATCCTCCTCGCCGTCGTGGGTATCGTCAAGCGAATCGTAGAGGTTGGCATGATTCTTGCGCTGGCGCATGCGCGCCTGGTTGATGGTGATCTGGATCAGCCAGGTGCTGAACTTAGCCTCGGCGCGAAACTGGTGAAGATGGGTAAACGCCTTCACGATAGCTTCCTGGGCTATATCCTCGGCGTCCGCCTCGTTGCGCAAAAGCGCCAGAGCCGCAGCGTAAACGCGGCGCTCGTAGGGCTTAACCAGTTCAGTGAATGCGTCGCGGTCGCCCTGAAGCGTACGGCGAATCAGGGCCGCCTCACGCTGATTTTGCGGCGGCGGAATTGCGCTCGGAGCTGTGCTCAATGAAAGCATCGTTTAACGCGCGACGTATTCAGGGTTTTTCTTCCATCCGGTCAGCATTGACATAAAGTTATTCCAGCCATGCAGCACAACCATGATCAAGTGTCCGAGCAGAAAAAACAGAATTGCCCACATCACCGCAAAGTGCCAGATGCGCGCGTAATGAAAGCCGCCCATTGGCCATGCCAGCCACGAGAACTGCACCGGTTTCCAGATCGCCAGCCCGCTGAGAACGGAAAGTACGCCGAGCACCAGCACCGAACTGTAGGCAAGCTTCTGCAGCGGGTTATAGACGTGGCGCGGCTCAGGCTTCGGGCCGAAAAAGAAGTAATAGTGGACCATCGGCCACACGCCGCGAATGTCGCCCGCTGTGAACAGAACCTGGCGATAATTTCCGCTGAACAGCTGATAGCAGAAATAGAAAAGGCCGGTGGCGATGTAAATCCACATAAAAGTCAGGTGCCACTGCAAGCCGCCGCCCAGCCAGCCTCCCAGCGCGAAAGCTTTCGGCCAGTGCAGCAGATCTTTTTGCGGGATCTTTGCGCCGAAGCTGGGAAAGGCGCGGAAAATCTCAAAGCCGCTGCCGACCAGCACCAGCAGCGCGATCGAATTCACCCAGTGGCAGAAGCGCACCGGCCAGGGATGCTCGTAAACCGCGAGCTCTGTGTTTTCTGACTTCGGCGCGGTGACTTCGAAAGTAGTTTCAGGCATAGCGATCAAACTACAGTCCGTAAAACGAGGAATACCCCTGGTCCTCCCAGTACCCGACTCGCGGCAAGACATTCGTGACTTTCAGGTCAGTCAGATACTTGGCCTGCTTGTAACCGATTTTGGTCGGAATAGTTAAACGCAGCGGCGCTCCGTGCTCGCGAGTCAGCGGACGATCGTACATTTCGTAGCAGAGCAGCGTCTGAGGATGCAGAGCAGTAGCCATGTCAATGGATTCGTAATAGTCGTCCGCGCACTCCACATAGATGAAACGTGAATTCAAGTCGGCATCAATCGACTTCAGGAAGTCAGAAAGCCGGGTGCCGCCAAAGCGGCCAATCACGTCCCAACCCTCCACACAGACATGGCGCGTGTTCTGCCGGATTTTTGGTAGCGCCTGAATCTGCGCGAGCGTGTATTCGCCGGGCTTCTGCACTGCGCCGCTGACCGTGAGATTCCAGGCCTCGAGATCGACCCCAGGATCGTCGACGTCGTAATCGTTTATCGGGAAGGTAGTGAACGGCGCGACTTCGGAATCGGAAAATGTGGGGGCCAGATGATTGCGGCGAAAAAGCAGCTTGGATGCCCAGTCGCTAAACCCAAGGCCCGCCTTCAGCAAAGGTTGCTGCAATTTGGGAATGGCAAACGCCCCCAGAGCTAAAACAGGCGTGAGCTTCAGCAGTTCGCGGCGGGTGGTGCTGTTGAACCGGCGCGAGTCAATGGCCTTAGTCATGGAGGCGACAGTTTACCTTCGTCGTAGGATGTGCAGGCAGGGAAAAAGTGACATTGAATTGCGTCGTGCTTTGCGCCACCGGAGAGCGGCAGGCCGCTGTCTCCAACGCAGGACTTGGCAGGGTAGATCGGGGCCTACCTGAGTACGCTCGCAACGAACTTGCAGAACTCCGTTACATCCTGTTCGGTAGTGTCGAATGAGCACATCCAGCGCACGATCGACTGCTCTTCGTTCCACACGTAAAAGAAGTAGCGCTTCTGGATTTTGCGAATGGCGCTGCGCGGAATTTTCGCAAAAACCCCGTTGGCTTCCACCGGATAAACAATTTTGACCTGTGAGATCTTGCGCAATTCGCGTTCCAGCAATTTCGCCATGCGATTGGAATGGCGGGCATTTTTCTGCCACAAATCGTTGCTGAGCAGAGCATCGAGTTGCGCGGAAATGAAACGCATCTTCGAAGCCAGCTGCATTCCCTGCTTGCGGGAATAAAGAAAATCCTGGGCCAGTTCGCGCTGGAAGAACACCACCGCTTCGGCGCCCAGCGCGCCGTTCTTGGTCCCGCCGAATGAAAGCACATCCACTCCCAGGTCGCGCGTGCTCTCGCGTAAAGTCCGGCCCTGGCTGGCCGCGGCATTGGCAATGCGCGCGCCATCCATGTGTAGAAACATTCCGTTCTGGTGAATGTAGGCGGCGAGTTTGCGTACTTCCTCCGCTTTGTAAACCGTGCCGACCTCGGTGGCCTGAGTGATCGAGACTACATGGGGCTGCACGTGGTGCTGGTCGCCGATGCCATGAAATGCGCCGCGAATGGACTCGACTGTAAGCTTGCCTTCTCTGGTGGCCAGCGGAATCAGCTTGCAGCCGGTAAATCTTTCCGGAGCGCCACATTCATCGTTGTAAATGTGCGCCGCCTCGCTGCAGATTATCGCGTGGAACGGATCAGTCAGGGCCTTCAGGCTGAGGCAGTTGGCGGCAGTGCCGTTGAAAACGAAAAATACCTCGCAGTCATCTCCGAAATGCCGGCGAAAGTTGGCGACTGCCGCGGCTGTGACCGGATCGTCGCCATAGCCCACCGCATGTCCACGGTTTACTTCCGAGATCGCTCGAATGATTTCAGGATGAACGCCGGCATTATTGTCGCTGGCGAAACTGCGCGCAGGTTTCATGACTGCAACAATTTATCAGAGTTGGCGGGCTGCTCCGCGCGCCGCAGCAGCTCACTTCCCGGCTTCTAACCTTTGCATGGCGGCGCCCAGAATCTGCTTCTGCCCGCTTTGCTGAACAAAGGCGATAACCCGCAGATTCGCCGCGTCACCCGGTTGCGCAAGTTTGAGTTTGACTTCAGCGTCAAAGCCATGCGCTTGATCCACTGACCCGGCTTTCACCAGCTGTTGCACTACTCCTGCGTGACTCAAATGGCGACCGCTGTTCTCTCCGCCCAGGACTTTTGATTCGGCATGGTTCAGGGCAAGCGCAACCACCACGTCGGCAGATTTTCCGCTATCAGGTAAACGGTCAGCGTGAACGCGAGCGCGCACCATTCCGGACTGCAGGGAAACGTCCGAGACTGACACCTCCAGATTCTGGCGTTTGCGCGCCTTCTCGATCTCCTGCTTAGCCTGTTCAGAATCGCTGCCGGTGAACTGTGCGGTGCCGCCGACAACCATCTGGGGCGTGTAAACCGTGGCCAATCCGAAGCTGCCGGAATAAGCGCTCTGGCGATCACTGAAAAACTTCGACGAATACGGATCTTTCCAGCCGATATGGTTCCAGTAGTCCACATGTTCACTGAGTACGATGATTTGCGCTCCTGAAATTGGCTGGGCCTGATCGAAACGCAGCAGCAGCGCGTCTGCGGGAGGACAACTGGAGCAGCCTTCTGAAGTAAACAGCTCCACTACCACCGGCTTACTTGCTGATGGTGCATCAGCCGCAGCAAGCCAGGTAGCAGACAGCAACAGTGACATAAAGACGATTGTGCGCATACCTAAGCAGACGTTTGCTGGGCGACAAAGTTACATCTGCGGCTCATCTATAATCGCAGCACGCTTGCCATCATGCGTTTATCCGGCATTTTTCTCTTCTTTACGGCTGCCATTGCTTTGATGCAGCCTGCTGCCAACACCCCGCCATTGCCGAAATTCAACGATATCGGCCGCGACGCTGGCCTGACGGCTTCGCACATTTCTTCGGCGGAAAAGAAATATATCGTCGAGTCTATGAGCGGGGGCGCGGGACTCATCGACTGCGATGGCGACGGAAAGCTCGACATCATTACCGTAAACGGTTCCACCATCGATCGCTTCCGCGTCGGTGGCGATCCCATGATCACTCTTTATCATCAGGGCGCGAACCTGAAGTTTACCGACATTACTCAATCCGCCGGACTTGCCCGCAAGGGATGGGGCATGGGCGTAGCGGTCGCAGATTACGATAATGACGGACATCCGGATATTTACGTCACCGGCTATGGCGGCAACGCGCTTTATCACAATCTTGGTAACTGCAAGTTTGCAGATGTAACAGACAAGGCAGGCGTAGCCGGGGGAGGATTCAGCACCGGCGCGGCCTGGGCGGATTACGATGGTGACGGGCTGGTGGACCTGTACGTCTCGCGCTACGTTCATTTCGATATTCAAAATCTTCCGCTGTTCGGAAGCGACGAGAAGCACTGCCGCTTCAAAGGAATTCTGGTGCAGTGCGGCCCCTGGGGAATGGTCGGGGAGTCGGATTTTCTTTTTCACAATCGCGGCGACGGAACCTTTGAAGAAGTCTCCAGGAAATCAGGGGCGGAAGACAAAAACAAGTATTACGGCTTAGGGGTCATCTGGGGAGACTACGACAATGACGGCTGGCCGGATCTTTACGTCGCCAATGATGCCGGTCCGAATTATTTATTTCACAACAAGCATAACGGCACCTTCGAAGAGATTGGAATGCTTTCCGGAATTGCTCTGAGTGGAGACGGCCAGGAACAAGGTTCCATGGGCGTGGACTGGGGTGACTACCTGCACGAGGGCCGGCTTGCGATGTTCATCACCAACTTTACCGAGCAACCCGACACGCTGTACCGAGATCTCGGAAAAGACAGCTTTGCGGACGTGAGCTGGGCGGCGAAACTGGCGCAACCAACCTATCCCCTGGTCGGATGGGGAACCGCTTTCTTCGACATGGATAACGACGGCTGGCTGGATATCTTCATCGCCAATGGACACGTCTATCCCCAGGTAGATTCGATTCCCGGCGGCGCTCCTTATCGCGAGCCTGTTCAGCTATTCCGTAACAATCGCAACGGCGCCTTTGAAAACGTCTCCTCGGCGCTCGCCGATCTGCCACCTGAAAGTAGACGAGGCGCGGCCTTTGGGGACATCAACAATGACGGCATGGTCGATGTTGTAGTGATCAATGTCGGTTCGCCGCCCAGCTTACTTCTGAACACCAGCAGCAACACCAATCACCGGGTGCTGTTTCAGCTGCAGGGTACCAAGAGCAACCGGATGGCAATCGGCGCGCGGGTCACGGTCAAAGCAGGTGACCTGGTCCAAATGAACGAGGTGCGCGCAGGTGGCAGCTACCTGTCGCAGAACGATCCACGGTTGCACTTCGGCCTCGGGCAGCAGAGCAGGATGGCCACGGTTGAGGTCCGCTGGCCGAGCGGCAGCACCGAAGTATTGAATGATCTTCCGGCCGACTTCATTTACACGATCGTTGAGGGCCGGGGGATCCAGAATAGAACTCCGCTACCCACTAGCATCTTGCCTTCTAAGTAGTTAGCGGTTGCGCACTTATCTGGACGGTAGGAGCAAAAGTATGCGGGCCTCCGGCATTGATCATTGATCCATTGATCATTGATCATTGATAAAGAGTTCAAGACCATCGACTTTCTTACTCTGCTCGATCGGGAATCTCTTCATCCCCGGATGAAGGCCCGCCTTCCTGTTCGAGCCTGACCAACTTCAATCAGGCCGCATGTCCGTTTGTCCACGGATCAAGCACGACCTTAGTGCAACGGTCCTGCTTGTCTCGGAATATTTTGTACATTTCCGGAGCACGATCGATCGGCACCCGATGGCTGATCACGAAGCTGGGATCGATCTCGTCGTTCTGGATCCGCTGAAACAAGTCGCCCATGAAGCGCATCATGTGCGTCTGGCCGGTTTTCAGGGTCAGCCCTTTGTTCATAAAGGCGCCAAGCGGGATCATGTCGTCAAAGCCGGCATATACGCCGGGAACCGAAACCGTTCCGCCTTTGCGACAGGCCTGGATGCATTCCCGCAACACCAGCGGCCGATCGGTTTCAACCTTCACCGCCTGCTTCGCCTTGTCTAGTAGATAGGTCAGACCCTTGCCGTGGGCCTCCATGCCGACAGCATCCATGCAGGAGTCGGGACCTATGTTTGAGGTCATCTCTTTCAAAGTTCCCAGGACACTATCAACCTCTTCATAATTGATGGTTTCAGCTCCGCCCTGTTCGGCTTGTTGCAGACGATAACGGAAGCGATCGATGGCGATCACCCGTTCTGCTCCCAGCATGAACGCGCTGCGAATAGCAAACTGGCCGACCGGGCCGCAACCCCAGATTGCAACCGTGTCCCCGGGCTTGATGTCACAGTTGAGCGCTCCAAAGTACCCGGTCGGGAAGATGTCCGACAAGAACAGTACTTTGTCGTCCGGAATTCCCGATGGTATTTTCAGCGGTCCAACATCTGCGAACGGAACGCGCGCAAACTGGGCCTGCCCACCCGCATATCCGCCCATCATGTGGGTGTAGCCGAACAGTCCGGAGGGCGAGTAGCCCATCATCTTCTCGGCAATCCAGTAGTTAGGATTGGAGTTGTCGCAGCAGGACCAGAGCTGATGCTTGCAGAAGAAGCAGTTTCCGCACGCGATGGTGAATGGAACAACCACCCGATCGCCAATCTTCAACTTCTCTTTATTTACACCGGGGCCCACCTCCACCACTTCTCCCATGAACTCATGGCCCATGATGTCGCCCTGCTCCATGGTGGGAACGTAACCGTTATAGAGATGCAGGTCCGAACCGCAAATTGCAGTGCTGGTGATACGAACTATGGCGTCGCGGGGATTGATGATCTCCGGATCCGGAACGGTTTCAACACTCATTTTTTCTATGCCCAGCCAACACACTGCTTTCATGCTATCCCCCGTTGAGATTCAAGATTTTCTGAAAGCCGCGGTTCTTTTCTCGGCGGCCGATCCGGGTTGACGAATCGCAAGGCGGCGATCGCCGCTGACCTTGGACCGTGTGGCTGGCCTTCGGTGGTGGGTACTTCACCTGCCTCCAACAGAGCTTTGAACCGGCGCAAATCCTGGCGTATGAGGAAGCTTGGATCTTTACCGAACAGGCTGGCGACTGAATACCCCAGCGGGCCCGCGGGCGGAGCAAACTCTATGCTTACATGGATGGATGTGCCACGCTCATCAGGCTCTTTTGTGAATTCAACTCGGCCATTGACTGTGATTTGGGAATTCGGCAAAGTATGCCATTCAATCAGCTCGTTTTCTCGAATGGTTTCGACTTGTGCATCCCACTGCACCGGCGTATCGGCAGGTCCTACTGCTACCCATCGATAGCGCCCGTCTCCAAGGTTGGTCACGGACTCAACGTGATGCATGAAGCGGGGGAAATCTTCAAACTTGCTCCAGCGTTGAAATGCTTCTTCCCGCGAGCAGTTCACCAGGATGCTGCTGTGGGCTGAAAACGGCTCCAGGTACGGGCGCGCCTTCGCTCCGGCGAGCGCAATTCCGCCCCCGGCAATCGCTAAAGCCAGTCCGCCACCGGAACGCCGGCTCAGCCCAAACGCCGCCAGCGCTCCTCCAGCAACAATCGCGCCCCAGCGTCCTGCCACGAAAGATTTGGGGTAGCTCGCGCTATCTCTACGGTTGTGTGAATAAGAATCTGAGTTGCTTCTCATCGCATGCCTTTCCTTTAGGATTTACCGTCAGATGCGGACAGGCATGCAAGGGTGCCCAGCTGTGGAAGACTTTTTGAGCAAATGTCCCCCGCCTGAGCAGCCCACGGAATGTCTTAGGTTCTACTTTGAGCCGGCGCTCGACTCGGAGGACGGCAGTGACTTCAGATAAGCAACAATGGCGGTGGCGTCACGTTTGTTGAAGCGGTACTGCGGCATAGGCGGCCGAGCAGGAAGGTTATTGTAGGCGATCCCCGTCATCAGAAGCCTGATTGCAGCCGCCTCTGTCCAGCCCGGCAATCCCGCGATGGCGGTCGACTTATCGGCCCAGACCGGCATCGGGACCAGCGGCTTGAAGGGCAGGATCGTTCCCTTCAGGTACTTCTCTCTAACCAGTTCGCCTTTTTCGCTGTGCTCGGTATGACAATGTTGCACATACCAACCTGTTCGACCAGGTACTTTCCTCTGCCAACGGCGCCGCTGGAGCTGGCGGCGGATTCTGCGGAAGACGTCCCAAGTACGACCAGAAAAACTGCCGATGCCAAGCCAACCATCAAAACTAATATCCCAAGCTTCACGCGCAGGCCCCCCGGCGCAAGTGAATGGAAGCCACAAATTTTACATCAAGAGCTCGCCGGAGTGCGCCAGGCAGCGCTTGGATTTTTCGAAGATCCATCGACTGCTGAATTGGAACTAAGAAGGTAAGTGGAGAGAGTATTTTATAAATGGTAAGTAGCGAAATCTAGAAAGCGCAGTTAGTATTAACGGGTTTGTTAAAACCGCTTTCGAGGGGGGAATTCTGATGGCGAATCTCGCCGCAGTATTGAAGGAGCTTCAACAGGAAAGGAATCACCTGGATCAGGCTATCTCCGCACTTTCGAGTCTTGCCGGCAGGCAAGCCTCAGGCGGCGGTACCGGATCTGGCCGGCGTCCATTGTCCACTGCCGCACGCGCCAGAATCGCAGCTGCGCAACGCGCGCGTTGGGCAAATATCAAGGCAAAAAAAGGTAAAGGC
>Ga0136846_1216250_pt1 | contig 19320 bp, 23 predicted proteins | sample HopSoiMetagenom2_FD_96841 | JGI IMG/M metagenome (GOLD analysis project Ga0136846, IMG submission 96841) | Grasslands soil microbial communities from Hopland, California, USA - 2 Assembly 2016 (version 4) | ecosystem: Environmental > Terrestrial > Soil > Grasslands | place: USA: Hopland...
GCATTTCGCGTGCATCGAGACCGGCGGCCGAGGAAGCGGCCGCCGGCGGCGCCGAACGTGCCGGCAATGCTGTGCGTCGCCAGGCTGCTCGTGTAGCTGAACGCGGCGCCGCCCATTGCCATCACGACGCGCGTGCCGATAACCTAGCCGAGCGCCACCGCGCGCAAGAATGCGCCCCGTCTATGCCGAGTTCTTCGCGAGCGCCAGCGCCGCGGGCGCAATCGCGCACCCCGGATGCGAGCGCGAGGCATTGTGTGAATCATCGGTCTCGTCAGCATGCGCCATGATGCCGTTGGCGAGCGCCGCCTCTGCCGGCGGGGCAGTGAGGCGCACGGCCGCAATTGTGGCCGCGCCCGCCCCGCCAAAGGCGCGGATATAGCGCTGCGCCGCCCGTCCCGGCGGCAGTTCCAAACCGGAAATGATCAACGCGAGCGTATCGAGCAGATGATGCCTGGCGTGCTCGGCGATGTCGCCGGGAAGCTCGCGCGTTGCGGCCGCAGCCATGTAAGCGCTGAGCGCGGCCATCACCGGGCCGGGAGCGAGGCTTCGGCCACCGCGCGCGCCGGCGATAACGCGAAGCCGAGCGCCGCAGTCGCAGTGGCGCCGAGGAGGCGTCGGCGATTCATTTTCGGCTCGGGTTGGGCCTCATCGTGAGGCAACACCTGTAACATGCGCGCTCTAGAGCGTCTCTGCTGTTATGCACCCCGCGCCGCGATAAGCTCGGCATAAAGTGAGTCGCTATTTCCTATGACTACCAGCATCCGCCCGCTCGCTCGCGATGATCGCGCCCAATGGGAGCCGCTCTGGGAAGCCTATCTCGCCTTCTACAAAACGAGCGTGCCCGACGATGTCACCGACACGACGTTTGCGCGCTTTTTCGACGAGGCGGAGCCGATGCACGCGCTCGTCGCCGAACAAGACGGCGAGATCGTCGGCATCGTGCATTACATCTTCCATCGCTCGACCTGGACCAAGGGCCCGTACTGTTATCTGCAGGATCTGTTCACGGCAGAGCACGCGCGCGGCGGTGGGGTCGGGCGCAAACTCATCGAAGCCGTTTACGACCGCGTGCGGGAGCAGGGCGCCTCGCGCGTCTATTGGCTGACGCAGGAATCCAATGCGACAGCGCGGGCCCTTTACGACAGGCTTGCCGACCGGCCGGGATTCATCCAGTACCGCAAGCTGTTCTAGGAGCGCCTCGAGCCGCCTGCCTAATGCAGCAACTTCAAAATCGGCTCAAAATTGCTGTAGGCCCCGAGAAGAACGACAAAACCTAGGGCGCCCAAGCCGGCGGACGCGTAGGCAAAAGCGATGATCGAAGACAGAAGCGCGACTGACGCGAGCACGATGCCGAGTTGCAGGATCAGCGAAGCGACCTCGTAGGCATGGTATTTTTCGAGCGCTTCGTCGCGATGGTGCTCGATGCTCTTGGCCTTCGCCAGCAATTCCTTGCGGCCCTCGTTTTTTGCAGGCTCGCTCTCCAGACGGTCGATATTCGCCTGCCACGCCGCAAATTGCTTTTCAGCTTCCGGGCTCGGCGTGCTTGCCGTGACTTTCGCATTGTCGAGCATGGCGCGCAAAACGGTCTGCCGGATCGTCTTGGCCTGATAAAAATTCCACGTATCGCTCGCCTCGATGTTCAGCGCCAATCCGTGCGTCTGCGCCGATTTTCCCAGCATTTCGGACACCGCGAGAAACAGGGCGAGAACCGATATCAGCAAGCCGATGAGTTTGGCATGGCCGGTTCCGGCGTGGGCAGCGTCGTGGGTTGCCTCATGGGCAATTTCATGTACGGCTTCGGGCATCGTTTTCCTCCTAGTTGAGATTAGACCCGTAGATGAAAGTTTTGCAAACGTCGGTGCCTGCGCCACCCTATCCGCTATAAAGTCGGTCTTTATCACCGCGATTAGAGAGTTTCGTTGCACGTCAAATTCCTGCAGACTGCCGATCCAGAAAAATACGCGCGACTGCTAGAGGTCTCGGCGCCCAGCACCCGCGCTTTTTGCGCGATTCACGGTCACCAATACGACGCGTTTGTGGGCCTCAAACGCGGCCGCTATCCTTGGAACGCGACGTTCAACAGCATCGATCTGTTGAATGACGCGACTTGGATGGAGGTTTCGACGGCTGGCTCGTCTACCTCGACGCGGATTCGTTCGTCGTCGATCTCGAATTCGATTTGATCGCCTATCTCGAACCGCATGCGGGGGCGCCGCTGATCGCTCGCGCTGTCATTCCCGAGAGGGCCCCGACCTGGAACATCAATGCCGGGGTGCTGATCTTCAACATGAAGCACCCGCAAACCATCCGGCTGATCAAGACGTGGAAGGGTTTGTTCGATCTCTGGCGGGCGGCCGGTCTGCTCCGTCTCCCGCCGCGCTTGGCTCCCGTGAACGACCAGATTCTGCTGCACTGGGTGCTAAAGCTCAATCCGAACCTCGTACGCGCCATCCGCTTCGAGCATCCCGACTTCATCAACGGGGCGCATTCCAGCTTCATCGTCCAGTTTCTGCGCCCCGATGTGAAGATTTCGACTTACGCGTTTCATTGATTGCCGAGCGCGTCCGTCAAGCATTCGCCGCGAGCGGGATCGATCGCGCGCCTTATTCCGCCGCGGCCAATCTCGGGGAAACGAGTCGTGCGACGTCACCGCCCTCCCGAGCGAAATCGATCTGCTCGATCTTGTCGCCGCGCCGCGTGATCTTCTCGGTCGAAATTGTGATCGCTGCGACATCCTCCTGCGCCTGACGGAAATGCCCGTCGAGCTTGCCGACGCGCGTGCGTAAGCGCCCAACGTCCTGGACGAGCAGCTGCACCTCTCGTTGAATGTCGTGCACCTGATCGCGTACACGCGCGTCGCGCACGATCGTCTGCATGACCTGAATTGCCATCATCAAGAGCGAGGGCGACACGATGATGACGCGCGCATTGTGCGCCTTCTGCACGAGATCGTCGAAATGCTCGGCCAAATCCGCGTAAACGGATTCCGACGGCACGAACAGAACCGCCAGATCCTGCGTCTCGCCCGGCACGAAATAGCGCTCGCAAATGTCGCGCACATGCTTGCCGATATCGTTGCGCACGCGGCTCATCGCCTGCTTGCGCAACTCATCACTGTCTGCGGCCTTCAATGCCGAAAACGCCTCCAGCGGAAACTTCGCATCGATGACCAGAACGCGCTCGTCGCCGGGCAGGCGGATGATGCAATCGGGCCGGTTGCGGTTCGTCAGCGTGTATTGGAACTCGTAGGCCGAAGGCGGCAGTCCGTCCTTGACGATCGCCTCCATCCGGCCCTGGCCGAAAGCGCCGCGCGCCTGCTTGTTGGCCAATATATCCTTCAGGCCGACGACCTCTTGTGTGAGGCCGGTGAGCTTCGCCTGCGCCGCATCGATGACGGCAAGCCGCTCGTTCAATTTGGCGAGATGATCGCCGGTCGTGCGCGACTGGTTCTCCAGCCCCTGGCCGACGCGCGTCCCGACCGCATCGAGTCGCTCCGAGACGAGCCGCGACAGATCGGCCTGGCGCGAGCCGACCGCCTCGGCGAAGGCCTGCACGCGGCCGGCAAGCTCGCTGCCGTTGCGGGCGAGCTCCTGGATCCGCTCGTCGAATTCGCGCTGGCGACGCAGCGCTTCCTCAGCCGCTTGCGCCCGCGCGCGGCTGGCCCGGATCAGCGCAATTGTTGCCATGGCGAGCAGCAGCAGAAGCAGCGCCACGGCCGCAAACAGCGCATGCGCTAACCTGACCGGCAGCCCGCCGGCCGAAAAGAGAATGCCGTCCATCGTCCCAGTCTAGGCCGATTCGGCTCGTCTGGAACAGAGTGCGAACGCAAGTTCACATCGCACGGCTACGCCGGAACCGATTTCGGCCTTGTCCATTGGTAGCCCGAGAGCTGGCGTGGGGTATGCCCGAGACTGAGCTCAGCCAATTCAACAGGGAGAATGCGATGGGCCTCTTCACCAAAGACATCGGGACGTTCGAAGATCTCTTCGAGCACACGCTGAAGGACATCTACTACGCGGAAAACCAGATCGTGAAGGCGCTGCCGACGATGATCGAAAAGGCGTCGCGCGTGGAGCTGAAGAACGGCTTTAAGAAGCACCTCGAGGAAACGAAAACACACGTGACGCGGCTTGAGCAAGTCTTCAAGCAGCAAGGCCTTGAGCCGAAGGGCACCACCTGCCCGGCGATCGACGGCATCATCAAGGAAGCCAACGAAGTTGCCGGCGAGATCTCCGACAAGCAGGTGCTGGACGCCGCCCTCATCGCCGCCGCGCAGGCGGTGGAGCATTACGAAATCACCCGCTACGGCACGCTGATCGCATGGGCAAACCAGATCGGGCGCAAGGACGCCGCAAAACTCTTTGAGCAGACGCTGAAGGAAGAAGAAGCGACCGACAAAAAGCTGACCACCCTCGCCGAGGGCAAGGCCAACAAAGCGGCTGCGTAAGCGTAGCGTAGGCGTGTAGCGAAGGGCGCTCGGCCAACAGGCCGGGCGCCCTTGACGTTTGTGCTTCTTCCCCGCGACACGCCCGCTGACGGCGTCGCATGAGAACCGCCGGCTTCAGGGAGATTTTTAGATGAACCGAAACGATCGCCTCCGGCGACTGCGCGGCTTTGCTGCCGGCTTCGCCTGCTTGAGTTTGCTCGCGACGAGCGCCGTCGCCGCTCGGGCGGAAAACGCGCAGCTTGAGACCAAGAGCTACACGATTCCTTCCGGCGATCCCGGCATCGACCTCTTCATCCGAAACAAGCATCAGGCCGGCGCGCAGCAATACGGGCCGGACCGCATCCTGCTCTTCGTGCATGGCGCGACCTATCCCGCCGAGACCGCCTTCGATTTGCCGATCGAGGGCGGTGTCGATGATGGATCTGTTCGCGCAGCACGGCTACGACGTCTACCTCGTTGACGTGCGCGGCTATGGCGGCTCGACCCGGCCGCCGGAAATGAGCAAGCCGGCTTCCGAGAACAAGCCGATCGTCTCGACCGAGGTCGCGGCGCACGATCTCGGCGCTGCCGTCGACCACATTCTGAAGATGCGGGGCGTCGCCAAGATCGATCTCATGGGGTGGTCGTGGGCCACCGCAATTGCCGGCATGTATACGAGCGAGCATAACGACAAGATCAATCGCCTCGTCCAATACGCGCCGCTTTGGCTGTTCCGTAAGCACACCGCCGTTCTCGCACCCGCGCCTGCCGCTCCCGGAGCAGCGCCGCCGCAAATTGGCGCCTATCGCCTTGTGTCGAAAGCTTCAGCCAAAGATCGTTGGCTGAAGGGTGTGGCGGAAGACAAAAAAGCGGGTCTCATCCCGCCCGGCGTTTTCGAGCAATGGGCGGATGCCACGTGGGCGACCGATCCTGAAGCCAACAAACAAAACCCGCCGATGCTGCGCGCGCCGAATGGCGTGTTGCATGACGTCAACACGTACTTTGCTGCGGGCAAGCCGCATTACGATCCGGGGAAGATCACGGTGCCGACGCTGCTCATCCATGCCGAGTGGGACGCCGATCTGCCGAGCTACCAGGCGCAGGATTATTTCAAGACGCTGACAAATGCGCCGTATCGGCGCTTCGTCGAACTCAGCGAAGGCACGCATACGGTGATGCTCGAGAAGAACCGCATGCAGTTCTTCCGCGAGATTTTGAACTTTCTCAACGAAGAACGGCCGCTTGCCCTCAAATAAAGCAGCGAATTTGCCGAGCAGCGGGGCGCGATGACCACCTTCATCTGGGTCATCGTCCTGCTGCTGGGCGCTGTTGCTTTGACGGCGCTGGCGCGCCGCTTACGCGCGCCCTATCCGACATTTCTCGCAATCGGCGGGGCTTGTCTCGCCTTCATCCCGAATGGGCCGCACTGGACGCTCGATCCGAGCCTGGCGCTGGCTCTGTTTGTTGCGCCGGTGCTGATGGATGCGGCCTTCGACACATCGCTGCGCGATGTCCGCGACAATTGGCTGCCGATCGCCAACCTCGTGCTGATCGCTGTCATGCTGACGACGCTGGCGGTGGCGTGCGTCGCACGATGGCTCGTCCCGGACATGCCGTGGGGCGCGGCCATCGCACTGGGCGCGATCGTTGCCCCGCCCGATGCATCGGCCGCGATCACGATTGTGCGCCAGGCGAGACTGCCGCACCGGCTAGCGAAAATCCTCGAAGGCGAAGGCCTCTTAAACGATGCAACGGCGCTTCTCATCTACCGCATCGCGGTCGGCGCCGTGGCAACCGGCGGCGTCACCAGGACAGAAGCGCTCGAGACATTTGCGATTGCCGTTCCGGCGAGCCTCGTTGCCGGCTACGTGCTGGGGCGGATCGCGCTGTGGATTCTGGCGCTGCATCGCGAAGCGCCGACGGCGATCATCATTCAGTTCTGCTCGACCTTCGGGGTGTGGATTCTTGCCGACGAGATCGGGCTTTCCGCCATTCTCACACTGGTCGTCTATGCCATGACGATCGCCTGGACGGCGCCGATCCGCACCCCGGCGCGCATACGCGTTTCCGCTTACGCTGTATGGGAGACCGCGGTCTTCGTCCTGAACGTGCTCGCTTTCGTCATGATCGGATTGCAGGTTGGACCGATTCTAGAGCGGCTCGACCCCTCGCAACGGCTACATTACGGCCTCTTCGCTCTTGCCGTGCTCGCGACGGTGATCGTCGTGCGAATGATCTGGTGCATGGCGTACAATAACGGAATGCGCGTCGACATCGCGCGCCGCGGCTTCCACCCGCCGCGGCCCATGCTGCGGCCGAGCGTCGGCAGCGGACTTGTAATTTCGTGGACCGGGATGCGTGGCATCGTCACGCTCGCCGCCGCTTTCGCGTTGCCGCAGGGCTTTCCTTATCGCGATTTGATTTTGCTGACCGCATTCTGCGTCGTTCTGGGAACGATGGTGATTCAGGGCCTGACGCTCAGGCCTTTGATAGAGCGGTTGAGTTTCGACGAATACGATCCGGTTGCCCATGAGGTGGCGCAAGCCCGCGTGGCGGCCTACCGCGCCGCGCTCACCACGCTGGACGGCGATTCCTCCGACGAGGCGAAGCTCCTGCGCAAGGAGCTTTCAAAACTTCTTGCGCAGGCGGAAGGCAGCGACGGCACCTCGTTCGAAGGTCCGCTCGATTCCCTGAGATTGCGCGGCATCGCTGTCGCGCGGCGCACTACGTATGAGTTGCGCATCAGCGGCGAAATCGGCGACGACGCCTATCACATGCTGGAAGAGGAATTCGACTGGGCCGAGATGAGCGCCGGCGCGCCGAGGAGGTAGCGCCCTCACCCTGAGGAGCATTCGATTTCGGCTGTTGCCGAGATCGGTAGGTTTGCCCAAGTCGGGTAAACCCGGCTTGGGAGGCGCGTCTCGAAGGGTGGTAAAGGGATGCGCGTTTGCCATTCTTCGAGACCGCGCTCTCAAAAGTCGGCTGTTGCCGACTTTGCAGATTATGCTGATCTCGCAAACATGCGAGATCAGCGCCTCCTCAGGATGAGGGGGTGCCTAGTTCGCGCTCGTGCGTTCACCGCCTCAAATGATTAGAGGAGAAAACGTAATGGTCGCGACCGACAAACTTTTCGCCGGATCGGTTCCCGAGATTTACGACCGCTACATGGTTCCGCTCATTTTCGAGTCTTATGCTCGCGACCTTGCCGAGCGGCTGGCGACGCTCGAGCCGCGTAACATCCTGGAGACGGCAGCGGGCACCGGCGTTCTTACCCAGGCGATCGCGTCGCAACTTCCTCAAGCGCGTCTTGTGGCGACCGATCTCAATCAGCCGATGCTCGATCGCGCCGCGGCGAAGCTCTCTCGTGAGAAACGGATCGAATATCGGCAAGCCGATGCTCTGGCCCTGCCGTTTGAAGATGCAAGATTTGATGCGGTGGCGTGCCAGTTCGGCGCGATGTTCTTTCCCGACAAGGTGCAGGGCTACAAGGAAGCGCGCCGGGTTCTGAAACCGGGTGGCCGCTTCTTCTTCAGTGTGTGGGGTAAAATTTCAGAAAACGAGTTTGCGGATGTCGTAACGCAGGCGCTGGCGGAGGTTTTTCCCGACGATCCGCCGCGTTTCATGGCGCGTACGCCACATGGCTACCACGACGCGGAACGCATTCGCGCCGACTTGAACGCAGCAGGATTTACGAACATTGCAATCGACCCCGTGGAGGCGAGAAGCAAGGCGGCCTCGCCGCGTGACGCGGCGATCGCCTATTGCCAGGGAACGCCGCTGCGGAACGAAATCGAGGCGCGCGATCCGGCCGGGTTGGATCGCGCGACGCAGCACGCGGCTGAAGCCATGTCGCGCCAATTTGGCAGCGGCGCCGTCGAGGGCCGGATCCGCGCGCTCGTGATCACGGCGAGGCCTTAGCAGGGCCTATTACCTGCTGGAAGAGGAGTTCGATTCGCCGAAATGAGTATCGGCGCACCGGGGAGGTAGCGCCCTCACCCTGAGGAGCGCCGGAGGCGCGTCTCGAAGGTGGCAAGAGGCACGTGCGGTTACCCACCTTTGAGACGCCGCTTCGCGGCTCCTCAAAATGAGGGGGTGCCGCGCGTCACGTCAACAAAAGCCCGTGCGCGCGCCTCGGGATCGGCATTGCGCAAGACGTCGGTCACGACCGCAATCGAATCGGCGCCGGCGGCGAGAACGCCCGGCGCGCGCTCCAACGTAATGCCGCCGATCGCGACAAGCGGCAGGTCGCCGATACGGCGCTTCCACTCGCCAATCGTGTCCAGCCCCTGCGGCGCGAAGCGCATTTCTTTCAGGATGGTCGGATAGATCGGCCCAAGCGCGACGTAATCCGGCTTTGCCTGCAGCGCGAGTTCCAGCTCCGCATGCGTGTGTGTCGATATCCCGAGCTTTAGTCCGGCGCGGCGGATCGCATCGAGATCGGCGGTCGCGAGGTCTTCCTGGCCGAGATGGACGTAGTCGCAGCCGGCATCGATCGCCGCCTGCCAATAATCATTGACGATGAGCCGCGCGCCGTGCTCCGCGCATAGCCGCTTCGCCTCGGCGATCTCGCGTGCGATCTCGTCGGCGCTCTTATCCTTCACGCGCAATTGCACGAGCTTGACGCCGCAGGGCAGCAAGCGCGCGAGCCAATGCGCGCCGTCGACGATCAGGTAGAAGCCATCAAACATTCTAAGCCGCAGTAAACGCGCGCCCGATCACCGGCGTCGACGGCGCCGCCATATCGCGCGGCTCCATGGGATCGGCGAGGCGCGCGAGGCGCCCGGCCTCCACGGCTTGCGCGAAGGCGCGCGCCATTACGACGGGGTCGCCCGCCCTGGCAATCGCGGTGTTGAGCAGGATCGCGTCGTAGCCGAGTTCCATCGCTGCCGCCGCATGCGAAGGGGCGCCGATGCCGGCATCGACGACGAGCGGTACGCCGGGAAAATGCGCGCGCATCGCGCGGAGCCCATAGGGGTTGTTGAGCCCGCGGCCGCTGCCGATCGGCGCGCCCCACGGCATTAAAATTTCGCAGCCGGCATCGACCAGTTTTTGCGCGATGCCGAGGTCTTCCGTCGTGTAGGGGAAGACCTGAAAGCCGTCGCGCGACAGGATGCGGGCAGCTTCGACCAAGCCGATCACGTCGGGTGCGAGCGTATCATCGTCGCTGATCACTTCGAGCTTCACCCACGACGTATCGAAGACTTCGCGCGCCATTTCGGCCGTCGTCACCGCTTCTTTCACCGCGTGGCAGCCGGCGGTGTTCGGCAGCACGCGCACGCCGAGGTCGCGGATGAGCTGCCAAAAGCTTTGGCCGGCGCCGCTGCCCCCGGATTCACGCCGTAGCGACACGGTGACGATCTCGGCATCCGAGGCGCGGATCGCATCTGCCAGAATTTTGGGCGAGGGATATTGCGCCGTGCCGACGAGCAGCCGCGACGACAGCGTGGTGCCGTAAACCTGCCAGCCGTCTTCACGCGCGTCCTGCAACTCAGCCACCTTGTTTCGGCACCAAAATTTCGATCTCGTCGCCTTCGGCGATTACTGTTTGCGCCCGGTCTTTGCGGCGCACGAAATCGCGATTACGCGCCGTCGCCACGACCGCGTCTTCATATTCGAGTTCGGCGAGCAATGCCGCGAGCGTGTCCGCCCGCACCTCACACGGCTTGCCGTTCACGCTGATCTGCATCGATGACCTCGGGGAAGACGGCATTATCGAACACGATTTCCGCCGCCATGCGCGCCAGCGCCGGCGCGAGCAGGAAGCCGTGGCGGAAGAGCCCGTTGATGTAGAGCGTGCGGCCTGCTTTCCGAATACGCGGCAGGTTGTCGGGGAAGGCGGGGCGGAGATCGCTGCCGAATTCGACGATCTCCGCTTCGGCAAAAGCCGGGTGCAGCGCGTAAGCTGCATTGAGCAGCTCCATCGCCGAGCGCGCGGTGACGTGGCCGGCGCGCTCGCTCTCGATCATCGTCGCGCCGAGCATGAAGCGGCCGTTTCCGCGCGGCACGATGTAGATCGGCCAGCGCGGGTGCAGGAGCCGCACGGGGCGCGAGAGCGCGATTTCGTGCGTCTCCAGGACGAGCATCTCGCCTTTGACGCCGCGAAGATGGGGCAGCGCGTCGCGGGCGGCGAGGCCGCGGCAATCGAGGGTCCACTCGGCTGCCCTGTCCGGCGCGGTTTCGCTGCCCAACGTGAGCGTCACATTCGGCATCGCTTCAAGGCATCGCATCAGTTCCGCCACAGCGGCGCGGGGGTCGAGATGCGCCTCTCGTGGGAAGAACAGCGCACGGTCGAATCTGCCGGCGAGATCGGGCTCGAGCACAGCAATGGAATCGCTCTCGATGGCCTCATGCGCGCTGGTACGGCGGCCAAAGCGCGCGAGCTCGGGCTTGTCGCGCGCCGGCGCGACGACGAGGCTGCCCTCGCGCTTGGCGACCGGCATGGTCTGCGTCCAGTAGGTCAGCGCCTCCTGGCCGAGGCTGACGATGAGCGGCTCGGCGCTCTCGCCCTCGCACCAGGGCGCCAGCATCCCGCCGGCATAGAAGGAGCAGCCGCGCCCGGGCGCCTCGCGACGCTCGATCAGCTCAACCTCGGCATCGCGACGGGCGAGTTCGTAAGCGACGGTCAAGCCGGCAATGCCGGCGCCGATCACCCGCACGCTCGGATGAGGTGGGCTCTGCGAAAATGCTGGGGAATGCGGCACTTGCTCGTCACCATCCCTACGCCGGAATGACCCGGATCAGGTTCGAAGGGTCGCCGCGCCGGTTTTGAAAACCTCGTCGGCCTCTCAACCCCTTGCCGGGGCTCCCCTGGTCGGCACTGATTTAGGCGCGCGGGGCGCACATCGTCAACCGGAGCGGAAGGCTCGGGCGTTTTCGCGAATTCACGAATTTGCGCTACTGCAGCGCTGCCCTAATCGCGTTTAAAGCGTTGACGTGACATGAAACTCGGCTTCTTCACCATGCCCATGCACCCCGTCGGCAAGGACTGGCGGGTGTCGCTGCGCGAGGATCGCGAGGCCTTTCTGCTCGCCGACGAACTTGGTTTCGTCGAAGGGTATGTCGGCGAGCATGCGACCGATCTCGCCGAGAACATCACCTCCTGCACGATGTTCATCGCCTCGCTCGCGAGCGCGGTGAAGCGGATGAGGCTCGGCACCGGCACGGTCAATCTGCCGAACAGCCATCCCGTGACGGTCGCGTCGCAGATCGCCATGCTCGATCACATGCTCGATGGGCGGCTGATTTTCGGCATCAGCCCGGGCGGGCTTCTCTCGGACGCGGAGATTTTTGGTAATCTTGATAATAATCGTAACGAGATGTTTTTGGAGGCGATCAACCACGTCATCGCCATCTGGGCCGCGGAAGAGCCGTACAACATTCGGGGCAAGTACTGGAATATTTCGACCGAGCGCACGCTCATGGCCGACATCGGCCAAGGCATCGTGCCGCGACCGCTGCAGCAGCCGCATCCGCCCATCGTTGTCACCGCCGTTGCGCCGTTCTCACAAGGTGTTACCGAAGCGGCAGCTCGCGGTTGGGAGCCGATTTCTGCGAACTTCCTCATGCCGGCCTGGGTGAGTAGCCATTGGCCAAAATACGTCGCGGGCTGCGAACGCGGCGGGCGCCCCGCCGATGCCGCCAATTGGCGCGTCGCAAAGAGCGTCTTCGTCGCCGATGACGCGAAGACCGCGCGCGACTATGCAACGCGGGAAAACAGCCCATATCGGCAATACTACTATTCGCTCTTCACAAAACTCAAAGCGGGAGGCCGCCTCGGCCTTTTCAAAACACATCGCGAGCAGCCCGATGACGAGGTCACGCTCGACGCGGTTTGCGACCAGCTCATCATCTACGGCACGCCGGATGACGTCGCTGACAAACTGCTCGCCTTCCAAGACGAGGTCGGCGAGTTCGGTACGCTGCTTTATGCAGGAAAAGACTGGGCCGACCGCGATCTCGGCCGCCGCTCGATGGTGCTGATGGCGGAACAGGTCATGCCGCGCGTCAATGCGGGGCGGGAGACCCCGCTAAAGGTAAGTCGATTTGCGGCTATGCGTGGAACCGCTGATGCAGGCCTAACCACGGACCAAATCATGGCGATGACCCGCGGCGAGGATTGACCGCGACTACGCGGCCGCCTTCAGCTTGTGCGCGTTCGGAATCGGCAGCGGTTCGTTGACGCTGTCCAAAAATTCCACCGTCGTGAAGACGAGTTCCGTATCGCCGATATTTTCGAGGTCGTGCAGCCGGTATTCGCCTTTGCCGAAATGCAGATGTTTCGTCTCGCCGGGATAGTGGCTCACTTCGTAGGTCGTGCCGTCGTGAAGATGCGAGCGGGCGAGCCCGGCCGTCACCGCGGTCCAAAAATAGTCGAGGACATGCCGATGGAAACCGATGCGCTCGCCGGGTTTCAAATTGATCTTCCACACGCGCACTTTGTCCGTTTCAGAGAGCAGCGTGTCGCCGACGCAGCCGTTAAATGCGTTGCGCTCGAAGTCTTGTTTGACGTGGTCGGGCCAATCGGCTCCGGCTTTCGCAGGTGTCATGACGTTCTCCCTTTACCGCAATCATAATCCCGCCGCTGTGCTGCTGTCGACCGCCGCCTCCCCTCATCCTGAACAGAACCATCCATGCTGCGTCGCGCTCTGATTGTCGGCGGATCGGTGGCGGGACTTTGCGCCGGCCTCTTTCTCAAACAGCGCGGCTGGAGCGTCGATATTTACGAGCGCTCCTCGGAAGAATTGACGAGCCGCGGCGCCGGCATCGTCTCGCATCCGGAATTGCTGGCGCTGCTTTCGGACGCGGGCGCGCGCACCGACACCGAGTTCGGTATCCCGATCGAGGATCGGTGCGTCGTCGATCGCGAAGGGAAGGTCGTCGCGCGCTTCCACTATCCGCAGATTGCCACGTCGTGGACGCGGCTCCTGCACATGCTCCGCGAGGTTTTTCCGCGCGAGCATTACCATCTCGGCAAAAGCGTCTTCGCGGTTTCCGGCGATGCAGAGCGGGTCCACATCGATTTCGCCGATGGGACCAGTGCGACCGGCGATCTTCTCGTCGGCGCCGATGGCATTCGCTCGAGCGTGCGAAGCTTCGTGTTGCGCGAAGCCGAGCCGCTTTACGCGGGTTACGTCGGTTGGCGGGCCCTCGTGCGTGAACGCGACATTCCACCGGACCTGCACGGCCACGTCTTTTCGACGATGACGTTTTGCCTGCCGCCTGGCGAGCAGATCATCTCCTATCCCGTTGCCGGGCCGGGCGATGATCTTCGTCCGGGACATCGCTCGCTCAATGTAATCTGGTACGTGCCAGCCAATGAGCGTACCGAATTGCCGGCGCTGCTGACCGATGTGCAGGGCACGACCCATTCCGGCTCCATCCCGCCGCCGTTGATCCGGCCGGATGTCGCCGCCGCGATGCGCAGGCATGCGGAAGAGGTGCTTGCGCCGCAATTCCGCGTGCTTCTACCGCTGGCGCCGCAGCCGTTTCTGCAGCCGATCTACGATTTCGAATGCCAGCGTATGGTCCGCGCCCGCATTGCGCTGATCGGCGATGCGGCCTTCGTCGCGCGCCCGCATGTTGGCGCCGGCGTCTACAAGGCCGCCGGCGATGCGTTCGCGCTAGCCGCGGCCCTTGGCGATGGGAGCGACGCCGACGCGGGGCTACGGCGCTTCGAGGCGGAGCGGCTGGCCATCGGGCGCCGCATCGTTGGCTTTGGCCGCTATCTCGGACATTGCCTTCGCGACGACTTCGACACGGAGGCCGAGCGCCGGGCGGCGGCGCATCACCGCTCCCGCCAGGGGATAATCGAGGAGACGGCGCGGCTCGCCTTCCTCTACCGATCAGGAGAATAGGATCGAACGGGCGGATTCGGCGGCCGGCGCTGCAAGATAGCCACACTCCTACGCGAAGATCGGATCGTTCGCCGCTCCGGCGGGCGCGAGGGCAGGGCGGTCACAAAAACGCCCTCCTATTCGCAGCTTCTTAACCATGGTGCTGATAGCACGGACTCACGCGGGGAAAATCTCGGCCGAGAACCCTGCCGTCCTCTCTTCATCCGCGGCGTCAGCTCCTTCGACAATTGCGCGGAACAAGACACGAAAAAGGCGGACCCTTGGTGACCAAAGCTTCCTCTCCCTTCACCCGGCGTAGCCTCCTCGGCGGTCTCAGCGTCGCGACGATGTGCATGGCGGCTTCAGCGGCATTATCCGCGCCGGGCAACCTGTTCGGCGAGCAGGCCGAATGGGCGCAGCGCTATGATGCCGACGCGCGCCTGACGGTGCCGCGCTCGACGACGCCGATCTTGTCGCAACGGACGCTGGCCGCAACGGAAAACGCCATCCAGCAATATCAGCGCATCGTCGCCAATGGCGGCTGGGGCAGTGTGCCGAATACGACGCTGAAAATAGGTGCCAGCAGCTCCGCGGTCGTGGCGCTGCGCCGTCGCCTCGTCGGCTCCGGCGATCTCGATGCGGAAGCCGGTGCGTCGCCCGTTTTCGATTCGTACGTCGAGGCGGGCGTGAAGCGCTTCCAGGCCCGCCACGGTCTTGGCGAGACCGGCGTTGTCTCGGAGCAGACGCTTGCGGCGATGAATGTGCCCGCCGAAGTGCGGCTGCGCCAGCTCGAGACCAATCTCATTCGCCTGCGCTCGTTCTCCGGCAATCTCGGCCGCCGCTATGTGACGGCGAATATCCCGGCCGCGCATGTCGAGACGGTCGAGGACGGCATGGTGATCACCCACCACGCCGCCGGCGTCGGCAAGATCGATCGCCAATCGCCGATCATGCAGACCAAGGCGACCGACATCAACTTTAACCCGTTCTGGACCGTCCCCGCATCGATTATCCGCAAGGATTTGATCCCGAAGATGCAGAAGGACCCGAACTACCTCACCGACAACAAGATCCGCATCTTCAACAAGGATGGCGTCGAGGTTCATCCTGCGCAGATCAACTGGCATTCGCTCGAGGCGGTGAATTACAAATTCCGCCAGGACCCTGCGGCGGACGTGAACTCGCTTGGCTTCGTGCGCATCAACATCTCCAATCCTTACGGCGTCTACATGCACGACACGCCGGCCAAGGGTATTTTCGGCGACGATTTCCGCTTCGTGTCCTCGGGCTGCATGCGTGTGCAGAACGTCAAGGACTATGTCACCTGGTTGCTCAAGGACACGCCGGGCTGGACACGCGACAAGATCGACGAGGCGATCCGCTCCGGCGAGCGCCTCGACGCGAAACTGGCGCAGCCGGTGCCGGTCTACTGGGTCTATATTACCGCCTGGGCGACCCCCGAAGGCATCGCGCAATTCCGCGAAGACATCTATCAGAAGGACGGCTTCGGCCCCGTCGCTGCGGTTGCGCCGCAGGCGGCGCAGCCCGTCGCTTATCAGGGCCAGCCCGGCTACGAGCAGCCCGTCGGTTACCAGCAGGCGGCGCCGCAGCAATACGCGCCGGCACCTTACGGTTCGCCCTACGCGCCTGCAGGTGCCGCGGCCGGTGGCGCTCTCGCGCCGATGAGCGACGACGAAGACTAGCCTTCGCTTCTCCGCTCCACTTTGTTGAAGCCCGCCGTTTCGGCGGGCTTCTTTTTGACATGCGATGCGGTTTCGATCGCGGCAAAAGATTTGGGAGGAATCCGTGAGCGCAAACGACAACGCGGTCGAGCAGGGCACATTCGTCATCACCCGCACGTTCAACGCAGCGCGCGAACGCATCTTCGATGCGTTCACGAATGCGGAGGAGATGAAGAAATGGTGGGGACCGAAAGGCTTCACGATCATCGCCTCGAAAATGGATTTGCGCCCCGGCGGCACCTATCATTACGGGATGCGCGCACCCGACGGCAGTGCGATGTGGGGCAAGTTCGTCTATCGCGAGATCGTGCGCCCGGAGCGCATCGTGCTCGTCAATTCGTTCTCCGATGAGGCCGGCGGCATTACGCGCCATCCGATGAGCCCGACCTGGCCGCTCGAAATGCTGTCGACCTTTCGCTTCGATGACGAGGGCGGCCGCACGCGGCTCACCGTCCAATGGTCGCTCATGGAGGCGAACGAGGCGGAGCGCGAAACCTTCGAGAACGCGCGCGAGGGCATGAAGCAGGGCTGGAGCGGCACGATGGACCAGCTCGCGGACTATCTTGCCAAGGGCTGAGCGCTTCCGCTTACATCGGGGGCGGCGGCGTCGCGCCGCAGCGGAGGGCACATGCTCAGCATTCTCGGCATCATCCTTCTTTTGATCATCCTCGCAGGCGTGGCGGCGCTCGCTTATGCCTCGACGAAGCCCGACGATTTTCGCGTGCAGCGCATGACCGAGATCGACGCGCCTCCGGATACGATCTTCCCGCTGCTCGACGATTTCCAGCGTTGGCCGGAATGGTCGCCCTGGGAGGGCAAAGACCCCGCGATGAAGCGCACTTATGTGGGCGCGCCAGCGGGGCAGGGCGCGGCTTATGCGTGGCGCGGCAACCGCAAGGTCGGCGCCGGCCGGATGGAGATCATCGAGACGAGCCCGCCGCTGCGGCTCCTGATCGACCTGCATTTCCTCAAACCGTTCGAGGCGCGCCACAAAGCCGAATTCCACCTCGAACCCGCCGGTACGGGCACGCGCGTGACGTGGGCGATGCAGGGCCGCGCCCATCCCATGATGAAGACGCTTGGCCTGTTCATGAACATGGACAGGATGGTCGGGCGCGATTTCGAGACCGGCCTCGCCAATTTGAAGCGGGTCAGCGAAGAGCCCGGCCTGCCCCTTAAGCCGAATGAGTGAGGCGCGGCGCTACAGCTTCCGCCCCGCGATAACCGCCGACCTGCCGATGCTGCGCGATTGGCTCGCTACGCCGGAGGTCGTGCGCTGGTGGGGCAATCCAACCGAGGAATACGCGCTGCTCGAAGAGGACCTCGGCAATCCGCTGATGACGATGCGCATCGTCTCATTTGGCGGGGAGCCCTTCGCTTATGTCCAGGATTACGCGCTCGCCTCATGGCCGCAGCCGCATTTCGTTGATCTGCCTGACGGCGGGCGCGGCATCGACGCGTTTATCGGCGTGCCTGAGATGATCGGGCAGGGGCACGGCGCGGCGTTTTTGCGGCACCGCGCGACGCAACTGATTGCCGAGGGTGCGTCTGCCGTCGCCATCGATCCCGATGCGCAAAACCTGCGCGCGCGGCGCGCCTATGCCAAGGCGGGCTTTGCCGGCGACGCGATCATCGCGACGGCGAACGGCCCGGTCGTGGTGATGGTTTTTCGCGGCAGCGATGCTGACCGTTAGCGACTCGCTCCCTTCAGGGGAGGAGGCGCGCGTCATCCTTCTTGCGCTTTTGGCGCTGCCAAATATCAAGAGGACACGGGCGCCGGGCGGCCGATCCTAATTTTTATAGCCGGTCACCCGGCGCCCATGTACGGCGATTTCTGTCTTTCGCGTCCCACGACTTACACGAAGGTGGTTTGGCATTGTCTGCCACCTGCCGCCGTCCCCAGCCTGCGAACAGGCGGACCGGTCGTATTGCCGGACGGGCGGATTAGTTTGTGACGCAGCTCCATCAGTTGCAACAATTCGCTTTCAGGCTCCGGCATGAGCACGCCCGACTCTACGAGTACTCCAATTAGCAGAGCCCAATCCGTGAACGATTCCTTTGTCCGTACCTTTTATATTGAGGGGTATGGCGGTACCGCTCGCGAAGTCCAACGCGAGGTGGTTGAGAATACGCTCTCCTAGAGCGCTGGCACCAGTCAGGGCAGCATAATAGCTGCCGATGACGTACGCCCGACGCACCTGATCGAACAAAGCATTATGATGCGACAAAATCGAAAATGGTTTCGCTCCTATTTCGATGAAGCGTGCGATCTTCTGCTCAAGGTTCCACTCGCCGAACTCTTGTGCGAAACCTTCACGTATTTTGATCTTTCCGTCGCGCCATAGCGCCTTAACTTCCTCATCCCAACCATCCTCAATTTTCATGTCTAGCCACACAGCACGCGTGTCAAAGTCTGCTTCCAAGCACAAATATCGACGACGCCCACCGTCGAGAGGCTCGTTGGCAGAGGCCGGAGTAGGTGAGTCGTGCATGTCAACCACGGCTAGTCCTTTGGACCTATCGTCTTCGACGACCCGCAGCTTACGATGGTAGGTTCCGGACTGCATCCGCCCCTCCGCTTCCCCCACCCCCCAGAATCCGCTACACCGCCGCCCCATGACCTCCTCCGCTGCCACCGCGCACCACCCCGCCGGCCACCCCGACCGCTTCTTCACCGCGCCCCTTGCGGAGGCCGATCCCGAAATCGCCCGCGCGATCGACAACGAGCTTTCCCGCCAGCGCGACGAGATCGAGCTCATCGCCTCGGAAAACATCGTCTCCCGCGCCGTGCTCGAGGCGCAGGGCTCGGTGATGACCAACAAATATGCCGAGGGCTATCCGGGCCGGCGCTATTACGGCGGTTGCGAGTTCATGGACGTGATCGAGACGCTCGCCATCGAACGAGCCAAAAAGCTGTTCGGCGCCCGCTTCGCCAACGTCCAGCCGAATTCCGGCAGCCAGATGAACCAGGCGGTGTTCCTGGCGCTCTTGCAGCCCGGCGACACCTTTATGGGGCTCGACCTCGCGGCCGGCGGCCACCTCACGCACGGCTCGCCCGTCAACATTTCGGGCAAATGGTTTAAGGCGGCGCACTACACCGTGCGCCGCGACGACAACCTCATCGACATGGACGCGGTCGCGGCGCGCGCCCGCGAGGTCCGCCCGAAGCTGATCATCGCCGGCGGCTCGGCCTATTCGCGCTTCTGGGATTTCGCGAAGTTTCGCGACATTGCGGACGAGGTCGGCGCCTACCTCATGGTCGACATGGCGCATTTCGCCGGGCTGGTCGCGGCCGGCCTGCACCCCAACCCGGTCGAGC
>Ga0136846_1235121_pt1 | contig 19318 bp, 18 predicted proteins | sample HopSoiMetagenom2_FD_96841 | JGI IMG/M metagenome (GOLD analysis project Ga0136846, IMG submission 96841) | Grasslands soil microbial communities from Hopland, California, USA - 2 Assembly 2016 (version 4) | ecosystem: Environmental > Terrestrial > Soil > Grasslands | place: USA: Hopland...
GCGGCTGGAGGCGGCCTGCGCGGTGCGGGCGGCGCCGATCGCCGTGTTGGCGGCGTCGGCGGCTCCCTCCGCAGCGCTCGCGGCCTTGTTCGCGGCGGCGGCCGACTTACGGACGTCCTGCTGGGCGGCGCGTGCCTCCGCCGCCGCTTCCAGCGCGGCGGCCTTGGCCTTCTCGGCGGCCTCCTGGGCACGGTCGGAGGCGGCGACGGCCTGGTCCGTCCTGAGCTGGGCCCGCTTGCCCTCGCGTTCCACGACCGCCACCAACTGGTCGATCGTCGCGGCCTCTTCGTCCCGGGCGCGGGCGATGAACTGGCCGGAGACGAGGAACTGGTGGATCGCCTCGGGTGTTCCCTCGTCCAGAGCGCGCTGCGCGTACAGCTTCACCTGGGGGGAGGAGGTGCTGAGGATTTTGAAGACCTCGACCTCCTCGTCCTCCTGGTGGGCCGTGTACTGGGTCTGGGAGAGGAACGTCCGCAGGGCCGCCGGGGTGCCGTCGTTCAGCGCCTTGTTGGCCTCCCGCTTCACCGCGCTGCCGCTGTTGTTCAGGACGGTGGTCACGGCGACCCGAAGGTCCGTCGTCACGGGCTGGCTGTAGCCGTTGAGCAGATAGCCGGCGATGGCGGCGTCCCCGGACGACAGCGCGTTCTCGGCCGATGCGCGGGTGGACTGCCCGGCGTAGGAGAGGCTGGAGATCAGGCCGAAGCGGTTGTCCTCGGCTGTCGCCAGGGGCAGTTCGGCGGTGAGGAAGGCCGATACGGCGGCCGAGGAGCCGGTGAGGGCGATGGCTGCGGCCTCGCGGGCCGCCCGGCCGCCCGTCTTGTACGCCCACACGGCCTTGCCCCGGTCGGTGTCCGGCAGGCCGGTGTCGACCGGGTCGGCGGCGTAGGCCGGGGTGGCGCTCAGGGTCAGGATCGACGGCAGAGCGGGGATCGCCGCCACTCCGGCGACACTCGTGAGAATCCGCCGTCTGCTCCACAATGACGCTTGCAAATTTCGCATCCTCCCGTTGAGCCGTACTGAGTACGGCTGCGAAAACAGGACAAGGCTCACCAATTCGCGTGATCTGTACGGGAGTTGGCGAGCCTGCCGCTTCGACGGTACGGACGACTCTTTGCTGGGTCAATGCCCATCGCTATTCGCATCTCGGGGTGCCGGACAGGCATGGAAAAGCGGAACGTTACATGCCGGAAATGTTTCCTTTTCGGGATCTCCACAAGTTTCCGTACAACCCTCTCCCGAGGTGATGCAGGTCACTCCGCACCTTTCGGATCTGTGTAGTTTGCGGCGGTCTTTCCTGTGGACAGGGTTCGAGTGAACGGTTTTGTATGCAGGGGGCTGCGGATATGAGCTGGGGGTGAATCCGTTGGCATGCAATTTTTCTGGCGTGCTGGAATTTTCGAAAAGAATGCGGACCTTTGGCGCCGCGGCTTTCACGCTCGTTTTCTGATCCGTAAGGACTGCGATGAAGGCTTTCAGCACCACCACGTCAAGAACCAGACGCCTCGTCACCCGCACCCTGGCCGCCTCCGTGGCCGCGGGCGCCCTGGCGTGGCTCGCGATCTCCGGCAGCCAGGCGGGAGCACCCACCGGCGAGAGCGGTACCGCCGTCGAAGCCGTCGCCGGTGAGACCCCGGGGTATGCCGTGGAGACCTTCGACTATCCGAACGCGGACAAGATCCTGGCTGAGCAGAACATCGTGCTGAAGCGGGGGGACGGGCACATCACGCTGGCGGACTGCGCGAGTGGTACCGGTCTGCTGGAGGTCTGGGCGCGGGAGAAGGCGGACCGGATCTGCTTCAAGGTCGTGGGCAGTTCCGGCTGGCTGACGTTGGCGATTCCGTCGGTCTATGCCGTCAAGGGCAATGACTACGCGACCGAGGTCGACATGACGGTGGGCACGGAGGAGAAGTCCTTCGACGTGGAGAAGAACACCTGGACCGCGGTCGGCGAGAGCGCCGACCCGCAGGGCCGTGAGCACCTGCTCGTGGAGATCCGCTCGACCAAGTAGACCCCGGCCAGGTAGACCCCGTCTGCCTTCGCCGCTTCCTCTGCTTCCTCCGCTTTCTTCGCTTCCTTCGCGTCTTCGGCTTTTCTAAGGATTCTCTTCATGCGCCACGCCAGACCCGTGCGTCTCACCGCACTGGCCGCCACTCTGACTCTGGGCTCCGCCGTGGTCACCGCCGGCTCGGCCGCCGCCGTCACCGGCCCCGCCGTCCCCGCCGCCTCCACCACCTATGCCTACGCCGCGCAGGTGATCGTCGGAGACCACGACCGTGGCTGCTCCGGCGTCCTCGTCGACCGGGAATGGCTGCTCACCGCCGCCAGTTGCTTCGTCGCCAACCCGGCCGCCGGTCTCACCGTGCCCGCGGGCAAGCCGGCCCTGAAGACCACCGCGACGATCGGCCGCGCCGACCTGGCCGGTACCGGCGGCGCCGTCCGTGAGATCGTCGAGCTGGTCCCGCGTACCGACCGTGACGTGGTGCTGGCCCGGCTGAACCGTCCGGTCACCAACGTCACCCCCGTCGCCCTGGCCACCGCCGCGCCCACCGCCGGCGAGGAGCTCACCCTGGCCGGGTTCGGCCGCACCGCGAGCGAGTGGGCGCCGTTCAGCCTGCACACCGGCGCCTTCTCGGTGGACGCGTCCACCGCCACCAACGCCACGGTCACCGGCAAGAACGCCGCCGTGGCCTGCCAGGGCGACACCGGCGGGCCCCTCGTGCGCACGGTCAACGGCACTGCCCAACTGGCCGCCCTGAGCAGCCAGTCGTACCAGGGCGGCTGCCTCGGCATCGTCGCCACCGAGACCCGTACCGGTGGCATCGTCAGCCGCGTCGACGACCTCGCGTCCTGGGTGAACTCCAAGACCGGTGCCGTGCGCGTCACCGACTTCAACTGCGACGGCGTCGAGGACATCGCCGTCTCCGACCCGCGCGCCACCGTCGGCACAGTCGCCGCCGCCGGCGTCGTCCGGGTCGTGTACGGCGGCGGCAAGGGCACCGCCGAGATCAACCAGAACCTCGACTGGGTCCCCGGCACCGCCGAGGCCAGCGACTGGTTCGGCGAGTCCCTCGCCACCGTCGACTACGACGAGGACGGCTGCACCGACCTCGTCGTCGGCACCCCCAGCGAGGACGTCGGCGCCCCCGACGACGCCGGCACCATCGACATCCTGCACGGCGCCCCCGGCGGCCTCGGCACCGGCGCCAAGAAGAGCACCCACTTCGAGGAGGGCTCCGGCACCGGCTCCATCAAGGCCGGCGCCCCCCAGGCCGGCGACCGCCTCGGCGACTCCCTGGCCGCCGGTGTCACCGCCGCCGGTGAACCCTTCATCGTGGCCGGCGCGCCCGGCGAGGCCGTCGGCGGCGCCGCCAAGGCCGGCGAGGCCTTCTACCTCCACGGCGACACCAACATCGTCATCCACCAGAACAGCGCCAACGTGCCCGGCTCGGCGGAGGCCAACGACGGCTTCGGCGGCGCGGTCGCGGCCGACGCCAACTTCTTCGCCGTCGGCGCGCCCGGCGAGGCCATCGGCGACGACGCGGGCGCCGGCAACCTGGCCGTCTTCTCCCACACGCTGACCTCGGCGGGCCTGCCCACCGGGAAGTTCGGCCTCGACCAGGACCTCGACACCGTCTCCGGCGGCGCCGAGCCCGGCGACCAGTTCGGCTACTCCCTCGCCCTGGCCCCGTACCGGCCCTCCGGCGCGGCCAGTGCCACCGAGTCGATCCTCGCGGTCGGCGCCCCCGGTGAGGACCTCGAGATCGGCGGCGTCGCCAAGGCCGACACCGGCACCGTCCTGACCTTCCGCATCACCGCCGCCGGCACCTACACCCAGCTCAACGGCATCAGCCAGGGCACCGGCGAGGACGACATCAGCGGCACCTCCGAGGCCGGCGACCGCATGGGCGTCACCCTGTCCGCCATCAACACCGCCCCGCGTGCCGTCAGCACCACGGCGACGATGAAGCTGGCCGTCGGAGACCCCAACGAGGCCGTCGGTTCGGCGGTCAACGCGGGCGCCGTCCACACCTTCTCGCTCCTGGGCGCGCCCGGCGCGAACGACCGCTGGCTGGAGGTGGGCGACGGTGACGGCATCCCCGGCACCCCCGGCGCCGGCCAGCAGCTCGGCACGAGCATCCACTACACCGGCACCAAGCTGTACGTGGGCATGCCCCTCGGCCCGAACACCTTCGGCACCCTGTACGCCCTGCCCCACTCCAACGTGACCGCCGGTGGCGCCGTCGCCGCCGCCACCACCTACCAGCCCGGCACGGGCGGCCTCCCGGCCGTCGGCGACCGCTTCGGATTCGCGGCCCGCTAGCACCCACGCCGACAACTGGCCGACAACTGGCACAGACACGAAGACGGGGCGCCCGGTGAACACCGGGCGCCCCGTCCTTCGTACAGGCAGTAGCGAGAAGGAAGACGGAAGAACGTCGCTACGCGATGTGGTCGTCCTGAAGCTCCGCCGTGTGGCGGTTGGTGAAGCGGTTGACCATGCGTTCGCCCTCGCGCTGCGGGAGCTTGGTGCCGTACGTGGCTTCCACGTCGTCCCGGAACTGGGCCGAGGTCGGGTAGCTGCCGTCTATCGACTTCTTGAAGACCTGGTAGAACTCCTCCTCCGTCGGCTCCGGCGTGCCACCGCCCGCACCCATCTCACGGGTACGGCCCGGACCGGCCGGGATCTGGAAGCTACCGGTGTCCTCCGGAGAAAACTCCGGTTCGGCCGGCGCGGCCTCTTCGTACTGCTGCTGCGGGAACACCCGCTGCTCGAACCGCTGCTGCTCGAAGCGCCGCCGCTCCTCGAACCGCTGCTGCTCCTCGTACTGCCGCTGCTCCTCGAACTGCTGCCGGGCCTCGAACTGCTCGGCCTGCTGCTGCTCCGCGTACCACTGGGCGTCCGCGGGTTCGGGGTCGTACGTCGGGTCGTAGCCGCCCTGGTACGCGATGGCCCGGGGGTCCCGCGCGTGGAGCCAGGGATTCTGGGGCTCGGCGGTGTCGGGCTGCTCGGGGGGTTCGCCGCCCTGGGGCGCGGGGGCCTGCTCCTGGGCAGGTGCCGCGTTGTTCTGTACGGCGGGTGCCGCCTCCGGGGTACGACTGCCCACGACGGCCTCGGCCGCCTCCAACGCGGGCTGCGGGGCCGGAGGCAGCAGTACCGGTTCGATGCCCGCCGCCGCGAGGCCCGAGGGGGCCGTCTCCGCGAGGGGGACGCCGAAACGGGCCAGGCGCAGCGGCATCAGGGACTCCACCGGGGCCTTGCGCCGCCAGGCCCGGCCGAAGCGGGCGTGCAGGCGGGCCTGGTAGACCAAACGTTCCTGCTCCAGCTTGATGACCTGGTCGTAGGACCGCAGCTCCCACAGCTTCATCCGGCGCCACAGAAGGAACGTCGGCAGGGGCGAGAGGAGCCAGCGGGTCAGGCGGACGCCTTCCATGTGCTTGTCCGCCGTGATGTCGGCCATCCGGCCGACGGCGTGCCGGGCCGCCTCCACCGCGACCACGAACAGCACCGGGATGACGGCGTGCATACCCACGCCCAGCGGGTCCGGCCAGGCCGCCGCGCCGTTGAACGCGATCGTCGCCATCGTCAGCAGCCACGCCGTCTGGCGCAGCAGCGGGAACGGGATCCGGATCCAGGTGAGGAGGAGGTCCAGGGAGAGCAGGACGCAGATCCCCGCGTCGATACCGATCGGGAAGACGTAACTGAAATTCCCGAAGCCCTTTTTGATCGCCAGCTCACGGACGGCGGCGTACGACCCCGCGAAGCCGATCCCGGCGATGACGACCGCACCGGCGACGACCACGCCGATGAGAACCCGGTGCATTCGTGTCAGCTGCAGTGGCGCGGCCACCCGTACTCCCCTCCCTGTGCGTGTTGTTGCGCGCAACAGGGTGGCACATGTGTGCGGCGTCCGTATTGCCTAGACAAGGTCAGTTCTTCTTCGACGCTGAGGGGGAGGCCGAGGAGGAGGGTGCGGAGGAAGGCGAGGAGGTGGACGACTTCGACGGGGAAGCACTCGGCTTGCCCGACGAACTGGCCGACGGAGCCGGAGAGTTGGCGGGATCGGGCGCAGCCGCGCCACCCTCGCCGTTCGCCGACGACACCCCCGCGACGGCCTCCTTGGCCGCCTTCACCGCCGATTTCGCCAGACCGTCCGCGCTCGGCGTCTTCTCGCCCGCGAGCCCGGCACCGTTGTAGTCGAGAGTCACGACGACGTTCTCCACCCGGACCACGACCGTCTGCTGCCGGAACGACCCTTCCTTCTTCTTCAGGTCGTAGCGCACCGACGTCGCCTCGTCGCCCGCCCCGGCCACCGGCTCCGAACGGGTGTTCTTCGCGCCCTCCGCCGACTGCGCGTCCTGCACCTGGCTCTTGTAGTACGCCCCCGCGAGCTCCTCGGCGGAGCCGCGCGTCGCGGTCGACTCGAACCGCAGCAGCGACACGTTCAGCCAGCGGAACTGGGAACCCTTCACACCGTTGTTGGCCAGGCTCGTCCAGGAGCAACTGCCGTGCGTCGACGTGTCGTTGGACGACCCCTCCGTGCCCGACTTCACACCCTTCGGGACAAGGTCCTTCAACGTCTTCTCCGACAGCACCGCACACGGCTCCGGAAGCTTCCGGTACGCCGCGGCCTGCACGGTCGGCGACGCGCTCACCGTCTCGCCCGCACCGGCGTCCGGCGTCGCGTTCGCCGCGTTGTCGGCGGAACCCGATCCCGCCCCGGCGTCGGATCCCGAGTCCGAGCCCGAGGAGCAGCCGACGGCCGCGAGGAGAAGAACGGGAACGACGGCAAGGGCGGCGAGGGCGTGCTGCCGTCGCTTCGTCGTCACTACGGCGGTCCGGCTGCGCTGGTCTCGCTGTGCGGGTCGGTGCATGGTTCCTTCACTCATCGCGCTGTGGTTCCTGCGGCTCTCGGTTCCTGCGGTCGGATCGGGTCCGAGGGGCCACGGTACGCGGTGAGGGGCGCCCGCGGTCCTGGTTCCCGCCCTTGGCCGACAGCCCGAACGACGGGACCAGGGCCGCGTATCAGTCGAACGCGCCGGCGAGCCGCGAGGCCAGTTTCCGCGCCCTGTCCTGCATTTCCTCGCTGTCCGGCACGCCGTCGAGGGTCGTCGGCTGCTCGACGTACTCGATCGTCACGATCACGTTGGACGTGCGGAACGCCACAGTCACCGTGCGCTGCCGGGCCGTTGAACCGGCGCCGCTCAGCTCGTCGTCGAGGTACCCCTCGTCGCCGAGGCCGTCGAGGAGACGGGGCTGGAGGTCGGCGGCGGACGCGGGGTCGGCATCCGGGTCGCCGGCAGCGCCGGTGTTCGGGGAGACGGAGGCGGAGGCCGCGTCGGTGGGGGCGGTGGCGGAGGAGGAAGGGGACGAGGAAGAGGAGGGGGAGCCGGACGGGGACGCGGATCCGGGGGACGCGGGCGTGGGGGTGACCGAGGCGATGGGCTCCGGGAGGTCGGCGGCCGCCACCTTGGCCGCGAAGACATCCGCCGCCTGGTTGTCGTCGCTCACGGAGTTGTCGTACGACACCACCCGTTCGAAGTCGACGAGGAGATGGTCGGTGGCGTCCGTCGACGTCACCTTCCAACGGCAGCCGACCTTGCGGTCCGTGTTGTAGGTGAGGGTCGAGACACCCTCGTACGCCTGCTCGCGCTGATCCTCGTCCGTGAGCTCCTTGATGCCGGGCAACAGCGAGTCGAGGGTGTCGTCGCTGACGATGCTGCAGGGCTCGGGGAGCGTGCGGTAACGGCCCGGCTGGGCCGCGGTGGTCGCGGTGCCGCTGTCGCCGGGCTTGGCGTCCTCCGCGGTGTCACCACCGCCCGAGCCGCCGGTGCAGCCGGCCAGCAGCGCCGCGAGGAGGGCGGCGACGCCGGGTACAAAGGCCTTCCGCTGCACGGGCAGGTCCTCTCGACGATCCTTGGTGATCTTTGTGGGGGGTGCTGCTCCAGTGTCCCCGCTGGTTATTCGCTTGCCGCACGGGGGCGTCACCGGCAGACAATGTCTATCGCACGCACCACCATGTACGCCGGTCCGGCATCCCTTTCGTTGACCTTGGCGTTGGTTTTGCGTTTAGAGACTTCTGTTGGTTTTCCGGGGGAATGAGGACGATATGTCGTACGTGGAAGTGCCGGGCGCGAAGGTACCCATCCGTATGTGGGCCGACCCGGCGTCGGTTGAGGACGGCGCGATGCGGCAGCTGCGCAACGTGTCGACGCTGCCGTGGATCAAGGGGCTCGCCGTCATGCCGGACGTGCACTACGGCAAGGGTGCGACGGTGGGATCGGTCATCGCGATGCACGGTGCGGTGTGCCCGGCGGCGGTGGGCGTCGACATCGGCTGCGGGATGTCCGCCGTCAGGACGTCCCTGACGGCGAACGACCTGCCGGGCGACCTGTCCCGGCTGCGGTCGAAGGTCGAGGAGGCGATTCCGGTGGGCCGGGGCATGCACGACAGCCCTGTCGATCCGGGGCGGCTGCACGGGTTCGCTACTGGGGGGTGGGACGACTTCTGGGGGCGGTTCGATGGGGTCGCGGAGTCGGTCAAATTCCGTCAGGAACGTGCCACGAAGCAGATGGGGACGCTCGGAAGCGGAAACCACATGGTCGAGGTGTGTCTTGACCAGTCGAATTCGGTCTGGCTGATGCTGCACTCCGGATCCCGGAACATCGGCAAAGAACTGGCCGAGCACCACATCGGCATTGCCCAGAAGCTCTCGCACAATCAGGGCCTTGTCGATCGCGACCTTGCGGTGTTCGTCTCGGACACCCCGCAGATGGCGGCATACCGACACGATCTCTACTGGGCGCAGGAGTACGCCAAGTACAACCGCTCGATCATGATGGCGCTTCTGAAGGACGTCATCCGTGGGGAGTTCAAGAAGGCGAAGCCCACCTTCGAGCCAGAGGTGTCCTGCCACCACAATTATGTTTCGGAGGAGCGGTACGAAGGGATGGACCTGCTCGTTACGCGCAAGGGTGCCATCAGCGCAAGAGAGGGGGAGTTCGGCATCATCCCCGGCTCGATGGGCACCAGCTCGTACATTGTGAAGGGGCTCGGGAATGAGAAGGCGTTCAACTCGGCCTCGCACGGGGCTGGTCGGCGTATGAGCCGCAATGCCGCGAAGAAGCGCTTCACCGTACGGGATCTGGAGGAGCAGACGCGGGGAGTGGAGTGCCGCAAGGACTCCGGTGTGCTCGATGAGATTCCGGCTGCATACAAGAACATCGACCAGGTGATGGCGCAGCAGCGCGATCTTGTCGAGGTCGTGGCGAAGCTGAAGCAGTTCATCTGTGTGAAGGGCTGATGGGCGAGGTCCCCGGTGGGTGGCCGGGGACCTCGCGCAGCTTGTCAATGATCGGTCGGCATGGGGACCTTCCCGGTTCGCAGACGCCAGAGGCGGATGTAGCAGCTCTTCTCGGTTCGACCGAGTTCCTTGGCTGACGCCGCGTCGTTGTTCAGCCGTAGCAGTGTGCGGTCTTCCCAGCCGTTCCAGCGGCGGCGGTCGGGAGCGACCCTCATGCCTGCCGGGCGGATCCAAGTGCTCAGGGAGTCGGCCGCCACCTGCTTACGCTCCAGAGACAGGCAGTCCTTGTAGTAGAGGTGGGCTGCCAGTTCCTGGGCGTTCTCCTTCGTGTAAAGAATGTTGTAGATGCCGTCGCGTGCGTTGCGCTTGAGGGTGCGCTCGGCTCCTGTGATCTTCCCGGAGTGGAAGCACATGTAGGCACCGATAGCCGTGCTCTGCGTGGTCAGAGAAACGAACGGGTACCCGTGGCCCGTGTAGCCCACCGAGCCGTCCGCGTCGATGACTCCACGGAGGTAGTCGCGGTGCGCGAACTGTCCGCGTGGCGGGGCAATCTCTTTGGACTTGCGACCGTAGGGCAAGCCGAGGTTGTTGAGCAGGGTTCTGGCTTCGAGGGAGCACAGCGTCCAGATGGCCGAGTGATGGGTCTCGGCGAAATTCGTGGACCGTGTGCGTTCCCTGATGCTGCTGTTGTACGGCGTCAGCCTCTGGAACTCGCGCAGGATGTCGATGTCCCGTGCGTTGATCTCGATTGACAGGCGCCCCTTCTGCCCTGTTCCCTTCGCCAGATGCCCATCGGCCTGCACGAAGCCGAACATGTAGGCGTAGTCGGGGTCTTTGAGGTCCATGAACCCAGTCGCATCGACGCCGAGGGCGTCGTCCAGAGTGAATTGCCGCACGCTAGGCTCGCGTTCAGCCACAGGGAAGTCTGCCTTCCTTGATGGTCAGGCCCCGGTCGGGACGGCAATCCCGGCCGTGGGCCGTCGTTTTGATGTTGTGGCGCGAGCCTAGATCGACTGTTCAGACGTCGTTCGGGTGATCGGCGATATTCACTCTTGTGGGTTATGTGGGCCGTAAGTGCCCGTCTGTCCACAGGGTGTGGACCTACTTCGGGGCGTGCAGTACCGCGTAGATCATCACGAATGCCACGAGGTGGATGCCGAAGAGGAAGTACGCGAGGTAGTACCAGACGTACCGTTCGCGTTTCTTCTCCAGGGCCAGGAGCTGTTGTTCGCGCTCCCGGTCCTGGTCCTGGGCGGCGGTGTCGTCCGCGTCGGCTGTCATAGTGTCTCCCGGTGCACCTTCGTGTTCGATGCCTGGGCGCGGGGGCGCACGACCAGGAGGTCGATGTTGACGTGGCTCGGGCGGGTGACCGTCCAGGTGATCGTGTCCGCCACGTCGTCGGCGGTGAGGGGCTCGGCCACGCCCTCGTAGATCTTGGCCGCCTTCTCCGCGTCGCCGGAGAAGCGGGTCAGGGCGAACTCGTCCGTCTTCACCATGCCCGGCGCGATCTCGATGACCCGGACCGGGGTGCCGACGATCTCCAGGCGCAGTGTCTCCGCGAGGACGTGGGCGCCGTGCTTGGCGGCGACGTAGCCTCCGCCGCCCTCGTACGTGCTGTGGCCGGCGGTGGAGGAGACGATCACGATCGTGCCGTCGCCGCTCGCCGTCAGGGCGGGGAGGAGGGCCTGGGTGAGGTTGAGGGTGCCGATGACGTTCGTCTCGTACATCTGGCGCCAGTCGGCCGGGTCGCCGGTGGCCACGGGGTCGGTGCCGAGTGCGCCGCCCGCGTTGTTGACGAGGACGCCGATCTTCTTGAAGGCGGACGCGAACTCGTCCACCGCCGTGCGGTCGGTGACGTCCAGGGCGTATGCCGTGGCCTGGCCGCCCGTCGCGTTGATCTCCTCGGCCAGCGCCTCGATACGGTCCTTGCGGCGGGCCGTCAGGACGACGCGGTAGCCGGCGGAGGCGAGCCGGCGGGCCGTCGCGGCACCGATTCCGCTGCTCGCGCCGGGGACCACGGCGATGCGGGAGGCGGCGGACGGGGCGGCGGTGGCCATGGGACTGCTCCTGGGGCTTGGGCGGGCTTGCGCGGGCTTGGGTGGGATTGGGTGGGATGGCTGGTCGTGCTGGGTTGTGCTGGTTGTGCGGGCTGACAGCTGAGTGTCCGCCCAAGGTGCCCAGGATAGGCAGGCGGGTGGTTCCGCTCTGCCGTCGCCGGGATCCGGTGGGAAAATGAGGTGGGTGATCCTCGGCACTGGAGGTGAACCATGGGAGAAGCACGCGACGTCATGGACCGGCTCACGGAGGCGATCACCTCGCCCGACCTCAAGGCGGTCGCCGAGCTCTACGCACCCGACGCGGTCGCCGTCACCCCGGACGGCGAGATCCACGGGCGCGACAACATCGTCGACTACTGGCGGCAGATGACGGACGCGGTGCCCGACGGCACGTACGAGTCCGTGCACGCGTACGAGATCGGCGACACCGCCGTGGACGAGGGGTTCTTCACCGGGCGCAACACCGGGCCGATCGGGCTGCCCTCCGGCGACCATCTGCCGGCGACCGGGAAGGAGATCCGGATCCGTGGCATCGACGTCGCGACGGTCCGGGACGGGCACATCGTCGACTACCGGCTCTACTTCGACCAGATGGAGTTCCTGGGGCAACTCGGCCTGCTGCCCGACGAGTTGACCTGACCCGGCTACGTGGTACCCGCTCAGTCGCCTCGCGGGGCGTACATGATCACGGCCATGCCCGCGAGGCAGATCAGCGCGCCCGTCACGTCCCAGCGGTCCGGGCGGTAGCCGTCCGCCGCCATGCCCCAGGCCAGTGAACCGGCGACGAAGACACCGCCGTACGCCGCGAGGACGCGGCCGAACTCGGCGTCGGGCTGGAGCGTGGCGACGAACCCGTACGCGCCCAGGGCCAGCATTCCCGCGCCGATCCACGCCCAGCCCCGGTGCTCGCGTACGCCCTGCCAGACCAGCCAGGCGCCGCCGATCTCGAACAGCGCGGCGACGACGAACAGGGCTACGGAGCGCGGGACCGGCGACATGCGGGCAGCTTCGCATGCCGCTGCCGCCTGATCGCAGGTGGCCGGGCGTCTGGCCATCCGGCCATCCGGGCTGCGGTTCTGCGCTCGCCGTCACCTGTTGGAGGGCGCCTGTCGTGCGCGTCAGGTGGGATACATCGCTTCGACGAGCGGTGACGGTCTTCTGTCTTCTGGTGAGGAGTGGGTGGCGTGCGGGTCTGGACGCGTGGGCTGGTGGCGGGCGTGGTCGCGGTCGCGGTGGCGGTCGGTGTGGTCGGGGGTGGAGGGTCCGCCGGTGCGGACAGTGACGGGCCCGAGGCGGATCTCGCCTATCACGGGGTCGTTTCGCTGGACCGGGGGCGGATCGATCTGCGGGTGACGCCGCGCAACCACGGGCCGTCCGCCGTCGCCGACGCGACAGTGCGGCTGACCTGGTCGGCGCCGCTGGCCGCCCGGCAGCAGTTGCCGGACGGGTGCGCGCGGCTCGGGGCGCGGGTGGTGGTGTGCCGGACGGGTGCGCTGGCCGCCGACGGTGTGGGTGAGCGGATCGGACTGCGGCTGCGGCTTCGGGGCGCGCCCTCCGAGGTGACCCTGGACATCGGCACGGTCTGGAGCGGCGGCGCCGTGGACCGCGACCGGGGCAACGACGAGCAGCGCGTGCTCGTGCTCGACACGGGGGACGCGTACTACTTCTGATCCGCGCCGTCCGACGCCCGGCCGCGGCACCGTCACCTCCAGGGCGGTGCCGCCGTGCGTCGGGGGCCGTGACCCGCGCCGGAATACCTCGGGGAAGGATGCGGTTGTCGCACTCGGACGATATAGTTGAAGAATTAACAACCTGGAGGGTGAGCGACCATGCAGTTCGGGATCTTCAGCGTCGGCGATGTCACACCGGACCCGACCACGGGACGTACGCCGACCGAGCGCGAGCGGATCAAGGCCATGGTCGCCATCGCGCTCAAGGCCGAGGAGGTCGGCCTCGACGTGTTCGCCACCGGTGAGCACCACAACCCGCCGTTCGTGCCCTCGTCCCCGACCACGATGCTCGGCTACATCGCCGCGCGGACGGAGAAGCTGCTCCTCTCCACCTCCACCACCCTCATCACCACCAACGACCCGGTGAAGATCGCGGAGGACTTCGCGATGCTCCAGCACCTGGCCGACGGGCGCGTGGACCTGATGATGGGACGCGGCAACACCGGCCCGGTGTACCCGTGGTTCGGGCAGGACATCCGCGAGGGCATCAACCTCGCCGTCGAGAACTACGCCCTGCTGCGCCGGCTGTGGCGCGAGGACGTCGTGAACTGGGAGGGGCGGTTCCGTACGCCGTTGCAGGGGTTCACCTCGACGCCCCGGCCCCTGGACGACGTACCGCCGTTCGTCTGGCACGGCTCCATCCGGTCGCCCGAGATCGCCGAACAGGCGGCCTACTACGGCGACGGCTTCTTCCACAACAACATCTTCTGGCCGGCCGACCACACCCGGCAGATGGTCGAGCTGTACCGCTCCCGGTACGCGCACTACGGCCACGGCACGCCCGAGCAGGCCATCGTGGGGCTGGGCGGCCATGTGTTCATGCGGAAGAACTCGCAGGACGCGATACGCGAGTTCCGGCCGTACTTCAACGAGGCGCCGGTGTACGGGCACGGGCCGTCCCTCGAGGACTTCGCCGACCAGACACCGCTGACCGTCGGTTCGCCGCAGCAGGTCATCGAGAAGACGCTGGCCTTCCGGGACTACGCCGGTGACTACCAGCGACAGCTGCTCCTGATCGACCACGCGGGGCTGCAGCTGAAGACGGTGCTCGAGCAGCTCGACATGCTCGGCGAGGAGGTCGTGCCGGTGCTGCGCCATGAGTTCGCCAAGGGCCGCGCGGCAGACGTGCCGGACGCGCCGACGCACGCGTCCCTGCTGGCCGCCGCGCGCAAGGAGCAGGCGAAGGAGGGGACCGCCGTATGAAGCTCGTCGTCGTCTCGGCGGGGCTGAGCGTTCCGTCGTCAACCCGGCTGCTGGCCGACCGGCTGGCCGCCGCCGTGGACCGGCAGACGGACGTCGACATCCGGGTCGTGGAGCTGCGCGAGCTGGCCGTGGAGATCGCCCACAACCTCACCAACGGGTTCCCGGGGCGCAAGCTCGCGGACGCGCTGGAGGCGGTGACGGGGGCGGACGGGCTGATCGTCGTCACACCGGTGTTCTCCGCGTCGTACAGCGGGCTGTTCAAGTCGTTCTTCGACGTGCTGGAGAAGGACGCGCTGGCGGGGAAGCCGGTGCTGGTCGCCGCGACCGGTGGCTCGGCCCGGCACTCGCTGGTCCTGGAGCACGCGATGCGGCCGTTGTTCGCGTATCTGCGGGCCGTGGTCGTTCCGACGGCCGTGTACGCGGCCTCGGAGGACTGGGGCGCGGAAGGGCTGCCGGAGCGGATCGAGCGGGCGGCGGGGGAGCTGACGGCTCTGATGTCGGGGCTGTCGGCCCGGCCGAGGGTACCGAAGCCGCTGTCGGGCGGGCTCGAGGTGGTTCCGTTCGAGGAGCGGCTGAACGCGCTGCGGGGATAGGGGCGAAGGGCAGGCGGATGTGAGGCGCGCGGGGAGAGTGAGAGGCGAGTAAGAGACCCCCTTGGCACACTTGGCGGGTGTCACACACCGTGCTGCTCGCCGAGGACGACCGCGCCATCCGCCACGCCCTGGAGCGGGCCCTGACCCTGGAGGGCTACCGGGTCACCGCGGTCGCCGACGGGGTCGAGGCGCTCGCCCAGGCACATCGCACACCGCCGGACATTCTCGTCCTCGACGTGATGATGCCCGGCATCGACGGGCTCCAGGTGTGCCGGGTGCTGCGCGCCGAGGGCGACCGTACGCCGATCCTGATGCTCACCGCGCTCGTCGAGACCGCCGACCGGATCGCCGGCCTCGACGCGGGCGCCGACGACTACGTCGTGAAGCCGTTCGACGTCGAGGAGGTCTTCGCCCGCCTCCGGGCGCTGCTGCGGCGCACCGGCCCCGACGAGCGCCCGCCCAGGAGCGCCGCCCCCGTCGGCAACCACGCCTCGCACCCGGCGAAGGAACCCGCCGTCCCCGAGCGGCAGCTCACGGCGGCCGGGCTGCGGATGGATCTCCAGGCGCGGCGGGTGTGGCGCGGGACGCGGGAGCTGGAGCTGACCCGGACCGAGTTCGAGCTGCTGGAACTGCTCGTGCGCAACGCCGGGATCGTGCTCGACCACTCCACGATCTACGACCGTATCTGGGGCTACGACTTCGGCCCTGGCTCGAAGAACCTCGCCGTGTACGTCGGCTATCTGCGCCGCAAGCTCGACGAGCCGGGCGCCTCGCAGCTGATCCACACGGTGCGAGGCGTGGGTTACGTCCTGCGGGAGGACTGAGTGACCCGGCGGGCGCAACTGTCCTCGCTGCGGACCACCTTCGCCGTGTCGTTCGCCGCCGTCGCCGCCGGGGTGACGGTGCTGGTCGGGTTCCTGTCGTACGACGCCGCCGCGCGGCTGGTCCGGGTGGACCAGCAGTCCGCCTTCGCCGAGGTCGTGGGGGACCTTCAGGACGAGGTGCGGCACAACACGATGACGCCGCAGGACTTCTCGTCGTCCGAGCCGGGCCACGACATCGTCCGGCCCAGCCGTACCGACGTACAGGTGCTCGGGGCGGGGGGAGAGATCGTCGACGGCGGCAGTCCGGCGCTGCCCGTCACCGCCGAGGACCGCCGTATCGCCGCCTCCCCGGTCGCCGGGCTGACCGTGCAGCACAAGGACGTCGACGTCGGCCAGGACGTCTACCGCATCGCGACCGTCTCGCTCGGCGGCGAGAGCGCCCGCGAGCAGGGCCCCGGGCAGCCCGCGGGGCGGGGCGCGGTGCAGGTCGCGCAGGAGTTCAGCGATACGGAGGACCTGCTGCGGGAGCTCCAGCAGCGGACGATCCTGATGATGGCCGCGGTCGTGATCGCGGCCGGACTGTTCGGGTGGTGGCTGGCCCGGCGGATCACGCACCGGCTGCGTATCCTCGCCGCCGCCGCCGAGGACGTCGCCCGCACCCGCAGGCTCGGCATCCAGGTGCCGGTGACCGGGGCCGACGAGGTGGGGCGCCTCGGGCGCTCCTTCGACCGTATGCTCGGCCGGCTCGCCCAGTCGGAGGAGGACCAGCGCCGACTGGTCCAGGACGCTGGGCACGAGCTGCGCACCCCGCTCACCTCCCTGCGTACGAACATCTCGTTGCTTCGCCGCATCGACGAACTGCCGCCCGCGACCCGGGAGGACCTGGTTGACGACCTCGCCATCGAGGCACGCGAACTCACCGATCTGGTCAACGAGTTGGTGGATCTGGCGGCCGGGCAGTCGGACACCGAGCCCAAGCAGCGGATCGACCTCGCCGACCTCGCGGACGAGGTCGCGGTGGTGGCCCGGCGGCGTACCGGGCGGGATGTCCTCGTGCGGGCGAGCGGGGACACCACCGCCGACGCCCGTCCCGCCGCGCTCCAGCGCGCGATGTCCAACCTCGTCGAGAACGCGGCCAAGTTCGACCGGGGCGGTACGACGCCGATCGAGATCGCGGTCACCGGACCGGAGCAGGGGCGCCTGGGCGTACGGCAGGGCGTGATCCGGGTGGAGGTGCTCGACCGGGGGCCCGGTATCGCCGAGGGTGATCTGCTGCGCCTGTTCGACCGGTTCTACCGTGCCGCCGACGCCCGTAGCCTGCCCGGCTCGGGTCTTGGCCTCTCCATCGTGCGCGAGGTGGCGATCGCGCACGGCGGGGCGCCCTTCGCGAACCGGCGGGACGGGGGCGGGGCGGTCATCGGGTTCACGGTGGGCGGGCAGGAGTGAGATCGGTGGGGTGAGCCGGCCGGGGGTGGCCGGCCGGCTCATCGGTGGTGCCGGTGTCGGTGCCGGCGTCGGGTCAGCTCTTGCCGAGGAGCTTGGTCATCTCGGCGATCTCGGCGGTCTGGGTGCGGATGACGTCGTCGGCCATGGAGGTGGCGGGGCCGTACTCGCCCTTGGCCTTCTCGGTGGTGGCCATCGTCACGGCGCCCTTGTGGTGCTCGATCATCATGGTCAGGAAGTTCTTGTCGAACTCCTTGCCGGCGGCGGCGTGGTCCATGCCGGGCATCGACTCCATGGACTCCATGCCGGGCATGGACTGCGCCGACGTCGGGACGTCCTTGCCCCAGGTCTTCAGCCACCCGGTCATGGTCTCGATCTCCGGCGTCTGAGCCTTCTCGATGCGGGCGGCGAGGGACTTGACCTCGGCGGACGAGGCCTTGCCGGCCGCCGCCTTCGCCATCACCAGGGCGCCCTGGTGATGGGGGATCATGCCCTGCGCGAAGGTGACGTCCTGGGCGTTGTGGTCCCCGGTCTCCTTGCTGCTGCCGCTGTTGCTGTTGCTGCTCGCGCCGCTGTTGGTGGTGCTCTTGTCGCTGTTGCCGTCGTCGCTGCCGCAGGCGGTGAGCGTGAGGGCGAGGGCGGCCGTGGCGGTCAGGGCGACGAAGGTCTTGCGGATGCTGCGCATGCTGGAACTCCTGCTGTGCGAAAGGGAATTGAGGTGTGTGCGCGGGCACGCCGACGGCGTGCGGCGACCTCTAGATCCGCAGGAGTTGGAGTTCGGCGAGCGAGGGTGGCGCTCTCGCGCCCTCGGGGGACCGGGGCAGCGAGCGGTCGGCGCGGGCGCCCGGGACCGGGGCGCCGGCCCGGTCGGGCGTGAGAGCGGGGAAGGCGGGGCCCGCCGGGACGGCGCCGGACGCGCAGGTCGCGTCGGCGTGCTCGGCGTGGCCGCCGTGCGAGCCCATGTGGTGGCAGACGGATTCTTCGGCGGGCCCGGCCCGCATGCTCATCCGCTCAGCCTGCCGGGCATGGTGGGAGGCGTCCGCCATCGCGACGGACATGCCACCCGGCCCGAGGCCGTGCATCGCGACGACACCGACCAGCAGCCCGAGCACGACGAACGCACGCGCCCACCAGTACCGGGGGTGCGTGCGCTGCTGTCGCGGTGCGCGGGCTGTCACGTGGGTCATCCTAGCGGGAGCCGTATAGGGGTACGGGGTACCCCTATATCCGTAGCGAGTCGTTCCTCGGGAGGTACGGCTGAAACGGCGTTCCTGCTCATCCCGCGGCATGGGTCCTGGGATGTTCTGGTTGTTTGATTCACCTTGTGCTGGAGTTTTGGTGACTTCTATCATCGGAGGACATGCCCGTCAGACCCCGCCAGACCCAGAGGCCCTCCGATGAAGTCGATGCAGCAGCCCCAGCACCACCTGCCCCTCGACCTGCCCGTCGACCTCGACGAAGCCGTCCACCGGTGCCTCGTCGCCGGTTTCGACGGCACCACCGGTGTCCCGCACACCCTCAAGCGGCTCATCGACCGGGGCCTCGGCGGCGTGATCCTCTTCACCCGCAACGTCCGCGACGCGGCCCAGGTCCGCCGCCTCACCGACGAGCTGCGCACCCTGCGCCCCGATCTCCTCGTCGCCATCGACAACGAGGGCGGCGGCATCGGCCACCTCGTCGCCGCGGGCGCCCCCGAGGTCCCCGGCTCCTACGCCCTCGGCGTCGTCGACGACCCCGACCTCACCGCCCGCTGCGCCGACGCCCTCGCCGGTCACCTGGCCTCGCTCGGCATCACCGTCTCGTACGCCCCCGTGGCCGACCTCCAGCACCACCCTGACAACCCGATCGTCCGCACCCGCTCCTTCGGCGCCGATCCGGAGCTCGCCTCCCGTCACCTCCGGGCCTGGATCACGGCCACCGAGGCACGCGGTGTCGCCTCCTGCGCCAAGCACTTCCCCGGCCACGGCGGCACGGTGACCGACAGCCACCACGAGATGGCGGTCGACCGTCGGCCGTACGACGAGATCCGCGCCGACGTCGAGCCGTTCCGGGCGGCGGTGGCGGCGGGCGTGCCGATGCTGATGAGCGCGCATGTCGTGTACCCGGCGCTGGATCCGGAGCGGCCCGCGACCCTCAGCCGGCGCATCCTGGACGACCTGCTCCGCC
>Ga0136846_1216537_pt1 | contig 19316 bp, 14 predicted proteins | sample HopSoiMetagenom2_FD_96841 | JGI IMG/M metagenome (GOLD analysis project Ga0136846, IMG submission 96841) | Grasslands soil microbial communities from Hopland, California, USA - 2 Assembly 2016 (version 4) | ecosystem: Environmental > Terrestrial > Soil > Grasslands | place: USA: Hopland...
GCGTAGAGCAGCGCCAGGATCAAAATGAGGCTGAGCGGCACGATGACCGCAAGCCGGCTCTTGGCATCCTGCAGCGCGCCGAACTCGCCCGACCACTCCATCCGGTAGCCCGGCGGCAGCGGCACGGTCCTGTGGACTCGTTCCTGCGCCTCGGCGACGGTCGAACCGAGGTCGCGCTCCCGCACGCTGTATTTCAACGGAATGAAGCGCTGACTGTTCTCGCGGTAGATATAGGCCGCGCCGGTCTCGAGCCGCACGTCGGCGACGTCGCTGAGTGCGATATAGGCGGGCGTGGCCTTCGCGTCGCTGTTCGGCAGGGCGATCGGAATCGCGCGGATGGCGTCGACGTTGTCGCGATAGCGCGCCGCCAGCCGCACGGTGAGCGCGGAGTTGATCTCGCCCTCGTAGACGCGCGTCACCTCCTGGCCGCCGATCGCGGCCTGCACCATGGTGTTGATGTCGCCGACCGAGAAACCATAACGGGCGGCCTTGGCGCGGTCGATCCGGACGTTGAGGTTGGGCTGGCCCAACAGGTTGAACGCCGCCGGATTGACGACGCCGGGCACTTTGGCGAGCTCGGCCTTCAGCGATTTCGAGATACGCTCGAGCTCGCCGAGATCGGGCCCGAACAGCTTGATCGAATTCTCGCCCTTTACCCCCGACACCGCCTCTTCGATGTTGTCCTGGATGTATTGCGAGAAATTGAAATCGATGCCGATGAACTGCGAATTGAGCTTGGCATTCATCTCATCGACCAATTGAACCTTGCTCAAGCCCTTGGGCCACTCACCCTGAGGCTTCAACGGCACGAAGAACTCGGCGAGAAACGAGCCGTCCGGGTCGGTGGCGTCGTCGCCGCGGCCCTGTTCGGAAGCCACCGTCTGGACTGGGGCGAACTCCATGATGGTCTTGCGGATCGCGGCGACGGCCTCCATCCCCGCTTCGAGCGTGATGGTCGGCGGCATCACCGCGCGGATCCAGAGATTGCCCTCCTCGAGCTTTGGCAGGAATTCGGTGCCGAGCCGCGCCCCGAGCACGCCGACAATGATCAGGAACGCCGCCGCGCCCATCGCTGCGATGCGGGCGTTCTTCACCGCCATCGGCAGCAGGGTCGAATAGATGCCGCGGATAAACCGCACCAGGATCGTCTCGATCTCCTGCACCTTCTCGGGCAGCAGGATCGACGCCATCACCGGCGTCACGGTGAAAGTCGCGATCACCGCGCCGGCCAGCGCATAGGCATAGGTGCGCGCCATCGGGCCGAAAATCTGGCCCTCGACGCCCTGCATTGTGAACAGCGGCAGGAACGCCGCGATGGTGATCACGACCGAAAAGAAGATCGCCTTGTCGACCTCGACCGCAGCGGCGAGCACGCGGCGGAGCTTGTCGGTCAGGCTCGCCTCCGGATCGGTGATCGCGCGCCTGGTGTGATGCGCGAGATGGCGAAAAATGTTCTCCACCATGATCACCGTGCCGTCGACGATGATGCCGAGATCAATGGCGCCGATCGACAGCAGGTTGGCCGATTCGCCCCGCAGCACGGTGATGATCACCGCCAGGAACAGCGCGACCGGGATGGTGGCGGCAACAATGATCGCCGAACGCAGGTTGCCCAGGAACAGCCATTGGATCAGGAAGATCAGGGCGATGCCGAACATCATATTGTGCAACACCGTGTTCACGGTGACGCCGACGAGATCGCCGCGATCGTAGAACGGCACGATCTGCACGCCCTTCGGCAGCGTGCCGTCGGTGTTGAGCTTGGCCACCGCCTCGCGGACGCGCGTCACCACCTCCATGGTGCGCTCGAATTTTTGCATCAGCACGATGCCGTTGACGACGTCGGTGACGTCATCGCGTCCGGCGAGGCCGAGCCGCGGCCGGAAGCCAACCTGGTTCTTCGCGATATCGGATAGCAGCACCGGCAAACTGCCCTGCTGCGTCAGCACGATATTGTCCATGTCCTTGACCGAGGTCAGGACACCAAGCCCACGCACGTTCACCGCCTGCTCGCCGAGCGAAATCGTGCGGCCGCCGACATTGGCGTTGCTGGCGCCGATCGCCGTGACGATCTGCGGCAGCGTGAGGTTGAAAGCCCGCATCCGGTCGAGGTCGATTTCGGCCTGGAACTCCTTGGTCTTGCCGCCGAGCACCAGCACGTCGGAGACGCCCGGCACGAGGCGAAGCCGGCGCTCCACCACCCAGTCCTGCAGGGTGCGGAGCTCGATCAGGTCCATGCCCGGCGGACCGACGAGCTGGTAGCGAAAGATTTCGCTGATCGTGCCGGCCGGCGAGATGACCGGCTGCACGCCGTTCGGGAGCTCAACATCCTTCAGGCGGTTGAGCGCCTGCTGCCGCACGAAATAGTAGTCGCGCCCATACTCGAACTGCAGCCGGATAAAGCCCAGCGCAAACACCGAGTTGGAGCGGATGTATTTCAGTCCCGGCGTGCTGGCGACCGCGATCTCGATCGGGATCGTAACGTAGCGCTCGACCTCCTCCGGGGACTGCCCTGGATATTGCGCAATGATCTCGATGATCGGCGGTGCCGGGTCGGGATAGGCTTCGATGTTCATGGCGCGAAACGCGCCGAAGCCAATGGCGAGAAACGCCGCGAATGCGATCAGCACCAGCGGACGCCGAGACAGGCACGTTGAGATAAGGCCACGAATCATAATCGCCCCGCGGGATTATGGGGCCCCGCCGACGTTCTAGCACCTGTTTTGTGAACTCAGATGCGCCCGATTGGCGCATCGCTTGGCGAAGGTCTTGGCGAAGGTCTCGGCGATTGGCGGAACCGCCATCGCGTCTTGCCAGGCAACTGTCGAGCTACTCTTGTTGCAGTCTGCTGCTCCGGCGGGAAAATATCAAAATCAAAGCGGGCAGGATCACCAGGATCAATATGGGCGCCAGCACCATTCCGCCGACGACGACCACCGCAAGCGGCTTCTGAACCTGCGAACCTATTCCAGTCGATAACGCGGCGGGAAATAGCCCAACGCCTGCAATGATGCAGGTCATCAGCACCGGACGCATTTGCAAGGCGCCGGTGCGCAGTGCCGCCGCCGTGCGTTCCAATCCGCTGTCGATCAGATTGTTGTACTGAGAAAGAACGATAATGCCATCCATCACGGCAATGCCGAACAGGGCGATGAACCCGATCGCCGCGGACACGCTGAATGGAATTCCGGTCACCGAAAGCGCGAGCACTCCGCCTATGATCGCCATGGGAATGACGCTCATGGCGAGCAAAGTGTCCGTCACCGAGCCAAAGTTGATCCACAGCAGCATCGCGATCATCACGAGGCTCAGCGGAACCACGACCTTCAAACGCGCGATGGCATCCTGCAGGTTGCCGAACTCGCCAACCCATTCCATCCGCAATCCTGGCGGCAGCGGCACCTGCGCCGCGATTTTTGCTTGAGCCTCCTGGATGGCGCCGCCGAGGTCGCGGTCTCGCACGCTGAACTTGATCGGCAGGTAGCGTTGCTGCTGCTCGCGGTAGATATAGGAGGCTCCAGACAGCAGATTGACCGTGGCGACGTCGGTCAGGGGAATTTGCACCAGCCCTCCGGGCGCCTGCGCCGAAGGATTGGAAGGCGGAGGAGCGCTGGCGGAACTCTGAGCCGCACTGGCTGAACTCTGAGCCGCACTCGCGGGGTTCTGCACCGCAATCTTGAGATTTCGAATATCTTCCAGGCTCTTTCTGTACTGCGGCGCGAGGCGCACGATAATCGGAAAATGCCGGTCGCTCCCCGGCTCATACAAATCGCCGGCCGAGTCGCCGCCGATCGCCAGTTTGATGGTCGCGTTGATGTCGCCGGGGCTCAGCCCGTAACGGGACGCACGCTTGCGGTCGATATCGATTTGCACCGTCGGCTGGCCGAGCGAGGTGAAGACGGCGAGGTCGGTAACACCCTGAACAGAGGCCAGTACCGATTTGATCTTGGCGGCTGTGTCGGTGATGACTTGGAGATCATTGCCAAACAACTTGATCGAATTCTCGCCCTTCACGCCGGAAACGGCTTCCGCCACGTTGTCCTGCAGATATTGGGAGAAGTTGAATTCCACGCCCGGGAATTCAGCCTGCAACTTGCCTAGCACCTCGTTGGTCAGGCCGTCCTTGTCGATCTTGGGACGCCATTCGGTCGTGGGTTTGAGCGGAACGAAGAACTCTGCATTGAAGAACCCGGCAGCGTCGGTGCCGTCGTCTGGCCGTCCGTGTTGAGAAACAACTGATTCCACCTCCGGGAATGTGGAAATGACTCTTCGCATCCGGTTGATGTAGGTATTGCCCTCCTCCAGCGAGATCGTCGTGGGCAACGTGGCTCGAACCCAGAGGTTGCCTTCCTCGAGTTTCGGCAGGAACTCCAGCCCCAGTGACCGCACGGCAACAGCCGCCAGCACGAGCAGGACGACTGCCCCTGCGACTGTCGCCGCCTTGTAACGGATCGAGAAATTCAGCATCGGCGTGTACATGCGATGCAGAACACGCACCACGAATGTTTCGGTTTCCTTCACATGCTCCGGCAAGATCAACGCGCTCAGCGCAGGCGTCACCGTGAACGTCGCAATCAGACCGCCGGCCAGCGCATAGGCATAGGTCTGCGCCATCGGGCCGAAGATATGTCCCTCGACTCCGCTCAAGGTAAACAGCGGAATGAAGCCTGCGATAATGATGCCGGCGGCAAAGAATATGGAGCGGTTCACATCTGCCGCGGCGTGAAAGATCGCGAGCCGCTTGCCATGCAACCCGGCCGGAGGAAGCGTCCGGATGGCTTCTTCGCTCGCCTGCTGATTGCCGTGTCCGCTCAGCCAGCGGAATATGCTTTCGACCATGATGACCGTTGCGTCCACGATCAGTCCGAAATCGATGGCGCCGACCGACAATAGGTTTGCCGATTCACCGCGAATCACCAGGATGCCGACGGCAAAGAACAGCGCGAACGGGATCGTCATCCCGACAATGACGGCGCTTCGCAGATTTCCAAGAAACGCCCATTGCAACAGAAAGATCAGCCCGATGCCGACGATCATATTGTGCAGAACAGTCGAAGTCGTGATGTCGATCAGATCCTTGCGATCATAAATACGCTCGATGCGGACGCCGGAAGGCAAGATGTTGCCGGAATTGATCCGTTCGACCTCCTGCTGGACACGCTGGATCGTGGGCATGCTTTTTTCGCCGCGCCGCATCAAGACAATGCCCTGCACGATGTCGTCGTCGTTGTCCTTCCCGGCGATTCCCAGCCGCGGCTGGTTGGATACGGCGACCGTCGCCACATCGCTGACGATGACAGGCACGCCCCCAACCTGCGCCAGCATGGTGTTGCGGATTTCGTCGAGCGATCGAATAAGTCCCACGCCTCGAACGACGGCGACCTGCGGCCCGATGTTGATCGTGCTGCCACCGACATTGATGTTGCTGTTGTTCAACGTCTGCAGCATCTGCGGCAGCGTGATCCCGTACGCGATCAACTTGTTGACGTCGATCTGGAGTTCATACGTCTTGGTCTTGCCGCCCCATCCGGTCACATCGATAACGCCGGGCACCGCGCGGAACCGGCGTTGCAGCACCCAATCCTGCAAGGTTTTGAGCTCGAGCACGTTATGGTTGGGGGAGCCGACGAGCTTGTAACGGTAGATTTCTCCAATCGGGCTCACCGGAGAAATTTGCGGCTGCGCGTTGTTCAACAACGGAGGCAACTGAGCCAGACGATTGAGGACCTGCTGAAGCGCCTCCTCGTAGGTGTAATCGAACGTGAATTGCAGCTTCACATCCGAAAGGCCGTAGAGCGAGATGGTGCGGATCGTCTTGAGGTTGCGCAAAGCCGAGGTCTGGGTCTCAATCGGAATAGTGATATAGCGCTCGATCTCCTCTGCGGAGAGGCCCGGACTTTGGGTAATGACGTCCACCATCGGTGGGGTGGGGTCCGGATAGGCTTCGATGTTGAGTTGGCGGAAAGCCAACACCCCGCCGATGAATGTCATGACGAACAGGGCGAGAACGAGCACCCGTTGCTTGATCGAAAACGCAATCAGCGCATTCAAGAGAATGGGTCCCGATCAAACTCAATGCAGGATTGAAATGAACGGTCCCTACCGCGACCGCTCGCCTGCGCGCCGCCCCCGCGACGTCAGCTTCCGGCCGCTTGGTCCACGAACAAGCTGCCTTTGGTTACGACAATTTCGCCGGGCTGCAGGCCCTGCAGCACCTGGATCTGACCGCCGCGGGTGATGCCCGTCTTGATCTGCCGCACTTCGATGGTCTTGTCGGTGCGCGCGACCCAGACGCGCGCGTTGTCAGCTTCGTAGATCACCGCATCGCGCGGCACCGCGATCGAGCTGTCGCCTTCGTCGGTATAGATCGTGACCGAAGTAAACATCTCGGGCTTGAACTGGCCATTGCTGTTGTCGATCGTCGCGCGCACCAGCAGACGGCGGATGCTCGGATCGAGCGACGCGGCCACATGGTCGATGTTGGCCTTGAATGTCGTCTTCGGATAGGCGAGCACGGTGAAATCAAGCTGCTGCCCGATGCGAACCTTCGGCGCCTCGCTTTCGCGGACATAGGCGACGAGCCAGACGGTCGAGAGGTCACCGATCGTGAAGACCGGATCAACGGCGCCGGTGCCGGTGTAGCTGACGTACTGACCGGGTCCGATCTTGCGTTGCACGACGGTGCCCGACAGCGGCGCATAGATTGGCGTGTCGGAGCTGATCTTGCCCTGCTCCTGAAACGCGGCGATCTCCGCATCGGTCTTGCCGAGGATGGCCAGGCGATTGCGCGCGGCTTCGAGCGCGGATTCGGCGGTGCGCAGGTCGGCCCGCGCCTGGGCGAGGTCGGCTGTTGCGGTCTGGAAGTCGCGTAGCGCGCCCGCCTTGCTCTCGTAGAGAGTTCGATTCTGCTTCTCGATAATCTCGGTGATTGTCACGCGCGATTTCGCGCGATTGATCGAAGCCAGCGCGGTAAGGAAATCGTTCTGCGCCTGCACCATGTCGGCGGCTTCGATGTAAAACAGCGGCTCTCCGCGCTTCACCGCGTCGCCCGGCTTGGCCATGAGCCTGGTCACCCGCCCGACATAGGGCGGAAAGATCGGCGTCGCTTTGTCTTCGTTGATCGAGATCTTGCCTTCGGTCATGTGTTCCGAACGGAACGTCATGCTCTTGACCGGCTCCATGCCAAGCGCCGCCCATTGCGCCGGCGTCGGCGCAAAGCGCGCGATACGCTTGGCTTGGCTGGATACCTCAGTGTCTGCGCCGGTGGAGACTTTTGGCGCACGCACGTCCTGCGTCTTCGCCACGACGACGACCGCCACCACGGCCAACACTGCGACCACGGCCAGCGCCCGCGTGTGCCGCGAGGCCGCGCGCATCCAATCCTGGCAGTGGGACAAAAACCTACTCAACTGGGCAACCTCCTCCCCAAAGAGGCAGCATTAAAAGGGCAGCATTTTGCCCGGTGTATAGCAGACCCGCTCGTAGCGAATAGTTAAAAAGCGGCCATGTTTCGCCGACCGGTCGGCTTCCCAGATGCTGTTGCCACTTTCGTAAGCAACTGGGATTTAACGCTTTTTTAGCATGCAGAACAGACGCTAGATTGCGCTGCGAAGGCGCTCAACCCGCCTTTGAGCAGCTCAATCCGCTCCTCCTATTTGTGGTAGGGCGAGCGCCGCGTCAACCAGCGCCCCCGCACGCTTCCAGTCAAAGCTCCGATAGACGTTGTTCTTCACCAAAAACGACGCCCCGCCGTAAAACTTCTCGTACTGCTGATGGCGGCTGCCGAATTCCGAGCCGATGAAGTCCCAGAGCAGCCGCATCAGAGCGATCTTGCTTTTGGCGTCGGTCGAGGCCGAGCGCATATAGCGCTCGACATCCGGGGCGGTGAGCGAGCTTTCCAAATCGGCCAGCGACGACGGCAATGTGATGAAGGCACCCCCCGCGAGCTCCCGCACCATCTCGAGCATCCGGCCGTTGAATTCCGACTGCATTGCCATGGCCGAATAGAGCGTGGTGACGGACGGCCACAACACACCGTCTTTGATTGACGCCACGATCTCCTGCGCCAGCAGCATGGATTCGTAGATCGTCACGAACGCGGCAAGTTCTCCCATCATCACCTGCACCGGCGGCGCCGCGACGTTGCCGGTCATCTCGTTCATGCGCTGAGCAAGACCCGCCAGAAAACGCAGCTTGGTGACGTAGCGGACCTGCGCCTGATGGTTGCCGAGCGTGTGCGCGGTGGTCTTCCACCACTGATCGCGGGAGATTTCGATGTTGCGGTAGATGAACACGTGCTCCCACGGCACGAAGACATTGTCGAACACCACGTAGCTGTCGGATTCATCGAAACGGCTCGACAGCGGATAATCGAACGAATTGTCGGCGCGAAGCGCAAACGGCCGCCGCGGATAGAGTTTCAGACCTGGAGCATTGATCGGCACTGCGACATTATTCGCATAGTTCTCATCACCCGGCTGCAGCGGATGAATGCAGCTCAGTTGCAGCCAATCGGACAGCGCGCCGCCGGTGGCAAGCTGTTGCGCGCCCGAGATGACGATGCCGTCGTCGCGCTCCTTCACCACGCCGGCGTAGAGCGCCGGATCGCTCTGCTTGTGCGCCGGTTTGCTGCGGTCGATCTGCGGCGGCACGATCGCGTAGCTGACGTAGAGGTGCTCGTCACGAATACGCTCGTAGAACGCGACGACGTTGTCGGCGAATTTTTGTCCGCCTTTAGCAAACACCTCCGGCACGGCTGCATAGCCGCAGAAGAAGCCAGCGACGTGGTCCGGAGTTCGGCCCATCAGGCCGAACGTCGCCTCCGCCCATTTTTCCGAGAACAGCCGCCGCTGGCGGAGATCGGCATGGGTTTTCGGAATCTGGAAGGCGCGCAGCACCGGCGCCCCGGTCTTGGGCGAGGTGAACGTCATCAGCTCGCGGTTCGCGGGCTCCGCGGCGATATCGTAGAGCCGCGCCACCGAACGCGCCGCCTCGCGGAAGGCCTTGTGCCGGCTCACATCGGCGACGCGTTCGCCGTCGAGGAACACCTGCCGGCCGTCGTTCAGAGAGCGCAGATACTCGGACCCGGTTCGCAGCGCTGCCATGGCGTACTCCCCATTTATATTAAAAATATAGCTACATAATGTAGCTTTCTGTGCTATTGTCAAGCCGGCAACGGCTATACGGCCAACCAGAGGAGGCGCATGGCGATGTCGACTCAGAAAGCAAGTTCGCGCCGACCGCTCCCTGTCTTGGCAAGGCGGGGCAAAACGTTCGTCCCGCCCACAACCATCACGCTTCCGCCGATGCTGAAGTCCGGTGGCGACGTCGCGTTCCGCGAAACGCTCTACCTGATGGCACTGACGTTCGGCCGTCTCCACACCTGTCGTGAAGCTTTTGGCCGCGCGCTGGGCCTGACCGCCTCGCAGTTCATCGTGCTGATTGGAACGGCTTACCAGCAAGGTAGCGAAGGCGTATCGATCCGTGCGCTGTCCGACCACACCCAGCTTGCCGCGACGCACGTGACCACCGAGGTCGGGCGACTGATCGACAAGGGTTTGCTGACCAAACAGGCCAGCACGCTCGACCGTCGTAGCGTGCTGGTGCGGCTGTCGCCCAAGGGAGAAGATGCGATCCGCACTGTCAATCCGCTGCTGCGGCGCGTGAACGACCTACTGTTCGCCGATGTTTCCCGCGAGGATTTCGCCGCGGTGTCGTCCTTTCTCGAGCGGTTCGCGCTCAACAGCGAATATGCGCTGGCGGAAATCCGCCGCTCCCAGCGGGAGAGGTCGGCAACCGGACGACTGGCCCGCAACGCAAGACAGGATTGAATTTGCCGCTTGGCTCTTGCCTCAAGGCGCAGCGTCCATCACCCTCGCGGGGCCGGAGCACGAGGAACGCGATGTCGGAATTGGAACGCTGGGAAGCCCGATTTGCCGCACCCGGATATCATTTCGGCACCGAGCCGAACGCCTTTCTCAAGAGCAAGGTCGGGTTGCTGAAACCGGGCCAGAAGGCGCTGTCGATTGCCGACGGCGAGGGCCGCAACGGCGTCTTCCTCGCCGAGCAGGGCCTGGACGTTCTGACAATGGATTTCTCGCCGACCGCTGTAGCGAAGGCCCGTGCGCTCGCTAAAGACCGTGGCGTGACGATCCGCGCCGAGCAGAGCGATCTCGACACATGGCAATGGCCGGTCGAGGCCTTCGATGTGGTGGTAGCGATCTTCTTTCAGTTCTGTGCGCCGCCGCTACGGACGCGGGTGTTCGCCAACATCAAGCGGGCGCTCAAGCCGGGCGGGTTGTTGCTGATGGAGGGCTACACGCCCAAGCAACGGCAGTACAAAACCGGCGGACCTTCGGAGGTCGAGAACCTTTACACGCGAGAACTCTTGGAGAAGTCTTTTGCGGATTTCTCCAAGATCAAGATCGCCGAGTACGACAGCGAAATCCACGAAGGCCACGGACATGGCGGCATGTCCGCACTGATCGACCTGGTTGGACGCAAGTAACGATCGGGACGAACGTCATGATCAAAGTGCTGCGGATCGGCCACGCCACCTTCGAAACGCCGGACCTCGCCAAGGCGATCGAGCATTTCACCCAGGTGATCGGGCTTTCGCTCGCCGGCCGCGAGGACAAACGCGCCTTCCTGGCCACCAAGATCGGCCTGCTGGCCGTCGAATTACAGCAAGGCGCACAAGCGCGCTGCACCAAGCTGTCATTCGAAGTGGCGGCGAACGCCGATTTCGCCGACCTGCGCCGCGAGTTGCAGGCGCATGGCGTGGCAGCCGAAGAGCGCAACGATTCCGTTCCAGGACTGCCCAAGGTGCTGTCGTTCCAGGACCCGAAGGGTACGCGGATCGAGCTGTTCCGCGAATGGAGCACGATCGGCAACCATGAGCAGGTCGTCGGCGCCGGCGTCCTCAAGCTCGGCCACGTCGCCTTCGTCACGCCGGAGCCGCAGGCGCTGGCAAAGTTCTACGGCGAAGTGCTGGGCTTTCGTGTCTCGGATTGGATCGGCGACTTCTTCGTGTTCATGCGATGCAACGCCGACCACCATTCGGTGAACTTCATCCGCGGCAACAGCGCCAAGATGCACCACATCGCCTACGAGCTGAGAGATTTTTCGCACCTGCAGACCGCGTGCGATCTGTTCGGCGAGCGGAAAATCCCGATCATCTGGGGGCCGGTGCGGCTCGGGCCGGGCCACAACGTCGCCGCCTTCCACCGTGACCATGACGACTGGGTGGTCGAGTTCTACACCGAGCTCGACCAGATGAAGGACGAGGACCTCGGCTACTTCGAACCGCGGCCATGGCATCGCGATCGGCCGCAGCGGCCCAAGGTCTGGGATGCCAAACAGGTTGCTTATATGTGGGGGCCGCCGCCGACGCCCGACTTTATGCGCAGCCGCGATTGATCCGTCGGCGGGTGCACACTGTCGCGTGAGGCTTGCGTTTCGACGCTAAAGCTTTTCCGCCAGAAACCGCATCAGCCGCGGCGCGAGGAAGCCCGAAAAGCTGTTCGGCTCGTCGATTGGATCGCTGCCCCAATAGTGCGGTGCGCCTTGCAGAATGGTGGTGCGGACGAAGAAGCCGGCTTGCTTCAGCGCCAGCACGAACGCGTCAGTGTGGGCTTTCCGGTCGACTAGGTCGTCCTCGGTGCCGACGCTTAAATGCACAGCCAGCTTGTTGTTGGCGCTGACCGCATAGCTGATCGGCGAGGCGTCGAAATAAACCTGGCGGTTGTCGGCCAGCGACGCGCCGGTAAACAGCTCGATGTTGTTCTGCTTCGGGCTCTGGATGTTGTACTTGCCCCACATCTCGGCGACGTCATAGACGCCGTAGACGCCGGCAAACACCTTGACGTCGGTGCTGACCTTGGCGTGCTGATCCTGAGGATAGCCATTGCCGAAGCGCGAACCCGCAAGTGCCGCCAGTGCCCCGAGATTGCCGCCCGCGGAGTGTCCGAACACGCCGATGCGATCCGGGGCGATGTTGAGGTCCTTGGCGCTGCCGCGCACGAATTGGATGCCGGCCAGCACATCCTGGACTGCATGGGGAAACGTCTTCTGCCCCGGCTTGGCGAGCCGGTAGCTGATCGCAAACAGCGCAATGCCCCGCGCCGCGAGATACTTGCCCCAGTGCTGGAGCTGGCCACGCACGCCCTGCACCCAGCCGCCGCCATGCACGCCGACCAGTGCCGGGAAAGGGCCCGCTCCCTTGGGCAGGTACAGGTCGCCCGCAAGCGCAACGCTGTCATGCGTCGCATAGGTCACGCCCGGCCGTGTTTCGAATTCGCCCAGCTTTTCGGCCGTATCCATTCCGATGTTCCTTTCCGTTGAACGCATGTTCCGGCATGATCTTGAAACACCGCCTGCGCTCGTGCAATGGAAAGCGGGGCCGTAAAAAACGAGGGGTTCGCGCATGCCGGACGCGATCAAGTCCATGGTCGTGAATGGCGTGACCATTGAAGCGGTCGAGCGCGGTTCTGGTCGCCCGATCCTGTTTCTTCATCCCGGCATCGGCATCGATCCCGCCGCGCCCGTGCTGACCGAACTGGCCAAGGGTGGCCGCGTCATTGCTCCTTCGCATCCGGGCTTCGGCGCCTCCCAACTGCCGAAAGGCATGACCAGCGTCGATGACGTTTCGTATTTCTATCTCGATCTGCTTGAAGCGCTCGATCTGCACGACGTGCTGGTCGTCGGTGTCGGCCTCGGCGGCTGGATCGCGGCCGAGATCGCCGTGAAGGACTCGTCGCGGCTGTCGCGCCTCGTCATGGCCAATGCCATCGGCGTCAAGATCGGCGACCGTGAAACTCGCGACATCGTCGACATCTGGGCGCTGATGCCGGACGAGTTCAATGCGCTGGCCTATTTCGATCCGAAGGCCGGCGAGCACGACTACAAGAACCTGCCGGAGGCGGAATCGCTCGCCGCGGCGCGCAACCGCGAGGCCTATGCACGGCTTGCCTGGTCGCCCTACATGCACAACCCCAAGCTCAAGAACCGGCTGCACCGCATCAAGCTGCCGACGCTGTTCCTGTGGGGCACCGCCGACCGCGTTCTCAGCGACAAATACGGCCGCGCCTATTGCGGCCTGATCGCCGGCGCGAAACTCGAGTCGATCGAGAAGGCCGGGCACTTCCCGCACCTTGAGCAGCCCCAAGAGTTCGCCCGGCGGGTGCTCGCCTTCGCTGAAGCGCCCGCCCACACTGCGCCACGCGTGAGACGAGCCTGAAGGAGACTTCCCGCCATGCAGGTCTATTACTTCACCGAGCAGCCGTATTACCCGACCTGGAATAATCACAGCGGGTCGCTGCGCGTGAACCTGCCCAACAAGGTGGTCGATCCGCTCACCGCCGGCGACCTGTTCCACCGCTACTACGACGAGTGGAAGGCTGCCGACGCGCTCGGCTACAACATCATGGTCAACGAGCACCATCAGACCGCGACCTGCATGTCGTCGACCGTGATCGTCGGGCTGTCAGTGCTGGCGCGCGAGACCAAGAAGGCCCGCATCCTGGTGCTCGGCTATCCGATCGGTCACCGTCCGGATCCGCTGCGCTGCGCCGAAGAGCTCGCCACCATCGACGTGATCTCGCGCGGCCGGCTCGACATGGGCTTCATCAAGGGCGTGCCTTACGAATTCCCCGCCTCGAACCAGAATCCGGTTGGCGTGATGGACCGCTTCTGGGAGGCGCACGACTTCATCCTCAAGGCGATGACGAGTCACGACGAACCGTTCAACTGGGAGGGCGAGTACTTCCACTATCGGCAGGTCAACGTCTGGCCGCGCCCGGTGCAGCAGCCGCATCCGCCGGTCTGGACCACCACCGGCAACAAGTCGCAGGCGCGACTCCTGGGCGAGAAGGGCTACGTGATGGCGACGCTCGGCTCGGGCTACGCCACGCGCCCGCTCTACGACGCCTATCGCGCCGGCTATCTGGCGAAGTGGAAGAAGCCCGCGCCGGCCGACCGCGTCGCCTATCTCGGACTGGTCGCGGTTGCCAATGACGAAGCCGAGGCGCGCCGCCGCGGCGAGCTGGTCGCGGGATATCTGCGCTCATCAGCGATCGTGCATGTGCCGTTCCGCAATCCGCCGGGCTTCCTCACCGTCGACGACAACGCGCGGATGCTCCGTGGCCAGAGCGCGCCACGCAGCTTCACCAAGGACGGCCGCCCGATCAACATGCACCACGGCAGCGTGCAGGACTTGATCGACGCCGGCATTCTGTTCTGCGGCACGCCGGATCAAGTCTATGCACAGATCGTTGACTTCACCGAATATTGCGGCGGCATGGGCAACTTGCTGATGATGGGCCACGCCGGCTTCCTCACCCACGAGGACACGATGAGCAATCTGGAGCTGTTCTCCAAGCACGTGATGCCCAGGCTCAAGGCCTACAAGCAACCGGTACCGGAAGCGACCGCGGCATAGTGCCGGCATCCCGGCGGCGGGAACGCCTCATTGCGGTTCGGGAGGAAGCGGGACTTTGCGCTCGTAGAACTTCCACAGCAGCGGAAACAGCCGCGGATTGAACGTGCCTTCGGCGCAGTCGCGCGCCTCGTCCGCGCTCAGTGGAATGGCGCCGCCGAGAATCTCAGCCTGAAGCTGGATGCCGGCGTTCTCCTCCAGAAAGGTGCAGGCAAAGAACGCCTCCTCGGCGGTCCCGCCGACGACGACGCAACCGTGGCCTCGCATCTGCACCGCCATCTTGCCGCCGAGGGCGCGCGAGAGGTCGGCCGCTTGTTCGTCAGTCACCACCAGGCGTGGATTATCCCAGGTTGGCACGCCGCCGCGAAGAAACGAGCCATGAAGGAAAACCGGAACCACCTCCTTGCCGGCGATGCCGAGCGCCCGGGCGTGCGGCGCATGCAGATGTGCAATGCACATGGCGTCGGGCCGGTCGCGATGGATTTGCGTGTGGATGCGCCATTCGAGCGGAATCAATCCGCCCGGATGCTCGATGATGGTGCCGTCGACGTCGAAGACAAAGATATCCTTCGGCCGCACCGTGGTCTTTTCGGTGCTGGCGCCGGGGCTGATGAACACGCGGCTGGTTCCCGGCACGCGGATCGAGACGTGACCGAACATCCCAATCGTGCCCTGGTGACCGAGCATCCGCGATAACGTCGCCGTCTTCTCGCGCAACAGCGCTTCATCGCTCATAAAACCCAACCCCGTCTCTGTGAACCTACCGGCGCTACTGCGACCTCGCGACGCCTGCCCGTTCGATGATGTCGCCCCAACGATCGATTTCCGACGCCAGGAACTTCTGCACGTCGTCCGGCGCAGGACTTTCGATCGGAATGGCGCCGAGCCTGATGGTCATCGCCTGAATGTCCGGCATCGCTGCAACCGCCTTCAGCTCGGCGTGGAGGCGGTCGACGATCGGCTTCGGCGTTGCCGCCGGCACACAAATGATGGTCCAACCGACCGCGTCGAAGCCGGGAACGCCGGCCTCGGCGATCGTGGGAATGTCGGGGCCCGCCGGCACGCGAGTGGTCGAGCTCACGCCGAGCGCTCGCACCTTTCCCGCCGCAATCTGCGCGACCACAGTCCCCATGTCGGCGAACATCAGCGAGACATGGCCGGCCATCACGTCGTTGAGGGCCGGCGGCGCGCCGCGGTAGGCGACGCCGTTCATCTTGGTGCCGGTCATGGATTGGAACAGCTCGGCCGCCAGATGCAGCGACGATCCCGGCCCCGCATGGGCGAATGAAATCTGGTCGGGCTTCGCCTTCAAGAGCGCAACGAGCTCCGTGACCGATTTCGCCGGCACATCGGGATTGACCACCAGAGCGAGCGGCGTGTGAAACAAGAGCGCCACCATCTGAAGATCCTTGAGCGTGTCGAACGGCAGCGTCCTGTAAAGCTTGGGGTTGGCTGCGAGCAGACTCGCCGACGCAAACAATGTATGGCCGTCGGGTGGAGACTTGGCGACGTATGCGGTTGCGATCACGCCGCCACCGCCGGCGCGGTTCTCGATCACCACCGGCTTGCCCATGCGTTCCTGCAGCTTCGGCGCCATCGCGCGAAGGATCACGTCGATACTGCCGCCAGGCGGGAACGGCACCACAAAATTGATCGGGCCAGACGGAAAGTCCTGCGTCCAGGCTGGAGTCGCCGCAATGAAAAGAGTCCCCACGGCCGCAGTCAGCAGCGATCGCCACATCATCATGGACACTCTCCGCGGAACGCCGCAGCGTACATATCGAAGCGTCCGTTCGCTACGTTCGATCCGGCCATTACCGGGCATTCTCCGACAATCCGCGCGCCTTGATGAGCACGGTCCAGCGTGTGACCTCGTCGCGATACATCCGCACGGTCGCTTCGGCATCAAGGCTGAGCGGTTCGAATCCAGTGGCGCGGAATTTCGCCTGGAAGGCCGGCTCCTGCGTGATGGCAACGGTCTCCCGCGCGATCCGCTCGCGGACCGCATTGGGCAGGCCCGGCGGCCCGAACACGCAAAGCCACGAGGTCAGGTCGACACCGGGCACGCCCGCCTCGGCCATGGTCGGCACGTTTGGGATCGATGGCAGCCGCCGCTTGCTCGCGACCGCGAGCATCTTCAGCTTCGGATTCTCGGCTTGGCCGGCGCCGACCGCCGAGCTCATCATATGCGCATCGATCGTGCCGGCCATCAGGTCGGTGGTCGCCAGCGACCCACCTTTGTACTGCACGTGCTGCATCGAGATGCCGGTCTGCTGCATGAACACTTCGCTGACCAGATGGGCGAAGCTGCCGTAGCCGGTGGTGCCGAAATTGAGCACCCCGGGCCGCGCCTTGGCGTAGGCGACGAACTCGGCAAGCGTGCTGACCGGGAGATCCTTCTTCACCACCAGGATCGCCGACCATTCCGCCACCATCGCGACCGGCACATAGTCGCGCAGCGGATCGAACGGATAGTCCTTCTGCACGGCGGCGGGTGTGACGTTGGCGCCGACTGAACCCATCTGCAGGATATAGCCGTCGGGCTTCGCCTTCACGACGGCGCCGATGCCGATCACGCCGTTGCCACCGGGCCGGTCGTCGACCACCACGGTCTGGCCGAGCCGCGCAGTGAGGCCCTCCGCCAGGATGCGTGCAACGAGATCGATCGAGCCGCCGGCGGCGTAGGGTACGATCAGGGTGACAGGACGCGAGGCGTAGTTGTCTTGAGCGACGGCCTGCGCCGCGCCAAAAAGCATGAGCGCGGGCAATATCCACGTCGTGAATACGGCCCGCGCCGTTGTCGGATGCATGATCTGCTTACGCCCTGGCGTACTTGCCGCGATTGAAGAAGCGGTCCTTGTTGTCTTCGGTCGCGGTCTCGCGGCTCGACTTGATGTCGGCCTGCTTGGCCACCATCGCCTTGACCGCCGGCCGCGCCGAGATCTCTTCGAACCAACGCTTGAAGTTCGGCTTGCTATCGATGTTGGCGCCGTGGGCCTGGTGCTGGCGCGTCCACGGGAAGGTTGCCATGTCGGCGATCGAATACTCCTCGCCGCCGAGATACTTGGTCTGGCCCAGGCGCTTGTCGAGCAGTTCGTAGAGCCGCAGCATCTCGCTCTTGTAGCGGCTGAACGCATACTCGTTGGGCTTGGGCGCGAACAGGTTGAAATGGGTGAAGTTGCCGAACGCCGGCCCGATGCCGGACATCTGCACCATCAGCCACTGGATGACGTCGTACTTCTTCGCCATGTCCTTCGGCATGAACTTTCCGGTCTTCTCGGCGAGATACATCAAGATCGCGCCGGACTCGAACACGCTGTAGGGCTTGCCGCCCGGACCTTCGGTGTCGACGATCACCGGGATTTTCTTGTTCGGGTTGAGCTTCTCGAATTCGGGCGAGTGCTGGGCGCTGGCCCAAACGTCCACCGGCTTGAAATTGTACGGCAGCCCGCATTCCTCGAGCATGATGAAAATCTTCTGCACGTTCGGGCTGGTCAATCCATAGAAGTCGATCATGGTCCTCACCAACTGGGTTTGTTTCTCTCCGCCTGCGTCCGCGTGTCGCGGCAACGAGGGGCGGGCGAGCCTAGCGCGTCGTCTGGGCCTCCACCACAGCCCCAGGCTATGATGAGCCCTGTGAGCCTTGCCCGAAAAACGGGCGCAGTTGACAGCGGCAACCCTGCCTGAAACCCTCCGGCGCAAGCGACCTGCCGGGGGGACGCGGTACTTGTTTTTGCGGCCGCTATGGGACGTAACGCGGGACTGTTTTGATGTCGATCGGGTTTTGCGTCCGGCTTGCCGCCAGCGCGATGGCTTGCGTGCTGAGCACTGCCCCGCTGGCGGCGCAGGACGCCGTCGAACAGTTTTACAAGGGCAAACAGATTTCGGTGATCGTCGGCTCGTCATCGGGCGGCGGGTACGACACCTATGCGCGACTGCTCGCGCGCCATTTCGGTTCCGCGATGCCGGGCAATCCGACAATGGTGGTGCAGAACATGAGCGGCGCCGGATCGAACCGCGCCGCAGGCTACATCTATTCGGTCGCGCCCAAGGACGGCACCGCCGCAGCCGCGATTTTTCCCGGCGCGGTGCTGCAACCGCTCCTCAGCGACGCGCCGGTGTCGCACGATCCGAATAAACTCATCTATCTCGGCAGCGCCAACAGCGACGTTTATGTCTGCTACGTGCGCAGCGACGCGCCGGTAAAAACCTTCAAAGACGTGCTGACCAAGGAACTGATCATCGGCGCGAGCAACCCCGGCGCCACGACCTATGATCTGCCGCTGTTGCTGAACAGCGTACTCGGCACCAAATTTCGCATCGTGACCGGTTACGCTGGCAGCCGGGAAATGACGCTCGCGCTCGAACGCGGCGAAGTTCAGGGCGCCTGCGGCATCGGCTGGACCGGCATCGAGACGATGCACCCGGACTGGTTTGCCAAGGACACCATCCGGGTCCTGGTACAACTCTCCACCAAGGGTCACGACGACCTCAACAAGCGCGGGGTGCCGCGTGCCGAAGAACTTGCGCCAAGTGAGGACGACAAGAAGGTGATCCGGCTGGTGTTCAGCCAGGGCATTTTCGGACGGCCGTTCGTGCTGCCGCCGGGCGTCCCAGCCGAACGGGTCGCAGCGCTCCGCAAGGCATTCGTGGCGGCGTTCAACGACAAAACGTTGCGCGCAGAGGCCGACAAGATGCAGCTCGACGTCGATCCAATGTCCGGCGATGAGTTGCAAAAGCTGGTCGCCGACCTCTATGACACACCGCCCCGTCTGGTCGAGCGGGCCAGGCAAGCATTGACCGTGAAGGCACAGCGGTGATGATGATCGTGTTCCCGACAATCGCGGAAGGCTGCTAGAGCGATGGAGAGCATTGGAGCGGA
>Ga0136846_1211349_pt1 | contig 19307 bp, 19 predicted proteins | sample HopSoiMetagenom2_FD_96841 | JGI IMG/M metagenome (GOLD analysis project Ga0136846, IMG submission 96841) | Grasslands soil microbial communities from Hopland, California, USA - 2 Assembly 2016 (version 4) | ecosystem: Environmental > Terrestrial > Soil > Grasslands | place: USA: Hopland...
CCGGCCGAGGACGCCCATGGCATCGAAGGGCTGCGGTTCCACGCGCTGACCGGCGCGGCGCTCGCCCTGCGGTACGCCGACGCGGTCGCGCTGCGTGGCTTCGACCCGGTGTTCACCAACGGCATGGAGGACGTCGACCTCTGCCACCGGCTGAGCCGGCTGCGGGACGGTCATTTCCGGGTGCTCGACACGGCGCCCGTCGTCCACCACGAGTCCCGCACGCCGGGCCGCTACGACAAGCACCTCGTCAACCGGCGCATCTACCTCGACCGCTGGCAGCGCGTGGCGGCGCCGCGCGACGACGCCGCGCTGTGGGCCACCCGCGGCCTGCGCGTGCTCGACCACGAGACGGGCCCGGCGCGGCACGGGGAGCCCCCGCGGCTGCGGGTCCCGCGGCCGGTGCTGGTCCGCGAGGCCCGGCTCCAGGTCAGCGAGCGGCCCCGGCTGCGCTGGGCGATCAAGAACGCCGCTCCGGCGGGCCCGGGCGGTGAGCGGTGGGGCGACACGCACTTCGCACAGGCCCTGGCCGGGGCACTGCGTGACCACGGCCAGGAGGTGGTGGTCGACCGGCGCCCCGAGTGGGACCGCGTCACCGGGCGGCACGACGACGTCGTGCTCGTGCTGCGCGGGCTGGTGGCCCACGAGCCGGGCCCCGAGCAGGTGTCGCTGCTCTGGGTGATCTCGCACCCCGAGCTGGTCACGCCGGACGAGGTCCGCGGCTACGACCGCGTGCTGGCCGCCGGGCGGCCCTGGACCGAGCGCCGGACCCGGGACTGGGCCTCGGAGCTGGCACAGCCGATCGAGCCCCTCCTGCAGGCCACCGACCCCGAGCGGTTCCACCCCGACGCCGCCGTTCCCGACAGCGGCGATCCGGTCCTGTTCGTGGGCAACTCGCGGCGGGTGCTGCGGCCCGTCGTCCGCGACGCACTGGCGGCCGGCCTGCCGCTGGCGGTGTACGGCGACCTGTGGTCCGGCCTGGTCCCCGACGAGGTGATCCGGGCGCGATCACTGCCCAACGAGTCGCTGGCCGCGGCGTACCGCTCCGCCGGCGTCGTCCTCAACGACCACCACGAGGCCATGCGCGCCGACGGGTTCGTCTCCAACCGGCTCTTCGACGCGGTGGCGAGCGGCGCCCGGGTGGTCACCGACCCGGTCGACGGGCTGGCCGAGCTGTTCGGCCCGGCGGTCCAGGTCTACGAGACCCCCGACGACCTGCGCCGCCTGGCCACCTTGTCCGACCCGGACGCGGTGTTCGGTGACGACGCCATCCGCCGGGCCACCGCCGACCGGGTCCGCTCGGAGCACTCCTTCTCCGCCCGCGCCGCCCGACTCGTGGAAATCGCCCACGAAGCGAGGTCAGCTCGGACGGTGTCCCGACGACCGGATCGCGAAGGAGCGAGCGAGCTCGTCGGGATCGGCGACACGGAGCAGGTTGCGCTCGAACATCCCGACGTCGGCGGACGGTACGGCGGCCAGGATGCGTGACTTCCAGTCGGCCAGGTCAGGGGTGTCGTAGGGGTTGGCGACCAGGAACCGCCGCTTGAACAGCGGGAACCCCCTCGCCAGCAGGTCGAAGACGCCTGGCCCGTAGACCGGGTGGTTGGGCCGCAGCTCCGGCACCCACGTGTCGAAGTCGAAGCCCTGCCCGACGAGGTACTGCGTGGTCCCGGTCTCGTACTTCTGCACCAGGTTGGCCCGGTCGCGCTGCGGGCGTACGGCGTCCAGCCGGCGCCGGAACCCCGGGTCGTCGAGCACCGGTCGGCGCAGGGCAAGGAAGTAGGAGCCGACGTGCACCAGCTCCGGGTAGCGGAACGCGGTCGGCGGCAGCCACGACCGCTTCACCTCCTCCAGGGGCACCGCCTGCGGCTGGAACGGCTCGGGCTCGAAGCGCCGCGCGGTCAGCTGCAGCCCCCAGAAGTCAGCCAGCCGGGCGTCCATCCGCGCGAACACGTCGTCGAGCGGGCGGACCAGCCAGCAGGAGTCGTTGACCAGCAGCACCTCGTCGTACGCCGCCAGCGCCTCCCAGCCGACCAGGTCGCGGGCCAGCACGCTCCAGGAGCCGAAGTCGTGGGCACCGTGCGCGCGCACCCAGACCCCGCGGGCGGCCGACAGCCGCTCGAGCTGGCCGTCCCGCAGCGACCCGTCGGCGCAGACGTACACGTCCGCGTGCCGGGCCAGCTCCTCGACGTACGCCACGACCGCGTCGTCGACCAGGCCGTCCGGGTCGTACGTCGCGAACAGGCACGCCCGCCGCGGCGCGGAGACCGACCAGCTCGGCCGCGCGACGCGGCGGGGGAGCGGCAGCAGCCCGCGATGGCGACCGTCCAACAGATGGTGGACGAGCGGGTTGGTGGCGGTCTCGGACTCGTCGGTGGGGTCGAGGTACTCCGCCCAGTACCACCACACGTCGAAGTCGAGGCTCGGGTTGCGCAGCGCCCGCCAGCCGCGCCGGCAGAAGTGGTCGACGGGCTCGGCGCCGCGCTCGGCCTGGAGCTGGTTGTGCGCGAGGTAGCCGGCCTCGGCAACCGCTCCGCCCAGCCGCACGACCGCGACCTCGCAGCGCCGGCCCTGCCCGACGGTCGGCTCGCCGGCGGCGGGAAGGTCGAGCGCGTGCACGCCCACGTCCAGGGCCCGCCGCAGCAGGGCCCCCGCCGCCTCGCTCGACTCGCCCGCTGCAACCCACGCCGTCACGAGCCGGGCCCAGGCGGGCTCGAAGTCGGGCGGGGTCACGCGCACATCATCCCCGCCGGTGGCTGAGGTGCGAAGGCGCTCAGCGCCTGAGCCTCGAAGCCGGGTGACCCGGTGCTGGGCCTGGCCCCGTCGGATGCTTGGTTGGCGGGCTTCGAGGCTCGGCCGTGGACGGCCTCGCACCTCAGCCACCGTGGCGCCGTAACACCGAAGTAACAGGAGGGGCCTACCCGTTGCATGCCCGCAACACGGCTCGGATGGCTGCGAAACCTGGCCCCACGAGGGTTCTGGACAACGCAGCGGGCCATGGCCCGCCCCTGGCTCTATGGAGGTTCTGTGGACGGCTACTACGCGTTCATGCTCGTGGCGACGGCCCTGGTCCTGATGATGACCATCCCCGCACTGGCTCTGTTCTACGGCGGCATGAGCCGCTCCAAGTCCGTGCTGAACATGATGATGATGTCGTACGTCGCCTTCGCGGTGGCGGCCATCGTCTTCGTGCTCTGGGGCTGGTCCGAGGGCTGGTCCGGTATCGGCAACGGCAAGCTGATCGGCAACCCGTTCGACCTGTTCGGCCTGGACGGCGTCGACTGGCACGCCACCGCCGACAGCACCGGCAGCAGCTACGTGGGTGTGCTGTTCCAGCTCACGTTCGCGGCGATCACGGTGGCGCTCATCTCCGGGGCGATCGCCGACCGGGTGAAGCTGTCGTCCTGGATCGTCTTCGTCCCGCTCTGGCTGACGCTGTGCTACTTCCCCATCGCGCACAACACCTGGGGCGGCGGCTGGCTCTACAGCCACCTCTCGCAGCAGGACTACGCCGGCGGCACGGTCGTCCACATCAACGCCGGTATCGCGGGCGGTGTGCTGGCGCTGCTGATCGGCAAGCGGGTCGGCTTCGGCAAGGAGCCGATGCGACCGCACAACCTGACGCTCACAATGATCGGCGCCGGTCTGCTGTGGTTCGGCTGGTACGGCTTCAACGTCGGCTCGATCGTCTTCACCAGCGACGACCCGACCGCGCAGTTCATGTCCGAGACCGGCTTCACGTTCATGAACACCACGATCGCCACGTGCGCTGCGATGCTCGGCTGGCTGCTGATGGAGCGCATCCTGCACGGCAAGGCGACCTCGCTCGGCGCCGCGTCGGGCATCGTGGCCGGCCTGGTCGCGATCACCCCGTCCTGCGGGGCGGTCAGCCTGGTCGGTGCGATCGCGATCGGCGCCATCGCCGGCATCGTGTGTGCCTGGGCGGTCGGGCTGAAGTACAGGTTCGGCCTCGACGACTCGCTCGACGTGGTCGGCGTGCACCTGGTCGGCGGTGTGATCGGCACCGTCCTGATCGGGTTCCTGTCCACCGCAGCCGCCCCCGGCGGCATCGACGGCCTGTTCTACGGCGGCGGCTGGAAGTCGCTGGGCGACCAGGCGGGCGCGGCGGGCTTCACGATCCTGTGGACCGGCGTGTTCACGACGATCATCGGTCTGGCCATCAAGTACACGCTCGGGTGGCGGATCTCCGAGGAGGACGAGGTCGAGGGCATCGACTTCGCCGAGCACGGCGAGACGGCGTACGACCTCGCCCGCGACCTGGGCAGCTTCGGGGGTGGGTCTCCCACCCCGTCGGTCCTGGCCAAGAACACCGTCAGCGAAGGAGCGAACGCGTGAAGCTCGTGACCGCGGTGATCAAGCCGCACAAGTGGGAGGACGTCCGGGAGGCCCTGGAGACCTTCGGTGTGACGGGCATGACCGTCAGCGAGGTCAGCGGCTACGGCCGGCAGAAGGGCCACACCGAGGTCTACCGGGGCGCGGAGTACGACATCGCCCTGGTCCCGAAGATCCGGATCGAGATCGTCGTCGACGACAACGACGCCGCGGACGTGGTGGACATCATGGTCAAGACCGCGCAGACGGGGCGGATCGGCGACGGCAAGGTGTGGGTGAGCCCGGTCGAGACGGTGGTGCGAGTCCGCACCGGCGACCGGGACGAGGCCGCCCTGTAGGTCAGACCTGCAGCCGGGGGAAGCAGGGCGCCGCCCCGGCCGGCTCGACCTCCGGTTGAGACGGTCGGGGCGTTTACGTGTGTGAAACAAACCGTCTGTTGAGTGGTGTCCGGAGGTGCCCGATGAAGCTCGTGACCGCGGTGGTCAAGCCGCACAAGTGGGTGGACGTCCGGGTCGCCCTCGAGGCGGCGGGGGTGACCGGCATGACCGTGTGCGAGGTCAGCGGCTACGGTCGGCAGAAGGGCCACACCGAGGTCTACCGGGGCGCGGAGTACGACATCGCCCTGGTCCCGAAGATCCGCATCGAGATCGTGGTCGACGACGCCGAGGCCGACGACGTGGTCCGCACGGTCACTGCCAGCGCGAAGACCGGCCGGATCGGCGACGGCAAGGTCTGGGTGGTGCCCGTGGAGAGCGTGGTGCGCGTGCGCACCGGCGAGCGTGACGAGTCCGCCGTCTGAGGGGCAGGCTCCGCCGTGACCGCTGACGAGCGCGCCCGGCGTACGGCGGAGGCGGACGCGCTGTGCGCGACGGCGTTCACGGGCGTCGGCGGCCCCGACGTGGGACTGGCGCTGGTGGCGGTGGGCGGCTACGGCCGCGGTGAGCTGGCGCCGCACTCGGACCTCGACCTGGTGCTGGTCGGCGACGTCCGGGACGACGGCGCGTCCGGCGCGGAGCTCAGCCGGGTGGGCGAGCAGCTGTGGTACCCGCTCTGGGACTCCGGCGCGAACGTCGACCACTCGGTGCGCACCCTGCCGGACATGGCTGCGGCCGCCGAGGCGGACCTCCGGGTCGCCTCCGGCCTGCTCGACGTGCGCCACGTGGCCGGCGACCCGAACCTCACGCTCCGGCTGCGCACGACCATGCTGGCCCAGTGGCGCCGGCACGCCCGCGAGCGGCTGCCCGACCTGCACAAGCTCGTGCGGTCGCGTCACGATCTCATCGGCGAGCTCGCCCACGAGTCCGTGCCGGACCTCAAGGAGGCCGAGGGTGGTCTCAGGGACGCGAACGTGCTCAGGTCCCTGGTCGCGACGTGGCTGGTCGACGTGCCTCACGGTGAGCTCGAGCGCAGCCGGGTGGCCCTGCTCGACGTCCGCGACCAGCTGCACGCGATCGCCGGCCGGGCCACCGACCGGATCGCGCCGGAGCTGTGGTCGGAGCTCGGTGCCGCCCTCGGCCTCGAGGACGCCCGGGCCGCCCAGGTGCACGTGCGCGAGCTGGGCCGCCGGATCACCCACCTCTCCCGGCTGACCTGGCGCCGGGTCGACGACGCGCTGGCCCGGCCGGCCCACGTCGGCGTACGCCGCCCGTCCTTGACGCCGCTGGCCGAGGGCGTCGCACTCGCGGCCAACGAGGTGGTGCTGGAGCGGCGCGCCCGTCCCGCCGAGGACCCGGCGCTGCTGCTGCGCGCCGCGGCCGCGGCCGCCGAGCGCGACGTCGTCCTCGCTCCGCCGACCGCCGCCCGTCTCGCCCGTGAGTGCGCGCCGCTTCCCGACCCGTGGCCGGCGGAGGCGAGACAGCTCCTGGTCCGGCTGCTGGCTTCCGGACGCGGCCTGCTCGGCACCTGGGAGACCCTCGAGGAGACCGGCGCGCTGGCCCAGATCCTCCCCGAGTGGGAGCGGATCCGGATGCTGCCGCACGCCTCGGCGATCCACCGCTTCACCGTCGACCGACACGTCGTCGAGACGTGCATCGAGGCCTCCGGGCTGATCCGGCAGGTGGCCCGACCGGACGTGCTGATGGTGGCGGCGCTGCTGCACGACATCGGGAAGGGCAGTCTCACCGAGCACAGCGTGGCCGGCGAGCCGATCGCCCGGAGCATCGCCACCCGGATGGGCTTCGACGCGGCCGGAGTCGGGCTGGTCGGGCTGCTGGTGCGCTGGCACCTGCTGCTCGCGGAGACCGCGACCACCCGAGACCCCGACGACCCGGCGACCGTCGAGGTGCTCGTCTCCCGGCTGGGGTCGGCCGAGGCGCTCGAGCTGCTCACGGTGCTCACCGAGGCGGACGCGCGAGCGGCTTCCCCCAAGGCGTGGTCGTCGTGGCGAGCCGGCCTGGTCCGGGACCTCGCCAATCGGGCCCGGGCCGCATTCACCGCCGGCGCCACGCTCCCGCCGGTGGTCTCCGACGACCTGCCCGTCCCCACGGACGTGCGCCGCGGCGGCCTGTCACTGACCGCCGAGTCGGGGGCCGACGGCTCGCGGGTGACGGTCGTGGCGCCGGACCGGGTGGGCCTGCTGGCGGACCTCGCCGCCGTGTTCGCCCTGCAGCGGGTCGGCATCCGGGCGGCGCGTGCCTGGTCGCAGGACCAGTTCGCCGTGTCGGTGTGGGAGGTCTCGGACGAGCAGGTCGATGCCGCCGTGCTGCGGCAGCGGTACGACGCGATCCAGGAGGGCCGGCTCGACCCGGCTCCTCGGTTGGCGCCACCGGCTGGCCAGGCGCTGGACCCGACCGTCGCCGTACGCCCCGAGGCCTCGGCCCAGGCCACGGTCCTGGAGGTGCGCGCCTCGGACCGGCCGGGGGTCGTCTACCTGGTCTGCGCGGCACTGGCCCGGCTCGACATCGCCGTCCGGTCGGCGCACGTCGACACGCTCGGGCCGCAGGCCGTCGATGTGTTCTACCTGCAGGAGGCTGCGGCCGGCGTGCTCAGCGACACGAGGGCGGCGGACGCGGCGCACGCGGTGCGGGACGCGCTGGCCGGCTACGGCTAGGTCTTGCGGATCCTGGCCGTGCCCTTGTCGAGATCCACCCGGACCGGGAGGTCGGAGTCGTCGGGGGACGGCAGCACGTCGCCCTGGTGCTCCTTCGACTGCAGGTCCTGGTCCGCGCGGGCCCGGGCCGGGTCGAAGACGTCGATGAAGCTGCCCAGCGCGCCAACGGTCGTCGACGACGTGCCGTCCCGCTGCTCGGTGAGCATCCGGTGCCCCGCCCAGAACACCAGGCCGAGCAGCAACAACCCCGCCGCTCCGAACACCAGTCCCGTCACATCGTTGAGCGTAGGGGTACGCCGTTAGGCTTGAGCGGTTGTTCGTCCCCGTCCCGTCCTGAGGATCCCCTTGTTCGCCACACTCTCCGACCGCCTCGCCGACACCTTCCGCAACCTGCGCGGCAAGGGCCGGCTCTCCGAGGCCGACATCGACGCGACCGCCCGGGAGATCCGGATCGCCCTGCTGGAGGCCGATGTCGCGCTACCGGTGGTCAAGGACTTCGTGGCCGCGGTCAAGGACCGCGCGCGCGGCGAGGAGGTCAGCCAGGCGCTGAACCCGGCCCAGCAGATCGTCAAGATCGTCAACGAGGAGCTCGTCACCATCCTCGGCGGCGAGACCCGGCGACTTCGCTATGCGAAGTCGGGGCCGACGGTCATCCTGCTGGCCGGCCTGCAGGGCGCCGGCAAGACCACGCTGGCGGCCAAGCTCGGTCTCTGGCTCAAGGAGCAGGGCAAGAGCCCGCTGCTGGTGGCCTGCGACCTCCAGCGCCCGAACGCCGTGCAGCAGCTGCAGGTGAACGGCGAGCGGGCCGGCGTACCCGTGTTCGCGCCCGAGCCCGGCAACGGCGTCGGTGACCCCGTGGCGGTGGCCCGGGCCTCCATCGACGAAGCCAAGCGAACCCTCCACGACGTGCTGGTCGTCGACACCGCGGGCCGCCTCGGCGTCGACGCCGAGATGATGAAGCAGGCCGCGGACATCCGGGACGCCGTACAACCCGACGAGGTGCTCTTCGTCGTCGACGCGATGATCGGCCAGGACGCGGTGACCACGGCGCAGGCGTTCCTCGAGGGCGTCGGCTTCGACGGAGTGGTGCTCACCAAGCTCGATGGCGACGCCCGCGGTGGTGCCGCGCTGTCGATCGCCTCGGTCACCGGCCGGCCGGTGATGTTCGCGTCCGCGGGAGAGCAGCTCACCGACTTCGACCTGTTCCACCCCGACCGGATGGCGTCGCGGATCCTCGACATGGGCGACATGCTCACCCTGATCGAGCAGGCCGAGAAGACCTTCGACCAGGAGCAGGCGCTCAAGGCCGCCGAGAAGCTCACCACCGGTGGCGACTTCACGCTCGATGACTTCCTCGAGCAGATGCAGCAGGTCCGCAAGCTCGGCTCGATGTCGAAGATCATGGGGATGCTGCCTGGGATGGGGCAGTTCCGGGAGCAGCTCGACAACTTCGACGAGCGCGAGGTAGACCGGATCCAGGCGATCATCCAGTCGATGACCCCGGCCGAGCGGGCCAACCCGAAGCTGATCGACGGGTCGCGGCGGGCCCGCATCGCCAAGGGGTCGGGACGCCAGGTCTCCGACGTGAACAACCTCGTCGACCGGTTCTTCGAGGCCCGGAAGATGATGCAGCAGTTCGCCAAGGGCGGCATGCCCGGCGTTCCGGGGATGCCCGGCATGGCCGGCGGGGGCAAGCGGGGGAAGCAGAAGGCCCAGGCCAAGAAGGGCAAGGGCCGTCGCGTCTCCGGCAACCCGGCCAAGGCCGCCCAGCAGGCCGCGGCCGAGAAGGAGAAAGCGGCCGCCGCCCCGGCCAACCCGTTCGGGAGCCCGAACGGCGAGGAGGTCGACTACGAGAAGGCCGCGGCTGCCCTCGACCTGCCCCAGGACTTCTCGAAGTACCTCAAGTAGCCTCGGAGCGGTAACACGGCGCTGACCTGCGAACTCTCGCGAGGTTCGCGCTCGTGGAGACCGCGGAGGCCGGCCTGGTGTGCAGAAGGTGGCCGCGTGCCGCTGGCACGGCCCAGCCTGCAGGCGTGGACCACCGAGGTGCTCGAGGCCGGCGTGCGGCTTGACACCGTCGACCGGAGCGAGGCCGCCGCCAAATGCTCGCGCGCAGACGACGGCATGGTCGGGCGGACCCGCGGAGGGGCATGAGCGGACGGGAGGGGTCGCCTGTTCCGGGGGAACCAGCGCCGGACGGAGATGGTCAGGGTGGGCTCATGAGTGAGTACGACGACGGCAGCAACGCCGGACTGGAAGGGTGGTGGCAGGCGCTGACTGACGCCCAACGCAGCGAACTCCATGACCTAAAAGCTGGCGACCCGTTCCCACGGCAGCATCTGACCCCCTACTCGCGAGCGAGCCTCGTGGTCTATGCGCCGGCGGAGGATGAGTCAGGCGCTGACCTCGTCGTAAACGACCGGCTGGGGTCGTTCTTGGCCAAGACCCGCGGCGAGCAGCAGTAGGGGCACGGCGCCTGTGCGGCCCGGTCACCAACCTGGCCCGACAGCCGAACCGTCGGCGGAGATACCCCTTCTCGAGAAGAAGAGGCCTCCGCCGGAGCAGCACCCCCAGCGGTCTCCGGATGCTGGAGGCGCCGTCACGTCGGCGTCCCAGTGCGCCGCCCTCAGCCGAATCCCCCAACTCGCCGAGAGCGGCGCCATCGCCCGCTGAGCGGACACACGAGGAGTACCCGCCGCGGGAAAGATCAGCGCACCCGAAGGGGTCTGCCCCGCCAGAATGGTTTGCCCGCATCCCCAGTCCGAGGTATGAACCTGCTGACGCCGCCTGCCTAGATTGACTGTGGCCACCGTTCGCTGACCCCCTCGGGACGGGGGCTGGGGAGCCTTCGTCTCTGCCCCATGAATGAGGCGAAGGCGGTCCCCCATACGGGTGAACCGCCCACGGCCTTCCCGGTTCTACGCTGCGGTCAGGGTCCCCGGAGGGAACTTCGGGGGATCAGAACTTTGGTGACCTCAACAGGACGCCCTCCGCGACGTGTCCGCGGAGGGCGTTCGCGGTCTTGCGGGGGCTTGGGCTCCCCGACCTGGCTGCTCGCGTGACGGACACGGCTAGCCACCGATCTCCGCTCGGGCTGAGGCACGCACGCCCAGAGCCTGACGTTGGGAGCGTCCGTCCACCCCTGTTGGGATGGGGGTGCGGTGCTGATTCTGCATGAGACGATGTGGAGCATTCCCAAGGCGAGGGAGCATCGGGGGATCCAACCTCGTCTAGCGAACGCCGAACGCCCTCCGCGCTATGTCTGCGGAGGGCGTTCGTTACTGGGTCGGGGGGCTGGGGTCAGTTCCCGGCTCCGTTCCTGACGCCGGGGTCGTACCAGCGGTAGGCGAGGTCGGCGCGACCATCACGCCCGGTGGTCGTCACCCAGAGCATGTTTCCCACGTATTGGGAGGCGACGATGGCCGGACCGCCTCCATCGTGTGCGTGGCTGACATCTACTCGCGAAGTACCTCGAGCAGGGCTCAGTCGGGGTCGATCCCGAACGCGATGATCCGCTCCGGGGTGATCCGGAGCTGCTCTCGCGAGTAGCCGGGGCCGAACGGCTCGATGTCTTCGAGCTGCTCGGCCCTGCCCCGGATCTCGACCATGCGCGGCCGCCACGGGTGGGTGGAGGCGAGGTCGTCGACCACGAAGGCGACGGCCGGGTTGGTGCCGACGTTCTTGAACTTGCGGCTGCGCCCCAGGTCCGCCCCGCCGATCAGGATCCGGCCCTGGTCGTCGATGCGGAACCCGACCGGGTTGTTCTGCGGCGTTCCGTCCGGCCGGACCGTGGCCAGCCGGCCGAGGTGCTGGGTCCGCAGGTACTTCCGCTGCATGTCACTCAGCTCCATGGCCCTACGGTGCCCCTTCAACCGCACTTGAGCGCAAGTACGGTCGAGTCATGGCCCGGGTGCTCGTCGTCGACGGCGCCAACGTCGTGGGCAGCCGGCCGGACGGCTGGTGGAAGGACCGGGCGGGCGCGGCGCGCCGGCTGCACGAGGGGCTGCTGACCGCCGACCTTTCCCACGACGAGGTGGTGCTGGTCCTCGAGGGCGCCGCCCGGGGAGGTACGCCGGCCGGCCGGGACGGCCACGTCCGCACCGTGCACGCGCGCGGCAGCGGCGACGACGAGATCGTGGCCCAGGCGAACCGGCCCGGGGACACCGTGGTCGTGGTCACCGCCGACCGGATGCTCCAGTCCCGGGTAACCGCCATCGGCGCCCGCTCCATGAGCCCGTCCTGGCTCCTCGACCAGCTCTGACCCGACGCTGACCCGTCGTTACTCGTGCCGGGTAACGACGGCTCGGCACGAAATCTGCGCTGACCCGTCGTTACTCGCACCGGGTAACGACGGCTCGGCGCTCGGCGAACAGGTCGTCAGCCGGCGGCGACGCGGGCGATGGCCAGGGCTACGGCGCCGACGAGCTCGGAGCGGTCCTCGAGGGCGCCGGGGACCACCTCGAGGGCGGCCGCGGTGTCGGGCTGGGCGTAGCGGTCGATCGAAGCCCGCAGCCCCTCGACCAGAGAGGGTGACCGGCCGACCGTGCCGCCGACGACCACCAGCTCGGGGTTGAGGTTGTTGGCCAGGTCGGCCACCGCCCGGCCGATGATCCGGCCGGCGTCCGAGAGCACCCGGCGTACGCCGGCGTCGCCGTCGTCGTCGAGCGCCAGCACCTGGACGATGGTGAGCGGCTCGCCGTACGCCGGCCGGAGCTGGTCGAGCAGCCGGGAGGCAGAGACCATCGTCTCCACGCAACCGCGGTTGCCGCACCGGCACACCTGGCCGTCCTCGCCGACCTGGACGTGGCCGATCTCTCCCGCGATTCCGCTGGCGCCTCGGTGCAGCCGGCCGCCGAGCACGATCCCGGCGCCGACGCCGCTGGCGATCTTGAGGTACACGACGTCGTGCCGGCCGCGGGCGCTCCCCTGGTGCAGCTCGGCCAGGGCGCCGAGGTTGGCGTCGTTGTCGGCGTGGACGGGTATGCCCAGCCGCCGCTCGAGCTCCTCGCCGGGCAGCAGCCCCTGCCAGCCCGGCATGATCCCGGTCCGGATCCGGGAGGAGCGCCGGTCGAGAGGCGCGGGCACGCACATCCCGACGGCCTGCAGCTCGGTGACGTCGAGGCCGCACTGCCCCCTCAGGGACCGGACCATGGCCGCGGTCCGGTCGAGGACCTCGGCGCCGTGGGCGTCCACGTCGACCAGGGCGTGGTCCTCGGCGAGCACGGACCCGAGCCGGTCGGCGATCGCGACCCGGACATGGCCGTGGCCCACGTCCACACCTGCCACGGCCCCCGCGGGGGCGCTGAGCCGCACCACCACCGGCGGCCGGCCGCTGCCGCCCTTGTGTGGCCGGGCCCGGTCGTCGGTCTCGGTGACCTGCCCGCCCCGGATCAGCTCCGCGACCAGGCTCGAGACCGTGGTGCGCGAGAGCCCGCTGGCCCGGACCAGGTCGGCCCGGCTCATCGGCCCCTCGCCGGCCAGCAGGCCGACGACGGTGCGCGAGTTGGCGGCGCGCAGCCGCTCTAGTGCGCCGGAGCTCGGCATGGGCCACCCTCCGAGGTGATTAGGCCGGAAAGTGGAGGAACTGTACACCTGGAGCGAAGGATTCGGCATTGACCGGGATCAATCGCCGTTCCTAACGTGATGAGCGCGGGTACCCCCGCCCGGTGGGCCACGGCGGCCGACCGGCTTCTTGATCGGGCAAGGAGAAACAGCGATGTTGCGCACCCCTCGCGGCGCCGTTCTCGGCGCTGTCCTCGTCGCGGCCCTGGCCGTCGGGAGCCTCCAGGCACCCACCCAGGCCGCTCCACACGCAGATCGGCACCACGCGAGCCGGCCGGCGTACAAGAACAGCAAGCTCCCTGTCCACGACCGGGTCGCCGACCTGCTGTCCCGGATGAACCTGGCCGAGAAGATCGGCCAGATGACCCAGGCCGAGCGGATCGACGTCGACGCCGATCCGTCGCTCATCACGACCAACGGCTTCGGCAGCATCCTGTCCGGCGGGGGCTCCACCCCGGCCAGCAACACGCCCGAGGCGTGGGCCGACATGGTGGACCGGTACCAGCAGGCTGCCCTCGAGACCCGGCTCGGCATTCCGATCATCTACGGCGTCGACACCGTGCACGGCCACGGAAACCTCCAGGGCGCCACCGTGTTCCCGCACAACATCGGGCTGGGTGCGAGCCGCGACCCGGACCTGGTCGAGCAGGTCGAGCACATCGCCGCCATCGAGACGCGCGCGTCCGGGCCGCAGTGGGCGTTCGCGCCGTGCATCTGCGTGGCCCGCGACGACCGCTGGGGCCGGACCTACGAGAGCTTCGGTGAGAACCCCAAGCTGGTCGAGAAGATGGAGACCGCGATCGACGGGTTCCAGGGCACCAAGCCCAGCGACCTGGCCAAGCCTGACCGGGTCCTGGCCACCGCCAAGCACTTCGCCGGCGACGGGCTGACGACGTACGGCACCGGCGAGGGTGACTACACCGTCGACCAGGGCATCGACCAGGTGTCGCGGGCAGAGTTCGCCAAGCTGGCACTGGCGCCGTACATCCCTGCGGTGAAGCAGCACCACGTGGGCTCGGTCATGCCGTCGTTCTCCAGCGTCGACTGGACCGACGACGGGATCGGCAACCCGGTCAAGATGCACGCCAACCAGGAGCTCATCACCGGCTGGCTCAAGCAGCAGCAGGGCTTCGACGGGTTCGTCATCTCCGACTGGCGGGCGATCCGCCAGCTGCCCGGCACCTACACCGACCAGGTGGAGGCATCGGTGAACGCGGGCGTCGACATGTTCATGGAGCCGATCCAGGCACCGAACAACCCGAACGGGTGGAACGTCTTCATCCCGACCCTGACCGGGCTGGTGGACTCCGGCGCCGTGCCGATGAGCCGCATCGACGACGCGGTGAGCCGGATCCTGACGGCCAAGTTCGAGCTCGGCCTGTTCGAGCACCCCTACACCAACCGCAAGAACATCGACACGATCGGCGACAGGCAGCACCGCAAGGTCGCGCGCCGCGCGGTGGCTGAGTCGCAGGTGCTGCTCAAGAACCGGCAGCACACGCTGCCGTTGAGCGCGGCGAAGTCGCAGCCGGTCTACGTCGCGGGCAGCAACGCCGACAACATCGGCAACCAGGCCGGTGGCTGGACGCTGACCTGGCAGGGCGGCTCGACGAACGTGATCCCGGGTGAGACCGTGCTCGACGCGGTCCGCAGCACGTCCAAGGGCCGGGTGCCGTTCAGCGAGACCGCCAGCGACAAGGTCCCGGCGAACGCCGCGGGCATCGTCGTCGTGGGTGAGACGCCGTACGCCGAGGGGTTCGGCGACGTCAACGGGCCGCAGTGGGCCTACGACCCCGGCGACCACGGAGTGCCGCGGCCGAAGCAGACCATGCAGCTCAGCGACGCCGACACCCTGGCCGTCCGGCGGGTCTGTGCCCAGGCGGCGTCGTGCACCGTGCTCGTCGTCTCGGGGCGGCCGATGATCATCCCGCCGGAGCTGCTCGACGGCATCGACGCGCTGGTGGCGTCGTGGCTGCCGGGCAGCGAGGGGATGGGCGTGGCCGACGTGCTGTTCGGCAAGAAGCCATTCACCGGCAAGCTCCCGGTGACCTGGCCACGCACCGTGGACCAGGAGCCGATCAACGTCGGCGACGCGAACTACGACCCGCTCTACCGGTACGGGTTCGGCCTCGGCACCTGAGCGGCCAGGACTAGGGTCCGGAGACGTGGCAGCCCTGCACGTCTCCGGACCGGTCCTCCCCGACGGGGAGCCTCGTGACCTCTATCTGGTCGACGGGCGGGTCACCCTCGAGCCGCAGTCGGGCGCCGAGACGGTTGCGGCTGGCTGGATCGTGCCCGGCCTGGTGGACGCGCACTGCCACCTCGGTCTCGACGATCAGGGCGGGGTCGAGGAGGCCACGACCGAGGAGCAGGCACGCACCGACCGCGACGCCGGCGCGCTGCTGCTGCGCGACTGCGGCAGCCCGGTCGACACCCGCTGGGTCCAGGAGCGCGACGACCTGCCTCGGCTGGTCCGGATGGGCCGGCACATCGCGCGCACCAGGCGCTACATCCGCAACTTCGCTCACGAGGTGGAGCCGGACGAGCTCGTCGCCACGGTCGAGCAGGAGGCCGCCCGCGGCGACGGCTGGGTCAAGCTCGTCGGCGACTGGATCGAGCGCGACCGCGGCGACCTGGCGCCGTCGTGGCCGGCCGACGCGTTCACCGCCGCGATCGAGACCGCGCACGCGCTCGGCGCGCGGGTGACGGCGCACTGCTTCGGCACCGAGGTGCTCCCCATCCTCATCGACGCCGGCATCGACTGCATCGAGCACGGGACCGGGCTGACCACCGACCTCATCGAGGGGATGGTCGCGCACGGCACTGCACTGGTGCCGACGGCGTTGCAGCTCGACAACTTCCCGCAGTACGCCGACCAGGCCGCCGACAAGTTCCCGGCGTACGCCGCCACGATCCGCGACCTGCACAGCCGCCGCCGCGACACGATCATGGCGGCCTACGAGGCCGGGGTCCCGATCTACGCCGGCACCGACGCCGGGGGAGTGCTGCCGCACGGGCTCATCGCCGACGAGGTACGAGAGCTGGCGGCGTACGGGATCCCTGTCGAGGAGGCGCTGGCAGGGGCTTCCTGGAGGGCCCGGGACTGGCTCGGGCTCAACCCGCTGCTCGACGAGGGGGCGCCGGCCGACTTCGTGGTCTACGACGCCGACCCGCGCCAGGACGTCACGGTGCTGGCCAGGCCGGCCCGCGTCGTGCTGCGCGGCGCAGTCGTCGCCTGATCCTGCTCCGGCCGGCCGGCCAGGTTCAGCTCGACCACGAGGTGATCCGGTGGCGGGTACTTCACGATGGCGCGGTTGCGCTTGACCAGCTCCTCGCCGACGGCGCCGCCGGTACGCCGGTCGATGGCGGATTCGGCGAGCGGCGCGTGGTCTGGCAGACTTGCCGGTCGAGTCCTGCGCGCCCGGACCCTCTCATCCGTGGCGACGCAAGGCCCATCGGAGATCAGGCTCGGGTGCCCCACGCGTGCGTCTCGATCTCCACCACCACATGACATCTGAGGAGACACCACACACGTGGCCGTCAAGATTCGTTTGAAGCGCCTGGGCAAGGTCCGGGTTCCGCAGTACCGCATCGTCGTCGTCGACTCGCGCAAGAAGCGTGACGGCAAGGTGATCGAGGAGATCGGGAAGTACCACCCGAAGGAGGACCCGTCGTACATCAGCGTGGTCTCCGACCGGGCCCAGTACTGGCTCGGCGTGGGCGCACAGCCGTCCGACGCGGTGGCCAAGCTGCTCAAGATCACCGGAGACTGGCAGAGCTTCAAGGGCTACAAGGGCACCGAGGGCACGCTCAAGACCGCGGAGCCCAAGGCCGACAAGCTCGACGTGTTCAACAAGGCGCTGGCCGACGCGCACGGCACTGACTCCGGCGACGCCGTGACCAAGAAGGCCGCCGCCAAGAAGGCCCCGGCCAAGAAGGCCGCCGAGGCCCCTGCAGAGGAGACCCCGGCCGCCGAGGCTCCTGCTACCGAGGCTCCTGCTACCGAGGCTCCGGCCGCCGAGGAGGCCGCCCCGGTCCCGGCCGACGAGACCCCCGAGGGCGCCGCCGCTGCGGCCGAGGAGGCCGAGGCCGCGCAGAAGCCGGACACCGACCCGGCGGACGCGGACAACTGATCGTGCTGGCCGACGCGCTGGAGCACCTGGTCCGCGGGGTGGTCGACCACCCCGACGACGTCGTCGTGCGCGACAAGCAGCTCCGCCGCGGCTCGATTCTGGAGGTCCGCGTGCACCCCGACGACCTCGGCAAGGTGATCGGCCGCGGCGGGCGCACCGCCACCGCGTTCCGCACCGTCATCTCGGCCCTGGCCGGCACCGGCGGCGCGCGGATCGACTTCGTGGATGTCGACCGACGCCGCTGACGGACCTTCCGACAGCCATGTCGAGGTCGTGGTGGGCCGGATCGGCAAGCCGCACGGCCTGCGCGGCGAGGTCACCGTCGACGTCCGCACCGACGAGCCCGAGCGGAGGTTCGCGCCCGGCAGCACGCTGCGCGCCGAACCACCGCCGGGCTCGGCGTCGTCCCTGCGCACGCTGACCGTCGTCGGCGCTCGCCGGCACCAGTCGGCGCTGCTGGTCGCGTTCGAGGAGCTGCCCGACCGCACCGCCGCCGAGGGCGCGCGCGGCATCGTCCTGCACGCCTCGATCCCGGCTGACGAGTCCCCGGAGGACCCCGACGAGTACTACGACCACCAGCTGGTCGGGCTGGCGGCGCACGACGTGGACGGGACCCCGCTCGGGACCGTCGCCGGCCTCGTCCACGGCGGCGCGCAGGACCTGCTGCGAGTGGACACGCCGGACGGCCGCGAGGCACTGGTGCCGTTCGTCAAGGCCTTGGTGCCCGAGGTCGACCTGGCCGGCGGCCGGGTCGTCATCGCGGACCGGCCGGGCCTCGTCACCCCGCTCCCAGACGGGGACGACGAGTGAGACTCGACTACCTGACGATCTTCCCCGACTACCTCGCGCCGCTGCGGCAGTCGCTGACCGGCCGGGCTGCGGACAAGGGGCTGATCGAGCTGCACGTCCACGACCTGCGGCAGTGGACCCACGACCGCCACCGCACGGTCGACGACGCCCCGTTCGGCGGGGGAGCGGGGATGGTGATGCGGCCCGAGCCGTTCGGGGAGGCGTTCGACGCGCTGGCGATCGACGGCGCGACCCTGGTGGTGCCGACGCCGTCCGGTACGCCGTTCAGCCAGGCGCAGGCCCGCGAGCTCGCCGGGCGCGAGCGGCTGGTCTTCCTGTGCGGCCGCTACGAAGGCATCGACCAGCGGGTCCTCGACCACGCCGCCACCCGCGCCGAGGTGGTCGAGCTGTCGCTCGGCGACTACGTCCTCAACGGCGGCGAGGTGGCCGCCCTGGCCGTCACCGAGGCAGTGGTCCGGCTGCTGCCGGGTTTCATGGGCAACGCCGGGTCGCTCCTGGAGGAGTCGCACGAGGGCGGGCTGCTGGAGTACCCCGTCTACACGCGCCCGGGGTCCTGGCGCGGCCTCGACGTGCCCCCCGTGCTGATGTCGGGCGACCACGCCGCCGTCTCGGCCTGGCGGCTCGAGCAGGCGCGGCGGCGTACGGCGCAACGACGGCCGGACCTGCTGCACCCCAGCGTCGCCGCCACCTCGTGGGAGATCGTGCCCGCGCGGCCGGGCGACGCCGGCGAGCTGCTCACCCTGCAGCGGGCGTGCTGGCTGCAGGAGGCGCTGGCCAACGACAGCCTGACGGACATCCCGGCGATCCACGAGTCCCTCGCGGACGTGCAGGAGTGGATGAGCGCCTGGTCGACGTGGGTGGTGCGCAGTCAGGGGAGGCTGGTCGGAGCGGTCCGCGGCCGGCTGGAGGACTCACCGGCCGGACCGGTCTGGGACATCGGCCGGATCATGGTCGCGCCCGACCTGCAGGGCCGGGGGCTGGGTCGGCAGCTCCTGGAGCACATCCAGGTGGTGGCCGCGCCCGAGGCGACCTCATACGTCCTGTTCACCGGCGCCCGCAGCACCGACAACATCCGGATGTACCGGAAGGCCGGCTTCCGGGTCCGCACGGACCTCGAGGCACCGCCGCTGGCCGTGGTCCTGACCAAGCGCCGGGAGTCCTGAGCAGGATTGGGAGCCGGTGCCGCCGCTGTGGCAGACTTCCTGTTTGGTCCAGTGGTCGAAGGACGGTCCCGAGCAGCTTCGGGGAGTCCGCGTGGGGCCCCTGCCACAGGGGAGGTCCGCGCCACCGGCCAGGCCGTCGAGAGGCGGCACTGGTGCCGACAAGTGCAAAGCATCAACCATTCCGATTCCGCGGCCGACCTGTGGCGCTCGCGAGGAGCCTCAAATGAGCAACGTGATTGC
>Ga0136846_1212351_pt1 | contig 19305 bp, 4 predicted proteins | sample HopSoiMetagenom2_FD_96841 | JGI IMG/M metagenome (GOLD analysis project Ga0136846, IMG submission 96841) | Grasslands soil microbial communities from Hopland, California, USA - 2 Assembly 2016 (version 4) | ecosystem: Environmental > Terrestrial > Soil > Grasslands | place: USA: Hopland...
AAGCGCAAGGTCATCGCGGAGCTCTACCTCAACCTCGCCGCTGCCCTGACCGTGATCCGACGCCTGATCAATCGGGCTCGCCGCCTCTACCGCTGGCCGGCCAGGCCCACCACGCGCCGACTCCGCTGACGATCAATTGCCGGTCGCTCTAACTCGGAGATCGGCCCACGTCCGAACGCCGACGACGCCATCCCGCACACGCGGCCTGAACTACATGAATTGGCCCGTGGGAGAAGGTGTTGCGAGTGACGGAAGAACGTCCGGGGATCGGGACATCCGGGCCCGGCCGGGTTCCATCCCGTCCCACCTGCTGCCATGCCCCAGCGTCACACCGGTGAGATCCAACCTGACCGGCGCCAGCAACAGCACCTCATCCGCCTCAGTCCACTTCTCGTTCACGACGCCGGTCGCCGCTACCGCCTCAAGCGCTGCGATGAGCCTCCGTCCTGACCTGGCTCCGATCGAAACCACCCCGGGCCGCCGCCGAAGGCGTGTCACGCGAGCGAGTCCGGCGTAACGCGTGTTCGCGCCCGCGACGACGGTGTCATGCGCGGGTCGGTGTTCGCCCTGGCCGCTGGCCTGGCCATCGTCGGATGTGGCTCTTCGACCGGTACGAGCGCGCCGGTGGCCACCGCCACTCCGACGCTCGCTATCGCCTCCACCGCGGCTGCGACGACCGTGACGTCGCCCCTGGTAGGCGGGCCACTCACGACCGTCGGGCGGGGTACGAAGTCGGCACGGGCAACGGTCAAATCGCGCCCGGCAAATACTTCGCGGCCGCCCCGACCAGCGGCCCACCCTGCTACTACGCCCGCCTGCGCAACAACGACGGTGAGGCCGCCGACATCGTCGCCGAGGAGATGAGCCACAACCAGATCATCATGACCGTGCGAGCCTCCGACGGGTACGTGAAGGTCTCCGACTGCACGTTCATCGCGGCGAGCTAAGCCTATCTCGGAGCGTCCGCCTTCTCGCCGTTCCCGGGCTGCCGCTGCGGTAGCTCCGACAAGTGCCGTGCCGCAGCCGGCGTAGTTGTTCCGCTGAAGCTGTGGACGGGCCTTCAACGGCGTTGCCTGCGGCAACGGCCCATCGGCGGCCGGCCTCGGGGTCGACGCCGTGCTCTGGCGGTGTTCGGGGGTGGCTGCGTCGACCTCCTGCCCGGCCCGACCCGACCTCCCCCTGCCGCTGCCGCTGCACCAGCTCGTCATCGGCGCGATAGGACTCACGCTGCTGGACTGGCCGCAGCTCGACGGCGTGGTCGCGTTGTGCGCCCAGCTCGGCCGCCGAGAGTTTTCCTGCTCACCGTCGCGCCGCTGCAGATCGTCGGCGGCACCGGCTCCCCGGTGAATCCGATCGCCACCTTCTGAGGACGTCGAAGGCGGGGTTCACTCGGAGTCGATGAAGTCGGTGCTGGACACCTGCACCTTCACGAACGCGGTCCGCTGGGTCTCGTCCGACCCCAGCTCCTCATTCTGGATCTGATCGATCTCGGCCAGCACGGACGGGGGGATCTCGTCCTCGCTGCCCGACAACATGATCGGTTCGGAGTTCGTCGGCGGCCGGATCGCGTCGCCGATGCCCGGCAACGGGTTCGCGCGCCGGCGCGCTGTGGCGGCGTTCCGGGGCGTGGCTCCGATCCGCACGATCCGTGGCACGTCCCCTCCTCGTCGTGTCGGCGACCCGTCGCGTGGAGGTCCCGGATCAGGGGGCAGCACCGGGAGGTTGAGCGGCGCGCCGGAGCGCGCGAGGACGAGCTGATCCGGGAGGACGGCCTGCCGGGCACGGGGCCGGGCCGGCGGACGTGGGGGCGTGTCCTCCCGCTCCGGCCGGTTCACGCGCATCGGCTTCGTCGTGATCACCGGGCCGTCGGCGACCTTGAAACTGCCGTCGGCAGCGGCGTCGCCGACGCGTGCCTGGTCAAGCAGTCCGGCCTGGTATCCCAGGTAGCTCCGCTCGGGGTTCGCCAGGACCTGGTTGTAGGTGTCGTCGTTCCACGACCTGCGCAGCTTCCCGGCCACCTTCAGCTCCTGGAGGTAGGCCTGTACTTGCACGAGCCTGAGCTGAGCGCCCGCGATGTCCGCGGATCTCAGCTTCTCGGTGTCGTTCTCCCGCTGGACCAACTGCGCCGGTAGGTCGTTCGGGTTGAGGGCGAGGATCCGTTCGGCCGTGGATTCGTCGACCAGTTCGGGCAGGCCGCGGTACTTGTCATTCAGCTTCTTGCCGCGGACGTCGTCCGCCGGCTGGCCCTTCCCGAAGGAGAAGTCGTCGTCGATCCCGGTGACCGCACCGGTCATGGGATTGATGTAGATGTTGCCGCCGTGCCGGTCGGTCTGGCCGGTGAGCGCATCGAAGAGTTGCAGGTCGGACATCCCCTTCTGCACGCCCGGGTCCTTGAAGTCGATCGGCTGGAACACGACCCCCGACATCGCGAAATACTTCCCGTCGCGTTGAACCAGGCGAATCGCCTCGGCCCACTCCTGGATTCGCTCGGGGGACCCTTCCGGAGGTGTGACCTCTCTCAGGAACTCATTTCCCTGCAGCGGCTTACCGGTCACCTTGCCGGAGACGACACCCGCGACGCCGCGGATCCTCGCGAAGGCGTTGTGCGCGATGATGTCCGGCATCCCGATGAAGCGCGCGAGCCGGGTGGACGCCACGGCGTTCTGGGACGGCGCCTCGTCACCGTGCTGTTTGAAGAACACCGTCCGGCTGGTGCCGACCTTCGGCTTCCCCATCGTGAACGCCAGCTTCGTTTTGATGACCTCGTTGGCGCTGCCCGTCATGGACTTCCCGGCCCCGCTGACGACGTCGCCCTCGTCGACGAAGGTCCCCGCCCGCGGGCGGTTGCCCTTCACGGGCTTGCCGCCTTTGGAGAACGGTGTGCTGCGGGTCGTGTCCTTGGTGCTGGTGCCCGTCTTGACCGGCCTCATCGGCGCTCCTCGAGTTCGGTGATCGGCACGGTGGCCGGTGCGGGGGTACTAGTCGTCGGACTGTTCCTCGTCGATGCGGTCGCTCTCGGTGCCGGAGTCGAGCGCCTCGGAGTCGTCGTCGAGGAACAGCTCGTCGCCCTCGGCCAGGGCGATCCGGCCGTCGTCGGTGATCCCCTCGTCGACGGATTCGTCGCTCGACGACGCCGGGTCCGCGTCCCGCTGGGGCGCGATCCGCGCGGCGCCCAGGACCGGTCGGGCCCGCTGGACGTCCTGCTGTCGAGCGACGGCCCGGGGAGCCCTGGCACGTGCCGCGCCGATGGCGTTCCGGCGGGCGCGAGTCGGCGCAGGGGGCGTCGCCTCGCTGGGCGGGTCCGGGACCGTCGGGACCACGCCCTTGGGCGTCCCGGTCACCCGCAGCTTGTGCTCCAGGTAGGTGCCCTTCTCGGCGAGCCGTCCCGTGAAAGCGTCGGCGAGGATCTCGACCTGGCGCCCGAGGTAGCTCCCGTCCGAGCTGTGGCCCTGCTGCCGGTACGTGTCGTCGTTCCAGGTCGTGACGAGCTTGCCCCGGGTCTTCAGATCCCGGAGGTGGGCTTGGACGGTCTCCAGCCGGAGCACGGCGTCGTCGATCTCGGCGTCGGTCAGCGCGCTCAGGTCGTTGTCGCGGCGGGCCAGCTCCTCCCGCAGGTCGTCCGGGTTCCTGTCGAGGATCTCGTCGGCCGTCGCCGCGTCCACCAGCTCGGGCAATCCCCGGTAGTGCTGAGCTTTCTGCTGACCGGCGACGTCGCGGGCGTTCTGGCCCTGTCCGAACGCCCGGTCGTCGTCGATCCCGGTGACCGTGCCCGTCTCCGCGTCGATGTAGATGTTGCCGGCGTGCCGGTCGACCTGCCCGCTGATCGCGTCGAAGAGCTGCAGGTCGGACAGGCCCTTCTGGATCCGGGGATCGGCGTAGTCGACCCACTGGTGGACGGCGGCCGTCTTCTTGTAGTAGGCGTTGCCCCGCTTGATCGACCCCTCGGACTTCGCCAGCTGGTCCATGTCGCGCCCGCTGTAGCCCGGTCCGAAGTTCCGGCGTGTCTTGTACTCGAACGAGACCAGGGGCTTGCCCGGTACCCGCCCCGACACGGCCCCCTCGACGTCCTTGATCCGCGCGAAGGCGTTGTGCGCGATCACGTCCGGCATGCCGAGGAACCGGGCCAGACGGGTCGACGCGACGGCGTACTGGGGCGGCGCGTCGTTGCTGCGGCGCTTGAAGAACACGGTGCCGTCGCTGCCCACCATCGGCCGCCCGCCGCCGGACTTCAATTTCGTGCGGACGACCGGGTTCAGCGTCCCCTTGAGCGCCTTCGGCGCACCGCCGGACACGTCCTCGGTCCGGACGAACGTCGCCGCCCTTCTCCGTCTCGGCGTGAGCTTCCCCGACCGGACGTACGCCGACTTCTGCGGCTTCCCCAGGCTGTCCCGGCGCGTACGTGCACCGCCCGGCTTCATCGCCGCTCCCCGGTGGTCATTTTCTGGGCGGTCATTCGACGGTGGCCTTGTAGCCCAGCGCCAGGTTGACGTTGGTCAGCACGCTCTTGTCGCCCTGGCACGCCAGGCGCCAGGCACCACCGACGGCGAGCCGGTTGACCGACAGCACCTTCCCGTCTTCGAGCGTCCAGTCCGGCTGGCCGTTCAGCGTCATGCTCACGGCGCCGGGCGCGGCGAGCTCGAAGCGGGTGTAGACCGAGGTGATCTGACGTCCCGCCATGTTCGGGAACAGGTCCGCGGAGACGGGGAGCACCAGTTCGTCGCCGTCGCCGCCGACGAACTCGGCCCACTCGTCCGGAAACTCGCCTGCGACGTTGAGGTAGCGGTACGTCCAGTACGGCTTGAGCATGCCCTTCACCGCGTTGGTGAAGACCGGATCGCCGACCTCGGCGGTGTACCGGACGGTCAGCGTGACGTCCCCGAGCATGCCGGGGTCGTCGACGGACCGCCTGCCCGTGAGCTGGAGCCGCCACATCGAGACCGCACCGGTGCCCTCGAACGGCAGGTACCGGTCGTCGTCGGGATTCAGCCGGAACAGACCGTTGTTCTCCTCCCCCGCCTGGACGTGTGACAGCGCGACCTGCTGACGGGCCCGCCAGTCGCTGCGCAGGGCCGCCGGAGGGCTTCCTTTCGGATCGAGCAGGTATTTCACGGCGGACGTCTCGGGCCGCAGGACGGTCTTGTGGCTCAGCTGGGTGAGGATCGCGTTCGGGGTGGTCGGCTCACCGTAGTTGTCGGCGAAGTCGACCGAGACCCACCGGATCTGGCGCCGGTAGTGGCCGGGGAAGTCGTAGTCGAACAGCGCCTCGGAGAGCGTGAACTCGCACGTGCCGCCCGCCATCAGCCGCAGCAGCGCCACCGGGTCGAGCGCGGCCAGCGAGATACGCCTGGTGATCTCCATGCCGCGGTTGCCTGCGTCCTGGTACGCCGTGGTCATGCGCTCGAGGTCCCTGCCCAGGGCCTCGCCCGCCAGCAGCCCGTTGCGCCGGCCGTCCCAGTACGCCGGCTGGACGAACCGCGAGTCCGCCTCGTCGACGCCCCGCTCGAACTGGAACGCGCGCTCGGCACCCCTGGCCATGTCGTAGGCCATGCCGTACGCCTGCAGGTAGGCCGCGGAGAGCCGGCCGGACATCCACTGGTAGAGCTGGGCACCGGCGAACTTGCCCGTGAGGAACGTCGCGACGGACTCGTTGTGCGCGATCTGCTGCTCGGTCATGGCGAGGTCACGCTCGGCGACGGCCACCTGCCGCGTCGCTGCCTGCGTCTGGTGGGCGATCTGCGCGAGGTCGCTGCGGGCGGTGCTGACCTGCAGCTCCCAGTCCTCCGCCATCCGCTGGTGGCTCGCGAAGGTGCCGAGGACCTCGCCGGTGACGCTCAGCCCCTCGCCCAGCGACTCGGAGAACTCGGAGAACTTGTCGATGGACGAGCCGGCCTGGTCGCCACCGGTCTCGAGGCCCGCGATGAACAGGCCGATCTTGGACTGGGGGAACGCGTGCGCGATGCCCGCGGCGAGCTTCAGGGCGGCCGCGACCTGGTGCGCGGCGGACGCGGAGATCATGAGCCCGACCTGCGCCTGCTCGAGCGGGCTCATCCCCTGGTCCAGGAGCCGCTGGTAGTGCGTCTGGCGGTTCCTGGCCTCGGCCTCGCTCTCGGCCAGCTCGGCCAGGTTGGCCCTGGCGATGCCGACCTGTTCCTCCTTGATCGCCCGCGTGAGCGCGAGGATCGCGCCCTCGTGTCTGCTCTGCAGCAGGGTGAGCTCCTCGGCGTCGCGCTTCTCCAGCACGCCCAGCAGGTCGCTGCCGAGTTGGCCCAGCCGCTGCACGAGGTCCTGGGCCCGCCGGAGCATGAAGGCGAAGCGGTAGTGCGGGACCGGCACCGGTGGCCCGGCCGCAGCCGCAGCACTGACGTCCAGCCCGGACGCGACCGCGGCGACCAGGGCCGCCGGGTCGATCGGCGGCTCGAACAACGGCAGTGGGCGGCCGACACCGAGGATGTCCTGCGACTGCCGGATCTTGCGCAGCCGGTCCTCCACCCGCGTCCAGTAATCACCCAGCTGCGCGTTCTCCGGGACGACGAAATAGGCGCCTTCCTCCGGGGGTGCCGCGCTGGAGTGCGGGGCCGTCGACGCCGAGTCGACGGCCGCGCGCAGGAGCATGTCGTACTCGCCGGGCTCGTGGCGGAGCTGCCCGTAGTACTCGGCGTCGCGCAGCGGCCGGGAACCCAGGTTGCGCGGCCGCTCCCCCAGCAGGTCGTAGGCGTGCAGGTAGAGCATGCGCGCCTCATCGATGCTCTCCGCGGTGTACTGGCGGAACAGCACGTCGCCCCAGTCGAGCAGGTTGTCGATGTAGGCCATCACGACGGCGCGGCGGTAGGCGCCGGGGCGCATCGCCGCGATGGCGTGCGGGTCGAACGGGTCGTCCAGGTACCGGCGCACCGCGGCCTCGAGCCCGCCCACCATGAGGTCGTAGCTGCGCTCGAGCCGCGCGATGATCGCTTGGGTCTCCTCGAGGCTCGCCAGCGCCGCCTCCATGGGCGCGGCGAGCGGGGCGCGCCGCAGGTTCTCCGCGGTGCGGGTCACGTAGGCCGTCAGGTCCGCGGCGAGGCGCGGCAGGTCGCGGCGCAGCACGGCCTCCTCCTCGCCGCGGACCTCGCGCTCCTGCGCGAACACCGGCGCGAGCGTGCCGACCTTCTCCAGCAGTGTCACCAGCTTCGTGGCGGGCGCCGGTGCGGACGTACCGCCCAGCACGCGGAACGCCTCGGTGCAGGCGGCGACGAGCGTACCGACGTCGACGGCGCGGAACGGCAGGAACCGCCAGCTGTCCCGGGCCCGGGTCGGGTCGAAGACGTACTCGTACCACTGCTTCGCCTCGGCGAACCGCTGCGCCTCGTTGAAGGCTTGCGCGATGAGCAGCGGCGCGTGGAAGAACGCCTCCCAGTAGTAGATGCCGTTGGCGCTGTCGAAGTCGAGGTGCGAGCTGACCGGCAGGTGCGCGTCGTCGACGCGGTCCCGCTGGACCTTGATGACCGTCGGCGACGACCGGCGCTTGTCGAACGCCGGGGTCTCGTCCGTCTCCTGCGTGGACGTCGCGAGGACGGCGGGGACTCCCCCGGCGAGCAGACGCTGGTTGAGCGTGACGGCGGTGCCGGTGGTCAGCCGGATGATCTCGTACCGGGCGCTCATGATCTCGTACGGCAGTGTGAGCGGAACGCCCGACGGCGCGGTGGTGGGGTAACGGACGTAGCGCTCGCCGCGGAACAGGTACAGCGCGGCCGCGGTCGCCCCGGCGGCGTCCAATCCGGTCCGGAAGTGGTACGGCAGGTTGCCCCAGTTCCCCTGGATCGGCTTCAGCTCCACAGCCGTGTCGAGCTCCGCGCCCGCTGCGACGCGGCCGTAGCGGTCGCCGGAGAAGACGTGGATCTGCCCGCCGATCACGACGAGGGCGTCCACGTCGACGGAGCACGCCCGGGGGTAGCCGGGGTCGACGAACTCGGGGACCGACCCGCCGGAGAGCGAGTAGCGGACGAACGTCGTGCCGCTCACCAGGAACAGCTGCTCGCCGCGGAAGCAGGCCGCGTCGATGCCGTGCTGCGCGGCGAACGGTCCTCTCGCCAGGTCCCCGGTCGGGAAGGTCTCCGTCGACCCGCCCTGCGTCCGGGTGCAGGTCTTGGCGTTGTTGTCGATGCTGTAGGTGGACGTGGCGTCGGAGAACATGACGGCGTCCTTCGACCGCGGCAGGCCCTCGGTGTTGGTCGAGAGCCGTTGCGGGTCGGAGTCCGCGTACTGATACGACCCGGTGCTGTACCGGATGTACTCGTCGCCCGCGATCAGGTAGGTGCGGCCCTGCCAGACGAAGGCCGAGTCCAGCTCCCGGTCGTCGAAGAACCCCTTCCTCGGCGACTTCTCCTTCTGCTTCGGGTCCTTCGACGTGTCGTCGGGTGCGAACCTTCCCCAGTAGTCGCGCACCGGCCGGAGCTCGTTCGGGGCGGCCGACGTCGACACGCTGCGGCGGTCCGGGTGGAAGTAGTAGGAGGTGTTGTCGGTCGCGGTGAACGCCGCCTCGACCCGCCGCCACCGGGGCAGGCCGTCCGTGTTCGTCTCGAGCGTCTTCGGGTAGCCGGTGTCGGCCGCTCCGAACGTCCCGCCGCTGAAGCGGAAGTACTGCGTGCCCGAGAACACGTAGACGATCCCGCCGCGGGTGGTGACGATGCCGTCCACGACGCCGGTCTCGGTGAGCACGTTGCGCTCGCGCCCGAAGCGGCTGCGGACCGCGCGGGGCGCCGCCGCTTCCGTGCTCGGGTCGACCTCCACGTACTGGCCCGCCGCGTCGAAGAACCAGGTCTTCCCGCCCGGGCCCGTGAACGCGGCCTGGAAGCGATCCCAGTCCGGCAGCCGCTCACCCTCGCCGTCGACCGGCACGGACGCGTCGTCGACGGGCGGCAGCGGTGCGGGCTTGCAGAGGAAGCTCCCGCCCTTGTAGTCGAAGCTGAACCACGGCCCGTCCGACGACTCCGAGGGCTTGTTGAACATCACGACCGTCGGGGCCGGGACCGACGCGCCGCCCGTGACCACCGGCGCCGCCGCGGGTCCGACGACGACGGTCTCCATAACGTCGAGGGCCAGCGGGTTGCGGCCGGTGGTGGCCGGTAGCCCGGCGGCGGCCGCGATCGCGGCGTTCGCGGTCAGGGCGACGTTGGCGGCGATCGCCGCCACCGTCGCGGCGGGGCCGGCCGCTGCGGGGGCGAGCGCGGCGACGGCGACGGGCCGAGCGGCACCGTTCTTGCGGACGGGCTCGTCGAAGATGGTGGTGAACCGGTCGGTACCGCTGTCGTCGAAGCTGACCGCCTGGGCGGGGCTCGTGTACAGCTCCGGGGTGAGCGCGACGGCGACGGTCCGGCGCACGGAGGTCGTGGCGTCGGCCTGGATCACGTAGGAGCAGCGCACGACGATCGCCTCGCGGCCGGCGTCGGTCACGCCGTCGACCGTCACGGCCGCGGTCCGGGTCCGCTCGACGAGCAGCCGGACGTCCGAGATCGGCCGGCTGTCCTGGATCGGGAGCTCCGTGGTGAGCACCTGCGCGGGCACCCAGTCCTTGTTCAGGTTGTAGAAGGAGTAGGAGATCGTGACGACGTGGGTCGTCTGCGACCCACCGGTGAGCGAACGCGTCCCGTTGTCCGTGTGCTCCGTGAACGACACCGTCGGAGTGGCACCCGCGACGTCCTCCACGGTCGCCCAGAACACGAACACCCGGTCGAAGGCGACGACGGGGTACACCCGGTCGCTGTCGATCTGGACGTCGACCTTGAGCCACGGGTGCCACTGAGCGGAGCGGCTCGCCTCCCGGGAGAACTCGGCGCGCCGGTAGTAGTACCGGCGCGGGTCGGTCTTGGTCCTGCCGAAGAGCACCAGGTGCCAGGGCAGCTCGTCGTCGTCCGCCGGCTCGTGGACGTACCCGCCGGCGATCGTCAGGCGCGACACCTCGGTGTACTCGTCGAGGTAGCGGCGGAAGGCGCGCTCGGCCGAGGCCGACGTGAGCTCGCCCTGCAGCAGATCGTCCTCGAGCACCGCGAACGCGGGGGTCTTGGTGTCGCGCAGCTCGGGCCGCAGGTAATTCTCCGGGTACAGGTAGACCTTCCGGTTGGCCTCCCACACCCGGTAGTTCTTCATCCAGTTCCACCAGCGCCGCAGCTCGGCCCTGACCTCGTCCGGCCGGGTCGGGAGGCCGTCGTCCCGCGGCCGGAGCGTCACGGGCTGCAGGTCGAGCAGGTAGCGGTGGAAGAACAGCTGTGCGGCCGCGATCGCCTCGCGCACCCGCGAGGTTATGGCGGCGCTGCCCATGTCGACGTCGATGAACAGGCGGTCGAACAGGTCGCGTGAGGTCTGCAGGTCGCGCGACTGCGCCAGCACGGCCGCCACCAGGGCGTCGCGTGCGGCGACGTTGAGCTCGTCGTGGAGCGCCCGCTCGATCGCCGTCCACTCCGTCTCGCCGTACCGCAGGGCCAGGAGCCTGCGCAGGGCGTCCGCGGCGGGGCCGCGCCCGTCCGGCGCGGCCGGGTCGGCACTTAGGTACAGCGGCGTCCAGACGTCCGTGTACACCGTCGACGGTGTCCCACCGAGCGGTGCCACCAGCGAGAACAGGTCGACGGCGGCCTCGACGACCTCCAGGTCGACCTCGACCTCGTACCCCGGCGCCGCGGGGACGAACGCCTGGCGCCGCTTGAGCCACATCAGCTCGTCCACGTTCCAGCCGAACATGCCCGCCAGCCGGGCGTAGGGCTCCTCCGTGACGACGTCCGCGCTCAGCACCGCGGCCAGGCCGCCGTGCCCGTCCGACGTGCGGTCCTGCAGCTGCTTGAACCGCGAGATGACGTGCAGGTCGGCGAGCCGGTAGTCCGCCCACGGGCCCCACCGGTGCGCCAGCGGCTGCGGGTACGTCCGGTCGATCCGACGGAAGTCGTCGCCGGAGTAGCGCACGTAGTCCTGGCCGCGGACGAAGTAGGTCGCGCCCTCGAAGACGAACGCCGCGTCGATCCCCTCCTCGAAGGTGAGCGGGAGGTCCCCCCAGTCGTCCTTGATCGAGCGGGGGTAGCCGTCGTCCGCACGGTCGGCCATCGGTGTCGCGTAGCGCAGGAACTGGTCGCCCTTGAACGCGAACAGGTTCCCCTCGCGGGAGACGAACGCCGCGTCCACGCCGTGGTCGTAGGGGTCGTCGAGGAACCGGTTGCGCACGGTGCCCCACGTCCCGGCGACCTGCCGGGCGACCGGCACGCGCTCCGCGGTGTCCACGAAGCGGAGCCCGCGGAAGAGGTACACGCGGTCGCCCGGGCCGGTGGTCGCCGCGTCGATCCCGTCGTGGAACTCCTCGGGCAACGCCTCGACGCCCACCTCGTCGGGCAGGCGCGCGGCGATGCTGCGCGGGTAGCCCTCGTCGACGAACGCGTACTCGGGGCCGGTGTAGCGCACGTACTGGTCGCCGGAGAACAGGAACGTCTGGTCACCGCGCACGAAGGACGCGTCGACCCGGCCGGTGTCGGCCACGTTGTTGCGGACGCGGCCGAGCCCGGACAGGTCGTAGGTGGCCTCCAGCGCCTGCGACACGACGTGCAGGAACCGGTCGACGAACAGGTAGACGGTGCGGAGGTTGGCCAGCACCGCGTCGATCACCGTCTGCTCACCCGCGGCCACGCGGTCGGCCAGCACCTCCTCGAAGGCCTCCGGCAGGTGGGCGAAGCACTCCTCGTCGCGCAGGTCGTCGACGACGGACTTCGGGTAGCCGGGATCGACGTACCGGTAGCTCGGGCCGGAGTAGCGGACGTACTGGTCGCCGGAGAACAGGTAGGTCGTCTCCCCGCCCCAGACGAATGCCGCGTCGACGGCCTTCTCGCGCCCCGCGGACGCGATGGTGTTCCGGAGGTTCCCCCACCGGGCCGGGATCGGCTCAGGCACCGAGAACACCCCGTCTGTGGAGCGGGTGAACTCGTCGCGGGAGAAGAAGTACATCGAGCCGTCGGCACCGGTGAAGGCGGACCGCAGCGGTGCGGCCGCGGTGCCCAGCGGAACGCCCGGCCACAGACGCGCGAGGGGACGCGGGTACGACCAGGCGCCGGAGGTCGCGTTGTGCGAGACGTACTGCGTGCCGCCGAGGAACAGCGTGTTTCCCCGGTCGAACAGCACGGCGACCGGGAACGGCTCCGCACCGCGGTACTCCGGCGGGACCCCCCAGAAGTCGGGGCCCGCCACCTGCGGATAGCCCGGGTCGGGCTGCGTGTAGTCGGACCCGGAGTACACGACGAAGCGCCGATCGCCGCCGGCGTCCGGCGGCTCGAAGAGGTAGGTGACGCCGGCGTCGACGTACGCCAAGCCGACGGCGGTGAGGCCGCCCCAGTGCTCGGCGACCGGCCGGGGGTGCCCGTCGACCTCGACACCGGCGTAGGTCGTCCCGGAGTAGGTGACGAACTGGTCGCCGCCGAACACGTAGGTCTTCCCGTCGCGACCCACGAACGCGGCGCTGACGCCCTCGCCCTGCGCGACGGTGTTGCGCGGGCGCCCCCAGTCCTCGGCCGTGGGGAACTCCCGCCCCAGCGCGACGTCGTAGCAGGCTCTGCCCTTGAACAGGTAGGTGTTGCCGTCCGTGCCGTCCAGCACGGCGTCGAGGCCGGTGCGGAAGTGCTCGGGGACGGATCGCAGGGCCCGGGGTCGCACGGGGCTCTTCTCGACCACCTCGGCTTCGAGCGCCGTGAACCGGTGCCAGCCCGCCTCGTCCTCGACGGTCACCCCACCGTCTTCGAGGAAGGCGCAGCCGGCGCGGCGCAGCGGCAGGTGCTCGTAGCTGCGGTACAGCGCCGCGGACACCACGTGGCAGAGCCCGCCGGTGAACAGGTACACCGACCGCCGGTCGGCCACGGCGGCGTCGATCCCGCTCTCGAGAGCGGCGGTCAGGTTCGCGAAGCGGGGCTCGCCGGTCAGCGACGCGCCGATGTCGCGCGGGTAGCCGTCGTCGACGGTGGCGTAGTCGGTGCCCTCGTACCGGACGTACTGGCGCCCGGAGAACAGGTACGTGTGCGTCCGCTCCGGGCCACCCTCGACCTCCGGGGGCGACTGCAGGACGAGCGTGGCGTCCACGTGCCCGGAGCGGGTGATGGGGTTGGCGACGTTGCCCCAGTAGCTCGTGACCGCCTTGGGGTACCGGTCGTCGACTCGGCTGTAGTCGTCTCCGGAGAACCGGACGTACCGCCCTTGCCGGAACACGTAGGTCTTGCCGTCGGTGCCGAGGAACGCGGCGTCCACGCGATCGAAGGGGATGCTGTCCCAGTCGGTGGTCAGGCTCTTCGGCTCCGACCACCAGCGGCGCCGGTTGTCGAAGACGACGAACCGGGCGCCCGCGAACAGGTAGGTCCGCTCGTCGCGGCCGGTGAACACCGCGTCCACGCGGTCGAAGGTGGTCTCGGCCCCCGTCGTGTCCGGGAGGTTCCACCAGTCGTCGGTGAGCGGCCGCGGGTAGCCCGGGTCGGGCCGCGTGTACGACGGTCCCGAGTAGCGCACGCAGAACTGCCCGGTCGTGCTCGGCACGGCCGTCACGCTCAGGGCGTCGGCCTCGCGCCGGACGACGACGCCTGCGCCGCCCTCGATCGGCACGGTCCACTCGGTGCCGGTGCCCTCTACCCGGGCGTCCGCCGCGCGCAGACCGTGCTCGAGCAACCGCTCCCGCAGCTCGGGCGGCACGTCACCGGCGTCGAGCCTGCGCACGTGGGCGGTCCACTCGAACTCCTCCGCGACGGGGATGCGGAACAGCTCGCCCGGGGTGCCGAACACGTGGGTCGTGCCGTCGAGCACGAACGCCGCGTCCACGCTCACGATCCCGGCCCACTCCGCGGCGATCCGCCGCGGGTAGCCCGCGTCCACACGGGAGTAGTCCGCGCCGGTGTAGCGCAGGTACCGGTCGCCGCTGAACAGGTGGGTCCTGCCGTCGACCCCGACGAACGCGGCGTCGACCGACCCGGTGGGCAGCACCGGGCCGAGCTGGCCCCACCGCTTGTCCACCCGCCGAACGATCTTGTCGCTCGGTGCCGGGCTGACCGTGCGGCCGTCCTTGAACAGGTGCACGCGGGATGACCCCGGCTCGGCGAACACCGCCTCGAGACCGCTCTCGAACTCGGCGGGCAGATCCGTGAAGTGCTGCTCCAGACGCCGCGGGTAGCCCTCGTCCACCCGCACGCCGCCGTTTTCGATGCAGTCGGCGTACCGGATGACCTGGTCACCCAGCAGGACGTAGAGGCCGGCACCGTCGGTGTAGGCGGCGTCGATCCCGGCCGCGGTCGCGAAGGCGTTGCGCACCTGCCCCCAGCGCTCCACGACGGCCTGCGCCGCGGTCTCCCCGGAGACGGCGTACCGCCCGCCCTTGAACAGGTAGGTCCGCTCGTCCAGACCGTGGAACGACGCGTCGACCGCGGTGTCGAACCCCGGCGGCAGCGCGCCGTGCAGCCCCTCGGCGACCCAGTTCCCGGCGATCGTTCGCGGGTATCCCTCGTCGACCCGGGCGTAGCCATCACCGGAGTAGCGGACGTACTGGTCGCCCGCGAACAGGTAGGTCTTGCCCTCCGCATCGCGGAAGGCGGTGTCGATGCGCTCCGGGTCCGCGAAGTTGTTCCTGATCGTGCCCCAGGTTCGTGGCGTCGGCACCCACCGCGCGGTCGCATGCTCCCTGCGGAACGCGCGTGAGCGGCCCGACCGGTCGCAGCCGACGACCCACTCGGCGCCCGCGGCGTCGACGAACGCGGCGTCGACCCGCGCGAGCTCCGCGAACTGCCCGGACAGCGTGCGCAGCGGCACGGCGACGCGGTCCTCGAGCGCGAAGGTCGACCGGGAGTAGCGCCACACCGTGTCGCCGACGAACAGGTGGATGTGCCCGTCCGCGCTCGGCAGAAGCGCGTCGAAGGTCGTCACCCCGGGAGGCAGCGTCAGTCGCTCCGGGAACTTCCCGACGAGGTCCTGGTCGCGGAAGGCGACCTCGGTCTCCACGCCGGTCAGGCCCAGCTTCGCCGCCAGCAGGGCGAACCGGACGAGCCGTCGGTGCAGCGCGCGGAACGCAGGGTCCGGCGGCTCGGCCGTGACGTGCCCGGTGATCCCGCCCGCGGCCAGGACCGGCACCACCAGGTCGTCGAGGACCTGCGCCACGTCGCCGCACAGGGCACGGCACGCCGCCTCGACGGTCTCCGCCGGGATCCCCAATCCGTCCTGCAGCGCGGTGAACACCGTCCGCCGCTGCGTCGCGGCGTGCTCCTCGAGCCGGCCGATGATCTCGGCGGCGCCATCGGACAGCTCCTGCGCGACCGCGTGCAGGAGGAAGAAGACGTCCATGGCCTGGTCGCCGAAGCCCTCGACCGCGTACTCGAGCGCGTGGTGGACGTCGAAGAAGTAGGCGACGCGGTCCGCGGGCAGGGTCAGGTCCGCGGTGAGATGGCCGGCGAGCGTCAGCTCCGCCACCAGGAGGTCGACCTCGTCCTGATCGAGCCCGAGCTCGGTGAGCGCCGCCGGGTCGAGGTGGTAGGGCTGCCACTCGACGATCACCGACGCGATGCGCTCACAGATCGTCGCCTCGGCCGCCACGTCCAGGTCCAGCCAGAGCCCGAGCGGGCCGCCGCCGTCTCGGAAGTACACGAGCTGGTCGTCGGAGACCCGCCGGTCGGCCAGGTAGGTGCCGTCGAGCTCGGCGAGAATCCGGGCGGCGAGCGCGGCATCGGCGATGTCCGCGAAGTCGGCGGGGCCCATCGTGCACAGCGCCACCAGGTGCGCGTCGAGGTCGGCCTGGATGGCGTCGAGGATCGCGCGCCGGTGCGGGTAGAACGGCAGCGCGAGGTTCAGCCCGTCCCGGTCAAGGGCCAGCAGCGCACGCTTGCCGACGTAGTTGCCGTCGCCGTCGACGTGGCCGTTGACGCGGAGGTTCTCCAGCAGGTCCGCCAGGCCGGCCGCGCCGAGCCGGAGGCCTGCGAAGATCGCGGGGTCGAGGGCGTACGGCGCGCTGTCGGCCTCGGCCACCCGGTCCCGCAACCGCTGCCACACCGCGGGCCCCGCCGCACCGATGTCCGCGTTGATCCAGAAGTCGGCCAGGTTCTCCGCCTCTACGAAGAACTCCGTCCAAAGGACGGTGCCGTCCGGGTCGAGGTACCGGTTGAAGACAAGGTTGTCGTACAGCTCGGCCCGCTCGGCCGGGGACAGCCCGGAGAGCTCCTCGAGGTCCGACGGCAGGAGGGTCGGGTTCGCGACCTCCTCGTCGTCCCGGCAGAGCCCCATCAACAACCAGAAGAGCGTCTCGCGCAGGGGGTCGAAGTCGCCGGCCAGCACCGGCTCCTCCCCGGGTGCCGGCAGGGCCTGCTCGACCGCGAGGCCGTCGCCGTCGAGATGGCCGCGGAAGATCAGGTTGGCGTAGATCTTCTGCTGGACGTGGGCGGCGAGTCCCAGCCCGACGAAGTCCCGCTCCTCGATCACCGGGAGGCGCAGGAGGCAGGCGTAGGCGGCGGACACCGCGGCGTCGGCGTCGGCAGGGTCGGTGCCGTCCAGCCGCACGACCCTCGGGTCGCGCGCGGAGACGGGCCCGTCGCCCTCGAGCAGGACGTCGTGCACGACCCGGGCGGACCGCGGGCCGAACCGGTCGGACACGAAGACCTCGGGAGCCAGCAGGACGGCCTGGAACTGCTGGCAGAGGTCGTCCAGCAGGGCAACCGCCGCGGCGTCGTCCCCCGGCTCCGGAGCGGCGCCGAGGATCGCGGTGAGCTCCGCGCCGGTGAGGTCCGTCTCCTGCATCCACCGGACCACGGCGACGACGGTCTGCACCAGCCACAGCCCGTCCGCAGCGGTGCCACCAGCGAGGATCCGGTAGCAGTCGGGCTCCTGGGCCGGCGCGTCGATCAGGAGGTCGAAGGTGTTGCGGCCGCGCAGGGACGGGTCAGCGTTCAGGGCGTCCAGCACGGCGAACAGCTCGGCGGGGGCGATACCGAGGGCGGAGGTCAACGTGCTCACGCGGTGGAGTAGCGAGAGCGCGGCCAGGCCGGTCTCGTCATCGAACGGACTCGCCTCCCGCAGAGTGCGGTAGCGGCTCCGGAACCGGCGCACGACCTCGCCGAGATCGGCCTCGGACAGGCCCAGCGCACGGACGAGGCGGCGGCGGAACTCCGCGTTGCGGGGCGCGAGGAGATCGCCCCGGGCGGTGAGCACCCGATGGCCCCGGTGGGACAGCGCGACGAACTCCGACCCGCGGACGACGGCCCGCTCGATCTCCGCGATGCGCCCGTTGAACGTCCGGTCGAACAGATCGGCGGGCGCGTCGCCGTCGCCGAGCCCGAGGGTCTCCATCGGGGCGACGAGACTGCAGGCGACATCCACCGGAACGTCGAGCGACGCCGCCAGGTGCTTGACGACCGCCACCGCCCGCACCGCCTGCCGGTCCAGGACGTTGCCGCACAGGCTGCGCAGCACGAGGTCGAGATCGCTGAAGGGCAGCCCGGCGGCACGGGCCAGCCGGACGAACCTCTGGACGCGGTCGAACCACCGCCACGGCTCGGACCCCGGACCCTCGTCCCAGACCAGCGTGTCCTCGTCGGCGCTCACCCCGATCGGCGAACCGCCCTGGTTCACGAAGAACGCCGACGCCAGCACCCGCTCGGTCCGGCCCTGGCCGTCGACGGCCTGGGCGCTCAACCTGCCGAACAGCAGCTCCGCCAGCTCGTGGGCCGAGAGGCCGCTCGCCGCCAGGAAGCGGCCAACCGGCTTGAGTGCGGAGAACGCGGCTCCGTTCAGCCGGTAGTAGGGCTTGACCTCGTCCTCCGACCCGGCCGCCGTGACGACCCGCTCGGCGATCTCCCGCGAGAGCCCGAGGTACTCGCGAGCGATGACGTCCGCGTCGCGTTCGGCCGTGAACTGCCGGTAGAGCCGCTCCGGTGCGACACCGGCGAGCTGGAGATACTTCCGCCGCCGCAGGTCGGCCAGCGAGAAGGGCAGCGCGACGGGCGTCGAGAGCGCCGTCATCCCCGCGATCGTCGTGTAGGCGTCTTCACCCTGTTTGACTGCGACGTTCTCCGCCAGCACCTCGTTCACGACGTCCAGGTACGGGACCTCCGTGAAGGTGTTCGCCGCATCGAGCGGGATGTCCTTGATCCGCCGCCTGGCCTCGAGGAGCGCGGCGCGCTCGAACCGGTCTTCCACGAGTTGCAGGAGATCTGCCAGGTAGGCGGCAGGAGAATGGACCGACCGCGCCCGATCCTCGATGGCGCCCGTCGGGTCTGCAGCAAGATGATCGGCATTCGACAGGGGACCGCTTTCGGACACGGAGAACTCCCACGAGAATCGAGAGCATGTGAAAGTGCGAATGCAACAACCACGACAACTCGACCACCCGGGAGGCCGCATCAGCCGAGCGAACGAATTCCCCGTCCGTCCACCGCGCCCCGAGCGGCTCGGATCCAGGAGCCAGTGTGGCCCAAGATCTTCGAAAAGACCAGATACGATCGGACGTCGACGGAACGAGGGCGATTGATCACTTCTGCGGTGCGCCGCATTCATCCGCCCGGCGGTACCCGTCTCGCCGCCGACGCTAATAGCGGCGTTGGCGGGACGCCGACGGAGCAATCAGGGGCCGCCGCCACTACGCACGCGGCAGCTGACCACAGGAGGCGCAGGCCGACTCCGTGATCGATGGCTCATTGCTCACCGCCCGCCCCAACGGCTGGCTGTCTCGGAAGCGGACGATCTCATTACAACGGGCAGTCGACGACGATACGCCCGAACAGTTCATCGTCGGCTTCCATGCCGAGTGCGGCCCTGACATGTCGTCAGAGGAATGCGTCGCGCCACTCCCCACAGATGTCGCCTCGCCGGAGCATCAAGTAAGATTCCTCAACCCACTACTGCGCGAACTCCGCGCCCTCAGGTCGTTATCAGGATCATCCTTCGCTGAGCTGGCTCACCACCGTCTGACACCTCCGTACACGGACGAGGTGCGCGCTTGCGGGGAGGCTTCGACCAGTGCTGCGACCGTGGCGATGTTGATTACTGTACAACGTTCTCAAGACCTGCCGGAATGCCTTCGGATACCGGGCTTACCGAGAGGGTCGATGGCTTCGACCAGGGAACGGCTGGGTTTCGCGCGCGACCTACCCGGCGGGCTATGTCGCCAAGTCCGCCGCCGTGGGGAAGCGCAACTAACGCCCGTGCACCGCGCTCCGGACGCACCCGTCGACGTGGCTCTCGACCCGCCCTACGGCCCGCTCTACCACCGGCTGCTGCACGGTCACGCTCCGGTCGACCACGCATTCGTCGACGACGTCGTCGACCTCGCGCTGCACGGCATCCTCGCCG
>Ga0136846_1225658_pt1 | contig 19298 bp, 21 predicted proteins | sample HopSoiMetagenom2_FD_96841 | JGI IMG/M metagenome (GOLD analysis project Ga0136846, IMG submission 96841) | Grasslands soil microbial communities from Hopland, California, USA - 2 Assembly 2016 (version 4) | ecosystem: Environmental > Terrestrial > Soil > Grasslands | place: USA: Hopland...
GCCGAGGCGGGCGGTCAGGATTCGCCGGTGACGCGAAGTCCGGCGCGGCGGCGGCGAGCGTCGACACCGGTCCGACCATCGTGTCCTCACCGGCGAGCAGCGCGACCCACTCGTCCGCGGCACGTGTGCGGAACACCGCGTCGAGCTCGGCGTGCCCGTCGTGTTGGAGCGGAAGGAGGTCGGGGCGTTCGAGCAGCTCGCACAGGCGCGCCCAGAACTTCGGCTCGAGTGCCGCGACGGTGATATAGCGCGCGTCGGCGCACTCGTACATGCGGTAGCACGCGAGCTCGCCCGTCAGAGGCCGGGCATAGTGCGCCAGCTCGTGCGCCTCGTGCGTCATCGAGACGACGATCTGCTCGCCGCGGCCCGTGCGCTCGCGTGCCAGCAGCGCTGCGAGGACGCGCGCGACGGTCGTGAGCGCCCCGGCGGCGAGATCGGCGATCGGCAGCGGCGGCATCGCCGGCGCGGTTGGCGCGAGCGCGCCCGCCCAGCCGAGGTAGTTGAGGTCGTGGCCGGCCCGGCGATCGTCTGCCCCGAAGCCAGTGAGCGAGCAATAGACGACCGCGTCGGGCATGTCGTCCGGTCCGACCCCGAGGCGCGCAGCGACCCCGGGCCGGAACCCCTCGAGCACCACGTCGGCGCGGCGGCATAGCGCCGGGCCGAGCTCGGGGTCCGCCCGTGCGTCCCACAGCACCGACTCCTTGCCGGCGTTCAGCCGCGCGTCCCACTCCGGCGCGATGTCGCGGACCGGATCGCCCGGCGGCGCCTCGAGCCGCACGACACGCGCGCCGAGCCGCAGCAGCTCGCGGCTCGCGAACGGCCCGGGCAGGTAGCGCGTCAGGTCGACCACGACGATGTCCTGCAGCGCCTCCACTATGCTCCGAAGGTTGACGGAGCGGTCAAACGGCGGGGAGGACAAGCGTCGGCTGATTCTGGAGGCCGCGGTGCGCGTCTTCGCGCAGAAGGGCTTCCACAAATGCCGCGTCGGCGACATCGCCGAGGAGGCCGGCGTCGCGCACGGCCTGCTGTACCACTACTTCCGCTCGAAGGACGAGGTGCTCGAGTGCATATTCACCGAGACGTGGGCGGACATCCTCGCGGCGGTGAAGATGGTCGAGGAGACGGATGAGCCGGCGCGTGACCGGCTGGCGGGAGTCGCGAAGATCCTGCTCCGCGCCTGGCGGCGCGATCCGGCGCTCGTAAAGGTCGTCGTGCGCGAGATCGTCCGCAGCCCCGATCTCCAGAATCGCATCACGGTGATCCAGGAATCGTTCGCGGCGATCGAGCGGATCATCGTCCGCGGCCAGGAGGAAGGGGAATTCCGCGCGGACGTCAGCGCACAGCTCGCGAGCTTCGTGTTCTACGGCGCGCTCGAGGAAGTGCTGACCGGGTGGGTCCTGGGAACGCTCGAGGACGGTGACGAGCAGGTCGCGGCCGCCGAGCGGACGGTCGTCGAGATCGTCTGCGGCGGCCTCGCACCCGATCGGGCGGCGGCAACCGTCTGATGGCCCAGTTGACGGCGGGACAGACGGCGCGCGCGCCGTCCGTCCGGCGCACGATGTTCTGGACGCTCGGCCTCGGCGCGTTCGGGCTGGCCTTCTCGATCACCACGACCGCGGCGTACCTCCCGCCGTTGCTCGGCCGATTCACCGAGTCCGGCTCGCTGATCGGGCTCGTGCTCGGCGCCGAAGGCGTCTTCGCGCTCGCGCTCTCGCCGGTGATCGGGCCGTGGAGTGACACGTTCCACACGCCGCTCGGCCGCCGCCGCCCGTTCATGCTCGCCGCGCTCGGGCCGCTCGGGTTCTGCCTGTTGCTGATGCCGTTCATGCCGAACCTCTGGACGACGACGCTGATCGTCCTCGCGTTCTTCTTCGCGTACTACGTGTACGAGCCGCCGTACCGCGGGCTGTATCCCGATCTCCTGCCGGAGTCGGTGTTCGGCCGCGCCCAGGGCATCCAGCACGTCCTCCGCGGCGCAGCGCTCGGACTGGCGCTCGTCGGCGGCGGCTTCCTGCTCAAGCTCTGGCGCCCGGCGCCGTTCGTGCTCGCCGCACTGATCACCACGGCGGCGTGCGGCGCCGCGATCGCGTTCGTCCGCGAGGACGGCGGCCACGGGCGGGTCTTCGAAGGCGTTCGCGCGTATTTCAGGCGAAGCTGGCGCATCTTCCGCGACGAAGCCGAGGTGCGGCGGTTCTTGTTCGCGAACGCAGCGTGGGAGGGGACGTTTGCCGCCGCGCGGACGTTCGTCGTCCTCTACGTCATCGACGGTCTGCACGAGTCGAAGGAGATCTCGTCGGCATTGCTGGGCGCCGTCGCGACCGGCTATGTGATCGCGGCGCTCGTCGCCGGCCGCCTCGGCGACAAGTTCGGCCTCGCGCGCGTCATCTTCATCGCGTCGTTCATCTACGGCGGTGGTTTCATCGTCGCGGGAACGGCGGAGACTTGGCACAACTGGTACTTCGCGTTGATCGTGCCCGTCTCGGTCGCCGGCGGCATGGTGATGACACTGGCGTGGGGCCTGCTGTTCAAGCTGATGCCGGTCGAGCATCGCGGGGCGGTGTCGGGTCTTGCGACCACGACCAAGGGGCTCGGCCTTCTCCTCGGCGCACCGATCGCCGGCCTCGCGATCGACCTCGCGCGGCCGTACCTCCAGGCGACGGACGGCTACCAGATCCTCTGGCCGGTGTGCGGCGTCCCGATCCTGGCGGCGACACCGCTCGTCTACCGCCTGATGCGGAGCGAGCGCGAGCATGCCGACGCCGCGGCGCGGTTCGTCGGCTGACGGCGCGGGTGAGCTGATCGTGGCCGGCTCGTCGTATGACCGCGTGCGAGCGCTGCCGTTGCAGATCGACGGGTTCGACACGGAGCGCCGCGAGGCCGCAGTCGCGGCCGACTTCACACGCGTCACGACGATCGTCGTTTTGAGCGGCAGCGGCGTGACCGGTCGGGGCGAGGATGTCACGTACGTCGCGGAGCAGCACGACACGTTCCCCGCGCTGCGCGACCACGGATCGACGACGCTGGACGCGTATTCGCGCGCGCTCGACGACTACGGCCTCGGCGACTACCGGCGATGGGCGTTCGAGAGCGCCGCGCTCGACCTTGCGCTGCGCCAGAACGGCTTGACGCTCGGCGCGGTGCTCGGCCGCACGTATCGACCGGTGCGCTTCGTGATCTCACCGCGCGTCGACATCCGCCGCTGGCTCGCGCACGATCCGTCGCTCGAGTTCAAGCTCGATGCGGTGAGCGCGTGGACGCCGACGGTCATGCGCGAGATCTCCGCCACGGACCGTGTGCGCGTCGTCGATCTGAAAGGGCAGTACGGCGGCTCGTGGTCGCCCGACCTGCTCGATGCGCAGCTCTACGCCGCACTCGCCGAGGCGTTTCCCGAGGCCGTGCTCGAGGACCCGGTGTGGACGGACGTCACCCAGCCGCAGCTCGCCGGCGCGCGCGACCGCATCAGCTGGGACGCCCCGATTCATTCCGCAGACGACATCCGGGAGCGCGCGCCGCGGCACGTGAACATCAAGCCGTCCCGCTTCGGGAGCGTTCGCCGCCTGCTGGATGCGATCGATCACTGCGAGCAGCAAGGCATCGCGATGTACGGCGGCGGCCAGTTCGAGTTGGACGTCGGCCGCGCGCAGATCCAGGCGCTCGCCGCGTTGTTCTACCCAGACGCGGCGAACGACGTTGCGCCCGGTGTCTACAACGAGGGCGAGCCGCGGCCGGGCCTGCCGCGCAGCCCGCTGGACGTTCGCGCGCGAGCTGCGTTGTAGGGCCTGACGCCGCTCAGTGCTGGAACGGCAGCACGACGTGGCCGCTTCGGTCCGGCTCGATCACGAGCACGACACCGGTTCGCATCGGAAAGTCCGCACCGGTGTATTGACGCGAGATCCGGTCGATGATCTCCAACGCGGCGTCGCCCTCGATCCGATCGACGACGCGGCCGCGCACCCATGCGCTGCGATACGGATTGCTCTCGTCGACGATCGAGATCGCGACGTGCGGATCCCGCTCGAGGTTCCGCGCCTTCTGCGAGCCCGTCTGCGTGAAGAAGAGGAGGCGGCCGTCTTCGAATCGCATCCACACTGGGACGCTGTGCGGCGAGCCGTCCGGCACCACGGTCGCGAGGTGGGCGAAGTTGCGCTGCCCGAAGAGCTCGCGGACTTCCGGCTCGAGTTCGGCCATCAGGCGCCGGTCGGAATCGCGCCGCGCTGGACGGGCGCGAGCGCGGGGGCCCACGAGCAGATCGGCGAGACCTCTCCGCCGCGGCCGTTCAGGCTGCGGTATCCGAGCGCGTGCTCGGCCTGCATCATCTTGTGCACCTGCGTCGTCCCCTCGTAGATGATCGGCGCGCGCGCGTTGCGGAAGTAGCGCTCGATCCCGTACTCGGCGCTGTAGCCGTATGCGCCGTGCACCTGGATCGCGAGGTGTGCCGCGCGGAACGCGGATTCGGTCGCGTGCCACTTCGCCAGCGACGTCTCACGCGTGTTCCGCAGGCCCTGATCCTTCATCCACGCGGCCTGGAGGACGAGCAGCTTCGACGTCTCGTAGCCCAGCACCATCTCGGCGATCATGTCCTGGACGAACTGGTACTTGCCGATCGGCTGCCCGAACGTCTCGCGCTCGCGCGCGTATTCGGCCGAGCGCTCGAGGCACGCGCGGATCACGCCGCAGCCGCCGGCGGCGACGGTGAAGCGCCCCTGGTCGAGCCCGTACATCGCGATCTCGAACCCCTGACCCTCCTCGCCGATCAGGTTCTCCGCGGGGACCTCGACGTTCTCGAAGAACAGCTCGCCCGTCGACCCGGCCCAGATCCCGAGCTTGTTCTCCGTGTCAGCGGTCGTGAACCCCTCCATGCCGCGCTCGAGCACGAACGCCGAGATTCCCTTGTGCTTCGCGGACGGATCGGTCTTTGCGAACACGAGCGCGTGGTCGGCGACGTTCGCGTACGAGATCCAGTTCTTCGAGCCGTTGAGGACGTAGGCATCTCCCTCCCGGCGCGCCGTCGTCTTCATCGCCGCGACGTCGGACCCCGCAGCCGGCTCGGTCAGGCCGAAGCAGGCGAGCTTCTCGCCGCGCGCCTGCGGGACGAGCCAGCGTTGCTTCTGCTCCTCGGACGCGTACTTGAGCAGCGACAGCGAGTTCAGGCCGACGTGGACGGAGATGAGCGTGCGGAATGCCGCCTCGCCGCGCTCGATCTCCTCGCAGGCGAGCGCCTCGCAGACGAAGTCGAGGCCCGCGCCGCCGTACTCCTCGGGGACGACGATCCCGAGAATGCCGAGCTCGGCCATCCCCTCGATCGCATCCATGTCGAGGTGGTGCCGGATGTCGTTCTCGACCGCGTTCGGGAGGACCCGGTCATCGACGAACCGACGGACCGTGTCCTGGAGCAGGCGTTGCTCGTCGCTCAGCTCGAAGTCCACGGGGTGAGCCTATCGGCCGCAGGTTCGCGGCTGTTCCAAAGTGCACGTGACACGCCGTAGTGTTCGCGCGTGCTCGGGGCCCTGCTCGCGGCGGCTGCGTTGATCGGGATCACGCCCCAGCAGAAGGCGGCGCTGGTTGTCGTGTCGGGGCTCCCCGCGGCACCCGGCGCCGGCGGTGTGCTCGTGCAGCGCGGGACGGCCGGCGAGCCGCGTCCGCCGGGCGCGCTCGTGTTCGCGGACCAGGAGGGCGGCGAGGTGCGCTCGCTGCGCGATCTGCCACCCGCGCGCTCAGCGCGCGAGGTTCGGAACGCCCGCGAGGCGTACGCGTCGGGCCGCGCGACCGGGCGCGCGCTCCGGCAGGCGGGCGTGGACGTGGATCTCGCGCCGGTGCTCGACCTGCCCGACGGGCCGCTCGGCTCACGGCAGTTCCGGTCGCCGCTCTACGGCGTCGCGTTCGCGCGCGGGCTCACAGACGGCGGCGCGGGCGCCTGCGTCAAGCACTTCCCCGGCCTCGGCCCGCTACCGGTGTCGACGGACGCGCGCCTCTACGACCGCGGCATATTGCGTGACGCCGACGTTGCGCCGTATCGCGACGCTGTCGAAGCCGGCATCCGCTGCGTGATGGTCGGGCACGGCATCTATCGCGGTCTCGGCACGCGCCGCGCGGCGCTCGAGCCGGCGGCGTACGCATTGCTCCGCAGCCTCGGCTTCGAGGGCGTCGCGATCACCGATTCGCTCGGGATCCTCGGCAGCGACCTGGCGCCGCTCTGGGCCGTGCAGGCCGTGCGCGCCGGTGCCGACCTCGTTCTCTTCACGAACGGCAACGACGCGACGCGGGCGATACGGGCGCTCGTTCCGCTGGCGCGGAGCGGTGAGCTCGACGCCCACCTCCAGCGCGTCATTCGGTTTCGCGCTGCGCTGCGCCGCTAGCGCGAGCCGGCGTTGACGGCGACGAACGCTGCAACGTCGCGAATCTGGGTCGCCGTCAGTTGGCCCGCGAACGACGGCATCCCGCCGCCGCCGGTCGTCACCTTCGCGCGGACCTGTGCGTATCCGGGACGGAGCGAGTCGAGGTTCGGGCCGACGATCCCGGACGCGTTTGCCGCCGCGAGGGTGTGGCATTGGCCGCAGCCGGCGCTCGCGAACACGCGCGGGCCCGCGGCTGGACGTGCGTCGGCGGGGACCGCGCGGCTGCCGGTGGGCGCCGCGGCGGCGTTGCGCGTGTAGAGCCAGACCGCACTCGAGTACCACACGCCGATCAGGACGGCGAAGAGCACGCCGCCGGCGATCGGCAGTACCGGCGTCGGGAACCGGCGGAGCCGCACGATCGTGATCTTGGCGGCGAAGGCGCCGTACACCGCGCATCCCAGCAGCGAATGAACGAGGACGCGGGTGGTCGGCGTGCGGAGGCCGAGCTTGAAGATGCAGTGGTACGCGACGGGGAGCGTGCACGCGAACGCGAGACGGCCGGACCATCGGTGCGCGGGGTTCACCCACGCCGGCTTCGACCAGGGGAGCTTCCGGAAGATCCACGCCGCCGTGATGACCTGGAAGCAGGCGAGCAGGGCAGCCGCCGTCGCGAACGCGGCTTTGAGGTGGATCGGGTCGCTGAAGAAGAGCCGGAAGTACCCCTTCGAGCGCGTGTCGTGGTGTGCGAGGAGCCCTGCCGTCAGAGCGACGAGCGCGAAGGCGGCGAGCGGAACGACGACCCAGCGGTAGGAGCGGCGGGCGGGAGCGGCAGGCGCGGGTGCGGGGACGTCGATCCACAGATCCAACCTCATCGACGCTCCGCGGCAAAGTTGACTGACTAGTCAATCGAAGTACGCTTCGGGTGATGGCGACGGTCGAGCAGGGCGTTGCGGGCGGCGTCTCGTTCGCGCTCACCGAGGAGCAGAAGGCACTGCGCGACCTCGCGCGCGACTTTGCCGCGCGAGAAATCAGGCCGAAGGAGCGCGAGTACGACGAGCACTCGACTCACCCGGCCGATGTGCTCGCCCGCGCGCACGAGGTCGGCCTGATGAACGTCCACATCCCCGAGGAGTACGGCGGCGCCGGATTGAGCTCGTTCGAAGGGATGTTGATCGGTGAGGAGCTCTGCTGGGGCTGCTCGGGGATCGGCACCGCGATCGCCGCGAACGGCCTCGGTCACGGGCCGGTCGCTCTCGCCGGGACGGAGGAGCAGAAGCGGGAGTGGCTATCTCCGCTCGTGGAGCGGCCGCTGCTGACGTCGTTCGCGCTCACCGAGCCAAACGCGGGCTCCGACGTCTCCGGCATCCAGACGACGGCGGTACGCGACGGCGACGACTACGTGATCAACGGGTCGAAGATGTTCATCACGAACGCCGGCCACGCGGCGTGGTTCACGCTGTTTGCGTCGACCGACAGGTCGAAGGGCCACCGTGGCCTGACGGCATTCGTCGTACCGGCGGACGCGGACGGCGTCGTCGTCGAGCGCCATCTCGACAAGATGGGACAGCGCTCGACCGACACGTCCGCTGTCGCGTTCCACGAGGTGCGCGTTCCCGGTGCGAACCGGCTCGGGGAGGAAGGCGAGGGCTTCAAGATCGCGATGCGGACACTCGACTTCACGCGACCGGGCACCGCGATCGGCGCGGTCGGCGTCGCGCGGGCGGCGTTCGAGCACGCGGCGCAGTACTCGAAGGAACGGGTCCAGTTCGGCATGCCGATCGCGATGAATCAGGGGGTCAACTTCATGATCGCGGACATGGCGACGAAGATCGAAGCGGCGCGGCTGTTGTGCTGGCAGGCGGCGTGGATGATCGACAACGGGATGCGGGCGACGTTGCAGTCGTCGTACGCGAAGCGGTTCGCGGCCGACACGTGCATGGAGGTCACGACCGACGCGGTGCAGATCTTCGGTGGGTACGGGTACATGAAGGAGTACCCGGTCGAGAAATTGATGCGCGACGCGAAGCTCTTCCAGATCTACGAAGGGACGTCGCAAATTCAGCGGCTCGTGATCGCGCGCGAGTTGCTCCTGCCGCGCGACTAGCGCGTGGCCGTCGAGATCGATCTCACGGGGCGGGTCGCACTCGTGACGGGCGGCTCGCGCGGGCTCGGGCGCGCGGACGCGCTCGTCCTCGCGCGCGCCGGAGCCGACGTCGCGATCGCGGACATCCAGCTCGAGTCGGACGACGCCGCGGACGCCGAGCGGTACGGCCCTCTCGCGCAGGCCGCGCGCGCACAGGGCTTCGTCTACACAGAGGCGACGGTCGGTGAGATCCGGTCGCTCGGCCGGCGTGCGCTCGCGGTCAAGTGCGACGTGACCGACCGCGCGCAGGTCGAGGCCGCCGTCGCGCGCGTCGTGGACGAGCTCGGCTCCGTCGACGTCCTCGTCAACAACGCCGGAACGCTCGACCATGTCGCGCAGCTGTCGGATCAGGCGCCCGAGCTCTGGGAACGCGACCTCCGCGTCAACCTCACGGGCGCGTTCAACTGTGCGCGGGCGGTGTGGGACGGGATGCGGGATCGCGAGTGGGGGCGCATCGTGAACATGGCGTCCGTCGCAGGAACGCTCGGCGGGTTCGGCCAGGCGAGCTACTCGACCACGAAGGCCGGGCTGATCGGCCTGACGAGGACGCTTGCGCTCGAGGGCGCCCGCCACGGCATCACCTGCAACGCGATCGTTCCCGGGATCATCGGCACGGAGGCGTTCAACTTCGGGAATCCCGCGATGAACGAGCGGATGATCAAGCGGACGGCGCTCCGCCGCGCCGGGGAGCCCGAGGACGTCGCGAACGCGATCGTCTTCCTCTGCTCCGATCTCGCGTCCTACATCACCGGCGTGGCCCTGAACGTCAGCGGCGGGATCGAGCTCTTCACGTTCTAGGCGGAGCGGGGGCGGCGGGAGGCCCGAAGCTAGACTGGCGCCGTGCCTGCCCGACGCTCCTCCGGAGCCCGCCGGAGGCGCCCTCGGATGTCGGGGTCAGACCGGCGGGTCGTCCTGCGCCGCGCGGCGATCGTCAGCCTGCTCGTCGCGCTCACGGGAGCGGTGCTCGGCCTCGCGTTCGCCGGCTCGACCACGCATCTCGCTGCCGGCATCCGGATCGCCGGCGTCGACGTCGGCGGCATGACGCCCCGGGCCGCGACCGCGCGTCTCGAGGCGCGGTGGGAGGAACTCGACCACGTGCCCATTCGCTTTACGATCGGGGACCAGTCGTGGCGGCTGAGCGCAAGTCAGCTCGGCGTGCGCCCCAACTGGCGCGCGGCCGTCGACTCGGTCCGGCGGCAGGGCGGTGGCTTCGCGCCGCTGCGCGGCTTTCGGCGGCTCGACCTCCGCTTCTTCGGGACGGACGTCGCGCCGCCCACGCAGGTCTACGACACGGCGCTCACCTACGTCCTCGACAAGGTGTCGCGCGAAGTCGACAGCAAGCATCGTGAGGCGTCGCTCGCCCTCCGGGGACTCCAGCCCGTGGTCGTGCCGGGCCGCGCCGGACGAGTCGTCGACCGCAGCGCGGCCGCTGCGACGCTCGTCCGAGCGCTCGCCAGCCTCGAGCGGCAGCCGGTCGAGCTTCCCGTCCGGATCGACACCCCGCGCGTGAAGGCGAACGACCTCACCGTCGTCGCTGCGGAGGTGAAGACCGCGTTGTCGGCGCCGGTCCGCCTGACGCTCGCGGGCACGAAGTTCACGATCCGGCCGCGGCGAATCGCGACGCTGCTCGAGCTGCCGGACAACGGGCGGCGCGACCTTCGGATCGGGGGTCGCGGTGCGGACGCGTGGTTCGGCAAGCTCGCGCAGCACGTCGACCATCCGCCCGTGGACGCGACTTGGGCGATCACGTCGCACGGCATCCACGTCGTGCCGGACCGGCCCGGCTACTCGCTCGACGTCCCGAAGAGCGCGAACGTCCTCCTCCATGCGGTTCTCGTCACCGACCCCTCGCTCCGGCAAGGTGCCCTCGTTGCCCAGACGACGCACGCCGAGCGGACGACGCGCGAGGCGCAGGCGCTGCAGATCCGCGGCCTCGTCTCGAGCTACGAGACGTTTTACGGCGGCGACCCGAACCGCGTTCACAACGTCCAGCTCGTCGCGCACCTCGTCGACGGACACGTGATCGCGCCGGGTACGACGTTCTCCTTCAACGACGCGACCGGTGCGCGGACCGCCGACAAGGGCTTCCGTGTCGCGCCGGTGATCATCAACGGCGAGCTCAAGACGGGGCTCGGCGGGGGCGTCTGTCAGGTCTCGACGACCGTCTTCAACGCGGCGTACGAGGCGGGCCTGCCGATCACGTCGCGAACGAATCACGCGCTGTACATCAGCCACTATCCGCAGGGCCGCGACGCGACCGTGAACTACCCCGACACCGACCTCAAGTTCGTCAACGACACGGGACACTGGCTCTTGCTCCGCACGTGGGTCGGCTCGTCGTCGCTGACGGTCGCGTTGTACGGGACGCCGCTGCATCGCCGCGTTGTGAGCGACACGCGTCCGCTCGTCGAGACGGCGGCCGCCCCGGTGACGCAGACGGTGGACCCGTCCCTTGCGGCGGGAGCGCGCGTCGTCGACGACAGCGGTGAGCCCGCACGCTCGACCAGCGTGCGCCGTCGCGTGTTCGACGCGCGCGGGAAGTTGCTCTACGACACGGTCTTTTACTCCTCGTATCGCGCTGAGCCCGAGGTCGTCCGCGTCGGGCCGAAACCGCCGCCGGTGAAGCCGAAGCCGAAGCCGAAGCCGGCGACGACTACGACGACGACGGGGAAGACGCAGACGACGCCGACGACGACTCAGCCGTAGCGATCGCGTCCATCAGGTCGGACGGGATCCGCGTCGGGCGGAGCGTTGCCGCGTCGACGCATGCGTGCGCAGTCCAGCCGTCGGCGATTGTGTCGCCGCCACGGTCGACGACGTAGTCGAACCGGAACCGTGCGCCGCGAAGCTCGCCGACGCGCGCGAAGATGCTGAGCCGATCGGCGAAGCGCGCCGGTTGCCGGTATCGGACGTGCGACTCGAGCACGAACGACTCGATGCCCTGATCGCGAAGCGCCTGATACCCGCCCGCGTAGCGCTCGAGATACGCAACGCGCGCGACCTCGAACCACACGAGGTAGACCGCGTTGTGCGCGACGCCCTGCGCGTCGGTCTCGGCAAAACGAACCACGACGTCGGCGTGGAAGCGGAACCCGTCCACGACCGCACTCTACGAGGATGCATCTCGCCGAGTGCGCAGCGCGGCGTTGTTAGCATCCGCGCACGCGCTGCGCCGGCTCCGGCGAGGCAACTCCGACGGTTCGGGCAGTGACTTCGGGAATGCCACGGCTCATGCCTTCGACGACGCCGACGAGCCTCGCCGAGCTGATCCGTGCGTCGCAACCGTGCGTCGTCCTGACCGGCGCCGGCATCTCGACGGAAAGCGGCGTGCCCGACTTCCGCTCTCCCTCCGGGATCTGGACCCGGTACGACCCGATGAAGTACGCGACGATCGACGCGTTCCGCCGCGACCCGGAGAAGGTCTGGGAGTTCTACGCGCTGCGGTTCGAGATGTTGACGCGTGCCGAGCCGAACGCAGGGCACCTCGCGCTGGCCGAGTTGGAGCGCCGTGGCCTCGTCGAGGCGATCGTGACGCAGAACATCGACGGGCTGCACGCACGCGCCGGATCGCGGAACGTCCTCGAGGTCCACGGCTCGATCCGCACCGCGAGCTGCCCCGCTTGCGGCGAAAAAGTGCCGCTTCGCGACGTCGTCGACGCGCTTCCCACCGCCCCGGCGCCTGCCTGCCCGCGGTGCGGCGCGATCTTGAAGCCGGACGTCGTCATGTTCGGCGAGCTCCTTCCTGCCGGCGCCATCGACCGGGCCGGTCAGCTCGTCCGCGCGGCCGGCAGCGTCGTCGTCGTCGGCTCGTCGCTCGAGGTCTACCCCGTTGCCGCGCTCCCGGACGAGGCGCTCGGAGCGGGTGCGCGGCTCGCGATCGTGAATCAGGGGCCGACGCCGTACGACGGACGGGCTGAGCTGAAGATCGAGGAAGGGGCCGGCGCGACGCTCGCGGCGACCGTCGACGCATTGGCCGGAGCCGGCTAGGCCGCGGCGCGTCGGAGTGGCTTCTCGTCGAGGAGGCGGCGGCAGTCGGAACAGACCGTCCGCTCGACCTCGTACGGGACGCCGGACCGCTGACCGAGCGTGTGCACGGTCACGGCCTTGTGCTTATGGATGTCCTTGACGTTCATTCGCCTCAATCTAGTTCGACGTTCGGTCGTCTCCGATGTTGTCGTCATTTCGTTACCGAATCGTGAATAGACGTTCACTCTCGACCGCCCTGGTCGCTGCCGCCGTCGTTGCCTCGACCGGGTGCGGCGGCAGGTCGGCGACGGGCCCGACGACGGCCGCGACCCGGACGGCAGCTACCTCTGCGCCGGCGGCGGCGTGCCGCGTCGGCGCCTACCGGCGGTACGGGACGCCGAAGCTCGCGTTCGCAGCGATCGTCCGCTCGGCGGCCGTGGCACGGACGCGGCCGCGCGGCGCCGTCGTGCGGCGCTTCGGCAAGCTGAACCAGAACGGCGTCCCCACGGTGTTCTCCGTTCGTGGCGCACGCGTCGACGCCAGGTGCCGGCCGGTCTGGTTCCACGTCCAGCTCCCGATCCGCCCGAACGGAGTGATGGGCTGGGTCGCCGCACGCGACGTGGCCGTCGCGACCGTCAACACGCGGATCGTCGTCGACGTCTCGGCCCGCCGGCTGACCCTCTTTCGCGCCGGGAAACCGGTCCTGCGCGCGACCGTCGCGGTCGGGTCCGCGGCGACGCCGACGCCGCTCGGCCGCTACTACGTCAACCAGCGCCTGATCCCGGACGATCCGACCGGGCCATTCGGGCCCGGCGCCGTCGGGATCTCCGCGTATTCGAACGTCCTCACCGGCTGGGCCCAGGGCGGCCCCGTCGCCATCCACGGGACGAACGAGCCGTGGTCGATCGGCCGTGCCGTCTCGAACGGGTGCATCCGCCTGCCGAACGCGACGTTGAAGCGCGTCTTCGCCGCCGCCCTCGCGGGGACGCCGGTCGTCATCCGCACGTAGTAGATTGCGCGCGTGGCAAAGCAGCGCAATCTCGTCGATCGGCTCGCGGGCGCGGGCGAGGAGGCCATCCAGCGCCTCGGCTCGGCGCCCGGCGGCGATCGTGTCATGGCAGCGGTCAACAGCCTGCGCGACCGCGTCGACGAGATCCAGAAGCGTTTGCGCGGCCTCGACGCGCTCGAGACGCGGATGACCGCGTTCGAGCGGCGCCTGGACAAGCTGGAGGGCAAGGGATCGTCGTCCGCCGCCTCCTCGTCGTCACGCAGCCGCTCGTCGTCGGGCTCGTCGAGCTCGAAGAAGAGCTCCCCCGGCTCCGCCTAGCGCTGACGCGGAACGCGCACGCGTAGCGCGCGCGGGACGATCTCGAATCGCGCCGGCGTCGTGCCGAGCACCTCGCCGTCGGTCTCGAGCGGCAGCGGCACGCCCGCGTCGACGTCGACCACCGGGCCCCGGAGGACCTCGACCTTCGGGTGACCGAGGTGCTTGCCGCTGTACAGCTTCGGCGCTGTCGTCAGGAAGTCCAGCTTCGACACGTCGCCGATCAGCAGGACGTCGAACTCACCGTCATCGGGTTGTGCATCGGGCGCGAGCTTCATCGCGCCGCCGTGGAAGGCGCCGTTCGCGACGACCACATCGTGCATCGGCCCCCGCCGTACCTCGCCCGCGACCTCGACGGTGACGTCGCCGTTCCGCCACACGAGGAACTCACGCGTGAGTGCGTAGAAGAACGTCACGCGTCCGCCGAGCGCCTTCGACGTTCTGTTCGCGCGTTGCGCGACCGCGCCGCTCATCCCGGCGCTGGCGACATTCGCGAAATGACGCTCACCGGGTGTGCCGTCCCACTGCCGGTATGCGACCCGGCCGACGTCGATCACCCGCGGCGTCCCGTCGCGCGCGACCGCGATCGCATCCGCGAGCCCGCTGGGGATCGCATGCGTCCGGATGAAGTCGTCGCCGGTGCCCTGGGCGAGGACGGCGAGCTCGGGTCGTTCGCCGACGCGAAGCAAGCCGTTGACCGCTTCGTTGATCGTCCCGTCGCCGCCGACGACGACGACGAGGTCAGCGCCGCTGCGAGCAGCGCGTTCGGCAAGCTCGGTGATGTCGCCCGCACGTGCACTGATCAGTGCGTCTCCGTTCAGTCCCTCGAGCGCGGCGCGATGCGCGATCTCCGGCCAGCGCTTGCCCGTCGCGCCGTTCGCCGACGCCGGATTGACGAGGAAGACGGTGCGTTCGGTCAGTGCTTCGGGCCGGCGGTCGCCGTCGCGAGCGCGACCTGCGTCATGCGGTCGACCGCGGCGCGAAGCTCGTCGTCCGTGATCCGTGTGAAGACGCCCTCGACGACGATGTCGCTCACGGTGAGCAGGCAGCCTGAAGCGACGCCGCGCAGCGCGCCGACCGTGAAGAGCGCAGCAGCTTCCATCTCGACGGCGAGCACGCCGCGCTTCGACCAGCGCTCGTACTGCCCCTCGTCGGGGTTGTAGAAGAGGTCGGACGAGACGATCGGCCCGACGTGCATCGCCTGGCCCATCTCCTTCGCGACGTGCACGGCGCCGTGGATCAGCTCCCAGCTCGCGGTGGGGCAATGCGGCTCGTTCGCGACGAGGTGCATCGCCGTCTGGTCCGCCGGGACGGCGGAAAGGGCCACGATCAGGTCGCCGAGCTGGTGATGCGCCTGCAGGCCGCCGCATGTGCCGACGCGCAGGAGCCGCTTCACGCCGAGCTGGACGAGCTCCTCGAACACGATCGTCGCGCCCGGGCAGCCCATTCCGGTTCCCTGAACAGAGACTGGCTTGCCGTTCCACGTCCCGGTGTAGCCGAGCAGGCCGCGCTCGGAGTTCCGTTCGGCGACGTCGTCGAGGTACGTCTCGGCGATGTACTTCGCGCGCAGCGGGTCGCCCGGCAGCAGACACGCTTCCGCATATTCGCCCGGCTCTGCGCGGAGGTGGATCGGCATGGGTGCGCAGCCTAACCTCGCCGCCGCTGCAGCCGTGCGACGATGCGGCCCGCATGCGGGAGCCGATCGAGCCGCACCTCGACGAGATCCTCGCGTTCTGCGCCGAGGATCCGGTCGAGCGCGTGTTCCTGGAGGACGTCGCGCGGCGCGGCCTGGGCCGCTTCTCCGCATTCGCAGACGACGGACGGCTCACAGCGCTCTGCCACGTCGGTGCGAACGTCGTTCCGTCCGGTCTCGGCTGTGGCGGGTTCGCCGGTGTCGCGTCTCGCGGCAGGCCGCGGATGATCATCGGCGACGAACGGCCGGTGACCGAGCTCTGGGACGAGCTCCGTGACCGGATGCCGGCGCCCCGCGACGACCGTCCGGGACAGCCCGTGTACGTGATCGAGGATTCGCCGGAGCCGGGCGACAGCGGTGTTCGCCCCGCGACGGCCGAGGACTTCGACGTCCTCGTGCCGGCGTGCGCTGCCGCGCACGAGGAGGAGATCGGGGTCGACCCGCTCGCGCGCGACGCCGACGGGTTCCGCTGGCGCACGCGCGCGCAGATCGAGGAAGGGAGGTCGTGGATCTGGCGCGACGGCGACACGATCCGGTTCAAGGCGGAGGCGTCCGCGTGGACGCCCGCTGCCGTCCAGCTCCAGCAGGTCTGGGTCGACCCACCGGCACGCAACCAGGGGTATGCGCAGCGCGCGCTGCGCGACCTGATCGGGCTTCTGCTCGCGCGCGTCCCGGTCGTCTGCCTGTTCGTGCGCGCGGAGAACGGGGCCGCGATCCACGTCTACGAGACGGTAGGGATGCACCGCGACGGCTCGTACCGGTCACTGATCTTTTGACGCGTCTGCTCCGCCTCGCGCTCGCCCTCTGGATCGGGCGCTGGCTCGCGCGGGAGCTCGCGATGGCGATCGGCAGGCGTCAGCCGCCCTCGAACGGGTGATCGACGGCGGCCGGCGCGCCGCCGACAACGTTGGCGATGAAGCCCCGCATTACTGCGGCAGCGGGTCTTGTCTCTGCGGTCCTCGTCTTGGGTGCGCTCATGCTGTTCGTGGGCGGAACGGGACAGGCACAGACGATTCACGTCTGCTCGCCCACCGATCGTCAGTTCATCGACGTCGCCCAGCTGAACATGGCGTCGCTCAGCTCCGCGTCGGAGGACTACCTCCACGGCGCGGCCAAGGCCGCATCCGTTATCGACGTCGCCGCGACGTCCCTGCAGAACGTCAAGGGAACGCACCCGCAGGATCCGTCGCTCGCGAAGACGAGGGCGATCCTCAGCGCGATGTTCGTCGAGTACGGCAAGGCCATCCGCGCCGACGCGAAGCACGGGGATCCGGGCAAGTACATCTACCGCGCTTACGGGCTCGCGAATTTCGCGCACGACGTGCTCGCGCAGGCCGAGCGCCCGCTCCAGCAGCGCGGCTGCGACGTCTCGCCGCTCCTCTAGCTCGGTCCCCGTCAAAATGCGGCCGTGGACACGGCTGGGCTGAGGGCGCGCGTCGAGGAGCACATCCGTCGGCATGCGCTCGTCGAGCCGGGGGGCGATGTGACGGTCCTCGTGTCGGGCGGCGCGGACTCCACGTGCCTCTGGCATGTGCTCGGCGCGCTTGGCTACGGCGTCGCGGCGCTCCACGTCGACCACGGCCTGCGGGGTGACGAGTCAGCTCGCGACGCGCTCTTCTGCGCGGAGCGGCTGGGAGCACACGTCGTCGACGGCCGCGGCGGCCGCACAGAGGACGAGCTGCGCGAGATCCGGTACTCGTTCGCGACCGACCGGGTGCGCGCGACGGCGCACACGGCATCGGATCAGGTCGAGACGGTCCTCTATCGGATCGCTGCGAGCGGCACGACGAAGGGGATCAAGGCGAAACGGGAGGACGGCGTCGTGCGCCCGCTCCTGGGCGTCTGGCGTGACGAGACGGACGCGTACTGCCAGGCGGAGAGGCTCGACTTTCGCGTCGATGCCTCGAACGCCGGCACCAAGCGCGGCCTCATCCGCTCGTCGCTCCTGCCGCTCTTGCGCGAGTTGCATCCGGCGGCCGAGCGGAACCTGCTGCGGCTCGCCGAGGAGCGACCGTCACGGCTGGCGCAGCTCCTCGACGCGCGCGCCGGGTCGAAGCGCCTCGATCTCGGCAACGGCCTGACGGCGGTCCGCGAGTACGACCGCGTCTGGCTCGAGCAGACGCCGGTCGCGCTCGAGGGCTCGGTCGAGTGGGGCCCTTGGCGTATCGAGGCGGACGTGCCAGGGCTTAAGGTACGCGCGTGGCGCGCCGGTGACCGGCTCGCCGGAAGGAGCAAGAAAATCCAAGACGTGTTCGTCGACGCAAAGGTCCCACGCTCCGAACGCGAGTCGTGGCCGCTCGTCGTGCGCGGGAACGAGGTCGTTGCCGTGCCCGGGATCGTGGACGTGGAAGGAGTGCGCGCGCGGCGTGAGTCAGACTGAGCTCGAGCGCGGCGTCGGCGAGGTGCTGATCGAGGAGGAGACGCTCCGCGCGCGTGTCGAGGAGCTGGGCGAGGAGATCTCGCGCGACTACGCCGGCCGAGAGCCGCTCCTGATCGGCGTGCTGAAGGGCGCCGTGTTCTTCATGGCGGACCTCATGCGCCAGCTGACGGTGCCGTGCGAGGTGGACTTCATGGCGATCTCGAGCTACGGCGCCTCGACGGACAGTTCCGGCGTCGTGCGGATCCTCAAGGACCTCGACATCAACATCGAGGGCCGTGACGTCCTCGTGGTCGAGGACATCATCGATTCCGGGCTGACGCTCTCGTACCTGATGCGGAATCTCGAGGCGCGCGAGCCGGCGAGCCTCGAGGTCTGCGCCCTGATGACGAAGCCGGACCGCCGCGAGATCGACGTTCCGGTCCGCTACGTCGGCTTCGAGATCCCGAACCGTTTCGTGATCGGCTACGGCCTCGATTTCGGCGAGCGATACAGGAATCTGCCCTATGTCGGCGTACTCGATCCAGACCTGGTCGAGGGGCTGCCGCCCGGGTAAACCCCCCCATCCAGGGGCATGTAGCTCAAACCGACGCTGCTACCCTGACGAAAGAGGATTAGGTGAACCGGTTCTTCCGCAGCGCGCTGTTCCCGCTCGTCATCATCGCGGCCCTCGTGTGGCTCGCGCTGCAGACGCTGGGCGGCCACGGCCAGAAGAGCGCGAGCCGGACGACCTCCCAGTTCATCAGCCAGATCAAGAGCGACCCGACCGGGATCAACTCGGTCGTGATCGACCCGAACAAGCACAAGTTCAACGTCAAGCTGCAGGACAACTCGAAGTACTCCGTCCACTACGCCAGCGACCAGGCCGAGGCGCAGGTGGAGGAGCAGATGCAGAAGGCGAACGTGACGTACGACTCGAAGGGCACCGGGTCGTCGCCGTGGTGGTCGATCCTCACGTCGCTCCTGCCGTTCGTCCTGCTCTTCGGTTTCTGGATCTTCCTGATGAACCAGGTGCAGGGCGGCGGGTCGAAGGTGATGTCGTTCGGGAAGTCGCGCGCGAAGCGCATGACGCCGGACTCGCCGAAGATCGGCTTCAAGGACGTCGCCGGCGTCGAGGAGGCGGTCGAGGAGCTGCAGGAGATCAAGGAGTTCCTCGAGAACCCGAAGAAGTTCCAGGCGCTCGGGGCGCGCATCCCGAAGGGTGTGCTGCTCTACGGGCCGCCCGGCACCGGTAAGACGCTGCTCGCGCGCGCGGTCGCGGGCGAGGCGGGCGTGCCGTTCTTCTCCATCTCGGGCTCCGACTTCGTCGAAATGTTCGTCGGCGTCGGTGCGTCGCGGGTGCGCGACCTGTTCGAGCAGGCGAAGCAGGCGTCGCCGTGCATCGTGTTCATGGACGAGATCGACGCGGTCGGGCGCCATCGCGGCGCGGGCCTCGGCGGCGGGCATGACGAGCGCGAGCA
>Ga0136846_1241194_pt1 | contig 19287 bp, 22 predicted proteins | sample HopSoiMetagenom2_FD_96841 | JGI IMG/M metagenome (GOLD analysis project Ga0136846, IMG submission 96841) | Grasslands soil microbial communities from Hopland, California, USA - 2 Assembly 2016 (version 4) | ecosystem: Environmental > Terrestrial > Soil > Grasslands | place: USA: Hopland...
CCAAGATCCCGGCCGAAGCGTGTAGTACGCCGACGGAGCGACCAACGCTACGAGGCAACCCGCACTAACGGCGCACGGGATCGACTGCGGGGCCGGTCGCGGTCTGGGCGAGAAAGGGCGCCGCAAAGCCGCACGAGGTCCAAGCGCCGCACGCGCGACCGTCCGCCAGGTTCCCGAGCTCGGCGCCGGCGGCCGCGGCAGGCCCGGGCCTCGGCGGGCGCAACGGAACGCGATGACTCCATCGGCTCGTTCGGCGTCGATGCCCTGGTTGGGCGGGCAACACCGCGCGCGCCACGGCACTGCTTCTCCCGGCCCGGCAGCGAGCGGTTGTCGCGCAACCGGATTGCCGGGATAGCGGCCCTGCCGGAACCGGGTAGCGCCGTGCGATGTTCGTCTTCTTCTCCAGCGGGCTCGGATGTCTCGGCTCGATCCTCCTCTCGGTGATCGGGACCGTGATCCTGCTGGTGTTGCTGAACGTGATCTGAGCGCGTCCGTGGTGGTCCGGCGGTTCCCCACTCGGACCGAGCGTTTGGCGGTCGCTCACGCTGGGGTAATTCCGACCAGGGCGCGCCGGTCCAGCAGGCTCGCGCGCCTGTGAATCCTCTCTTCCGGATGTCCTCGATGGCCGCCCCCGCGGGCGGAGCGCGACGGTCCGCCGGCGATCCGACCACCACCGTCCCAAGGGGGACCACACGTGAGCACTTCCGCACCCACGCGCGGCGGCGTGACCGACCGCAACGACGACGCCATCTCGACGCGGCGCAGCAGCGTCCGGCGCCTCAGCACGGAGACGAAGGCGGCGTTCAAGACGACCGAGTTCTTCGCATACGTCGCGGTGCTCGTCGGCATCCTGATCGCAGGCGCCGTCGTCGACTCGTCCGACGCCGGCGGCTACGGCGCCCGCCAGGTCTGGCTCTACGCGACGATCCTCACGGTTGGCTACATGGTGTCGCGCGGGCTGGCCAAGTCCGGCAGCCGCGAGCCGTACGACGCCGAGCGCGGCGACCGATAAGTCGCTTGGCGGCGTTGCCGCCGCGTGACGCCGCCGACACCGCTCCGCTGCCGGGCCCGCATCGGTTTCATGTGGGCCCGGCCGCCGGGCGACTGCACCATCCATCACCGGACCGTCAAGGACGAGACCCGAGAACCGCCACGCGCTCCGACGCGCTTGCCGCGATGCGGCCACTTTCACGCGCTTTCGCGATGGCAGCGGCGAGTCGCTCCGGGTCATCCACGGACGCGGGCTGAGCTGGCGCTCTGCGATCGGAGCCGCCTCAGAGGTAGGCGGTCCTTGCGGCGTGCCGAAGAACCCTCAGGTCGAGCCCGCGACCGAAGGCGCCCGGCAGATCCGAGATCTCGGCGCGGTCGACGAGCTCCTCAGCCGGCCTCGGTCATGCGGGCACACCGGTCGCGCGCCCCGGTGTCGGGCCACCCCCGTCGGACGGTGCCGGCTCGGCGACGCAGCGGTTCCGTTGGGCGCCCAGCCCGGTGATCGTCCCGTCCATCACGTCGCCGGGCTTGAGGAAGACGCCGTGGTGGGCGCCGTTTCCGGCCGGCGAACCGGTGAGGACGAGGTCTCCGGCGCGCAGCTCGGCGACCTCGGAGATGTGGGCGATGAGCGCGGCGACGTCGAACAGCATGTCGGCGGTGCTCTCGTCCTGCATGGTGCGGCCGTTGACCTTCAGCGTGATCCGGAGCGCCATCGGGTCGCCGGCGTGCGCGGCGGGCAGGAGGATCGGGCCGGTCGGCAGGAACGTCGGGGCGCACTTGCCCGCCAGCCAGTCGAGCCCGAGGCCGCGGGCGTCGGTGCGGATGAGCGCGTCGCGGGTGGTGACGTCGTTGCAGATCGTGTAGCCGGCGATGACGCCGAGCGCGTCTTCGCGCGCGACACGACGCGCCGGGCGGCCGATCACGGCGGCGAGCTCGAGCTCCCAGTCATGCTGCTCGGAGTCGTGCGGCAACACCACGTCGTCATGGGCGCCGACGATGGCATTTGCGCTCTCCATGAACACGAACGGCCGCCCCGAGCGGGCGCGCTCGTCGAGCTCGGCGCGCGCTCGATCGCGGTCAGCGGCGGTCAGCCCGTCGGTCGAGTCGCCGCGGCGCTCGGCTCCCGCCAGCAGGTCGAGGACGTGCTGTCGAAAGTTCGCGCCGGCACAGAACACCTGGCCCCATCGGTCAAGCGGCGGCAAGGGCCGCAGCGAATCGAGGGCGTGGTCGGTCTCCTCGGGCGCGATCCGATCGGCGAGCGCCTGGAGGCGCATGACGCTGCGATCCCAGTCGTCCAAGAGCGAGCGCACCGTGACCGCGCCGAGATGCGGACCGAGGTCGACCACTCGGTCGCCGAGCACGAGCCCGGCGAACGACCGGCCGTCGGACGCCGCGAACGTCCCGAGCGCGAAACGCGTGGATGGGCTCATGGTCCCTTTCGGATCGGCGAACACGACGCGTTCGACTGTATCCAGTTAGAAGCTATGACGTCAAACATACGGTATCGATGCATTCGCTTGACGATCACACGGGCCGCTGTTTAGGATCATCCAAGGAGCCGGCCAAGACCTCTGCACGTCGCCGAGGCCCTCGAGGAGAGAGTCATGTCGAACCGCCTGATCGCCCACCTCGCGCACGTCGAGGTGCTGACGCCCAAACCCGACGAGTCGTTGGCGTTCTATCGCGACGTCATCGGGCTCGAGGAGTCCGGACGGGGCGGCCAGTCCGTGTTCCTGCGCGGCTGGGGCGAGTGGGCGCACCACAGCGTCCAGCTCACCGAGTCCCCGCTCCCGGGTGTCGGTCACATCGGGTGGCGCACGTGGAGCCCCGACGACCTCGACACCGCCGTCGCGAAGGTCGACGCCGCCGGCGCGGGCCAGGGCTGGTTCGACGACAGCGTCGGTCACGGTCGTGCCTACCGCTACCGTGGGCCCGGCGGCCAGCTGCACGAGCTGTTCTACGACGACGAGCGCTACGTCCCGCCCGCCGGGATGGAGTCGCCGTTCCCGGACCGCCCCCAGCGCTACGTCCCGCGCGGGATCTACCCGCGCATGATCGACCACGTGACCGTGATGTCCTCGGATCCGGTCGGCGACGCGGAGTGGTACCGCGACACGCTCGGCTCCACGTTCACCGAGTACACGGTCCTTCCTCACGCGAACATCCCGGTGTTCGCGATGGTCACCAACAACGAGAAGTCCCACGACCTCGGGCTGATCCTCGACCAGTCCGGCATCGCCGGCCGGGTCCATCACGTGGCGTTCTGGGTCGACTCGCGCGAGGAGCTCCTGCGTGCCGCGGACATTCTGCTCAACGCCGACACCGCGATCGAGTTCGGGCCCGGCCGGCACGGCATGGGCGAGCAGGACTACCTGTACTTCCGCGAGCCGGGCGGCGTGCGGATCGAGATCAACACCGGCGGCTACCGCCTGTACGTCCCGGACTGGGAGACGAAGCGCTGGCATCCCGACCAGGGCTCGAACACCTTCTATCGCAACGTCGCGATGCCGGACTCGATGATGGAGGCCTCCCCGCCCGCCGAGCTCGCCGCCGACGCGAACATGGACGCCGCCAACCCGTGGGCCGCCTCGAGCGTCCACTGAGGGCCCGGCACCATGGACGACATCAAGAAGGTCCTCATCGTCGGCGCCGGCATCGGGGGCCTCGGCGCGGGCGCGGCGCTCGCCTCGCGCGGCGTCGAGGTCGAGATCGTCGAGATCAAGCCCGAGTCCAACGTGTATGGCGTCGGCATCAACCAGCCCGCGAACTCGCTGCGCGCGCTCAAGGCGCTCGGGGTCCTCGACCGCGTGCGCGAGGTCGGCTACGAGTGGGACACGACGAAGTTCCACGACCACCGCGGCAACCTCGTCGTCGCCGTCCCGTCGCGGCTCGGCGGTGGCGACGTCCCCTCGAACACCGGCCTCACCCGCCGCGACCTCCACGACATCCTCATCGGCGCCGCCGAGCGCGCCGGCGCGCGGATCACCTACGGGACGACCGTCGACGAGGTCCACGACAACGGCGCCGCGCAGGTGCGGCTGTCGGACGGGCGCGAGGAGGAAGTCGATCTCGTCGTCGCCTTCGACGGGATCAACTCGGCCCGGCGCAAGCTGCTCTTCGGCGATGAGTACGAGCCGGCCTACACCGGCTACGGCGTCTGGCGCGTGACGATCGCACGGCCGGCCGAGCTCACGTACACGGCGCTGTACCAGGCGCCGGGCGCGAAGGCGGGCCACATCCCGCTCTCGAAGGAGCTCATGTACCTGCTGCTCGTCCACCCCGAGCCGCATCACGCGCGCTTCGACAGGTCGACCTACGTCGACATGCTGCGCGAGCGGCTCGCCCCCTTCGAGGGCGTGGTCGGCGACATCCGCGACAACCTCAAGGAGACCGACGAGGTCGTCTACGCGCCGCTGAGCGAGGTCATGCTCCCCGCGCCGTGGTTCAAGGGCCGCGTGCTCCTGTGCGGCGACGCGGCCCACGCGTGCACGCCGCACATCACGCAGGGCGCGGCGATGGCGCTCGAGGACGCGGTCGTCCTGCCCGAGGAGCTCGAGGCAACCGACAAGCCGCTCGCGGCGCGTCTGCAGTCGTTCGGCGAGCGCCGCTACCCGCGCGCGAAGTTCGTGCAGGACGTCTCGCGCGGGATCCTCAACGCCGAGATGCAGATCAACGCCGAGAACATCGAGCACGCCTTCGCCCACATGAAGGGCGAGCTGCCCGGGCAGATGGCCGGCGTGGAGGCCTTCCTCAACCAGCCCGCCTGAGCACGTGGCGCGGATCGACGCCCACGCGCACATCCTGCCCGAGGACTATCGCGCCGAGCTTGAGCGGCGGGAGCTCATCACGTTCCCGCTTCCGGCGTGGTTGCCCGAGCTGCTCGACGGGCTGATGGAGCGCCACGACATCGACGCGGCCGTGATCTCGCTCTCGCCGCCCGGCGTGTTCTTCGGCGACCAGGGGCTCGCCGACGACCTGGCCCGGCTCGTCAACGAGCGCACGGCCGAGCACGTCCGCACGGCGCCGGACCGGTTCGCCGGCCTCGCGGTCCTCCCGCTGCCGGACGCCGACCGCGCGCTCGCGGAGCTGCGCTTCGCGCTCGACGACCTCGGCCTCGAGGGCGTGACGCTCCTGTCGAACGTCGCCGGAACGTACCTCGGCGACCCGGCGTGGGACCCGCTGTTCGACGAGCTCGATCGCCGCGGCGCGTACGTCCTGCTGCATCCGACAATCGCGCCCGGCCCGCCGCCGCTGCCGCAGCACCCGGTCTGGCTCTACGAGTTCCCGTTCGACACGACGCGCGCGCTGGCGAACCTGATCTACACCGGCACGCTCGAGCGCTGCCCCAACGTCCGGCTGCAGGTCTCCCACCTCGGCGGGACCGCGCCCTTCCTCGCGCACCGGATCGCGTCGCTCGCGGCCCGTGACCCCGACGACGCCGCCCGCGCTCCCGCCGGGGCGCTCGAGTACCTGCGGCGGCTCTACTACGACACCGGCCTGTCGAACCACGACTTGCCGGCTCGCCCGACGATCGACCTCGTCGGCGCCGAGCGGGTGGTGTTCGGCACGGATTGGCCCTACGCCGCCCTGCCGGCCGGCGGCGATCCCGCGCCTGACCTCGGCGACGGGCTCGGCGACGGCGTGCGCGCGCGGATCGACGGGGCGAACGCCGCCGCGCTCGTGCCCCGTCTGGCCGCCGCGGTCGGGCTCGCCGCTGCCTGACCGGCTCAGTCGTCGAGGGCGAGCGCGCCCTGGGAGCCGGGGGCCACGGTCGCCATCGTCGTGCGCAGCCGGGCGAGGTCGTGCTCGGGGTCGATCGCGGCGAAGATGAACTTCGCGGTCTGGGCGTAGTGCTCCACGAGATGGCGCGCGGCGAGGTCCGCGTCACCCGCCGCGGCCGCGTCCACAATCGCGCGGTGCTCTGCGCGGCGCTGATCCCACCGCTCGGGCGTCGTCGCGCCGTATGTCAGGCGGTAGCGCTCGGCGTGGTCGAAGAGCTCGCCGATCGTCGTCGTCACACGCTCGCCCGCCGCGTGGACGAGCCGGTCGTGGAAGGCGCGGTGCGGCGCCCGCAGCCCCGGGCGGTCGTCGGATCTCATGTAGTGGTCCATCTGCGCCATGTAGCCCTCGAGCTCGGCGAAGTCGGCAGACGTGAGCCCGGGCACGGTGATGCGGATGGCGACCGCCTCGAGCGCGATCCGCATCACGTAGAGCTCCTCGGCGTCGGTGCTCGACAGGGCCGCGATCCGCACCCGGCGATTCGGCTCGGACACGATCAGGCCCTCGCGCTGCAGGAGCCGCAGCGCCTCGCGCAGCGGCGTCCGGCCGACGTCGAGGTCGCGCGCGAGCGTCACCTGCGACGTCGTCTGGCCGGCCGGGAGCTCGCCGCGCAGGATGGCGTCGCGCAGCCGGGTGTGCACGAGGGCGACGTGCTGGCCGTCGCGAGTGCCGCCGTTCCCGCGGCTGCGTGCGTCATCGGGCATGTGCCTACAACAATAGAGGTGCGCGGCACTTGATCAGGTGGATACAGATTGCGCTTTGGGTGCCGTCGTGCCGACGGCGGCGCGACGTCGGCCCGTTCGACGCGATCAGGCGATCGACGCGGACGGCGATTCGAGCAGCGCGGCCGTCTCGCGCATCTGCTCGAACGCCTCCTCGTCGGAGTCCCGCCGCCCGAGCCCGCAGGCGGCCGCGACGTCCACCTCGCGCCCCGTCAGGCGCTCGATCCGCGCGAGCAGCTCCCGATGGGCAGCGGTGTCGAGTGACTCGTGGAGGAAGCCGGCGACGAATCGCACGTCTTCGGGAAGCGCCAAGCTCGACAGCGGCGCGTAGAACGATTCGTCCGCGATGGGCGGTTCCTTCGCCGCGGCGAACGGCGCGTGGATGTACTCGAGCACGCGACCCTCCGGCCATCGCGCCGCGAGTGCGTTCGCGAGCAGCACGAGCGGACGGACGTCGCGCATCTTGCCGTAGGCCTTGTGATGGAAGTCCCCGAGGCAGAGGTGCGCGCCGAACCGCGCTCGCTCCGGGGCGCGGGCGGCGACGTCGAGCAGCGTCCCGGCCATCTGCTCGGCGACGGCCGGCTGGGCGTTGTCGTCGGCCTGGGCGACCGCGACGAGGGCGACGACAGTCTCGAGCTGGAAGACGACCTCGTCGCCGCCGCGCTCGAAGACCTTCTCGATCTGCCGGACCGTTGCGGCGGTGCAGGCGTCGAGGATCGCCGGATCGGCGAAGGCGGCGTCGCCGAAGGAGTAGAGGGCGAGATCGATCGGCGCGGGGATGCCGACCTGGAAGCGCAGGTCGGGACGGCCGTAGCGCTCGCGTAGCACGCGGAACGACGGGAAGCTGTTCTCGAACGCCAGCGCGTAATGCAGATGGATGTTGTCGGGGTTCAGGGTGACGCCGTCGCGGACGCGCCACATCGCCACGTTGTCGTAGTCGCTCCAGTCGCCGTCGCGCACGAGCTCGACGTCCGGGTTGGCACGGAACTTCTCCATCGCCGGTGTGACCCACAGATGACGGTCGCCCGTCTCGCCGTCGCTCATGCGATCGAGGTGGGGCGCCAAGCGCTCGAGCGCCAGGGTCATCGCATGCTCGGGCCCCCGGCCGGGCCAAGCGCCGACGAGGTGGGTTCTGCGTGCCATCGAACGATGTCTCCCCTCGAGCGGGATAAGGGCCTTGACTAGCCGACAAGTCAACCGACTGTATCCAGCGGAAAATCGAACATCAATATCCGGAGCGACGCGAGCCGCATCGCCCTCGGCGGCGGGCCGCGAAAGGTGGGCGGACAACCTCCTCGTCCGGAGGCCGTCTGGATTTCGGCGTCTCCGGGCATTCTGGAGCGCATGGACGAGCGGGCGGCCCAGTTCTTCCTGAGCGTCGGCCGGCTGTGCGCCGACGCCCGCATCGGCGGGTTGACCGTGCGCCTCCGGCTCGCGGAGGGTGAGGACGTCGTCGGCGTTCCGTACCCCCCGCCGCAGACCGACGGCCCCGACGAGGTGGACGGGACCGGCTACGCCGATTCGGTCACGGTCGACGGGGTCGCGGTCACGCTGTCCGACGTGGTCGAGGCGACCGTCCGCCATCCGGGTCGCGGGTAGGCTCCCATCTGACCGAACCCGCCCACGGAGTGTGTCCGAGAAACGCCAGCGCGAGGCCCGTGATCGGCGAGAGGCCGCCATCGAGCGCGAGCGCTCCGCGCGGGAGCGCGCGGAGCGCAGCCTGGAGCGCGGCGAAGACTCCACGGCCCGGCACCACGAGGAATCGGCCGACGCCCATCGCCGCGCGGCGGACGCGGCGGAGGCGCTGCGCCTCACCGACGTCGCCATCGAGGGCAACCAGCTCGGCGCGCCCGGCGCCGGCGCTCCTTCCCGCCGCGAGCGCGAGCGCGACTAGGTGACCGCGCCGAGCCGCGACCGCGACCGCCGCTGATGCCGTCGCGCCGGATCCGCGTCGTCCCCGCCGGCGCGCTGCGTGCCGGCTTCGAGGCCATCCGCGCGGAGGCGGGCGTGCCCGAGCGGTTCCCGGCCGCCGTCGAGGCCGAGGCGGAGGCGACCGCCGCGGGCGGCGCGAGCGATCGCGATCGCGAGCGCGTCGACGTCCCGTTCGTCACGATCGACCCACCCGGCTCGCGCGACCTCGACCAGGCCCTGCACATCGAGCGCCGCGGCGACGGCCACCGCGTCCGCTACGCGATCGCGGACGTCAGCGCGTTCGTCGCCCGCGGCGGTGCCCTCGACCGCGATACCCACGACCGCGGCGTGACCGTGTACGCGCCCGACGAGAAGGCGCCGCTGCACCCGCCCGTCCTCTCGGAGGGCGCCGCGAGCCTGCTCCCCGGCGCCTGGCGTCCCGCCGTCCTGTGGACGTTCGACCTCGACACGACCGGGGCGCCGGCAGCGGTCGACGTGCGCCGCGCCGAGGTGCGCAGCACCGCCCAGCACACCTACGAGGACGTCCCACCCGAGGTCGCCGCGCTGCTGGCCGAGGTCGGCGAGCGGCGGCTCGCGCTCGAGCGCGACCGCGGCGGCGTGCGGCTCGCCGTCCCCGAGCAGGAGGTCGTCAAGGAGGACGCCTCCTGGACGGTCCGCTACCGCGTGCCGCTCGCGACCGAGGAGCACAACGCACAGATCTCGCTGCTCACCGGCATGGCCGCGGCGAAGCTGATGCTGCACGCGGGGACCGGCATCCTGCGCACGCAGGCGCCGCCGAGCGAGCGCGGGCTCGCGCGGCTGCGCCGCCAGGCAGTGGCGCTCGGCGTCGACTGGCCGGACGGGCTGCCGTATCCCGACTTCGTCCGCGGCCTCGATCCGGCCGTCGCCGCCGACGCCGCCGTCATGCACGAGGCGACCGGCGTCGGCGGCGCCGCGGGCTACACCGTCTTCGACGGCGCACCGCCCGCCGCCGCCGGGCACTTCGCCGTCGCCGCCGACTACGCGCACGCCACCGCCCCGCTGCGCCGGCTGCAGGACCGCTTCGTCTCCGAGTGCTGCCTCGCCGCCTGCGCCGGCGACCCGGTCCCCGACTGGGTCCGCGCCGCCCTGCCCGATCTGCCCAAGGCGATGAGCGCCGGCAACCACCGCGCCGGGCAGGTGGAGCGCGGAGTCGTGGACCTCGTCGAGGCCGCCGTCCTGGCGGGCCGCGAGGGCGAGCGCTTCGACGCGGTCGTGGTCGACGAGGGTCTCGTCCAGCTTCGCGAGCCGGCCGTTCGCGGACGCCTCGAGGACGGCGGCCCGCCGCCCGGCCGGGCGGTCACCGTGCGCCTCGAGACCGCCGACGTACGAGCCCGGACGGTCGCGTTCACGGCCGCCTGAGGCACGCCTGCCAGGGCAGGACCCCGCGATAGGGCACGATGGGGGGCATGGAAACACCCTCGGGCCCCCGCAGCGTGAAGATCTCCGACGACGAGCGGGGGGCTTGGACCTCGGACCGACCGCGTGCGAACCGTCCGCCGCGCCCGCGCGACATCTCGGTCCGCTCGCGCATCCTGCGCCCCGCCGACCGGCTGCGCTACTCGCCCGGCAGCCTGGTCGTCGTCGTCTGCGCCTCCGCCGAGGAGCGCGACCGCTTCCTCGCGCGCGTGGTCGAGGACAAGAGCGCGGTGTTCTCCAAGGACAAGGTCCGGGCGCTCCTTGCCGGCCGCGTGCCCGACGACGAGATCGAGGAGCGCGCCGCCCAGCTCCTCGACGCCGCGATCGCCAAGCGCCTGCAGGCCAACGAGTCGGTCGTCCTCGCCGCGGAGGGCGTGGGCAGCGAGGGGCGCGAGGTCTTCGTGCGCATGGCCTCCGCCGCCGAGCGTCCGCGGCACCTGATCCTCCTCGAGATCCCGCGCGACCGCGTGCCGGAGGACGACCGCGCGACGGTGAACGAGCTGCGCCGCGCGCTCGACGCCGGCGAGCTCGGCGCCGAGGGCTTCCAGACCGTCCTGCGGCTCGGCGGCGCCACGGTCTCCGAGCTCAAGCGGATCGTCTTCCGCCCGCCGCCGCGCGACGACTGACGCCCGTCGCTCAGGCGGTCGCGGCGATCGCCTGGCGGACGGCCTCGCGCAGCTGCTCGGGCTTCTGGGCCTTGAGCATCCAGCCGTCCACGCCGAGGCGCTCGGCCTCCTGCTCGAGGTTGGAGGCCGGCATGTTCGAGATGAGCAGGATGGCCGTGTCGGGCGAGCGCTCGCGCAGCTCGCGCACGAGCGTGCCGGGGTCCGGGACGTCGGGGAGCAGGAGGTCGAGCAGCAGCGCGTGCGGCCGGTGGCGGCCCATCTCGTCGACGGCGGCGCGGCCAGTGCTCGTCGACGAGACGACCTCCATGTCGCCCTCCTCCTCGAGGACGTGGCGGAAGAACATCTTCACCGCGCGGGCGTCGTCGCACACCGCGATGCGCATCGGCTCGTCCATGTCGCCGCAACGCTACGCGATCGGAGCGGCGCGCCCGTGTCCGGGCTCTTACTTCAGGCCCGCGCCGCGCAGGAACTCGTCCGCGACATCGGCCGACGCGCGGCCCCGGAGCTGAACCGCCGCGTTCATGCGCTGCATCGCGGCCGCGGTGAGCCGCCGGCTCACGGCGTCGATCACCGCCTGCGCGCGCGGCCCGTGCGACCGCAGCGCGGCGCGGCTGATGATCGGAGCGACGTGCTGGGTGCCGAACACGCCGCGCGGGTCGTCGAGCACCACGTACCGACCGCTTGCGAGCTGCCCGTCGGTCGTGAACACCGCGGCGGCGTCGACCTTGCCGGAGTCCAGCGCGGCGTACTGGCGGCCGATCGCCATCGGCTGCGCCCTCGCGTCGCGCAGCCCGTAGCGCTGGGTGAGCCCGACGAGGCCCTCGAAGCGCGTGCGGAACTCCGGCGGCGCGCCGATGCGCACGCCGCCGGGGACCTGCGCGAGGTCGCCGATGCCGCGCAGGTGATACCGGCGGGCGAACCCGGGGGTCACGGCAAGGGCGTTCGCGTCGCTGAACGGCGTCATCCCGAGCAGCATGAAGCCGTTCCCGCGCTCGAACGCCTGCGCCCGCTTGTAGGCGGCCGCCGGGCTCGCGGGGCGCGCGCGCACGTTCGCCACCTCCGACAGAAGCACCCCGATGTACTCGGGGTACATGTCGAGCGCCCCGTCGGCGAGCGCCTGGTGGATGATCTCCGAGCTGCCGATGTTCTCCTTGAGCTCGACCCGGAAGCCCTTGGCCTCGAGCGCCTGCTTGTAGAGCTCGCCGAGGAGGAACTGCTCGGCGAAGTTCTTCGTCCCGATCCGCAGCGGCGCAGGCCCGTCGTCGCCGGCCGTGGTCGGGCTCGCCGGGCGGCTCGACCCGCCGCAGCCGGCGGCCACGAGGACGACCGCGAGCAGGAGCCCGAGGCGCCGCATGGCCTCTAGTCCTCCGCCGCCGGCAGCGTGAACAGGAACGTGCTGCCGGCGCCGGGCGTGCTCGTGGCCCAGATCCGGCCGCCGTGCTGGCTGACGATGCGCTCGCAGATCGCGAGGCCGATGCCGGTGCCGGGATACGCCTCCTCGCCGTGGAGGCGCTTGAACGGCTCGAAGATCCGCTCGGCGTCGGCCGGCTGCATCCCGATCCCGTTGTCGCGGATCCACAGCCGCCACATCGCGCCCTCGCGCGCGGCGCCGATCGCGACCTCGGGCGGACGGCCCGGCACCCTGAACTTCACGGCGTTGCCGATGAGGTTCTGGAAGACCCGGCAGACGCCCGCGCGGTCGACGCGCAGGATCGGCAGGTCGGCGACCGTGACGCGCGCCCCGGCCGCCTCGATCGGCCCGGCGAGCGCCTCGAGCGCGCGGGTGACCATGTCGCCGGCGGGCACGTCCTCGAGCGCGAGCTCGCCGCGGCCCGCGCGCGAGTACTCGAGCAGGTCGCGGATCAGCGTGCGCGCCTCCTGGGTCGCGTTGCGGATCCCGTCGACGAGCGCCATGCCGCCGTTGAGGTCGCTGGCGTGACGGCGCTCGATGAGCTCGGCGTACATCGAGATCGTCGTCAGCGGCGCCTGCAGGTCGTGCGAGGTGACCGACGCGAACTGGTCGAGCTCGGCGTTCGAGCGCTTCAGCTCGGCGTTGGAGTGCTCGAGCTCGTCGCGGCTTCGCTGGAGCGAGTCGGCCATGGTGTTGAAGCCGCGGGCGAGGTCGCCGAGCTCGTCGTGGCGGCGCGCCGGGACGCGCGCGGAGAGCTCGCCGGCCGCGAGCCGCCCCGTCGCCGCGGCGACCGTCACGACCGGGCGCACGACCGCGCGGCGCAGGTACAGCGTCACGCCGAGCGTGACGAGGATCACGAGCGCGAGACCGCCCGCGCCGACGCCGATCGCGCGCGACGAGCCCTGCTCCGCGCGCTTCTCGCGCGCGTTGATCACGGCGCGCTCGCGCGCGAACAGGCCGTTGAAGTCGCGCTGGATGCGGTCGAGCCGCAGGCGCCCCTGGTTCGTGATCACGATGCTGCGCGCCTGCGCCGGCTGCCGCCGCGCCACGCCGATCAGCGGTCGCGCCCAGAGCTTGACGTAGTCGTCGATCTCGCCGCCGATCTCCTGCGCCCGCGCCTGCTGGCCGGGATCGTCGTCGACGAGCGTGGTCAGCCGGCGCACCTCGCCGGGGTAGCTCGCCAGCGCCTCGTTCGCCGGGTCGAGGAAGCGCTCGCGGCGGCTCGCGACGTACCCGCGGACGCCGTTCTCGATCGAGAGCAGCGACTTCTCGAGCTGGTTTCCGGCCGCGAGGGCCTCCTGCGACCGGAACGCGGAGCGGGCGGCGTCGCGCTGGCCGGTGACCGCGACGATGAGGACGACCATGACGGTGCCGATCAGCACGGCGGCCGCGGCGCTGAGCAGCAGCACCCGTGTAGTGATCGGTGTCCTCAACGTCCGTCGCACGAGTCGGCTGCCTTCCGGGGCGCGCGTCACTGTACCCTCTGCGACCGGGCGCCAGGGCCGATTCGTCATACGATTAGACGAGGTCGGGCCGCTGCGCCACGACCCCTTTGCATGGCCCGGACCCTTCTCATCGTCGACGATCACGCCGCCTTCCGGTCCACTGCGCGAGCGCTGCTCGAATGCGACGGCTGGAACGTGATCGGCGAGGCCGGTGACGGGACGAGCGGACTGAGCGCCGCGCGCGACCTCAAGCCCGACGTCGTGCTGCTCGACGTCCGCCTGCCGGACATCGACGGCTTCGCGGTCGCCGAGCGCCTGGCCGCCGAGGGCGGCGGGCCGGCCGTGATCGTCACGTCGAGCTCCGACGACCCGCTGTACCCCGACCGCGCGCGGAGCACGGGGGCGCATGGCTTCGTCGCCAAGCACGACCTCTCGGGCGAGGCGCTCCAGCGCCTGCTCGACGCCGGACGCCCGCCGGCGTAGAGGGCTTCGGAGGGGACGCCGCGACGGGCGCCCCCTCCGGGCCGCGGACGACTAGGACTCGTCGGCGTTGCGCGCGGCGGCCTCGAGGACGCTCGCGCGGGACTTGTGGCGGCGCTCGTAGTCGCGCACCGCGGTGGCGAGCGCGGCATCGCCGGCGCTCAGGAGCTTCTGCGCCTCGTCGGCGGTCAGCTCGTCGTAGCCGGGCGCCGGCTCGGGGCCGGTCAGGGCGGCGACACGCTCGAGGACGGTCGTCCGCTTGTCGTGCGCCTGCTCGTATGCGGCCACCTGCACGAGCGTCGCCTGCGACTGCTCGGGCAGCTTGGCGACGAGCTCGTCGGCGGTGAGGTCGTCGTAGCCGGGGATGGGCGGCTCGACGGCGGCGGCCGGGGTCACGGCCTTCGCGGCGGGCTTGGCGCGCTTGGCCGCCCGGCGCGTGGCGGTCGCCGTGCGGCGGGTCGCGCGCTGCGCGGCGCGGCCGGTCTCGCGGGCGACCTTCGCCGTGGCCTCCTCGGCGCGCTCGGTCGTCTCCGCGCCGGTGCGGACGGCCTGGCCGCCGAGGCCGGCGTACGTCTCGATGATCTCGCGGGCGGTGTCCGCCTGGAGCTGCAGGGCCTGCGTGTACAGCTCGGCCGAAGCGGTCAGGGCGCGGGTCGAGGCCTCGACCCACTGGCTCGGCAGATCGGCGAACGGGCCTGCGAAGGGCACGACGGGGGTGTCGAATGCGGTCGGCATTGAGTCTCCGGTTCCGGTTGGGTTCAAGTGCTAGCGAGTTAGCACCATACCCGGCTACCAGCTAGCGGATTCGCTCAGGTCGGGATACGAACGCGGCGCGCCCGGCGGACCTCGCGCAGCGCGAGGACGGCGGCCGCGAGGACCGCGAGCGCCAGCGCGCCATGCGTCAGCGCGCCCGCGGCCGCGCTGAACGAGTTGCTGAACGCGAAGCCGATCAGCGTGAAGCTCGTCGTCCAGACGCACGTGCCGAGCAGGCTCCACGGCAGGAAGGCGCGCAGCCGCATCCCGGATGCGCCCGCGAGAAATGGCGCGACCGCGCGGACGAGGCCGACGAAGCGTCCGACGAGGATCGCCTTCGCGCCGTGGCGGTCGAAGAACGCCTCGACGCGCTCGAGCCGCGGCGCGGTGACGCCGAACCGCGGGCCGCGCGTGAGCACGAACCGGCGGCCGAGGCGCTTGCCGAGCATGAAGCTCGTGAGGTCTCCGGCCGCGGCCGCCGTCCAGGCGATGAGGATCATGACCGGCAGGCTCACGTCGCCCTGCGCGGCGACGACCCCGCCGAGCACGATCGCGGTCTCGCCGGGGGCGAGGAGCCCGATGAACGCGCCGGTCTCCGCGAACGCGAGCGCGGCGACGAGCGCGTAGGTCCACGGCCCGAGCGTCTCGGAGAGGTCGGTGAGGGCGCCCTCGAGGTCCGGCGCCTGCACGAGCCCGGAGGCGAACGCGGCGAGCGCGGCGGCGGCGAGGAGGCCGCCGGCGAGCAGCGCGGTCCACGCGCGGCGGGAGAGCCCGGCGGTGGCGGTCGCCGTCGCCGGGACCGTGGCCGCGCGAAGGTTCACGCCGCGGCCGGGATCGCCGGCTCGCGCATCGGCCGTACCGGCAGCGTGCGAACGGTGTCGGCGCGCGCCGGCGAATCGGCCGGCGCGTCCTCGGCGCTCCACGCCGCGGTCGTGCGGCGCAGGCCGTTCAGGGCTGCGAGGCCGATCGGCGCGGGCAGCCAGATCGCGATCGCCCGGTAGGCGAGCACGGAGGCCAGCGCGAGGTCCGGCTCGACGCCGAAGGCGAGCAGCACGCCGACCATCCCGCCGCTCACGGCGCCGGGGATCGGGATCGTGTTCGCCACCTGGCCGACGAAGTAGCCGAGCACGATGACGGCGAGCGACGGCGGTGCGCCGAGCGCGTTGAGCATCGCCCACAGGACCGCGGCGTCGAAGCCCCACCAGGCGATCGCGCCGAGCAGGCGCGGGTCGCCGGACCGCACGAGCGCGATCGCGTCCCGAACGCCGGTGCCGAGGGCGGCGGGCGTGTCGCCGACGGCGGCGCGGACGCGCACGAGCCGCGACGACGGCGCGGCGGTCGCCGGCGCATCGGGGGCGAGCGTCCGCGACCGTGCGCCCAGCGCCAGGCCCGCGGCGATGGCGAGCGCCGCGGCGGCCGCGGGAGCGGCGCTCAGGGCGAAGGGGCCGTCGACGCGGACGAAGCCGAGGGCGATCGCGCCGCCGGCGACGGCGATCGCGCCGAGGAAGACCGCGTAGAGGACGACGAGGAAGGCGAGAAGCGTGCGCGTCGCGCCCCGCGCGCCGAGGCCCGCGCGGCGGAAGGCCCAGATCGTCAGCGCCGCGCCGCCGACGCCGCCGGTCGGCAGCAGGCGTGTCGCGGCGGCGCCGCCGAGCGTGACGTATCCGCTGGCGCGGAAGCCGAGGCGCGGAGTCGCGCGGCTGCCGACGAGCCAGAGCAGCGAGACGTAGCCGGCAAAGGAGGTGAGCTCGAAGGCGGCGCCCGCGGCGACCCAGCGCGGATCGGCGTCCAGCGCGCGGCCGATGGCGTCGGCGAAGGCCTGGAGCGGCCCGCCGGCGATCACGATCGCGGCGGTCGCGACCGCCGCGAGCAGGGCCGGAACGGCGGCGCGGCGGGCCAGGGCGCGCACGTCGAGCGCGGGGATGGCGAAGTCCGGCGGGGTGTTGGCGGAAGCGGGCATGGCTGCTCTCTGTCGCACGGCGCCTCCCAGCGTTGCGCTGTCCACTTCTTCGCAGCGGGCGCCCGATCGGATGCGTGTGGCGACGAGACTCATGGTCGCGGTCGATTCTCCGTCCGTGGGTGCGCTCGGTCACGGCAGGCTCCACGAGAGCCGTCGGGGGGATATCCGCACCTCTGCGTCAATGCCGTGTTGGCCGGGTCCACACCGCGCTCATCTGCCACGTGCAGAAGGCGGCCGGCCCGGCGATCCCGGCGCTCGAGCGGGCCAGCGCGACCGCGAGCAGCCCGGCGGCGAACGCGCCCCACGCCAGCACCAGCGCGGCCTCGGCGCCCGACCAGCGCGAGCACCAGCGCCGCCACCCGGACATGCCCGCCGACGCTCCCAGCATGCTTTCGTTCCACGCCCGCCACCGACCGCAGGAGGAACACCATTGAGCCGGCCAGTCGCCGTCGTCACCGGCGCCGGATCCGGGATCGGCCGGGAGGTCGCGCACGCCCTCCTCGAGTACGGCTTCTCCGTCGCGCTCGCCGGCCGGCGCGCCGACGCCCTCGACGAGACGATCGCCGACTGCGAGGCGACGCCCGACGCGACGCTCGCCGTCCCAACCGACGTGACGGACGCAGCCGCCGTCGATGCGCTGTTCGAGCAGGCGATCGAGCGCTTCGGCCGCATCGACCTCCTGTTCAACAACGCGGGCTCGTTCGGGACGCCGGCGCCGTTCGAGGATTACTCGCGCGACGACTGGCGCACGCTCGTCGACACGAACCTCACGGGCGCGTTCCTCTGCGCGCAGCGCGCCTACCGCGCGATGAAGGAGCAGGACCCGCGCGGCGGGCGAATCGTCAACAACGGCTCGATCTCCGCGCACGTCCCGCGCCCGCACGCGGTCGCCTACACCGCGACGAAGCACGCGATCACCGGCCTGACGAAGCAGATCGCGCTCGAGGGCCGGGCGCACGGCATCGCGTGCGGGCAGATCGACGTCGGCAACGCTGCGACCGAGATGACGCGCGCGATGGAGCGGGGCGTGATCCAGTCCGATGGCTCGATCGCGGCCGAGGCGACGATGGCCGCCGCCAACGTCGCAAAGGCGGTGCTCTACATGGCGAGCCTGCCGCTCGACGCGAACGTCCTCTTCATGACCGTGATGGCGACGGAGATGCCGTTCGTCGGGCGCGGCTGACGAGCTCGCCGGCGACCCGGAGGGCGTTGACCTGGCCGCGCGCGTCGGCCTCGAAGCGCCCGGCGAGGTCGAACGCGGTGCCGTGGTCGACCGACGTGCGGATCACCGGCAGGCCGAGAGTGGCGCTGACCGTGCCGAAGAAGTCGAGCGTCTTCGAGGCGATGTGGCCCTGGTCGTGGTAGAGCGCGATCACGCCGTCGAAGCGGCCCTCGTGGCCCTGGTGGAAGACGGCGTCGGCCGGGACGGGGCCGACCACGTCGATGCCCTCGCTCGCCGCCCGCTCGACCGCGGGCCTGAGCACGCGGATCTCCTCGTCGCCCATCATCCCGCCCTCGCCCGCGTGCGGGTTCAGCGCCGCCAGCGCGACCCGCGGCTCCGAGACGCCGAGGTCGCCGAGCAGCTCGTTCACCCGCAGGATCCCGTTGCGGACCTTCTGCTCCTCGAGCGCGTCGATCGCGCCGCGCAGCGACAGGTGGCGCGTCAGGAAGAAGATCCGCAGCTTGCCGACGACGAACATCGTGAAGACGTCGTCGGGATCGGCGCCGAGCAGGTCGGCGAGCAGCTCGGTGTGCCCGGGAAACTTCAGACCGCCCGCCTTCGCGGCCTCCTTGTTGATCGGCCCGGTGACGATCCCCTCGACCTCGCCGTCGCGCGCGAGCGCGCACGCGCGCTCGATCCACTGCAGCGCCGCGCGCCCGTGGTCGGCGTCGATCTCCCCGAAGCGGACGTCGCCCATGTTGTCGAGGTCGATCAGGTCGACGGCGCCGCGCTCGCCGCGGGCGGCCCCCGGGCCATCGACGGTCCGCAGCTCGAGGTCGAGCCCGCAGCCCTCGATCACCTGCTCGAGGACGCCGCGGTCGCCGACGGCGACCGGGACGACCGCGTCGTAGCACGAGCCCTCGGCGAGGGCCTTGGCCATGATCTCCGGCCCGATCCCGGCGGGGTCGCCGAGCGTCAGGGCAATGGTCGGTCGCGAGGCGGCCATCCGTCCTCCTTCCACAGGTTCTCCACGAGGGCGTCGAGCGTCGCATCCTCGCCGACGAGGCCGCCCTTCGTCACGACGGGCAGGCCCGACCACGGACCGCCGTGCACGGTCCCGCGCGGGCAGAGCGGCGCGACCTCGCCGGCGACGCCGAGCCGGTCGGCGCCGAGCGCGTCGACGAGCCGCGAGGCCATGTGGCCGCCGCTCGCGACGACCCCGCGGCAGCGCAGGCCGCGTTCGTGTGCGCCGCCGAGCAGCGCGGCGGCCGCGTCGGCGGCGCGGTCGGCGAGGCGCGGGTCGCGGCGCTCGTCGTCGGGCGCCGACTGCTCGATCGTCTCGACGACGACGGTCCGGCCGCCCGCGGCGATCGCCTCCCAGTCGGGGTCGGCGGTCCCGGTGACGACGACGGCGCGGGCGTCGCGCAGGCGCGCGAGCTGGCGGTGGTTCAACTCCGTGTTCGAGCCGAGGACGACGAGCACGAGCTCTGCGCCCGGCCGCGCCGAAGACGGGTGATGGCGCAGCCACGCCCCCGGCGACGCGGTCACGAGCGCGACGTCGTCGTCCTCGAGCGTCGCGACCGCCGCGGC
>Ga0136846_1220162_pt1 | contig 19276 bp, 16 predicted proteins | sample HopSoiMetagenom2_FD_96841 | JGI IMG/M metagenome (GOLD analysis project Ga0136846, IMG submission 96841) | Grasslands soil microbial communities from Hopland, California, USA - 2 Assembly 2016 (version 4) | ecosystem: Environmental > Terrestrial > Soil > Grasslands | place: USA: Hopland...
AGCATGACGGCGAGGCACGGGCCTTCATGAATGCCGATCTTGACCACGAGGTCCTCGGTGCCGCGCGCCAAATTGAGCGCGTCCATCGCCGCGCGCATGCGCAGGCCCGCGACGATCGCATGCTCCGGCTTAATGAACGTCGCCATCACGGCATCGCCGATGGTTTTCACGACGGCTCCGGCCTCGGCCGCGACGATCTCGGTCAGGACGCGGAAATGCGCCCGCACGAGGTCGAAGGCGGCAAGGTCGCCGACCCGCTCGTAGAGCTCGGTCGAACCGCGCAGATCCGTGAACAGGAAGGTCAGGCTGGTGATCTTGAGGCGCTGATCGACGTCGAGCGTGTCGGTTCGATAGATGTCGCGGAAGGTCTGGTTGGTGAGCAGGCGTTTTGCCGTCAGGAAGGGCCGGCGATGCCCGAGGAGGTCGTGCAGCCGCTCGTCGGCGACCCACACGCCGGGCAGGACCCCGACGTCGCAGCGGTTCTCGAGCGACAGCCGCAGCGGGCCGGGACGCATCTCGAGGGTCTCGTTCGCCGCGTGCACCTGGTCGAAGACGAGGGACAGGTTCTGGCGCTCGCGGGTCGGCTCTCCCTTGACGTCGAGAAACTGCGTCGCATGCGTCACCGGGTCGAAGACAATCACGAATTTCGCCGGCAGTTGCAGGGCGAGCAGCGCCTTTTCGCCGGGCGGGAGCTCGATCGCCTCGAGCGTGATCTCGTCGATGATCCCCTGGAGATCGTCCGGCAGATCGACCCCCGAGCCCCAGAAGATCTGACGGCAATAGTCCCACATCGGCAGGCTGTTCGGATCGTGGGCGGCAACCCGGCGCACCCGCGGGCTGACCGTGAAGGTCACCTCGACCATCTCGTCGAGCGTCGGTTCGTATCCGGCGGCGCACAGCGCGCAGCTGTATTCGGCGCGGTTCACGGATTTGAGCGTCGTGCCGGCGTCGAGGACGCCGCCGCAGCCGGGGCAGAGCACGTTCCAGGACAGCTCGAAAAGGCCGAGCCGCGCCGCGTGCAGGAAGGCCGCGATGACGGGCTCCTCGTCGAGACCATTTCGGGCTGCGAACGCCAGCGCGTTCGTCCGGTAGAGCGCATGGTCTGGCGCCTCCCGGACCAGCTGCTCGATCGCGGCCACCGCCGCCTCGTCGGCGGAGCTCCGTAACGCCTGGAACGGGGTATCGGCCTGATTCATCCCAAGACCCTATCACGTCGCGGGGGAAATTGGCCGCCGCGGGCGCCGATCGGCTGAGCCGCGATGAGGACGGAGCGTTCGGCGTCCTTCAAGCCGCGGCAGCTTCCTGCGGCCCGAAGGTGAGCGTCCGCCCGTCGATGCCGAGAAGCTCCGCGAAGGCGGCGTGGCCTTCAGGCGAGACCGCGACGGCGCGGCCGTCGCGCTGGCGCTGGACCCAGCCCGACGCGAGGCAGTGGCTGCAGAAGGCGGTGCCGACGACGCCGGCGAGGTGATGGCGGCGCTCGGTCCAGTCGAGGCACGGCCGGCACAGCAAGCGCCGCCCGGCCCGCCGCTCGTCGAGAGGAAGCCCGAGGCGGGTAAAGAATTCCCGTCCGCTCGGCGTGATCTCGCCGGCGCCGTCGTTGAAGGCGACATGGCCGAGACCCTGCAGCGCGTCGGCGATCGCGACGCCGAGCCGCCCGGCGAGATGGTCGTAGCAGGTGCGGGCCGCCGCGAGCGCCGGGTCGATGCGGCGCAGCCGCGGATCGGGCGCATAGGCTTCGCCGCCGACGACCGCCATCGTCTCGAGCATCTGCGCGACGAGCGCCGAGGCCAGGCGGTAGTAGCGGTGCCGGCCCTGCGGCTCGACGGCGACGAGACGGCCGTCGAGGAGCTTCGCGAGATGGCCGCTCGCGGTCGGCGCGGCGATGCCGGCGAGGAAAGCGAGCTCCTTGGCGGTCCGCGCCCGCCCGTCCATGAGCGCGAGAAGGATGCGCGAACGGGCGGGGTCGCCGACGACCGAGGCAATCCAGGCGAGGTCGAGTTCCGAGCCCATGCCAGGAAGCTTAGTCGAACCCGATCGCGTCCGCACGCGCCATCGCTTCGGCCGCGGGCAAAGCGTTCGGCCGGGACTTTCAGGGCCGATCCTCCGATCCTGTGATCCTCATGAAGGAGGGTTCGATGGACACCATTTTCACGCGCCTCGATGCGGCGCCGGCCCGCGCCCCGAAGGCACGGGCGCTCCCGGCCTTCAGCCGATGGCTGAAGGCTTGCCTCGCCCGCAGCCGGCAGCGGCGCGACCTCGGCCTCCTAAGCGAGGAGCAGCTCAGGGACATCGGCCTCACCGCCGCCGACGTCCACCGGGAATGCCGGCGCTGGCCCTGGGACGGCGCCGCGTGGCCGGCGAGCGGTCGCGTCAGGCGATCGTCCGCGCGATGACGTGATGGCCGTCGAGGGCGAGATGCTCCTCGGGGCGGCCCTCGTCCTCCGCGAGGTGCGGACGCCGGTCGGGCGGCAGCGCCTCGGCCGCGAGATCGGCGAGCGCCGGCGCCAATCCTTGCGACCTTTGCTCCTGTGATCCAAGGCGGCGGATCGAGACCGTGCGCTCGGCCGCCTCCTTTCGCCCGACGACGAGGAGCACCGGCACCTTGGCGAGCGAGTGCTCGCGGACCTTGTAGGTGATCTTCTCGTTGCGCAGGTCCGCCGCGGCGCGCAGGCCCGCCTTCTCGGCCGCGGCGATCACCTCGCGGGCGTAGGCGTCGGCGTCCGACGTGATCGTCGCGACGACGGCCTGCACCGGCGCGAGCCAGAGCGGGAAGTGGCCGGCGTAGTGCTCGATGAGGATGCCGGCGAAGCGTTCCATGGAGCCGCAGATCGCCCGGTGGACCATCGACGGCGTCTTCTTCGAGCCGTCGTGGTCGATGTAGAAGGCGCCGAAGCGCTCCGGCAGGTTGAAATCGACCTGCGTCGTGCCGCACTGCCAGTCGCGGCCGATCGCGTCGCGCAGCACGTACTCGAATTTCGGCCCGTAGAACGCGCCCTCCCCCGGATTGATCGCGGTCCTGATGCGGTTGCCGAAGCGCGCCGCGATCTCCTCGAGCACCCGGCCCATCACCGCCTCGGCGTGGTCCCACATGGCGTCGGTGCCGACGCGCTTGTCGGGCCGCGTCGAGAGCTTGACGACGATGTCGTTCTCGAAGCCGAAATCGGCATAGGTCGAGAGGATCAGATCGTTGATCTTGAGGCACTCGGCGGCGAGTTGGTCCTCGGTGCAGAAGACGTGCGCGTCGTCCTGCGTGAAGGCGCGAACGCGCAGCAGCCCATGCAGGGCACCGGACGGCTCGTAGCGAGAGACGGCGCCGAATTCGGCAAGCCGCAGCGGCAGATCGCGGTACGACTTCAAACCGTACTTGAAGATCTGCACATGCCCCGGGCAGTTCATCGGCTTGATCGCGAAGACGCGCTCGTCCTCGGTCTGCGTGACGAACATGTTCTCGCGGTACCAGCCCCAATGGCCCGAGGTCTCCCACAGCGACTTGTCGAGGATCTGCGGCGCATTGACCTCCTGGTAGTCGGCCTTGAGGCGGCGGCGCATGTAGGCGATGAGCTCCTGGAACAGCGTCCAGCCCTTCGGGTGCCAGAACACGACGCCCGGCCCTTCTTCCTGGAAATGGAACAGGTCCATCTCGCGCCCAAGCCGGCGGTGGTCGCGCTTCTCAGCCTCCTCGAGCTGCTTCAGGTATTGCGTGAGTTCGCCGTCGGAAGCCCATGCCGTGCCGTAGATCCGCGTCAGCATCGGGTTCCTGGAATCGCCCCGCCAATAGGCACCGGCGACCTTCATCAGCTTGAAGGCGCCGCCGATCTTGCCGGTCGAGGTCATGTGCGGGCCGCGGCAGAGGTCGAACCATTCGCCCTGGGCATAGACCTTGAGGTCCTCCCCTTCCGGGATGGCGTCGATGAGCTCGAGCTTGAACAGCTCGCCCTTGTCGCGGAAGACCTGTTTCGCCTTGTCGCGGCTCCACACCTCCTTGGTGAAGGGTTTGTCGCGCGCGATGATCTCGCGCATCTTCGCCTCGATCGCCGGGAAGTCCTCCGGCGTGAACGGCTCGGGGCGGGCGAAGTCGTAATAGAAGCCGTTCTCGATCACCGGGCCGATGGTGACCTGCGTGCCCGGATAGAGGCTCTGCACCGCCTCGGCGAGCACATGGGCGGCGTCGTGCCGGATGAGCTCGAGCGCGCGCGGGTCCTCGCGGGTCAGGAACTCGATCCGGGCGTCGCGAAGGATCGGGTCGGAAAGATCGGCGACGCGGCCGTCGAGCGCCATCGCGACGGTGCGCTTCGCAAGCGACTTCGCGATGCCGTCCGCGACCGCCCGCCCGGTGATCCCGGCCTCGTACTGCCGTTGCGCGCCGTCGGGGAATGTCAGGGTGATCATCGAGGACTCCCGCTCACTCCTGCAAACCGGGCAGGTAAGCTCAGGCTGGCGGATAGGGGTTACGAGCGGCCGCCGTCGGATTCGACCGCCTCGCAGAGCATCGCCGGCGCATTGACGCCGCGCCAGCGTGCGTAGCGCCAGGGCTTATACCAGGCACTTTCGACGGGCAACGCCTCGGCCACGAGGTCGAGCCCCGACGTGCCGCCGGGGCCGCAGCGGCAGATGCGGGCAAATCCCATCCAGCCGCCGGCCCAGAGGCCGTGGCGGGCGATCGCCTCGTCGGCGTAGTCGGAGCACGACGGCAGGTGCCGGCAGTGGCGGCCGATGAGGCTCGACAACGTGAGCTGATAGGTGCGGATCAGCCCGCGGGCGGCCTGCCGCGGCAGCCGCTTCGGCAAGCCGCCGGCCATCACTCGGCGGCTGCCGGCTGCGCCCGCCGCGCCGCGATCTCGTCGAGCGCGCTCACGACGGCGTCGAAGGTCAGCATCGTCGAGGCGTGCCGGGCCTTGAAATTGCGCACCGGCTCGAGCACCCGCAGCTCCGCCCATTTGCCGGCCGGCGGCTCGGCGTTCTCCTTGAGCATCCGCCGCATCGCGTCGCGGACCTCGCGCAGCTCGGCGGCCGTCGCGCCGACGACGGTGCGGGCCATGATCGAGGACGAGGCCTGGCCGAGCGCGCAGGCCTTCACCTCATGGGCGAAGTCGGCGACGGTGTCGCCGGCGAGCTTCAGGTCGACGGTCACGGTCGAGCCGCACAGCCGCGAATGCGCCGTCGCGCTCGCGTCCGGACGCTCGAGGCGGCCGAGCCGCGGGATGTCGGCCGCCAGTTCCAGGATTCGCTTGTTGTAGATCTCGTTCAACATGGCGTGGTTGCGGATTGGCGCGTTGCCGAGCGCTGCGGCGCATCCAATATAAGGGCTTGAACCGGGAACGGCGAGATGGATGCGATCGTGAAGCCCCTGCGCGCGCTCGAGGCGAGGCCGCCGGAGCCGGAAGCCCCGCCGACGCGCGAGGAGGCGGAAGCGGCCGTGCGCACGCTCCTGCGCTGGGCCGGCGACGATCCGGCCCGGGAGGGCCTCGTCGATACGCCGCGGCGCGTCGCCAAGGCCTTCGAGGAGCTTTTCGCCGGCTATCGGACGAAGCCTTCCGACATCCTCGACCGGGTGTTCGAGGAGGTCGCCGGCTACGGCGACATCGTGCTCGTGCGCGACATCCCGTTCGCGTCGCATTGCGAGCACCACATGATCCCCTTCACCGGCTGCGCCCACATCGCCTACTACCCCTCGAAGGGCGTCGTCGGGCTGTCGAAGCTCGCCCGCGTCGTCGACGCCTACGCCCGCCGCCTGCAGACGCAGGAGAGCCTGACGGTGCAGATCGCCGACACCATCGACGAGGCGCTGCGACCGCGCGGCGTCGCCGTGATGCTCGAGGCCGAGCACCTGTGCATGTCGATGCGCGGCGTCCGCAAGGCCGGCTCGTCGACGGTCACGACCCAGTTCACCGGCGTGTTCAAGGACGACCCGGCCGAGCAGGTCCGGTTCCTGACGCTCGTGCGCGGCGGCTAGCGGACTTTCGGACGCGGCGCTTGGCGAACGGCCAAGCTTGCGGGTAGGATTGCGTCTTCCACCCAGGGAGGCGCGTCATGGACGTCCAAGCGAGACTGAGCGGCGTCTGCAAGCTCTTCGCAAAGGCGATCAAGCAGATCGAGAAGGACATCCGCGACAAGGAGCGTCGCGTCAGGGCGCTCGGCGACGACATCGGGGATCTGCAGCGCCAACCGAAGCCGGACCAAGCCAAGATCCAGGAGCTCGCGCAAAGGCGGCAGGAGCTGGAGAGCGAGCTCGAAACGGACAGGAGCCAACTCGGCGCGTTCCAGGAGGAGTTCTCGGCATCCTGCAGCGGATAGGCGTCTCGGGGGCGCGCGCCAAGGCTTGACGACCCTCCCGCCCGGTGGAAGCTGAAACGCCCGGCGGAGGAAGCCGGGCGTCTTCGTTCAAGGGACTTGTCGATGCCCACGCTCCCCTTCCCCGTCGCCGCGTCGAGGCAGGAGCTGGAGGAAGGCCGCGTGCTCGCCCCCCGCTTCGGCCCGGACGGCCTCGTCACCGCGGTCGCGGCCGACGCCGATACCGGCGAGGTGCTGATGGTCGCGCACATGAACGCCGAGGCGCTGGCGCGGACGCTTCAGACCGGCGAGGCCTGGTACTGGTCGCGCTCGCGCGGCGAGCTGTGGCGCAAGGGCTTAACGAGCGGCCAGCTCCAGACCGTCGTCGAGGCCCGCATCGACTGCGACCAGGACGCCGTCCTCCTCAAGGTCCGCGTCGCCGGCGACGGCGGCTGCTGCCACACTGGAAGGCGCTCGTGCTTTTATCGGGTGGTGGAGAGCGCCGCGGCCGGAGGGCAGCGCGGCGGCGGGGGCGCGGTCTCACCCGAGGGGGCGCAGTGGCGGTTGCGCGGCCTCTAACGGATCGCGCCGCGAACGCACGAACGAGGCCCGCGCAGTGAACCCCTCCCCGGCGGGGCCTCGAACGGGAGAGGGGTTCGAAGTGTGGCAATTTGTGGTTTTTTGCCGCGCGCGGTATCCAGACCGCCGCCCCTCGACTTTCCGGAGCCTGCATGACCGCCCTCCCCGCCTCCGCCGAGATCGTCATCATCGGCGGCGGCGTGGTCGGCTGCTCCGTTGCCTATCACCTGACGCAGATGGGCAAGCGCGACGTCGTGCTCGTCGAGCAGGGGCGGCTCTCCTGCGGCACGACCTGGCATGCCGCAGGCCTCGTCGGCCAGCTGCGCGCGCACCAGAACATGACGCGGCTCGTGCAGCACTCGATCGAGCTCTATGCGCGTCTCGAGGCCGAGACCGGGCTCGCGACCGGCTGGAAGCAGTGCGGCTCGATCATCGTCGCGCGCACCCCCGAGCGCATGACGCTGCTGCGCCGGGTCGCCGCCTCGGCGACCGCGCAGGGCGTGCCGTGCGACGTCATCTCGGTCGAGGCGGCGGCCGAGCGCTATCCTATCATGGCGACCCACGACCTCCTCGGCGCGCTCTGGCTGCCGAGCGACGGCAAGGCGAACCCCGCTGACGTGACGCAGGCGCTGGCGAAAGGCGCCCGCATGCGCGGCGCGAAGATCTTCGAGAAGACCAAGGTCACGGGCATCCGCGTGAAGGACGGCCGCGTGACCGGCGTCGAGACGGCCGAGGGCGCGATCGAGGCCGGCGTCGTCGTGAACTGCGCCGGCCAGTGGGCGAAGGCCGTCGGCCGGATGTGCGGCGTCACCGTGCCGCTGCATTCGGCCGAGCACATGTACATCGTGACGGACCAGATCCCGGGCGTGCACCCGGACCTGCCGGTGATGCGCGACCCGGACGGCTACATCTACGTCAAGGAGGAGGTCGGCGGCCTTCTCGTCGGCGGCTTCGAGCCGGTGGCGAAGCCCTGGGCGACCGACGGCATCCCGGAGCAGTTCGAGTTCCAGCTCCTGCCCGACGACTGGGACCAGTTCCAGATCCTGATGGAGAACGCGCTCACCCGCCTGCCCGCCCTGCACACGGCCGAGATCAAGAGCTTCGTCAACGGCCCCGAGAGCTTCACGCCGGACAACAACTTCATCATCGGCGAGGCGCCGGAGCTGAAGAGCTTCTACGTCGCGGCGGGCTTCAACTCGATCGGCATCGCGAGCGGCGGCGGCGCCGGCCGGGCGCTCGCCGAATGGATCGTCGGCGGCGAGCCCTCGATCGACCTGTGGCCGGTCGACATCCGGCGCTTCGCGCGGCTCAACGGCAACGACACCTGGCTGCGCTCGCGCGTCGGCGAGGTGCTCGGCCTGCACTACATGATGCCGTGGCCGAACCGCGAGCTCGATTCGGCGCGCCCGTTCCGGCGCTCGCCGCTCTACGACCGGCTCGCCGCGAAAGGCGCCGTGTTCGGGTCGAAGATGGGCTGGGAGCGGCCGAACTACTTCGCCCGCAACGAGGGCGAGCGCACGATCGGCTATTCCTTCGGGCGCCAGAACTGGTTCGACACCGTCGCGGCCGAGCAGCGCGCCGCACGCCAGGGCGTCGCGGCCTTCGACATGACCTCGTTCGCGAAGCTCCTGGTGCAGGGCCGCGACGCCGAGAGCGTGCTGCAGCGCCTTGCCGCGAACGACGTCGCGGTGGCGGTCGGCGAGAGCGTCTACACCGGGCTCCTCAACGCGCGCGGCACCTACGAGAGCGACGTCACGATCGCGCGGCTGGCGGCGGACCGCTTCCTGATCGTCACCGGCACGGCGCAGGCGGCCCGCGACGCCGACTGGATCGGGCGCCACATCCCCGAGGACGCGCGCGCGACGCTCACCGACGTGACCTCGGCCTATGCGGTGATCGCGGTGATGGGGCCGCGGTCGCGCGAGCTCCTGTCCCGGGTGAGCCGCGCCGGCTTCGACAACGCCGCGTTTCCGTTCGCGGCAATCCGCGAGATCAACATCGGCTATGCGACGCTCGTCGCCTCGCGCCGCACCTATGTCGGCGAGCTCGGCTGGGAGCTCTACGTGCCGACCGAATTTGCCGCGACGGTGTACGACACGCTGACGGAGGCCGGCGCCGATCTTGGGCTTGCCGACGCCGGCTACTACGCGATCGAGGGCCTGCGCCTCGAGAAGGGCTACCGCGCCTGGGGCCGCGAGCTGACGCCGGACTACACGCCCTGGCAGGCCGGGCTCGGCTTCGCGGTGCGCCTCGACAAGGGCGACTTCCTCGGTCGCGACGCGCTCGTCGCCGCGAAGGCGAAGCCGCCGACGAAGCGCTGCGTCTCGCTCGTCGCCGGCGAGCCGGACGCGCCGCTGGCGCATGGCGGCGAGCTCGTCCTGCGCGACGGCCGCCCCGTCGGCGAGGTCACCTCGGCGGGCTTCGGCGACGCCGTCGGCCGGGTGGTGGCGCTCGCCTATGTCTCGTCGCCGGACGCCGCGATCGACACCGGCTGGCTCGACGGCGGCCGCTTCGAGCTCGACATCGCCGGCGTGCGCGCAGCCGTGCGGGCAAGCCTCAAGGCGCCGTACGATCCATCATCGGCCCGCACGCGCATGTAACTGGGATGGGCTGGCGGCTCACAACTCTCCTCATGCTGAGGTGCCGCCGCGAAGCGGCGGCCTCGAAGCACGCAGCGGCGGTCGGGCGCTGCATCGGCAGGGTTGCGTTCTTCGAGGCTCGCCTCCGGCTCGCACCTCAGGATGAGGGCAGCGAGGATGGCACATCGACAAAACCTCAGACAAAACGGGTCGCTATTCGATCACGTTGTCCGCGCGGGCAAGAAGCGTCGGCGGAACCGTGAGACCGAGGGCCTTGGCGCTCTTGAGGTTGATCAGAAGCTCGAAGGCCGTGGGTTGCTCGACCGGAAGATCGGCGGGGCTTGCGCCTTTGAGGATCTTGTCGATGAACACGCCGGCGCGGCGATACAAGCTCGGCACCTTCGGTCCATAGGTCGCAAGCAGGCCGGCTTCCCACTGCTCGCTCGCAAACCCGAGGCTCGGCAGTCGCTTTTCCAAGGCCAGCTCGGCCAGGCGTTGCCGTTGCACGTAGAACAGACCGTCGTGCGTTACGATCATTGCCTGCACGTTCTCGGCGCTCATCTTTGAAATCGCGCCTTCCAGGTCATTGGCGCCTCGCACTCCAACCGGCACGACGGCGATGCCAAGCTGGGGACCGGCGGCCTCCGCTTCGGCAATATAGGCGCGCGAACCGATCTCATCCGAGGTGTTCACAAGCAATGCCACGCGCGACAGGTCGCTGATCGTCTCTTTCGCGAGCTCGAGGCGTTTCCTCGTCAGCTCGACGGCCATGTTCGACAGCCCGGTCAAGTTGCCGCCGGGCCGCCCGAGGCTCGCGACCAGCTTTCGTCCGACTGGATCGGGGACATTGACGGCGACGATCGGGATTGTCGTTGTCGCGCGATGGCAGGCGATGGCAGCGATCCCGGCGGCCGAAACCAACACGTCGAGCTTTTGCTGGGCCAGTTCGGCGGCAAGAACGAAGAACCGTTCATACTGCTCCGCCGGGAAGCGCATATCTAGAGCGATGTTCTGACCTTCGACATAGCCGACGTCGAGCAACCCCTTGCGCAGCGCTGCCAGATAGATCGCTTCCTCTTCGACGTTTGCTCCGTGCCACAAAACACCAATTCTGTGGATTTTCTTCGGCTGCTGCGCCATCGAGGACGTCGACGACAGGAACGCAGCGCTACCCAGCGCACCGATGAATTCTCGCCGCTTCATTGATGGCTCCCCCGGTCCGCCCCGTGAGATGTCGCGCCGCGCCGCCCGTTCCCGCACGCAGCTTACAATGCTCGAAATCTCAGGCAGCGCAGAGACTCTGCTCCATGCAAGGAGCGTGTCAACTACGAACCTCTGCCGAGCCATGGGCCTTGAGCTGCTCCCTTCGCCAGCATCGCGCGTCCCTTCATTCCCGGGGCCCCCAGACTTGCTTGATCGGTGACGGATGATCGGCCGTTCCGTCATGATGAAAGTGCGGCGGGGTCCCGACACCAAAACCGCGGCTTCAGAAGGGGGCGGCGGTTTCGTCATGATGACGATGCAGCGGGCTCCGTCAGGATGGGGAGCCGGAGCCGTGGCGCAATCAAGCTATTGGATTCACACGAGAATCTTGCGCCGCTCCGGATCGTATGGCGCCTTCGCGGATCGCCGCGCCGGCACGCGGCGGCCGAAGGTCTCGATCTCGTAGGTCTCGTGCCCGGCGTGCTCGGCCGGGACGTAGCCGTAGACGATGCTTTTCGCGATCGTGTGGCCGTAGCCGCCGCTCGTCGTGACGCCGAGGAGCGTCGGCCCAAGCCAGATCGCCTCGCCGCCATAGACGGCGGCGGGCTCCTCGAGCAGGAAGCAGCAGAGCCTGCGCCGCGGACCCTCGCTCTTCGCCCTCGCGAGCGCCTCGCGGCCGATGAAATCGTCCTTCTTCAGCGCGACGGCAAAGCCGAGGCCGGCCTCGTAGGGCGTGTAGTCCGGCGTGATGTCGGCGCCCCAGTACAGGTAGCCTTTCTCGAGCCGCAGGGAGTCGACCGCCCGGTAGCCGGCATCGGCGATGCCGAAGGCCCGGCCCGCTTCCCATAACAGCTCGTAGACGTGCTGGGCGTACTCCACCGGCAGGTGCAGCTCGTAGCCGAGCTCGCCCACATAGGTGACGCGCAACGCGTCGACCGGGGCGTAGCCGATCCGGATCGGGCGCGCCGCCATGTAGGGCAGCGCCACGTCGCTTACGTCGCCGTCCGCGACCTCACCCAGCACGGCGCGCGATCGCAGGCCGCAGAGGTTGATCACCGCCTTGGCGGAGGTGACGTCGCGCATCGACACGCTGCCGTCGCGGGGCAGGTGCTTTGCGATCCAGCCGCCGTCGCGCACGCCGAAGCCGCTGCCCGTGACGACGTAGAAGCGGTCCTCGTCGAGACGCGCGATGGTGAGATCGGCCTCGATGCCGCCGCGGGCGTTGCAGAGCTGCGTGTAGGTGAGCGCGCCCGGGGGCTTGCCGAGGTCGTTTGCGGCGATGCGCTGCAGCGCCGCGAGTGCGCCACGGCCCACGATCTCGAACTTCGAGAACGAGCTCATGTCGATGAGCGCGGCGCGCTCGCGCACCGCCTTATGCTCTTCGGCGACGGCCGCAAACCAGTTCGGCCGGCCCTCGAAGGAGGGCCGGTCGGCGGCCTCCATGCCCTCCGGGGCGAACCAGTTCGGCCGCTCCCAGCCGTTGCGCGAGCCGAACACCGCGTGCTTTCCCGCAAGGATCTGGTGCAGCGGCGAGCGCCGGCCGCCGCGCGCCGAGCGCGCCTCCTCGAGCGGCCAGTGCATCGCATAGTAGCGGCCGTAAGCCTCCACCGAGCGCTCGGCGAGGTAGCGGCGCGAGGCGTGGTGCGGCCCGAAGCGGCGCACGTCGAACGCCCAGAGGTCGTGCTCCGGCTCGCCGCGCAGGATCCACTGCGCCATGGCGTTGCCGGCGCCGCCGCTCGCCGCGATCCCGGAGGTGAAGCCGCAGGCGACGTAGAAATTGTCGAGCTGGGGCACGAGCCCCATGATCGGCTCGCCGTCCGGCGAGATCGGGATCGCGCCGTTGATGATGGTGCGGATGCCCATCTCGTTCAGCACCGGGATGCGCTCGGCGGCGGGCAGCATGAACGCCTCGAGCCGCTCCATGCTGGGCTGGAACAGCTCGCGGTCGAAGCCCGCCGGCATGCCGGTCTCGCCGAAGGTCGGCGTGTTGTCCTCCCAGCCGCCGATCGCGAAGGCGCCGGGCTCGGGCTTGAGATAGAAGATCTTGTCGGGGTCCCGCAGCGTCGGGAGGCCAGCCGGTATGTCGGCGCGCTTCTCGGTCACGAGGTACTGGTGCTCGACGGCGCCGGCCGGCAGCTCGATCCCGGCGAGCCTGCCGACGTCGCGGGCCCAGATGCCGGCGGCGTTGACGACGATCTCGGCCTCGATGTCGCCCTCTTCGGTGCGGACGCGCGTCGCGCGCCGGCCCTTGACCTCGATCGCCGTGACCCGCACCCGCTCGACGATGCGCACGCCGCCGGCGCGCGCGCCCTTGGCGTAGGCCTGCGTCAGGCTCGACGGATCGACATGGCCGTCGGTGGCGATGAACAGCGCGCCTTCGATGCCGTCGAGCGTGATCAGCGGGAACAGTGTCCGGGCCTCGGCCGGGGATAGCGTCTCGAGCGCGAAGCCGAAGCTGCGGGCGGTCGTCGCCATCCGCTTCAGCTCGCTCCAGCGCTCCTTCGAGGAGGCAAGCCGCAGGCTGCCGACGGGTTTCCACTCGACGGCCTGCCCGGTGTCGGCCTCGATCTTGGCATAGAGCGAAGCGCTGTACTGCATCAGCCGGGTGAGGTTGCGCTTCGAGCGCAGCTGCCCGACGAGCCCGGCGGCGTGCCAGGTCGAGCCGTGGGTCAGCCCGCTCTTCTCGAGAAGGACGACGTCGCGCTCGCCGAGCTTCGCGAGGTGGTAGGCGATCGAGCAGCCGATCGCCCCGCCGCCGATGATGACGATACGCGCATGGGAGGGAAGCACGCGAGTCTCCGATCAGGTGTTGGGGCCATCACCCACGCCCCTCATCCTGAGCCGCGAGCCGAAGGCGAGCCTCGAAGGACGCAACCCGCCGACGCAGCGATCCTCACCCGCGAAGCGGGGGAGGGGGACCGCCGAAGGCGGTGGAGGGGGAAAGCCCACGCACCGCGCGTGGGATCGCCCCCTCCACCATGCTTCGCATGGTTCCCCTCCCCCGTCGCTGCGCGACGGAGGAGGAAGGCGCTCGTGCGTGCTTCGAGGCTCGCTACGCTCGCACCTCAGCATGAGGAGATTTGTCGCTTAGCCCTCGCAGTCGGTCAGCGCTGCATCTCGCCGAGATACCAGTCGAGGAACTGGGCGACGTTGCGCTCGCGGTATTTCGAGAACGGGCCGGGCACGTAGTGGCGCGACGAGACGCCGAGCTGCTGGTTCTCGCAGATCGCCCAATCCTGCTGGTTGGTGCGGTCCCAGACCGGCAGCAGCTTGTCGAGCGTGTAGTCGCGCCCCTCGACCGCATCGCCGTCGACGAGCCAGATGCCGCGGATGTGGGTGAGGTCGGCCGAAAGCGGCGTGATCCGCGCCGCGGCGGCGTGATCGCAGTTCGTGTGCTGCCAGAAGTTCGGGAACAGGGTGGTGCGCAGCGTGCCGGTGTCGATCTCCGGCACGTCGCCCATGAGCGGCGCGACCGGCTGGCCGTCGAGGCTCTGGGTGACGTAGCCCTCCATCAGCGGCGTGCGGTGGCAGCGGAAGTAGGCGCCGGTCATGTCCGAGGAGGCATTGCCCTCGCTCAGGCCGAGGCGGCGAAAGCGCGCATTGGCCTCGTCCGTGATGGCGTCGAGCCGCTGCTGCAGCGCCGGCTCGAACAGGGCCCGGTCGCGCAGCACGTCGTAGGTCGCGGCATTGTAGTCGTCGTGATGCGACGGGCAGTGGTAGCACTCGCGGTTGTTCTCGAAGACGATCTTCCAGTTCGCCTTCACGACGTAGTCGGCGACATGCGCGACCTTGCAGGTCTCGAGCGCGTGCGGCGCCATCTGCGGGGCGATGGCCTCGATCGCGTCCGAGAAGTCCGTCGGGTCGTCGGCGAAATTGACGAAGATCAGGCCGGCGAGGTTGTGGAGGTGCACCGGCAGGAGGCCGAGCGTCTCGCGGTCGGCATCGAACTCGCGCTGCGTCGCGGTGATCAGGCGGCCGTCGAGGTCGTAGGTCCAGCGGTGGTAGGGGCAGACGAGCTTCCTCGCATGCCCGTGCTCGGCGTCGCAGATGCGGGTGCCGCGATGGCGGCAGAAATTGTGGAAGCCGCGGATCTCGCCGTCCTTGCCGCGCACGACGATGATGCTCTCCGAGCCCACCCGCCAGGTGAAGTAGTCGCCGGCGCGCGGGATCGCGCAGGCATGGCCGGCGAACAGCCAGCGGCGATAGAAGATCTGGCGCAGATCCGCCTCGAACACCTCCGGAGCCGTGTAGAAGGCGCGCTCCAGCGGACCGCCCGGCCGATGCCGCTGCACCAGCCCGTCGATGTCCGCCGACCCGCCGGCCTTCGGGATCGCCCTCGTCGCCACGTAGTTCACGGCAAGCCTCCTGCAGGCGGTTTTTATCACGCGCCCGGCGGAGGCGCAGCCCGGCGCCGCGCCGCCCGGGCGCACGCACGCAGGCACTCAATGCCACATTATTCCACAAAATCCCACTCTTGGATGCGCTTGCCGGGTCGCCGTCCCGTGCTAAGCTTCGGGAAAATACGCACAGCCCGGCGTCGGGGAAAAGAACGGGCGTGGTCACGACACTGTCGCCGGCACATGCGCGGATGCCGCACCAAAACGGATCGCAAGATCCCTCAGGGAGAGGACCCATGATCTTCAAAGCAGGAACGAGGCTTCTCGCGGTTGCCGCCGCGGCGCTGTCGGCGGTCTTTGCAGCCGGAGAGGCGGCGGCGCAGAAGTCGCAGGTGACGGTCTACACGGCGATGGAGAACGACCAGCTCGGGCCCTACAAGCAGGCGTTCGAGGCCGAGAACCCGACGGTCGAGATCGTCTGGGTGCGCGACTCGACCGGCGTCGTGACGGCGCGGTTCCTCGCCGAGAAGGACAACCCGCGCGCCGATATCGTCTGGGGCTTGGCCGCCTCGAGCATGGCGCTGTTCGAGGCGCAGGGGCTGCTCGAGCCCTACACGCCGCCGGCGGCGAAGGACCTGAAGCCGATCTTCAAGAGCGGCAAGAACCCCGAGACCTGGGTCGGCATGGACGCCTTCCTCGCCGTCGTCTGCTTCAACACGGCGGAAGCGGCAAAGGCCGGCGCGCCGAAGCCCGCGACCTGGAACGACCTCACCAACGCCGCCTACAAGGGCAAGGTGGTAATGCCGCATCCGGCGTCGTCCGGCACCGGCTACCTGACGATCGCGGCCTGGCTCCAGCTCATGGGCGAGGAGAAGGGCTGGCAGTTCATGGACAAGCTGCACGACAACATCGCGGTCTACACCCATTCCGGCTCCGCGCCCTGCGTGCAGGCGGCGCGCGGCGAGCGCCTGATCGGCATCGGCTTCGACATGCGCGGCGCCTCGGAGAAGACCAAGGGCGCGCCGCTCGACCTCGTCGTGCCGAAGGAGGGCATCGGCTGGGAGATGGAAGCGACCGGCATCGTCAAGGGCGCGAAGAACCTCGCCGGGGCGAAGAAGGTCGCCGATTGGGCCGCGACCCAGAAGGCGAACGAGCTCTACGGCAAGTACTACGCGATCGTCGCGCATCCGGCGGTCAAGGCGGCGCCGCCGAACTACCCGACCGAGGGCGAGGCCGCGATGGTCAAGAACGACCTCAACTGGATGGCGCAGAACCGCGAGCGCATCCTCGCCGAGTGGTCGAAGCGCTACGAATCGAAGGCGGCGCCGAAGTAGAGGCGCCTTTCACCTCTCCCCGCCGCCGGGAGAGGTGTTCCCCTCATTTCCTGCCGTATCGCCGCGCCCATTCGGCGATGATGCGCTCGCGGTTCTCGGCCGCCCAGACGAGATCGTTCTTGATCATCGAGGCGGCGACCCCTTCCGGGTAGAACCGGATCGGCTTCGCGATGCCCTCGATCGCCACCTGCTGGATGAAGCGGGCATAGATCTCGTTCGCCTTGCGGCTCGCCGCGAAATCGACGAGGCGGCGGGCGGCCTCGGGGTTCCGGGTGCCGGAGAGGATGCCGGCGGCGTCCATGTCCCAGCCGCCGCCCTCCTTCATGAGAAGGACGTCCACCGGCGCGCCCTTCTCTTTCACCTGGGCGCCGGCGAGCTCGTAGGAGATGCCGACCGGGAACTCGCCCGCCGCGGCGTTGCGGCACGGCTTCGTCCCCGAGTGCTCGTAGGTGGCGATATTCAGGTGCAGGCGGTCCATGAACCGCCACGCCTCCTCCTCGCCGAAGAGCTGGAGCCAGGCGGAGACGTGGAAATAGCCGGTGCCGGAGGAGCCCGGGTCCGGCATGGTGATCCGGCCGCGGAAGCGCGGGTCGAGGAGGTCGTACCAGGAGGCCGGCTTCGGCAGCCCGAGCTTCTCGGCTTCGGCGGTGTTGAAGCAGACCGCCGCCGCCCACGCCTCCATGCCGACCCAGGCCGGCGGTGTCTCGGCATCGCGGAAATTCGGGCGAATCTCGGCAAGGTTCGGCGGCGCGTCCGGCTTGAGTAGCCCCTCCTTCTTGAGCCGCATCATCGAGGTCGCGGCGAGGCCCCAGATCGCGTCGCCGCGCTCGCCGCGCTCGGCCAGGAGCCGGGCCGTGATCACCCCGGTCGAGTCGCGCTGCCAGACGATCTCGATGTCGGGGTTGTCGGCCTCGAAGGCCTTCTTCAGCTCGCCGACGAAGTCGGGCTCGAGCGTCGAATACACAACGACCTGCGTCCGCTCGGCCGCAGCCGCGACAGAGCCCGCAAACAGGACGGCGAGAGCGGCAAACCGGCAGGCCAGGCGAAACCAGCGCATCTTGAGCCTCACTCTTGTCGCGGCGGGCGCGCTTCTAGATAGATCGTCATCCCCGCCACCGCCATGCCAGGTGCCCGATGCCCGATGAGACAGCGAAACACACGACCCGATGGTGGTGGGTCCGGCACGCGCCGGTCACCGTCAACAACGGCTGCGTCTACGGCCAGACCGATCCGGTCTGCGACTGCGACAACGAGGCGGCGTTTTCCGGCCTCGCCGGCCTCCTGCCCCGGGACGCCGTCTGGGTCACGAGCCACCTCACCCGCACCCACATGACGGCGGCTGCGATCGTGCGGGCCGGCCTTCCCGGGCCGGACCCGGTGCCGGGACCCGGCGTCATCGTCGAGCGCGATCTCGCCGAGCAGAGCTTCGGCGCCTGGCAGGGCATGAAATACACCGATCTCGCCGCGCTCCAGGCCGAGGCCTATCACCGCTTCTGGCTTGCCCCGGCCCATGAGGCGCCGCCCGAGGGCGAGAGCTTCATCGCGGTGATGGAGCGGGTCGCCCGGGCGATCCGGCGGCTGAACGAGGAATACGCCGGGCGCGACATCATCGCCGTGACCCATGGCGGCACGATCCGCGCCGCGCTCGCCGAGGCGCTCGACCTTTCGCCGGAGGCGGCGCTCGCGTTCGCGGTCGACAACCTGTCGCTGACGCGCCTCGAACGTTTCGACGGGCCGGGCGTCGGCCATGGCTGGCGCGTCGTCGCGACGAACCAGCGGCCCTGCTGAACGGGCGGTCCCGCCGGTGGGCGCCAGGATCGGCCTCGTCATCTTCGATTGCGACGGCGTGCTCGTCGACAGCGAGATGATCGCCTGCGCGGTCGAGGCGCGCGCGCTCACGGCCGCCGGGTACCCGATCACGACCGCCGAGGTCGCGCACCGCTACGCCGGCGTATCCGACGCCGATATGCGCCGCGCGATCGAAGAGGAGAGCGGCAGGACGCTTCCTGAAGATCACGCTGCCCGCTGTGGGGCGGAAGTCGAGGACGTCTACGGGCGCGAGCTGCGGGCGGTGCAGGGCATCGCGGCCGTTGTCGACGCCGTGAAGGAAAGCGGGGCGCAGGTGTGCATCGCCTCGAGCAGCGCGCCCGAGCGCTTAAGGCTCGCCCTCGGCTTGACCGGCCTGTGGGAGCGTTTCGCCCCGCATGTGTTCAGCGCCAAGATGGTCGCGCGCGGCAAGCCGGCTCCCGACCTGTTCCTCCTCGCGGCCCGCGAAATGGCGGTCGAGCCGCCGGCGTGCCTCGTCGTCGAGGACAGCGCGCCCGGCATCCGCGCCGCCCGCGCCGCCGGCATGACGGCGATCGGCTTTACCGGCGCCAGCCATTGCGGCCCCGGCCACGACGCACGCCTGCGCGAGGCCGGCGCCGAGCTCATCTGCGCCGACGCGCGCGCTCTCGGCGTGCTGCTGCGCGACCGCCTCGGCGGCTGAGGGCGCCCTACTCCGCGAGCCTCAAGCCCTGCAAGCGCGCGATCCCGTCGGGGTGCGGCGTGAAGCCGGTGAGCTTGCGGGTCGCGCCCCAGAACCATTTCAGGTGGTACATGAAGAGATACGGCCGCTCGGCGAGATAGATCGCGGCGGCGTCGGCATAGAGCTTGGCGCGCTGATCGGCGTCGATCGTCGAGCGCGCCCGGCGCAGGATGTCGTCGAGCTTCGGATTGCAGTACCGGCCCCAGTTCACGAAGCCGTCGCAGGCGACCCAGATCGAGATGTTGGCGTCGGGGTCGGAGCGCCCGCTCCAGATCAGCAGCGAGACCTCGTAGGCGCCGCTCTTCAGCCGACCGAGCAGCGTCGCGGCCTCGACGACGTTGATCTTGATGTCGAAGCCCGCCTCCCCGGCCATGGCCTGGATGATCTGCGCCACCCGGTTGTCGAGCGGGTCGGTCGAGATGAGCAGCGTCGCCGGCACGCGCTGCA
>Ga0136846_1208062_pt1 | contig 19271 bp, 16 predicted proteins | sample HopSoiMetagenom2_FD_96841 | JGI IMG/M metagenome (GOLD analysis project Ga0136846, IMG submission 96841) | Grasslands soil microbial communities from Hopland, California, USA - 2 Assembly 2016 (version 4) | ecosystem: Environmental > Terrestrial > Soil > Grasslands | place: USA: Hopland...
CAGGATGGCGACGTCGTTGGCCGGGTTGGTGGTCTTGTCTGCGGCCGCCGCCAATGCGTCGCGGCCCGCGAGCAGCGCGACCGCGGTGCCCGATAGCGCCAGGCCGCCGGCGGACAGAAACGTGCGGCGCGCGGTGAGGACGTCGCCAAATTTGCGGGAATCGAGAAAGGACATGGGGCTCTCCTGCAACGGGGGGTACCCCTGCTCAATGCGGGGGCCGGCCGCCGCGTTCCCGCGATGTGTTCCCGCGAGGGGAACCGCCGCGCCGTGGCGCGCAACTCATCGAACGGGTCCGGTTGCCGGAAGGAAGGGCGCATGCTTTCGATCCTGGTTTGCCACTCGTATTTCCTCGGTTTCGACCAGAAGCAGAAGCAGCGCGCGAAGCCCTACCCGCCGCTCGCGACGCTGCAGGTGGCGTCGATGCTGCGGGCGGCCGGGCACGAGGTGACGCTGTTCGATGCCATGTTGGACGACGACACGTCGCGCTTCGAGCGGCAGCTCGACGTGCTCAAACCGCAGCTGGTGGTCTGCTACGAGGACAACTACAACTTCCTCAGCAAGATGTGCCTCGGTCGCATGCGGCGCGCGGGCTGCGAGATGCTGGCGCTCACGCACCATCGCGGCGTGCGCTCGATCGTCGGGGGATCCGATGCATCGGATGCGCCTGACGTCTATCTGTCCGCCGGCGCCGACGCCGTGCTGCACGGCGAAGCCCTGGGCACGCTGTTCGCGCTCGTCGACCGATTGAATGCCGACCCGGATGCCGGCGCGGCGCAACTCTCCGAAGGTTTGCCCGACTTGAGCATCGCGGGACCGGGTGGCGTCGTGCGCTCGGTTGCCGCTGGCCGCCTTCCCGAACCCCCCGCGGCCCCGCTGCCTGCATGGGACCTGGTCGACGTCGCGAAGTACCGCCGCACCTGGCAGCGCGCGCATGGCTATTTCAGCCTCAACATGGCGGCCTCGCGTGGCTGCTCGTTCCGCTGCAACTGGTGCGCAAAGCCGATCTGGGGCAATCAATACCTGCAGCGACCCGCTCGCGAAATCGCGGCTGAGATGCTGCACCTGAGACGCCACTACCGGCCGGATCACATCTGGTTTGCGGACGACATTTTCGGCTTCCGTGTGGATTGGGTTCAGGAGCTCGCGGCGGCGCTGGCCGCAGGCGGCGGCGGCATCCCATTCACGATCCAGTTGCGCGCCGACCTGGTGACCGAGCGCATGACGGCGGCGCTCGCGGCGGCCGGTTGTCGCGAAGTCTGGCTCGGCGCCGAGAGCGGCAGCCAGAAGATCCTCGACGCCATGAACAAGGGCACGACGGTCGCGGAGATCCACGAGGCGCGGCGACTGCTCGGCGCGGCAGGAATACGCGTCGGCTTCTTCCTGCAGCTCGGCTACCTGGGCGAGGAGCTCGACGACATCCTGGCGACGCGGCAACTCGTCGAAACCGCGCGACCCGACGACATCGGGGTCAGCGTCTCCTATCCACTGCCGGGCACGAAATTCTACGAGGCCGTCAAGCAGCAGCTCGGCGCGAAAACGCGCTGGCAGGAGAGCAACGACCTCGAGATGATGTTCGCGGGCACCTATCACTCGGATTTCTACCGCGCGGTGCGGAACCTGCTGCACGACCAGGTCACGCAGCCGGGCTCGCGCGAGGTCGCGCAACGCTGGAGCTCGCTGATCGCCAACGAGCCCGCCTGGCGGAACGCCGCGACCACCGGTGCGCCGGTTTTGGACGTCGCGGGAGCTCGCTCGTGACGGGTCCGCTACCAGTGGCGCGCGCGCTCGACTCCGCCGACCTGCAACAGACGGCCGCGGCCTTCGACAGTGTGGCCGCGGATTACGACGGGCCGCGCGGCAACAACCTGCTGATCCGGCGCATGCGGGACACCGTCTGGCGCGAGCTCGAGGCGCGTTTCGCGCCCGGTGCGGCGCTGCTCGATCTTGGCTGCGGTACGGGCCTCGACGCCGTGCACCTCGCGCAGCGCGGCCATCGCGTCGTTGCGACCGACTGGTCGATGCGCATGGTGGAGCGCACGGCCGCGCGCGCCGCGGCCGCGGGCGTCGCGTCGCAGGTCGACGCGCGGCGCGTCGGCGCCCACGAGTTGCAGACGCTCGGGAGTGAATTCGACGCACGATTCGCCGGCGCATACTCGAACTTCGGCCCGCTCAATTGCGTACCCGACCTGCGCGAGCACGCCGCGCAATGCGCACGTCTCGTACGACCCGGCGGCCACCTCGTGTTCACCGTCATCGGTCGCCTCTGTCCCTGGGAATATCTCCACTACCGCTGGCGCCGACCCGAGCGCGCGCGCATTCGCGGCACGCGCGGCCCCGTGGCGGTCGGCATGAACGGGCACACGATCTGGACGACCTATTACTGGCCGCGAGAATTCCACGCTGCGTTCGTCGAACACTTCGAGCTGGTCGAATACCGGGCACTCGGCCTGTTCCTGCCGCCGCCGTACCTGTTGGACCGGATCGAGCGCCATCCGCGGCTGTTCGAGTTGTTAGGTCGGCTCGACGACATGACGGGCGCATGGCCCGCGCTGCGCAATGCCGGCGACCATTTCCTGATCGTCATGCGGCGCCGCTGACGCGCCGAGGGATGCACATGTCACCCGACGCCACCTTCAGAAGGACATCGAATGCGTTGCGCGAGACGACTGCTCGGCTGTGCGACGAGCTCACGGCACCTTCCGCAATCCCTCCCGACTGGACCGAGTTCGAGTGGGGCATCGCACGCGCGGTGGCGACCATGCACGGCATCTCCGCGCTGCTCGCCGAGCGTCTACGCTGGCGTGGCCCGCCCGAGTGGCAGCAGTTCATCGACGCGCAGCGCGAACAGGGCATCCGGCGTGACCGCCGGATCGGGCTGCTGATCGACACGCTCGACGCGGCACTCGCACGCGCCGGCATCGCCGTCGTCGGACTCAAAGGCACTGCGTTGCGCGCCCATCGAGTGTTCGCGCCGGGAGCGCGGCCAATGGGCGACGTCGATCTGCTGGCGCGCGTCGAGGACGTCCCGGCCATCACCGCAACGCTCGGCGAATGCGGCTACTTCGTGCATCACGTCTCGGACCGGCACATCGTGTTCGATGTGCCCGGGCGCCCACCGACAGCGGAATTCGGCGAACACGAGAGCAACACGCTGCGGATCGAGGTGCACACCTGGGTCGCCGAACCGCTGCCCATGCGGTTCGTCGACATCAGCGCGCGACTTTGGCCGACGCATCCGCGACCCGGCATCAATGCATATCGGGATATCGCGGCGCTGTTCCTGCACCTGCTGCTGCACGCGGCGGGAAACATGCGAGGGCACGCGCTGCGTCTGCTGCAGCTCTGGGACCTCGCAGAACTGTCGCGGCGGTTCGAACCCGAGGACTGGATCGCGCTGGTTGGTCCCGCCGACCCGCACGAGCAGCTCTGGTGGATGTGGCCGCCGCTGTCTCTCGGCGGGAGATGCGCGTCGCTCGTCGTCCCGGAATCCTCGCGGGCCATGCTCGAAGCCGCCTGCCCGCGCACGCTCGCGCGCGCGGCGTCACGCCACTCGCTCTACGAAGTGTCCTGGTCGAACCTGCGCATCTCGGCATTCCCGGGGATCGAGTGGTCGCGCACGCCGTTCGAGGCGCTGCGCTACGCGCGCAGCCGCATAGCACCGGGCCGAGCTGCCCTGCAGGAACTCGAAGATGGCGCCCGGGACGCTCCGATGCTGGTGGGATCGCGCTGGTACGAAACCTCGCACGTATCGCGCATCGCGCGTTGGATGTTCTCGAAGCCGCGCCGTGTGCAGACCATGTATTCGATCCGCACGGCGCTCGCGAACGGCGCGACCGCGCGTCCGGGGTAGTCAGATGCCGGCCAGTCGCTCGTACATCGCCAGGAACAGCGCCGCCGTGTGGTCGGCGTCCTCGCGCATCGCGATCCCGGCCGCCGCGTGCGCGAGTGCCAGGCGCAGCTCTTCGTCGGCGAGCAGTCGTTCGATGGCAGCGGCGAGCGCCGCCGCATCCCGGACCGGTGTCGTCGCGGCCGCGTGCGGCGTCCACTCATGCAAGTGGCCGACATCGGTGCCCACGGTCGGCACGCCGGCCACCGCGGCTTCGAGCGCCGCCAATGGACCCGCCTCGTGCCGGGACGACATCACGTGAACGTGCGCCGCTTCCATGAGTGGTCGCAGTTCTCGTTGGGTCAGGAAGCCATGGAAGCGAACGCGCGATTCGAGGCCGAGCTCGCGCGCGAGTTGCTGGACGACACCCCCCAGCGTGTCTTCGCCGATCACGTCGAGCTCGAATTCGTGACGCGTCGCCATCAGCGCGAGCGCGCGCAACAGTGTCGGCTGATCCTTGACCCGGTTGAGGCTCGCGACGTGGATGAGACGCGCGCATGCGCCAGGCTCGCGACGCCGCGGAGCGCGCGGCGGCCACGCGCGCAGGTCCACGCCCAACGGGATACGCGCGACGTCGACGCCGAGTGCCGTGGCCGAATCGATGATCGGCTGACTGGCCGCCGTCACCGCGGAAGCGCGACGCAGGCAGGCGCGATCGAGAACGCGCCGATAGCCGCGCAGGGCGCCGCCATAGCCGATATCCGGCACGGCCGCGAGCTCGCCGCCCGCGATGTGAACGGCGGCAGGAATCCCCAGCGACCGTCCCGCCGCGACGGCGGCGAATGCGCACTGGCCTGCCCAGATCGACTGCACGATGTCGAAGGGCTGCCGTGCATGCGCCGCGCGGACTGCCGCGATCGTCCGCACCAACTCGAATCGGCCGCCGATGTTCTGCACCGTCGCGCCTGACAACTGCCATTGCGCCGGCCGCGCCTCCTGGCGCAGCGCGAATACGCGCAGCGTGTGGCGGCTCGCTAGGCGCTCGATGAGCGCGAGCAATGCCGGTATCACGCGCCGCTCACCGCTGCGATCGACGCCGCCGGGCACGATCATGGCCAGGTTCATCGATCGCGGGTTCATCGATCGCCTGCCGCGGACGGGGACGCCGCCGTGATTCTCGACACCCGACAACTCTTCCTGAGACTGCTGCGCGTGCTCGACGTGGACGTCGTCTGCGACGTGGGTTCGCTCAATGGCGCCGATTCCCTGCGCTTTCGCCATGCTCGTCCGGACGCCACGATCTTCGCCTTCGAGGCCAACCCGGCGAATGCGCAGCGCATGCGGACCGCGCGCGTGCTGGAACGCGCGCGCATCGAGGTGGTGCCGCTCGCGGTCTGCGAGCGCGACGGGGAAGCAGATTTTTTCGTCGTGGATGCGAAAGACGCGCCGCTCGCGCGACAGGGCATGAGCTCGCTGTTCCAGCGCGCGGCACCAGCGCAGCGCGGCGTTGCCGTACGCGTCGGCTGCGCGCGTCTCGACGCGTACCTCGCGCCGCGCCTCGCCCGGGATGCGCGCATCGCCCTGTGGATCGACGTCGAGGGGGCGGCATTCGAGGCACTGAGCGGTGCACTCGAGATCCTCGACAGCGTCACGTTGATCCACGTCGAGGTCGAGACTGCGCCGTGCATCGCCTCCGGGCAGAGACTGTGGTCGGACGTGCACGCGCTGCTGGCCGCGAATGGCTTTCGCGCGCTCGGCGTCCAGCGATCGCAGGTTCCCTCGCAGGTCGACGCACTGTATGTCCGCGCGGATCGCGCCAGGCGCTTCGCGCTGCGCGTCGCGGCGGCGCGCGGCAACGCCTTCCTGCGGCACGCGGTCTGGCGTGCTTTCCTGGCCGCGCTTCCGGGGCGCGCCAGCGAATTTCTGCGGCGCCGGAAAGCCCTCCCGGCCGACGTACCGCTCGACGCATGAACGACTGGCGCGACAACAACTTCGATCTCATCCGCCTGGGGGCGGCATTGCAGGTTGCGATCGGACATACGGCGTCGCATTTCCGTCTGTGGGATGCGCTCGGTCCATTGGGCAGCGTAGTCTCCGTGTTTCCGGGCGTCCCCATCTTCTTCGTCGTCAGCGGCCTGCTGGTCTCGCGCTCGTTCGAGCAGAGCCATCGGCTGGGCGATTACCTGCGCAACCGCTGCCTGCGCATCTACCCGGCCCTGTGGGTGTGCCTCGTCGTCACCGCCATCGGCACGGCGTGGCTGCTGAGCGGTGAGCTCGGAGAGATCACACCCGGCCGATGGCTCGCCTGGTGGGGCGCGCAGATGTCGGTCGCACAGTTCTGGCAACCGGCATTCCTGCAGGGGCTCGGCACACACGCGCTCAACGGCAGTCTGTGGACGATCACCATCGAGCTGCAGTACTACATCGCGCTGCCCCTGCTCTACTCCGTGCTGCGCCTGCGTACCGCGCGTGGCAACGTCGCACTGATCGTCTGTGGATTGGCGAGCCTCGCCGTCTACCTGCTGGTCACCACGCGCCGCGACTGGTTTCCGACCTGGAACAGCTTCGCGCTCGTCACCTTCGCGCTCGTACCGTACCTCTGGATCTTCATTCTCGGCATGCTGATCCAGCGCAACCTGTCGCGGCTGCGCGGGCTGTTCGCAGGCAAGCTGCTGCTCTGGCTCGCCGCGTACGGCGTCGTGACCTGGCTGGCGCACGCCGCCGGCTGGCGGATCGGCGGCAACGCCATGAATCCCGCGAGCCTGCTCGTGCTCGCCGGCGTCGTGGCCTCGGCGGCCTTCACGCTGCCGTCGCTCGGCGAGCGCTTGCTTCGGCGCAATGATCTGTCGTACGGCATCTATATCTACCACGCCCCATTGCTGAACCTGCTGCTCGCGGCGGCGGTGTGGCGCGCGCTCGCGCTGCCGGTGCTGCTGCTGCTCGCGGGCGTGGCGGCCGCAGGCTCCTGGTGGCTGGTGGAAAAGCCCTTCCTGCGGCGCAAGCGTCATGCGCTGCGCGATGTCCCCGCGCCCGCTCATCCGCTGCCCAGCGACGTCCACAACGCGCGTGGCCACCAGGAGGGCGTACGCCACGCGAAGGACATTGCATTGCCGAGATGACGCAATGCGGCCGCGCGGCCCGCTTTCGCGCGCAATCTCGCTGCAGCCTGCAGCGAGTTGCGGGCACGGGCATTCCGGATCGCGGCGCGAAGCCGCGCGTCACGGCAGGTCGCGAACTTGCGCAGTGACGCCTCGCGATCCTGGAACAGCTGCGGTGAATGGTTGCTGTGACTCGCATCGTTCAGCCGTACCCGCACCACCGGAGCGTCGACCAGTGCCACCGGGCTGAGCACCGCGAGCCGCATCCACAGATCGTAGTCCTCGCAGCTTCGCAACGTCTCGTCGAATCCGCCGGCCTCCTCGAGGAGGCTGCGTTCGGCGATCACGCCCGGGGTGCGCAACGACGCGCGTCCGTCGGCGAGCGCGCACGCGATGTCGCCGCGACACGGAATGAAGACGCGGGTGGCTTCCGCGGCGAGCACCCGGTCATGCTCGTCGATACGCTCGAACGCCGTGTAGCACCAGCGACATCGCGCATCGCGAGCGAGCTCGGCGAGCTGCCACGCCAGCTTGTCGGATTTCCACAGGTCGTCGGAATCGATGAAGGCGACGTACCGGCCGCGCGCCGCGCGCAGCGCCGCGTTGCTCGCGGCGCCAGGATTGCCGCGGTGCTCGAGCAGCAGCAGCTGCGCGCGTGGCGCCAGCCGGCGCAGCAGCGCGCGCGTCTCCTCGCCGGAGCCGTCGTCCGCGATGATCAGCTCGTGATCGGTGCAGGTCTGCGCGTAGATGCTCGCGATCGTCGCCGCGAGGAACTGCGGGCGTTCGTGCGTCGGCAGCACGATCGAAACCGCGGGATTCACCGCCTGCCCCGCCCGCGCCGGCGCGGCAACGGCGCGAGTGTCCGCAACGCGTCGAGCGCATCGTCCGGTTGCGCGCCGCGACGCAGCTCGAATGCCGGCAGGTGGTCCATTCCGCGAAGCAGAGTTCGCCATCCTGGCTGTCCCGACGCGTATGGCTGCGTGCGCGCGAGCATCGCCCGCAGAGCCGCGCGCGACAGCGGGCGCAAGAGCGGGTCGCGCCCGGGACGCGGGCTCAGGACGAGCACGCAGCGGATGCGCAGCGCGCGCCGCGCCACGCGATACGCCGAGCGACGCACGTCGAGCTCGAACTTGCGCGCGCCGCTGCGCCGCGTGATCAGCGGCGCGGCCAGCACGCGATCGGCACCGCGGACACCGCGCAGACGCCCACGGTCCGAGCACAGAACGTGCAGGAACGCCGGCACGCCCGTTGCGCGCATCGTTCGCGGCGCCACGAAGACGGCGTCCTCGGAGAGCAGCTCGTATCCCGCCGCGAGCGCGCGCAAGCACAGCGTCGATTTGCCGGCGCCGCTGTCACCGAGCACCAGCACTCCGCTCGAGCCGCTGCCCAGACAGGCCGCGTGCAGCGGCGCGAGCGTGGCGACGCGCGCCACCAGCGTGAGTGCCGCGAACTCGAGTAGCTCGTATCGCGCGAAGTACGGGTCGGCACGTTGCGCGGGGGAGATCGCGACGAGCGCGCTGCGCAGCCCTGGCGCGACCACCGCGTAGTTGGACGCATCGACGTGATGGCAGAGCAGTCCGGCGCCCGAGGACAGGCGTGGCGTCGGCGGCGCCCGCCGTTGCGCCCCGCGGGCAGATCGGACGCGCGGCACGGCATCCGCCGTCGCACGCACTACCAACGTCAGGCGGGGCGAGCTTGCGAGCACGCGCTGCGCAGGCAACCCGCCGAACGCATGGGTCGCCAGCGCCAGCAATCCACGGTCGTCGGCGATCACGCGCAGCCGCGCGCCCAGCACGCGGAAGGTGCGTTCGTGCGTGAGATCGCCGCGCTCCGCGAATGGATCCGTGGTGGATGCCTTCATGGCGCGATCCTGACCCGCGGGCCGGTCCGGCGCTCGAAATCCGCGTACTGGCCCTGGAAGGTGACCTCGCCCGCACTCAGCTCGACGACCAGGTCGCAGCGACGCAGCGATTCGCGGCGATGCGTGACGATGCAGACGGTACTCGTGCCCCGTTGCGCGCGCAGCGTGTCGATGATCTCGAGCTCGGTCGATGCATCGAGCGCGTTGGTCGACTCGTCGAGCACGAGGAAGGATGCCTGCCGATAAAACGCGCGCGCCAGAGCCACGCGCTGCCGCTGGCCGCCGCTGAGCTGGACGCCGCGCTCGCCGAGTTGCTGCGAAAAGCCGTCCGGAGTCGCCGCGAACATCGACAATCCGGCGAGCTCCGCCGCCAAGCGGATTCGGCCCATCTGTACGTCCGGCGCTTCCCCGCCGAGCGCGATGTTTTCGGCTGCGCTCGCATCGAGGATGAATGGAGTCTGCGGGACATAGGCCACCATCCGCTGCCATGCGCCCCTGTTGTGCGCGTCGAGTACGACGCCATCGACGCGCACGTCGCCGCTGGCGGGTGTGAGCAATCCGACCAGCAGATCCACAAGTGTCGATTTGCCGGAGCCGTTCGCGCCGGTGATGCCCACGAGCCGACCCGCAGGAATCTCGAGGTCCAGACTTCGCAGTGCAAGCGGCAGGCCGGGTGCGTACCGGAAGTTCACGCCGCGCAGGCTCAGCGCCTCGCGTGGCCGTCCCGACCACCATGGCTCGAGCGGTCGCGCGGGCTCGCCCGAAGAGGCGCGCGCACCGAGCTCGTCTGCGAGCAGCGCAAGCGCGCTGCGCTCGACACGCAACCGCGCCAGCGCGCTGAAACCCTGCTGCAGTGTCGGCAGCAACCGGTATGCGGCCAAGGCGAGGAAGCTCAGTGATGCAAACCAGTTGGGATGATGCCCATCGGCCTGGAGCCACAACAGCGAGCCGACCAGCCCGGCGGCGACGGCGCACTCGGCGACGTGCCGCGGGGCGAGCGCGAGCGACTGGGTGTCGACGACCGCACGCGCGAAGTCCCGGCACTGTGCCGCGAAGCGCCGGCTGAAGACGGCCTGCGCGTCCGTGGCCAGCAGCTCCTTGATCGCCCCGAAGCTCTCGCTGAGCGTGCGCGTGCGCTCGTGCGCCAGCGCCCGCTCGCGCGCACCGTTGCGTTGCAGCCGTGTGCCCAGCATTAGATAGACGAGCAGATAGACGCCGCCGAGCAACACCAGCGCGCCGGCCGCGAGCACCGGGCTGAACAGCAGCAGCGATCCTGCAATCAGCAGGCCCGCCGCGATGCTCGTGGTGGCCAACAGCGTGCTCTGCACGATGCCCGTCGTCACGCGCCCCACCTCGTGCACGACGTTGTGGATGAGCCGCGCGCTGTGCATGCGCGTATGGAACAGGTAGTCACGGCGCAGGTATTCGTCGAACAGCCGCGCGTGGAGCTCGGCGCCGAGACCGTAGGCGAATCGATTCATCGCGAGGTTGCCGAAGAAGCTGACCGCATTGGAGACCAGCACGAGCAGGACGAACCCGGCGCCGAGGAAGGCGAGCAACGACGACCTCGACTCGAGGCCGAGCAGGTCGGTCAGGCGGACGAGGGGAGCGTAACGGCGCGCGAGTGCCGGATCCGCGAGCACCGCGCAGAACGGGACGACGGCCGCCACCCCGGTGAGGGTCACGGCGCCCATGACGACCGCGACGAGCTCGAGCGCCACCACCTGCCAGCGGCGTCGCGCGTCGAGCAGTCGCCACAGGTAGCGCAACGCCGCCAGGGTCGAGTCGATCGATTCAGCGCGCCGCACGCAGCCGCCCTCGCACTGTGGAATCGTAGGCATGCAGCAGCCGTGTTCCGAGCGCGCGGGGCGACAGCGTGGCCTCGAAATGCGCGCGGACGCGGGCCCGACTCTGCTCGTCGAGACTGCGCGCGGCGCTAACCAGAGCGCGCGCACAGTCATCCGGATCTCCGGCCCGCCACACGGCACCGACGGCCGCAGCGCGCGTCATCGCCCGCAGCGAAGGGATATCCGTGACCACCGGCCTGAGACCGGTCGCGAGCGCTTCGATGAGCGCGTAACTGCTGCTCTCGCGATGACTGGCGTGCACGAAGAGGTCCGCCGCGCGCATGAGCAGCTCGACGCGCGCGCGCGGCACGCGCCCCAGTAGCCGAACGCGCGCCCCGAGCCGGGGATCGGCGGCGATGCGCGCACGGACTTCCGCGCCGAGCGGCTCGCTGCCGAAGCAGCACCACAGCATCAGCCCGGGCAGTTCCGCGGCCACCGTGCTGACCGCGGAGAGCACCGTGAGCGGATCCTTGTTGGAATCGAGATGTCCCACCCACAGCACGCACGGATCCCCGCTCAGCCCGGTGGCGGCGCGCGCGGCGGCACGATCGCCGGGCGCGAACCGGCACGTCGACTCCGGAAATTCGAACACCTGCAACTGCGGCGGAAGCAAGCCGGCGCGGCGAAATGGCACCGCCTGGTCCAGCGCACAGAACGACACGCTGTCCGCGGCGGCGATGCCGCGGCGCCACAGGCCGCGCCGCCAGAAGTGCGGCAGGCGATCCGCATGATCCTGCAACAGCAGCGCCGCGCGTGGCACGAGCTCGCGCAATGCCAGCACCTCGCGTGAGAAGCCGAGCCCATGCACGTGCCACACGTCGGCGGCCGCGCGGGCGATCGCCGAGATGAAGCGCGGCTCGCGCGCGACCTCGCCCGGACGGGGCTCGACGCCGACGAACTCGTACCGGACGCCGTTGCGCTCGAGGGTCTCGTCGCACCAGTGCGCCTGCACGACGCGCACATTCGCCCCCGCGAGCGCGGCGCATTCGGCCACGTCGACCAGCGCATGCCACTCCTCGAGTAGTTGGGAGGCGGGACGGCGCGCCGGATCCACGAAGAAGCTCACCTGGGCGACACGCATGGCGGCGCCTCAGATGCTAGAGCTGCGCGGATCGAGTAGGCCGATCATGCGCTGTGACGCATTCAGCTCCCACGGCCGGTCGTAGCGGCGCAACGAGTAACGCCAGCTCGCGAGACCGCGCAGCGCCAATCGCGCCCAGCGCGGCGCGCGCGTGTCCTGGACGGTCGGGAAGCGGCACCGCAGGACGGTGACGAAATCGCGGATGCGCCGGCGCAGTCGCTCGCTGATCCAGGGCGCATCCGCGTGACACGCATAGTCGACCCACTCGGGGCGCGTCCACTCCTCGGCGCTGCGCGGGAACTGCACGGGCCGCCCGTCCGCGTCGAGCAACGCGGCGAGTTTGAGCCGGTGCGCGTCCGGCACGCTCGTGGGCGGCAGGGGCGTGTAGACGTAGACGATGATCTCGGCGTCGGGGTTCACGCGCTTGACCGTGCGTATGAAATCGAACGTGCGCTCGGTCTCACCCTCCGGATCTTCCGGCGGCGCAACCATGAACGAGAGCTCGGGTATCACGCCGTTGCGACGGCAGACCTCGGCGACTTCCAGTGTCTGGTCGGAACTCGTGCCCTTGCGGATCGACTTCAGCATGCGATCGTTCGGCGTTTCCGCGCCGATGTACGCCATCTTGAGGCGGCTGCGGCGCACCAGCTTCCACGACTCGGCCGACAGGTTCACGAGCGCATCGGCGCGCGCATAACACCACCACGGCATCTCGAGGCGCGCGAGCACCTCGAGCAGAGGCACCATGTCGGCCTCGCGATCGAAGAAATTGTGATCGAAGAACTGCAGCGAGTCGGCGCCAAGGCCGTCGCGCAGGTACGTGAGCTCGCGCTCGAGACGCTGCGCCGTGGGCAGCAGCGTTGCGCCGCGAAACATGGCCGCCACGCCGCAGAACGTGCAGCGGAAGCGACAGCCGAGCGCCGCCTGGTGGACCGCCGTACGCCGGCCCATGAAAGTCTTCACCAGATAGGCACGCGGCTCGCCGAGCAGTTCGTACGGCAATGCCGAGTGCGCAGGCGCCACCACTTTCGCCGACGGGTTGCTGATCGTGCCGGTGCCGCCCCGGAAGCTCAGGCCGGCGATGCCGGCGAGCGCCGAGCCCGACGCGTCCGGCAACGCATCGAGCAATCCGAGGAGCGCAGCTTCGCCCTGATCGCGCGCCAGGTAGTCGACGGAATCGTCCGCCAGCGCTGCGTCGGGATACAGGCTCGGAAAGTATCCGCCCCAGACGATCGGCAGGCGCGGTGCGACCGCGCGCACGGCGCGCGACATCTCCAAGGCGGTCGCAACCTGCGGCCCGCCCATGACGGAAACGCCGAGCGCATCGAACCGGCGTTCACGCAAGCGCCGGAGTGCGGCATCGACCGCGTCGGGCTCGACGTTTCCATCGACGATCTCGGCGCAATGCCCGCGCTCTTGCAACGCCGCAGCGACGTTGAGCAGCGACAGCGGGAAACGTGCTCGCGCCCGCGAGGTGATGCGTGGATTCACCAGCAGGACCCGTGCGCCGGCTGTCATGCGCCGGACCCGCGCGACACGCGCAGCAGCGTGACGGTTTCGTTGATGTAGCGACGCCGCGCGTCGACGCCGAGCACGAAGCCGCGTGACCGCAGCTCATCGATGAAGCTCTCGCACGCATCACCGAACGTCGACAACAGCAGCAACGCGAAACCACCCGGCGCGAGATGCGCGTCGAGGCCGGCGGCAAAACGCACGGCGGCATCCTGCGAACGCCAGGCCGCGTCGCGCTCGTCGCGCGGCGCGCCGAGCAGGAATGGCGGGTTGAACAGGATGAGATCGAAGCGCTCGCCGGGCACCGGCGCGAACAGGTCGCCGTGACGGATGTCGACGCGCGCTTCCAGTTGGTTCATGAGCGCATTGAGGCGCGCGCAGCGCACCGCGGCTCGGCTCAGGTCGGAAGCCACGACGCGACGAGCACGGCGCGCGGCGACCAGCGCGCAGATTCCGGAGCCGGTACCGATGTCGAGCACGTCACGGCCCGTGAGCATCGCGACGTCGAGCGAACCGGCGAAGAACGCGCCAGTGCGCAACAGCTTCGGATTCGCGACCCCCGGCAGGACCAGGATGCGCAACCCGCACGCGGTTTCAAGCCGATAGTCGTCGTAGCGCCACTGGCGTGTGAGGCGCATGCCGAGCTCGAGCAGCTTGCCCAGCAACCAGCGCACCGGACCGGGCCACGCCGGGCCGAGCAATTCGCGCGCGTCACGCATGCGCGGCCTCGCGCAAGCGAAAACGCTCCGTCGCCAGGTGTGCGGGGTCGCGCCACATGGAACAGACGCAGCGCTCGCACTCGGCGCGATGGCCGGCGGCGATCGTGCCGCGCAAGGCCAGCATGCGTGTGTCTGCGAGCGCGGGCCGCAGGCCTTGCGCCGTGTTCACGCCCGGTCCCGGGATGAAGAAGCATGGCGCGACGTCACCTGCCGCAGTCACAACCGCCGAAAATTCGGGAGCGTTGCACCGCACGGCCGGAAACGGACGTGCGCCCAGCAGCGCAGCGAAATATTCGGGCAGTCGCCGGAGCCGGGCGGGCGACTCGGCGATGAAGCGTGACTCGAAATCGGCGCGGCAGTCGCGCTCGAGATCGTCGATGAGGCCCGCGAACACTGGCAGGTCTGAAGCCAGAAGGGCTAGAGCGGGCTCGACCGGGTCGGTTCGCGCGAACGCGTGGGCATTGCCGACATCCACCGCGAGGAACGAGACCTGGCTCGCGCCGAGCTCGTGCGCGAGCGCGACGAAACGGGGCAGCTCGCGGTAGTTGGACCTCTGGAGGGTTACGCGCAGGCCCACGTTGGCACCGTGCGCGACTGCCGCGCGGACCCCCGCGCACACCGTGTCGAATGCGTCGAGGCCGCGGATCGCCGCGTACGTGCGGGCGCACGTGCCATCCATCGACACCGTGACCGATTCGAAGGTTTGCGCGACGCGTCTGGCGTGCTTCGCGAGTGACAACCCGGACGTCAGCAACCACAGTCCGAGCCCGGCATCGCGCAGGGCGCCCGCGATCTGCGGCCACTCGGGATTCAGCAGCGGTTCGCCACCCGACAACAGCGCTACGCGCGTACCAAGCGAGCGCAGATCGGGCAGCACGCGCTCGATGGACGCGAGCGTGGCGTCCTTCCGGCCGTGCCGCCAGTAGTCGCAGGTCACGCAGCGCGAATTGCACCTGTCGGTGAGATAGAAAGTGACCAGCGGCAGCGGCTGCTCAGCCATGGCCGACACACACCGTCAATGTCTGGAGGTGGTGAAAATCGTCGCGGTCGAGGCAGTAGTCGGGCGACGCCGGGTCGACGTTCCGCCGCAACGCGCTGCGATATGGCTCGGCGAGGAAGGGCGTGAGGTGCTCGCCCCAGTAGCCTGCGAAAACGGTCTGCGCAAAATAGGCCCGGTCTGCTTCCGACAGCGGCTGCAGGCGCTCGATGGTAACGGTGTGCGTGCGTCCCAGCCGCAGCCCGGCGCGTTTGAGCAGCCCGACCAGGCCGCGGACGCCGGCGGTGTCGTCAGAGGCGAGTCCATAACGTGCACGATACGAATCGTGACAGGCCCTGCGCACCGCATCGTCCAGCGGCGCATCCCACGCGAAGTACATTTCCGGCAACAGGCCGCTCTGCGCCAACACGATGCGGCCGCCGGCGCGCAACGCCGTGCGCATCGCGGCCAGCGCGGCCACCGGATCCGCAAGGTGGTTGATCGTGTTGCAGCACCAGATGAGATCGAACGTCCGATCGCGAAAACACAACGCGGCCACATCCGCGCGCACCAGCGCCACGTTGCGCACGGCGGGTGCGCTGCGCAGGTGCGGCAGAGAGAGGTCGAGCCCGACCACCTGGGCCTCGTCGCCTAACATCTCGGCGAGCATGCGCGTGGACAGCCCGACGCCGCAACCCGCGTCGAGCACGCGCGCGCCCGGCGAGAGCCCGAGCTCGCTGAACACCGACTTCAGCTCGCGGGCCGCGAAGCGCCCGAACCGTTCCAGCTTGTCGGCATACGAGCGATCCGGCGCGTCCTGCAGCGGCCTAGAAGAAGCCATGCAACTGCACGAAGCCCTGCTTCCGGTTCTGCAGATCATTCTGCGGGATGCCGTCGTAGACACGCACCCCCGCGCGCAATTGCAGGAACTGGATGGGCGACCATTCGTAGACGAGGCTCGTGCGCGTCTGCTCGTCCTCGTCGACGTCGCGGTCCGGCTCGAACCATTCGTGCGTGAGCTTGAGGTTGTGGCCCTGGGCCATCTTCCAGTCGGCCTCGGCGAGCGTCGCGGCGAGCTTGCGCCCGCTGACGCCGATGCTCTTGTCGTCGATGTAATCGAGCTCGCCCAGCAACACGACCGGGCCCGCGCGATACGCCCCGAATACTCCGGCCATGCTGCGATTGCCGGCAGCGGTGTCGTTGAAGCCGGCGCTTGCGCCGACGCGCCACGCGGATTGCACGAACTCGGCGCGCGCCACCACCTGCTTGCCCTTGTCGATCTCGGGCGCGCCGGCCGTGCCGTTGCTGACCGCGAGCTGCGCGGTCCACAGGCCCTTTTCGATTCCGACCTCGACGCCCTCGTCGGGCGCCTGCATGTTGATGCCCGACAGCTGGCGCACGAACGCGTTGTCGTCTTCGAAGCGGTAGCCGAACGGCAGGTACATGCGGCCCGCCTTGACGTACAGCGAGCCCTCGGTGATCCAGTAGCGCACGTTCGCTTCCATGTTGGTCGCATTGCCGGGCGCGAAGCGCTGATCGATGTAGACCGACAAGCGGTTCGGGATCACGCCGAAATCGAGATACGCGCGCGCTTCCTCGACGGCGAATCCGTCGGTGCTCGACTGGTGCGGTACGTCGGCGAAGTTGAAGTTCGCGCGCGCGTTGCCGCCCACCGACAGGAACTTCATGACCTGTCCGGTCCACAGGTCCTCGTCGCCGCCGATGCGTTTCGCGGCGAGCTGCGTCTGCGCGAACGTATTGCCGAACAGCGTGCGCATGCCGCCACCGGTCGGGTTCACGTGACACTGGCCGCACTTGAGGCCCATCTGTGCCGCGAGATACGGCTCGGCCTGCGAGGTCGCCGCGAATGCGAGCAGCAGCACCGCCGCCGCGACCCGGAAGAACGGGAGGCCCATGAATCGCGTTCGCATCGTCATCGGGTTGCGCCTCCGGCGACTTCGAAAGGAATCAGTCGATCGCCGCCGGGGATGCCGTCACCATCACCATCGAGCACGTGTCCCGCCATGTCGGTGAGCGGCGCGGGTCCCTCACCGCGCACGGCGAGCTGGAAACTTCCGGCCGGCAGCGGCCGGGCCAGCGCGATCTCCACGACGTTCGCGCGGCCCTTCGGCACAGTCGCGGCCGCGATCGGCACGAGCTCGTCGTTCGCGTCGCGCAGCTCGAGGCTGTTGGCATCGAGTCGCGCGGGATCGACGTCGGCGTTGAAGACGAGCGTGAGTTTCGCGGTCCCCGCGGGCGCGGCCTCTGCGACCGCCGGCACGCTGCTGGTCACCTGCAGCACGTCGGCGGGCTGCGCCGCCATCGACGCGCCTGCCGTGATCCAGCGCTTGACGAGATCGATGCGGTCCTGGGGCAGATAGGGTGGCCCGTTCGCAGGCATGCGCACGCCGACGGCGGCGATGCCTTCTATCTTCTGCACGATGTAGCTGGCGTCCGGATTGCCGGGGCTCACGCGCAGCGTGCCGGGCGATTCGGCGCTCGCGACGTTGACGAGCATCGCGTAGCTGTTCGCCGCATCGAGACGCAGTCCCTGCGGCGCGTTCGCGCCCACGTGGCACTGCGTACAGATGGGCGTGAAGATGGTGTCCTGGATTTCCTGGAAGTCGGAATTCGCACCGGGCGGGCCGCTGATGGGCCTGCCGCTGGCGTCGAGTCCTACGCCGTTGCCGGCCCCGCAGGCCGCGAGGATGAATATGACCGGCGCCGCCAGCAGCCTGTTACGCCCCCCGTCGATCGAGTCCCCGAACATGCCGCCGTCCCCTGGGTTTTGCCGTCCTTGAATGGGTAACGCGGCGCTGGGGGCAGGTTCCGAACCGGCGGCAATTTTTTAGGAGGCCCGGAATTGCGATACTCGCGCGACGTCACCTGGGAGGGTTGCATGCGTTTCGTCACCGCCGCGCTGGTCGCGGCATTTCTCGCGCCCACGGCGCATCCGGCGGACATCGTCGCCGCGCTGTCGATCGAAAAGGTCACCGTGTACCGTGACAGCGCCATCGTGACGCGGTCCGGCCGCGTCGAGATCCCGGCCGGCGAACACCGGCTCATCGTCCGCGGCCTGTCGGACCGCGTCGACCCGGCGACGTTGCGTCTGTCAGCGGCGTCTGGCGCGCTGCGCCTCGCCGGTGTCGAGGTGCAGCGCATCGTCGAAGGCGACCTCGTGAATCCCGCCGAACGCGCGCTCACGAAACAGCTGCGCGACCTCGACGACCGGAAGGCGGTGATCCAGGACGAGATCACCTCGGCGCAGGCCCAGATCAAACTACTCGAGGGCGTGATCGCTGCGCCCACCGGCACCGGCACGAATGCGCCGGCCGTGCCCGCCGCCAACATCCCGGCTCTCGTCGGCGCGGTCGGCACGAGCGATTCGGCGGCGCGCGCGCGCATCCGCGCGGCGCACCTGCAGATCCGCGACCTCGATGCGGAAGCGGCGACCGTCAAGGCCGAGCTCGCGAAGATCGCGACGGCCCGCAAGGCGAGCACGGAGCTGCGCGTATCCGTCACGGCGACCGCCGCTGGCACGGTGCCCGTGAGCCTCGACTACCAGATGAATGGCGTGAGCTGGAACTGGGAATACGAGGCGCGGCTCGACAGCCAGGCGAAGAAGGTGGCGCTGGTGCGCCAGGCGCAGCTCACGCAGGGCACGGGCGAGGACTGGAAGGACGTCGAGCTCACGATCAGCACGGCGCGGCCCGGCATGAACGCGGTGACTCCGCGGATCGCGTCGGCCTTCCTGAAATTCGCGACGCCGCAATATGCGGCCGGGAACGCGGGATCAGGCCAGGAGATGGATGAGGTCGTGGTCACCGGCCTGCGGCGCGGCTCGCGCCGGCAGAAGGAGGACTCCAACGACATGGCCGGCGTGTCCGAAGAAGCGGCGAGCTCCACCGCGGAAGTGTTCTCCACCGACTTCGTCGCCGACTACCGCATTCCGGGCCGCGTCAGCGTGGGCGCGGATCGCCAGCCGCGCGTCTACCCGATCAATCGCGACGAGCTCGACGTGGACCTCGTCGCGCGCGCGATCCTGCCCGCCGACCGCGCCGCGTATCTCGAGGCCAAGCTCAACTACAGGGGAGACGTACCCATTGACGCCGGCGAGGTGCAGCTGTATCGCGACGACGCCTTCGTCGGGCTCGGCGCGCTGCCGCTCGTGCTGCCGGGCGCAGACGTGCGCATCCCGTTCGGCCAGGACGATCGCATCCGCATCGTCGTCCGAGACGAGCGCGAGGACTCGGGCAACACGGCAATCACCAAGGAGCGCGTGGAGCAGCACAAGGCCGCTTCGAGATCACGAGCTTTCATGCAAATGCGCTGCCCATCGAGATCATCGATC
>Ga0136846_1214221_pt1 | contig 19270 bp, 17 predicted proteins | sample HopSoiMetagenom2_FD_96841 | JGI IMG/M metagenome (GOLD analysis project Ga0136846, IMG submission 96841) | Grasslands soil microbial communities from Hopland, California, USA - 2 Assembly 2016 (version 4) | ecosystem: Environmental > Terrestrial > Soil > Grasslands | place: USA: Hopland...
ACGTCGGCGCAGACGCCGTCCCTGACCTCGCGCAGGCCGTCGAGATCGTCGGAGGAGACCGGTTCCTCGAACCAGCGCACGTCCAGGTCGGCGGCCGCGTTCATGACCCGGATGGCCTGCTTGCGGCCGTACCCGCCGTTCGCGTCGACGAACAGCTCGACGTCGTCGCCGACGACGGCCCGGGCCTGCCGCATCCGGTCCAGGTCGCGCGCTGGATTCGCGCCCCAGGACTCACCTATCTTAATCTTGACCCGGGGGATGCCCTGCCCGGACGCCCAGCCGCTCAGCTGATCGCGCAGCTGGTCCTCGTCGTAGGTGGTGAGGCCGCCGCTGCCGTACACGGGCACGCGGTCGCGCACCGCGCCGAGCAGCCGGTGCAGCGGCAGGCCGAGCAGCTTCGCCTTGAGGTCGTGCAGCGCGACGTCGACGGCGGAGATCGCGTACCCGGCCACGCCCGGGCGGGTGACGTTCCGCACGGCCCGGACCATGGCCTCGTGGCGGCCGGCCACGTCCAGTGCCGGCTGGCCGCGCACCACGCCGGCCAGCATCCCGCTGATCACATCGGCGCAGGCCGGCGCCCCGTAGGTCCAGCCCAGGCCCTCGGTCCCGCCAGCCTGGACCCGGGCCAGGACGAGCGTGGTGGCATCCCAGGTGAGCGTGCCGTCGCCCTCGGGGGCGTCGGTGGGCACGGTGTAGACCTCGGCGGCCACGGACTCGATCACGGGATCGTTCACGACGCGCTCCCCGAACGGGCGCCGGCGGCCAGCTGGCCGGCGGCCCGGGCGGCGACGGCCATGATGGTCAGGGCCGGGTTGGCCGCGCCCTGGGTGGGCAGCACGCTGCCGTCGGTGATGTAGAGGTTCGGCACGGCGAAGCTGCGGCAGGACTGGTCGACGACGCCGCTCCGTTCGTCCGCGGCCATCCGGGCCCCGCCGACCAGGTGCGCGTAGCGCTGGATGGTGATGACCTCGTCGGCGCCGGCCGCGCGCAAGATGTCCTCCATGACCGCCTGCGCCGCCTTGGCCTGGGCCTTGTCGTTGTCGCCCTGGGAGTAGGAGAACTCCGCCACCGGCAGGCCGTGCTGGTCCTTCTCCCCGGCCAGCGTGACCCGGTTGCCCGGCCGCGGCAGGAACTCGCACAGCGCGCCCAGGCAGGCCCAGTGCACGTAGTCGCTCATGTACTCGCGCAGCGCCCCGCCCCAGTGGCCCTGCGCCGCCACGTGCTCGGCCCAGGTGATGGGCAACGGCGAGACGGTCTGGATCGAGAACCCGCGCTGGAAGTCCCGGGCCGGGTCGGTCTCGTAGAACGCCTCGCTGCTCACCTCGGGCGGGGGGGCTTTGTACATCCGGACCTCGGCGTCGAACCGGCCCGCGGTCTGCGGGGCGCCCTGGACCATCAGGTACCGGCCGACCTGATCGAACTCGTTGCACAGCCCGTCCGGGAACCGGGAGCAGGCCGAGTTGAGCAGCAGCCGCGGCGTCTCGATCGAGTAGCCAGCCACCGCCACCATCGCCGCCCGCTGGAACCGCTCGCGGCCGTCGCGGACGTAGTGCACGCCCAGCGCCCGCCCGGTCCCGGAGTCGATCGCGATCCGGGTCACCATGGCGTCGGCCCGGACCTCGGCGCCGTGCGCCAGGGCGTCCGGTATGTGCGTGATGAGCGGCGAGGCCTTGGCGTTCACTTTGCAGCCTTGCAGGCAAAAGCCCCGGTAGATGCAGTGCGGCCGGTTACCGAACCGGCCGTTGGTGATGGCCACCGGCCCGACCCGGGCTTCGATGCCCAGCTTCCGGGCGCCGCGCAGGAAGATCTCGCCGTTGCCGCTCACCGGGTGCGGCCGGTGCGGGTAGCCGTGCGGGTCGCCCCACGGCCAGCGCTCCCCGGCGACCGGGAGTTCCTGCTCGAGCTGCTCGTAGTACGGGCGCAGCTCCGGGTAGGACAGCGGCCAGTCGGCCCCCACGCCGTCCCGCGTGCGGGTGGCGAAGTCGCTCGGGTGGAACCGCGGCGTGTACCCGGCGTAGTGCACCATCGAGCCGCCGACCCCGCGGCCGGAGTTGTTCGAGCCCATCGGCACCGGGTCGGTCCCGCTGATCACCCGCGGCTCGGTCCAGTACAGGCGGTGGGAGCCGGCCTCGTCGCTGACCCAGTCCGTATCGGGGTCCCAGAACGGGCCCGCGTCCAGGGCCGCGACCCGCCAGCCGGCCCGGGCCAGCCGCTGCAGCAGCACCGACCCGCCCGCTCCGCAGCCCACGATGACCAGGTCGAGCTCGTCGGTATCGGCGAACCGCCGCATCCCGTCCCGCAGCCGGTGATCGGTCCGGGACCCGTCGTTCGGCAGCAGCCAGGCCGATTCGTTCCTGGTGCGCACGCCGGGCATCAGGTTCCCTCCCGGATCGGGTCACCGGACGGCCGGGCGTCCCGGACCTCATACGGCTCGAGCTTGTCCACGCCGATGTTCTTGTACCCCCGCGGGTAGGCCGGCCCCGAGAAGCCGATCTCGTCCCAGGCCAGCGGATGCGCGTACAGGGCCGTGCAGGCGTACCGCGTCCACAGGCTCCACACATGAGCCGCGTTCAGCTCGTGCCAGTCCTTGGCCGCCAGGTCCTGGACGGCCTGGATCAGCGCCAGCTGGTCGTCTTCGGGTGCGTCCGCGAACGTGGTCCCGCAGCGCCGGTCCGCGTCCTGGTCCAGGTAGGCCAGGGTGTCGCGCCAGGCCTGGGCGTCTTCGGGCATGTCACGGTACCGCCAGCCGTCGGTCTCGCCCGCGGCCAGCCGCGCGTCGATCATGTGCAGGACGGAGATTTCCTGGTTGTCCTCCTGGCCGGTGAGCAAATTGAGCAGGACGCCGGCGCAGGCGGCCTCGGCGGGAGTGAAGAAGGCAAGCCCGGACGGCGGGCTCAGCCGGGCAGCCACCAGGCCGGCGGTGACGGAATCCCAGTGCCGCGCCTGGCCGAGCACGTCGAGACCGGGGAACCGGTCCCCGGGACCGGACTGCTGCCGCTGGTAGGGACCGGGGCGCCCGGTCACGGCTCGCGCCGCAGGATCGCCGCGAGCAGCCCCATCCCGCCGACCATGGTCACCAGCAGGGGGGCCAGCAGGGGCGGTCCCATCTCGATGTTGTAGCGCGCGTTCGACCAGCCGCCCGGCTTCTGGGCGATGCCGCGCGCGTGCAGGTAGGTTCCCTGCAGGCCGTTGGCCACGATGGCGGCCGAGGCGACGGGCAGCGCCGTCTTGGCCAGCCGCCGGCTGAAGCACCCGGCGACGCCGGCCGCCGCCCCGACCGGGCCGAGTGCGACCGGGATCCACATCATCTTGTTGCCGAAGCTGGCGCTGTCGTGCTCGAAGTAGATCTCGGCCGCGGTGATCAGCGCCCCGGCCGCGGTCAGCGCCGACAGGCTGCGCTCGAAGTGTCCGGTCCGGATGTCGCGGACCATCCGGTCGATGCCGTGCACCGGCTGCCGTCGCTGACCGCGCCGTAGCTCAGAGGCCTGCATGGCTGCTCCTTACTTCCTGGATCGGGCTGGAACCGTGCGGCCTACCGGCGTCCTCGCCGGCCCATGACCGCCGCGGCGGCCGCCCCGGCGAGACCGAGGACGGCGCCCCCGAGCAGGCCGTGATGCTGTGAGGCCCACAGCTGGGCGCTGCGCGGCTTGGACTCGCGGTCGAAACTGCCGTGCGCGGTGTAGTCATGGCCGGCGGGGTCGTCGGCCGGTTTCCACAGGTTGGCGGGGGGCGAGGACGGCTCGGGCCGGTCGTCCTGCTGGGCGGAGTACCCGGTGCGGGCCAGGTACCGGTCGAGCAGGCCAGGGGCGACCGCGTTGGCCGCCAGCGTGGCCGCGGTGGAACCGCCGACCCAGTATTCCCGGCGGCGCGGGTGGTCGGCGGCGTAGAGAACACCGCGCGCCGCCACTTCCGGCTGGTAGATCGGCGGCACGGGCTGGGCCGGCTTGGGCAGCCGGGACAGCACCCAGTCGAACTGCGGGGTGTTGACGGCCGGCATCTGCACCATGGTGACGTGGACGTTGCTCTTGTTGTGCAGCAGTTCGCAGCGCAGCGACTCGTTGAAGCCCTGGATGGCGTGCTTGGCGCCGCAGTAGGCGCTCTGCAGCGGGATGCCCCGGTAAGCCAGCGCGGAGCCGACCTGGACGATGGTGCCCGCGTCGCGGGGCAGCATCCGCTTGAGCGCGGCCATCGTGCCGTAGACGTAGCCGAGGTAGCTCACCTCGGTGACCCGTTTGTACTCGGCCGGGGTAATGTCGGTGAACTGGGCGAAGACCGAGGTGAAGGCCACGTTGACCCACACGTCGACGGGCCCGAGGGCCTCCTCGGCCTGGGCGGCGGCCGCTTCGACCTGGTCCGGGTCGGCCACGTCAGCCGGTATCGGCAGCGCCGTGCCGCCCGCCTGCTCGACGTCGCGGACCGCGCCGGCCAGGCCGGCCTCGCCCCGGGCCAGCAGGGCGACCTTGGCCCCGCGGGCGGCGAAGGCCAGCGCCGCGGCCCGGCCGATCCCGCCGCTGGCCCCGGTCACCACGACCACCTGCCCGGCATGCTCGCTGCTCATCTGGACCTCCGCTGGTAGGAATGGGTGGTTATGGCTCGCCGGGCTACGATCCGCCGGGCCACGGGGCGGCCAGCCGCTGGGCCGACTCGAGCAGCAGGGCGTGGACGAACGCCTGCGGCACGTTGCCGCGCGCCTGCCGCTGGGTGACGTCGTATTCCTCGGTGAGCAGGCCGGCCGGGCCGCACGAGGTCCGGTTGCGCTCGAACCAGCGGGCCGCTTCGACCTCCCGGCCTTGCTGATGCAGGGCCAGCGCCATGGCGAACCCGCACAGCAGGAAGGCGCCCTCGGCCGCCCCCAGGGGCCGCTCGTCCGGACGGTACCGGTACAGGTACCCGTCACGGCCCAGCGCGGCGTGCACCGCGTCCAGGGTGGCCAGCGCCCGGGGATCGCCGGCCGGCATCGCCCCCCGCAGGGCGGGGAACAGCAGCGCGGCGTCGACCCGGTCGTCATCGGGAGTCCGCTGCCAGCGGCCGGACGGGTGCAGGCAGTCGGCCGTGACGTCGGCGAGCAGCGCGTCGGCGAAGCCGCTCCAGGCCGCGCCCTGACCCGCCGGGGCGACCGCGGCGACCGCCCGCAGGCCGGCCACGCAGGTCAGCCGGGAATGCGCCCAGCGGTGCTCGCCCAGTTCCCAGATCCCGGCGTCGGGATCGCGGTGCCGTTCCCTGATCGCCGCGACGGCGACCTCCACGGCCCGCCAGTGGTCGCGGTCCAGCCGGTCGTGCCGGGCCGCCGCGGCCAGCAGCATCAGCGTCTCGCCGAAGGCGTCCAGCTGGAACTGCTTGCTGACCCAGTTACCCGCCTTGGCCGTGCTGCCCGGGTAGCCGGGCAGGGGCAGTTCCCGCTCCTCGGGCACCGGGCCGCCGCCGACCGCGTAGGCCGGCTTGAGCTGGGGCCCGTCCGCCAGGATCCGCTCGGTGACGAACCCGACCGCGGAATCGAGCAGCGGGTAGGGACCGGCCGCGGCGACCGCCTGGCCCGCGATGCACTGATCGCGGATCCAGGCGTACCGGTAGTCGTAGTTGCGTCCCTCCTGGGCCCGCTCGGGCAGGCTCATCGTCGCCGCGGCGGCCATGCCGCCGCCCGAGCTGGTGAGGCCGCGCATGACGGCGTAGGCGTGGCAGGCGTCGCGGTCCGCGACGGCGCCCGGTAGCCGGGGCACCGCCTGCTCCCAGGCCGTTTCGGTCGCCCGCCAGGCCAGTCCGGGATCGGCGGGCGCTCCCGCCAGCGGGCGATCGGAGATCTCCAGCACGAGGTCGTGGTGGCCGCCGGCCGGGACCGTGATCATGGCGTGCAGGCCCGCGCCGCGCCGCCGCGCCGTCGCCGGTATCCCGGACCAGCGCAGGAACAGCGGGCCGCAGCGCGCGGTCCACACGCCGTTGCGGCGGGAGACCTGGCTGGGCCGGTGGCGGCCGAATCCGGCCCGCGGGTCGAAGAACACCCGCACCTGGGTGTCGCCGTCGATGGCCAGGACGCGGCGCAGCGCCACCGCCGTGTGCGGGTCGCCCGGCAGGCTCAGCGCCTCGCGGCACTCGATTTCCTGAGCCGTGGTGACCCACCGGCTGCGCCAGATCAAGGTGCCCGGCTCGTAGTAGCCGCCCCACACGAAGGAAGGATCGGCCGGGGTCACGGCGTACACACCGGGGCCGCCGACCAGCGTGGAAAACACCGCGTCGGAATCCCAGCGGGGCGCGCACATCCAGGCGAACTCGCCGCGCGGTCCGACCAGGATCCCGCGTTCGCCGTCGGCCAGCAGCGCGTACTCCGAGAGCACGCACAGCGGGAACTCCAGCGTCATGTCTCGCGCAGGCGGGGCAAGACCTGGTCGGCGTAGAACTCGAAGAAGCCGGAGTGCCCGGAGCCGACCTGGCTGACGTACACCTCGTCGAACCCGGCGTCGGTGTAGGCGCGGATTCCCTTGAGGTGGTCCTCGGGCGACGGGCCGCACGGAGCGGAGATCATGTCCTCCGATACCAGCTCCGACAGCTGGGCGAAGTGCCGCGGCAACGGCAGCAGCTGGGCCGATTCGCCGGGGATGGCCTCGTTCGGCCAGAGCCGGTGCATGGTCTTGCGGGCCTGCCCGGCGTCGGTGTCCCAGCACACCTTGAGGCCGCCCTGCACCGGGCGGTCGCCGCCGCCGGAGTCGCGGTAGAGCCGGACGAAATCGGCGTTCGGCTGGACGCAGATGTAGCCGTCCGCCAGCCGGGCCGCCAGCTTGATGGCCTTCTCGCCGAACCCGGACATGAAGACCGGCGGGGGCGCGTCGGGGACCGAGTACAGCCGGGCCGTGTCGACCCGGTAATGCGGGCCGTGATGGGTGATGAGCCGGCCGCTGAAGAGCTCCCTGATCACCTCGACCGCTTCTTCGAGCATCTCGAGCCGCTCTTCCGCCGACGGCCAGGCCGTGCCGAGGATGTGCTCGTTCAGCGCCTCCCCGCTGCCGACGCCCAGCGTGAACCGGCCGTCGGTGAGCAGCGAGGACGTCGCGGCCGCCTGGGCGATGATCGCGGGATGGGTGCGCAGCAGCGGGCAGGTCACCGCGGTGGTGACCGGAAGCGAGGTCGCCGCGGAGATGGCGCCGATCACCGACCAGACGAAGCTGCTCTGGCCTTGCTCGTCCAGCCAGGGATGATAGTGGTCGGAGATCCACAGGGCGTCGAATCCGGCCTCCTCGGCCATCCGGGCCTGCCGGACGAGCTCGGCCGGCCCGTGTTCCTCGGAGGAAAGGAAATATCCGTAACGTGTCATAGCCGGGCCTGTTCCTTAGTCGTGCTGGCCGGGGAGGATTTCCCGGGCCTTGGTGAGGATGCCTTCCTTGAGCACGCTCCAGCCGTCGGGGTCGCCCTTGAGCAGCGCGGTAGCGGCCGCCTTGGCCTGCTCGAAGGTGGCGTGCGGCGGGATGGGCGGGATGGACGGGTCGGTGCGCACGTCCAGGACGGTGGGGCGGTCAGCGGTCAGCGCCTGGTCCCAGGCCGCGCCCAGCTGGGCCGGGTCGTCGACGGCGATCGCGTTCAGGCCCAGGCTGCGGGCGAACCCGGCGTAGTCGACGTCGGGGAGCTGCTGGGATTCCACGAACTTGGGCGCGCCTTCCATCGCCCGCATCTCCCAGGTGACCTGGTTCAGGTCGTTGTTGTGCAGGACCGCGACGATCAGCCGCGGGTCGGACCACTGCTCCCAGTAGTGCTTGATGGTGATCAGCTCGGCCAGGCCGTTCATCTGCATGGCGCCGTCCCCGGCGAACACGATGACGGGCCGCTCCGGGTGGCCGAACTTGGCGCCGATGCCGTACGGGACGCCCGGGCCCATGGTGGCCAGGGTGCCGGACAGCGACCCGCGCATGTCGCCGCGGAACTTTAGCTGACGGGCGTACCAGTTCGCGGCCGAGCCGGAATCCGCGGTCACGATGGCGTTCACCGGCAGCCGGGTGGACAGCTCGCGGAACAGCAGCATCGGGTTGACCGGGTCGGCTTTGACCTCGGCCTCGGCGTCCATCGACTGCCACCAGCGCGCCACCCCGGCCTCGATGCCCTCCCGCCAGGACCGGTCCTCCTGGCGCTTGAGGTGCGGGATCAGGGCCCGCAAGGTGGCGGCGGCGTCGCCGACAAGGTTGACCTCGTTGGGGTAGCGCATCCCGATGAACTTGCCGTCGATGTCGATCTGGACGCCCCGGGCCTGGTCGAACTCCGGCAGGAACTGCGTGTAGGGGAAGCTCGAGCCGACCGTCAGCAGGGTGTCGCAGTTCATCATCAGCTCGTAGCTCGGGCGGGTGCCGAGCAGCCCGATCGAGCCGGTCACGTACGGCAGCTCGTCCGAGAGCACGTCCTTGCCGAGCAGCGGCTTGGCCACCCCGGCGCCGAGCAGCTCGGCGATCTCCTCGAGCTCGCGCCGTGCGCCGCGGGCGCCCTGCCCGGCCAGGATGGCCACCTTCGTCCCGGCGTTGAGGACCTCGGCGGCGCGCAGGATCGCCTCGTCGTGCGGCGCGGCGACCGGCCAGTCGGTGCCGATCGAGGACGGCACCATCTTGAACGCGTGCGCCGGCGCGGAGTACTCCAGCTCCTGCACGTCGGCCGGGATGATGATGGCGGTCGGCGCCCGTTCGGCCCGGGCGACCCGGATCGCCCGGTCCAGCACGTTGGGCAGCTGCTCGGGCACGGTGACCATCTGCACGTAGTCGCTGGCCACGTCCTTGTACAGGGACAGCAGGTCGACTTCTTGCTGGTAGGAACCGCCCATGGCGCTGCGGTTGGTCTGGCCCACGATGGCCACCACCGGCACGTGGTCCAGCTTGGCGTCGTACAGGCCGTTGAGCAGGTGAATGGCGCCCGGCCCGGACGTCGCCATGCAGACGCCGACCTGGCCGGTGAACTTGGCGTACCCGACGGCCTCGAAGGCGGCCATCTCCTCGTGCCGGGCCTGGATGAACTGCGGTTTGTTCTCCGCCCGGCCCCAGGCGGCCAGAATCCCGTTGATCCCGTCACCGGCATAGGCGAAGACATGCCGGACGTCCCAGGCACGCAGTCGTTCTAGCAGGTAGTCAGCAACCGTCGGTGCCACGTCGATCCGCCCTTCCGCGCTGTCGCATACTTCAGATCACTCCAGGCCATGGACCTGACCAGGTCAGCCGACCCGTCGCACTACCCGCCGCGGTCGCGCCTAATCAGGTCTGGCCGGCCGACCGGCGTTCGTTGAAACGGCTAGCCGCGGCCCGGCCCAGGACGGTCAGGCGGTCGAACGCCTTGCGGCTCATGGCCGGATCCAGCCGGTATCCGGGAGCGCCCTCGTCGCCGTCCGGGGCAGTCCCGTCCGGACCGGTCCCGGCCGGGCGCGGGAGAGCCAGCCGCTGGACGAAATGCAGGATGTCACTCGTCAGGCCGGGAGCCAGGTCGGCCACGCGGGACACCACCTGGGCCGCCGGGGTCAGGATGATCTCGGCCTGGCGGCCGCGGACCGCCTCGATGATCTGGCGGGCGGCGCGTTCGGCGTCCATGGAGATCACCGGGAGGCTGGCGCCGAGCGAGAACCAGGTGAATTCCTCCTCCGCCCGGCCGGTGAAGCGGGCCTGCAGGTAAGAGCCGGTCCGCATCAGCCCCGGCACCACCGTGGTGACCGTCACCGGGCCGCGGCCGAGCTCGGCCCGCAGTCCCTCGGAGAACCCGACGGCGGCGAACTTGGCCGTGCTGTAGGGCAGCAGGTGCGGGACGCTCAGCTTGCCTCCGATGGAGGTAATGTTCACGATCCGGCCGTGCTGCTGGCGGCGCATGGCCGGCAGCGCGGCCAGGGCCAGCCGGACGGGGGCGAGCGCCATCGTGTCCAGCGCGGTCTCGAAGTGACCGAATTCGGCGTCCGCCACCGGGCCGACCTGGATGATCCCGGCGTTGCTGATCACGATGTCGATCCGGCCGTATCGTTCGGTCGCTGCCTCGATCAGCCGGTGCGGGACCGTCTCGTCGGTCACGTCGCCGGCTACGGCGGTGACCTCAGCCCCCTCGGCGCGCAACTGGTCGGCGGCACGCTCCAGCTCGGCCGCATCGCGGGCGCCGATGACCAGCGGGCAGCCATGGCGGGCGAGTTCGCGGGCCAGCAGCAGACCGAGCCCGCGGGACGCGCCGGTCACGATGGCCACCTCCCCGCGGATGTCGTCCCGCTTCCGCTCCCGGCTCTTGGCCAGGGCCGACGCGGCCGCGAGCGCGGCTCCTCCGATCAGTGCCGCCCGAACCCTCATGCATGACCTCCGTACGCCGGCTGGACAGGAAACCCGGTCGCTTCCCCCGCGACCGGGAAAGAAACACCTCCGGCGTTTTCCGCAGCGCGGTCACCGATCCTCGGTGGCCCGGATCGTGGCGTAGGTCACCAGTCCGTAGAGCAGATGCGGAATGGCGTCAGCCACCCAGTCCTTGCCCTCCCAGTCGGCCGGGTCGCTGATCCCGAACAGCTTCAGCGGCACGTCGGACAACGCCATCGCGGCCGCCCCGATCAGCACGACCGGCACCGGCGCCGGCAGCCTCACCCCGCGCTTGCGCAGTGCGCCGAGCACGGTGGCGGCGGCCGCTCCGACGACGACGCCCACCCCGGTACCCGACAAAGGGCCCAGCCCGGCGAGCCGGTTCTCTTTCTCGTCACCGTGACCGGGTATGCCGATGCCGGCGCGGTCGGCGACGGCCTTGACGAGCTCCTGCGGGGCCGAGCTGCTTCCCCGGCCCCGCACCGCCATGTCCAGGTAGGTCGCCGCGTCAAGCGCGGTTGTCCCGGCCGCTCCCGCGGCGGCCCCGCGCAGGAATCCCAGTGCCATGCTCTTGTCCTTTCCGCTGGTTGGAGCCCCTCCTTTCCGGGTTCGCCGGCAGTATGCGGCCCGAAGCCGCCGCATTCCCGCCACGGAGGTTTCGTAGGGTGAGGAGATGGCATGCCGAATTAGTGAGCTGGTCATCGACGCCCGCGACCCTGACCGGCTGGCCGCCTTCTGGTGCGAGGTGCTCGGCTACGTCGAGCTCGAACGGATCGACGGCGACATCGAGATCGGGCCGCCGGAGACCGGCTTCGGCGGCCTGCAGCCGACGATCGTCTTCAATCTCAGTTCCGCCGCCCGGTCCGGCCAGCTTCCCCTGCACATCGACGTCAGCCCCACCGACCGTGACCAGGACGCCGAGCTTGACCGGCTGCTAGCGGCCGGGGCCAGGCCGGCCGACGTCGGCCAGACCGGTGACGAGCCATGGCACGTCCTGGCCGATCCCGAAGGCAACGAGTTCTGCCTCCTGCGCAAGCGCCTTCCGGCGTCCTGATCTCAGCTGCGGGAGTTCTCGTCCGCCTCGGCCAGGAGGGCGAGGAACGGGCCGATCCGGAGCCCTTCCTGGGACGGGTGCCGGAACAGGCTGTCGCGGTTGATGGTGTACCGGGTGCGCCGCCCGGTGCGGCGGCGGGTGAGGTAGCCGGCGGCCTCCAGGTCGGCCACGATGGCCTGCACGGTGCGTTCGGTCAGCCCGGCGGCCGCGCTGATGTCCCGGATCCTGGCGTCGGGGTGGCGGCTGATCTCGACGAGTACGTGTCCGTGCCCGGTCAGCAGCGTCCAGCTGCCGCTGCCCGGGTCACCGTCACTCATAGCCCCTGATTTTAGAGTTTGAGCGTGATATAAAACATGAGATTTTTCACGTGTCTTTTGATTGACACGCCTACGGCGGCGGCCGATCCTGGTAGTGCCCTAGCCGGGTCACCCGCCCTTAGCGGCTCGAATGGAGGTGGTGCCGATGCGTGCTGACCAGTCCCCCTATGAGGTGGTCGACGGCGTGCCGGTCGTAGCGGCACCCGAGGAGATCGACATCACGAACGCCCCGGACTTGCGGTCGGCCCTGCAGGCGGCAGGCGCGGATGGCCACCGGACGCTCGTGCTCGACATGTCCAGGACCCGGTTCTGCGATTCCGCCGGGATTCACACCCTGCTGGCCATGCACAAGCGGGCCCAGTCCGAGGGCGGCGAGCTGCTGCTGGTCATGCCCGATCCGCCGGTCCTCCGCATTTTCGCGATCACCGGCGTGGATCGTGTCATCCCCAGCGTCACCAGCCTGGAGGAAGCCCTCGCCCGCACGTCGGTCAACGGATCGAACGGCTGACCTCGTCCTGCTGGCCGGGGAACCGGCAGTAGCGCTTTGTCGCTCCCCTTCGGGACTCAGGCAATCGCACCGAGGAGTTCGCCGCGGCTGGGGCCGGGCAGCGGGTACTGCGGGGCGGTCATCCCGAGCGCGATGACCCGGTCCAGGACGCCGGGCGAGGCCAGCACTTCCTCCGGCGTGGCGATGAAGGACGCCACCGCCGAGTACGCGCGGGTCAGGTCGGGATCGGCGAGGCTGGCCGCGAAGAGTGCCTTGCTGATCAGCCAGCGCTGATCGTCAGGGTGGTACGGCCGGCCGGCGATGTCCGCGTCGATCTCGGCGAGCCGGTGCTGGTCGTACCACCGCGTGGCCCGGTACAGCGGTTCGGCGGCCTGGGCGGTCAGTTCGCCGAAGCGCCGGGCGAACTTGTCGTGGTCCGCCGGATCGGTCTCCCGCAGCAGGTCGCGCAGCAGCCGGGCGTGAACGAGCGCGAGCGCCGCGCCCCGGCCGAGCGACGGATTGGTGCAGGCCCACGCGTCACCGACCGCGACCACGCCGGTGGCGGCCGGCTGGCCGCCGATCACCAGGCGGCGGTACCGGTCCTCGATGCCGGCCATCACGTCGACACCGGAGATCGGCTCGCCGTCCGCCCAGTGCGCGGCCAGCGGGTAGCGGGCGAGGGCTGCGTGCCAGCGGGCCGGCTCGCGCAGGACCCGCAGCGCCTTGTCCCGGCTGCTGGTCGTCAGGACCACGCTCCAGGTGCCGTTGTCGGCGGGCAGCGTCAGGACCGACAGCGAGTCGTAGCTTTGGAGGAGGTTACTGAGCATCGCCGGCTGCTCACCGTTCCGCGCGCGGAAATGCCGGGCGTAGTAGACGAAGCCGCAGTCCGCCCGCTCCTCGGCCGGGCGCCGCGCCCCGGCCGCCTGCAGCCACGAGCCCAGCGCCGACCGGCGTCCGCCGCAGTCCACCACCAGGTCCGCGGTGATCGCGGCGCCGTTCTCGGTGAGCACGCCGGTCACCCGGGGCGTGTCCGCGTTCCCGTCCGAGGTCAGGCCGGTCACCGTGACGCCGCGCCGGATGGCCACCCCGGCGGCTTCGGCCGCCGCGGACAGGGCGGCTTCGAGTACCGGGCGGCGGGCGGTCACGGTGTCGAACCGCTCGTCACCGTCACGTACGGGGCCGCGCCGCGCGATCGGCAGCTCCGCCACCGTGTTCAGGTGCCGCGCGCCGGCCGCTGCCAGCGGTGACCGGACCTCGGGCAGCTCTGCCCGCAGCAGGCTCCACCAGCGGGGCATCATGAAGTGCGGCAGCCGGAACTGGTTCACGCCGCGCCGCTGCCAGTCCTCCCAGGCCGCGTCGGCGTGTTCCGGCCGCGGCGGCGCGACGGGATCACGTTCGAGCACGGTGACCTGGTGCCCCTCGCGGGCCACCAGCATCGCCGTACCAAGGCCGCCGAGGCCGGCGCCGAGAACGAGTATCCGTGCCATGTCGCACCTCCACCTAGGAATCGATAGGTGCAGGGTGGGTCAGGCCGGTGCTCAGTCTCCAGGTCAGCTGGTGGTCAAACGCTGCTCACTGGCCGGCCTGGACCGGCGGGGTCTGCGGGCCGGTGCCGATCTCCACCGCCCACAGCGCCTCGGTTACCTCGTCGATCGCCCGGGCCAGGTACCGGCGGTAGGTGCTGAACGGCAGCCCGAGCACCTCGGCCGCGGCTTCCTGGGTGGGCGCCGCGTGCACGAACGTGCGGTTGAGGACCGCCCGGAGCTGGTCGCCCTTCGGCTCGCCGGCCAGCCGGCCGGCTGCCGCCACGATGCTGGCGCGCAGCTCGGCGGCGTCGGCGCCGAGTACCGTGCCGGTGAGCGGGCAGCCCGCCAGCCGGTCGGGGCGGTTGAGCTGCTGGAGCGCCGACCGGACGGCGTCGCCGAAAGCGGCCCGGGACAGCGGCGGCGGACGCAGCGCCTCCTCGGGCGGCGGCCCGGTCCCGCCGCTGTGCTCACGCTCTCCCATCAGGTTGAGCCAGGCGCCGACCGGAAAGCGCCGCCAGTCGTTGCCGTACACCGTGTACCGGGGACCGCCGACCGCCTCCTCGACCTCCAGTACCGGGCGGAAGCCGAGGTAGTCGAAGAACGGGGCCCAGTACTCCGCGTCGGTGAAGGTCACGAACGACCAGGCCAGCGGCTCGGTGCACCAGTCGATGATCGATGAGACGGATCCGGCCAGCACCGCGTACACGTCACGTTCGAACTCACGCGCTCCCGCGACGAACCGGGTGATGTCCACCCGCTCGCCGGGCCGGGCCGGCGCGGTGCGGTCCACGTAGTCGAGTACCGCGCGGACGACCGGATCCCGGTCCTCCATCGAGGAGCCCGTGGGGCAGAAGAGGTGGTACGCGAAACCGGCGATGCCGTCCTCGGTGCGGACCACGCTGGTGCGGTCGGGCTGGTCAGCGAACCAGCGCTCGGCGATCGCGGCGCTCGCCGGGCCCGCTCCGCCCTCGATGATGGAGACCAGCTGCTCGTACTCGTCCGGCCGGGCGGGCACGACCGCGGCCGAGCCGCGGGCCCGCAGCGCGTAGTAGGCGGCGGTGAGCGGACTGCGCCGGTGCAGGTACGCCAGCTGCTGGGCGAGCAGCTGGCGGTCCAGGCCGGTCGTCGCGCGGATGCCGGCCACCACGTGGTCGTGGATGACCTGGTGCAGCGCCCGGTAGCGGTCCGGTGAGCGGCGCTCGAACTCCGCTTCCAGGACGTCCCGGGTGACGTCGTGCGGGGTCAGGCCGCCCCGGCGGCAGACCACGAACGGCCGGCGCTGCAGCCAGCTCCACACCTGCGCCGCGTCTGTCCCGACCGTCTTCCGCAGCAGGTCCTCGGTGGTCAGCCAGGCCCGGGCGACCGTGGCCAGGCCGGCCAGGTGGGCCTCCGAAGGCGCCTCCCGCAGAAGCGACTCGAGCAGGGCGGAGATCAGGTCGGGTATGTCGGCGAGGCTGTCCGGGACGGTGCCGCCCTGGGCCGCGTCGGCGAGCAGCGCGAGGGCCAGCGGGTGCCCCCGGCCCAGCGCCAGCAGCCGCGGCCGGTCCCGCAGCGCGACGCCGGCCCGGGTCAGCAGGTCCGCGCTGTCGAACTCGTCGAGGTGCCCGAGGGCACAGACCGCGACCAGGTGCCGCCAGCCCGGGTCGGTGCGCCACGCGGCGGCGGGCGGCTCGCGGCCCGCCAGGACCACGACGTCCTCGGCCCGCAGGGACGGCACGTACTGCTGCCGCAGCCAGCCGTCGATGGCGCCGAGCTGCTCGTACCCGTCCACCAGGAGCACGGTCCCGCCGTCGGCGCGCGTCTCCTGGCCGGCCGGGGCGAAGCCGGCCGCCGCGACGGCCTGCCGGAAACCGTCCGGCGACGGATCGATCTCGCTCCCGTGCAGCAGTACCGCGGTCCGTCCGGCGGCGCTGGCGCGGGCCCGCAGCTCGAGCAGCAGCGTGGTCTTGCCGATACCGCCCGGGCCGTGCACGAACAGCACCCGCCGCGGCGAGAGGGCGGCCAGCGCATTGTCGAAGGCCCGCAGCTCGGATCGCCGGCCGACGAAGCTCCTGCGCCGCGCACGGTCGATGACGTCACCGAGGCTGGTCCCCGCCACGAACTCAGTGTCCACCCCGGGCGGGCGCGCGGCTAGGTGCCAGTTCCGGTCTCCGGGCCAGCGGCCGGCTGCCAGCCGAGGGCCGGGCCGAGCCTGGTGGCCATATCGGTGAGGATCTGGACGTAATCCTCGTGGTCGAAGGTGAAGGGGAGCGCGAACGCCACCTCGTCGATCGCGCGGAAGGCAGCGTGCGCCCAGAGTTGCCCGGCGAGCTGCGCGGACGTCCCGACGAGATCGGGCGCGAACAGCAGGCGCGCGGGCCCCTGCGGTGCGGCGGTGCGCGGCATCCGGTACCGGGCAGAGGCCGGCGCTAGGGGACGGAAGCTCACCCGGCATGCTCCCCCGCTCGCGGGACGGATCCGGAGATCAGCTGCTCGTACAGGTCCGCGTACCGCGCCGCCATCATGGCGGGCGTAAACCGGCGGGCGGCCTGCTCACGGCACTCTCGCGGGTCGATCTGGCCGGCCGCCTGGACCAGTGCCGCGAGATCATCCGGTGACTTCGCCAGCCACCCGGTGCGCCCGTGCTCGACGAGTTCCGGCAGGCAGCCGCGGGACAGTCCGACCACCGGAGTGCCAAGGGCCAGCGACTCGATGACCGCCGTCCCTCCTGGCTCTTCCCATTGCAGCGGAAACAGGGCGACCCGCGCGGACGCCACTAGCGAGTTCCGCTCCCGGGCCGCCACGGTGCCGATCCACCGCACCCGGATGCCGTCGACGAGCGGGCGCACCTCGTCTTCCCAGTAGCGGACGTCTGGGTTGGCGGCCGCGGCATCACCGGCCTCGGTCAGGTCCGCCGGCTGCTGGTACGGCCCGACCGGGCCGGCCAGCACCAGGTCGATACCGCACTCATGGGCAAGCCGGGCGGCTAGATGCTGGCCCTTGCCCGGGGTGATCCGGCCCATCACGACGGCGTGGCCGGCCTTCTCGGCCAGCGGCCGACGGTCGGCCCCTACGGCCAGCGGCGTGGCGAGGTGCACGTGTCCCATCGAGTGCCGCCGAAGTGCCGCCGGGGCCCGGTCGAGCTGCGACGCAGACACGCCGTTGACCCGTACCCGGGGCCCCGCGTCGAGGCCGGAGTAGAAGTCGGCGTGCTTATGCAGGTCCCAGTGCAGGGTGTGGAGCACGGGCGGGGCCGCGGGCGCCAGCGCCGCCGCCGCCAGCACCGCTAGCCCCACCACTTCCACGTGGTCGTGCACCAGGTCGATGTCGTGCCGGTCGCGCAGCGCGCGCACCACGGCGTGCAGGTGGGCGTGCGCCACCCCGGAGACCTGGTTGTACGGACGCTGCAGCACCTCGAACTGGCCGCCGGGAAACGACGTCAGGCGCTCGTCCGCCGGGAGGGTACTCCGCGCTACCGTGGCCAGCAGCACGCGGATCCCTCGCCTGCGCAGTTCCGGGACCAGAGCGGCGACCACGTTCTCGATGCCGCCGTACCCGTCGGGCGGTACCGGCAGCCACGGGCCGGCGTTCATCAGCACCGTGCGCGTCACCGGGCCGCCGTCCCTGACACCGGCCGCGAGAGGCCGACGGTAACCAGCGGCGGCCGTTCGTCGATACCGACGTCGGAAATGACGATCTCGCGGCCGAGGTTAGGCAGCGACTGGTCTCCTCCGCGGCGGAACTGGGTCAGCACGCTCGGCAGCGGGGTACCCATATCGGCTCGTCCCTGACGCGCGAGCCGCGACCAGGCGGTGAGCAGGATCTGCGCGGACATCTGGCCGAGCGCTTCGTTGCTCTGGTTGCGGTGCGCACGCTCACCGAGATCCACCTGGGCGAGCGCATCGAGGCCAGCCAGGCCGAGCAGGTCCACCAGCATGGCGATTTCCACGCCGTAGCCCGACACGAACGGCACCTGGGCTAGCACCTCCCGCCGGCCGGCGGCTTCCCCGGCGAGCGGCTGCACGAAGCCGGCGAGATCGGGCCAGAAGAGGTTGAGCAGCGGCCGGGCGACCAGTTCGGTGACGCGGCCGCCGCCGTCAGGTTCGGAGTAACCCCCGGACGTCAGTGGCCGATGGTAGAAGCCCTTGACGAACGAGATGGCCGGGTCGGTCAGCAGCGGCCCTACCAGGCTGGTGACGAAGCGCGGATCGAACGGGTCGACGTCGGCGTCGATGAACGCGACGATGTCACCTGAGGCCACCGCCAGCCCGGCCCACATCGCGTCGCCCTTGCCGTGCATCGGCGGCAAGCCCCGGGTGATGTCATCCTGAGATACCACGAATGCGCCGGCCGCCCGGGCCGCGGCCGCGGTGCCGTCCACGGACCGCGAATCGACCACGATGATCTCATCCACCAGGGGAACCGCCTGAATCCAAGCGCTCCGGATCGCCGTCGCGATCATCCCGACGGTGGCCTCCTCGTCGCGGGCGGGCATGACGACGCTCACCGTGGTCTGGCCCTTGGCCTGCAGCAGCCGGTCTGGCGGCCAGTCTCGCGCGCTGCTCGTCCGGCTTGTTGACCAGGCCTCGACGACTGGTGACATCCCCGTGCTGCGCATAGTGCACCCTCCGGCGCGATCGTTGTTTGCCCGCCGTTCCCCGGGACAGGCGTACTTCCCATAAGAACTGGGGCATAACGCGCGCAGGCATTCCGATGTGCAGGACGAGGGAAGCGATATTGTGGACATCTGCCGGATCGGGCTGATCGGCGCCGGGAACGTGGGCCGCCGCCACGCGCAGGTACTCGGGAGTTTTCCGGACGTTCACCTCGCCGGTATCACTGACGTGGTCCCGGCGGCGGCGGCCGCGCTGGCCGCGGACGTCGGATGCCGGCCGTTCCCCGGCCCTGGCGAGCTGCTGGCGGCCGGCGTCGACGCGGTCTACGTCTGCGTGCCGCCGTTCGCGCACGGGGCACCCGAGACCACTGTCTTGTCCGCGCGGCTGCCCCTGTTCGTGGAGAAACCGCTGGCCGCGACGGCGGAGACGGCCGAGCGACTGGGTGCCCAGGTCGCGGCGGCGGGCGTGCTGACCGCCGTCGGTCACCACTGGCGTTACCTGAAGGTGGTGGAACGTGCCCGGCGGTTGCTCGACGGGCGGCCGGTGCGCCTGGTCGGCGGGGCGTGGCTGGACAAGGTGCCCCCCGTCGGGTGGTGGCCGGTCCGGGACCGGTCCGGCGGACCGGTCATAGAGCAGGCCGCGCACGTCCTGGACCTGGCCCGGCTCTTGGCGGGCGAGGTGGCCGAGGTGTTCGCGATGGGCGACGGACGGCCTCCCGCGGTGCCAGGAGCCGACGTCGACGGCGTGACCACGGCCACCCTGCGGTTCTGCCGTGGTGCGCTCGGGACACTCAGCACCACCTGCCTGCTCGGCTGGAAGCAGCGGGCCGGCCTGGAACTGGTCGCCGACGGGCTGTGGCTATCGGTGGGTGAGGACGGGCTGGCGATCCGGGAAGGCGGCACCGATCCGGTCGAGGAGTACATCGCCGCGGATCCCGCGGCGGCCCGGGTCGCGGTGGACCGGGCCTTCGTCGACGCGGTCCGCGGGATCGGGAACGACGTGCGGGCGCCGTAC
>Ga0136846_1238307_pt1 | contig 19270 bp, 18 predicted proteins | sample HopSoiMetagenom2_FD_96841 | JGI IMG/M metagenome (GOLD analysis project Ga0136846, IMG submission 96841) | Grasslands soil microbial communities from Hopland, California, USA - 2 Assembly 2016 (version 4) | ecosystem: Environmental > Terrestrial > Soil > Grasslands | place: USA: Hopland...
CCTGGAGGCGGCGAGTTCAAAACAACCCCTGGTGGATTTGAGTTCTCGAGCCAATTAGTGGGCTTTATTCGGGAGCAGGGCGATTTTTCGATCGGAGTCGCCGGCTTCCCCGAAGGCCATCTGGCGTGCAAAGAAGGCAAGTACGCCGATTGGAAACACCTGAAGGAAAAGATCGATGCCGGCGCCGATTACGTGCTTACGCAGTTGTTTTTTGATAACGCGGACTATTTCGAGTTTCGCGACCATCTCACCAAGCAGGGCGTGAGCATTCCATTGGTGCCGGGCATCATACCGATTCTGAATGCGTCGCAGATTAAGCGGTTCACGGCAATGTGCGGCGCGCGGATCCCCGCAGCCTTGTCAGCGCGGCTCGACGAATTCGGCGAAGACAGCGAAGCCGCCGTCACGGAGTTCGGGATAGATTTCGCCACGAAGCAATGCGTCGAGCTACTGAAAGCCGGCGCGCCGGGAATTCATTTCTATACGCTCAACAAAGCCAATTCAACCGTGCGTGTATTGAAGAATTTGGGTTTGGCGAAGTCATAGGTCGCGGCCTTTTTTGGTCCTTGAACTCCGGGCTCAGGGTTCCTATTTTCGCGTCATGAAACGGATCTCCTTTATACTATTGGCCATTGGTTTCTGCGCGGCTTCCACCTTGCGGGCGCAAGATGCGGCTACGGAGGAACGATTAAACAAACTAAGCGGGCAAATTGAGGACCTGATCGCCGGGCAGAAGGCGTTTCATAAACAAATCGAAGCGCTGGGACGCGAGCTCGAGGGTCTGCGCGAACAGGCGAACAAGCCGAACACGAGCTACGCCGGTCAGGATGATTTAAAGAAGTTGCGCGAAGCTATTCTCGAGGTGGATCGCAAGCGCATCGAAGACGCAGAGCTGGTCAAACAGCAACTTAAAGACCTCGCCAAAACCTTGAAATCCGTTCCGGTCGCCTCGGTACCCGCCGCCAACTCGCATCCTAAGCCCACTACAGCCAGCAAGGACGAGACGGCGGCCAAAGATGACAAAGGTTATCCATACACGATCCAGTCCGGAGATACGCTGTCGGTGATCGTTCAGGCGTATCGAGAGAAAAACATCAAGATAACCACCGACCAGATTTTGAAAGCCAATCCGGGTCTCAAGGCTGAGAGGCTAAAGGTGGGTCAAAAGATTTGGATCCCAGCCCCGCAGACTTGAGCTGCGATTTGTTCGCGCTACTACCCGCGGAGCAGCAAAATCCCGATAGCTATTGCCACGGCTATTCGGTACCAGCCGAACGCCATGAAGGTGTGCGTTTGGACATAGCGCAGAAGCCACTTCACGCTGATAAATGAGACCACCGCCGCCATTACAAAAGCTATGGCAACTATCGCCCAATCCTCGTGTGGCGCTCCGGCGACCGGGTGATGCAGCGCCTTAAAGATTTTCAATCCGCCGGCAGCGAGCATGGTTGGTATGCCGACCAGGAACGTAAACTCGGTTGCCGCGACTCGGTTTAACCCGGCAATCAAGGCCAAAATGATCGTTGCGCCAGAACGCGACGTGCCCGGAAACACTGCGGCGACCAATTGCCCGACACCCACGAGAACGACAATTGTCCAGGTGACCTGGTCGTTCAACTTTTTGTCCCGCAACCAATATTCGATGGCGACAAATAGAATGCCCCCAATGAGCAGCGCCACCGCGACCGGCTTTAGGCTTTCGGGAAGCTTAAAACCCCTTTTCTCCAGAATAAGCCCGCCCACACCCGTTATGAAGAAGGCGGTCAAAATCTTCAGCAGATAATCCCGTGTGGCGGGCTCGCGCCAACGAAAAAAGAATTGCTCCAGCCGGCCACGGAACAAAGGAAGAACCGCGAGGACGGCGCCGCATTGAATGACTACGTTAAAAAGGTCGCTTTGACGAGGAAGCCATTGTTCGGCGATCAGCAGGTGCCCAGTCGAAGAGACCGGCAGAAATTCGGTAACCCCCTCAATGATCCCAAGTATTACGGCGACTAACCAAAGCGGCATCCGTGGTAAAAACGAAAACGCAGGACGGAACGCAAGCCGAAATGGAGATTAAGCCATAAACCCAAAGATTTGGGGAAGACAAGGAAACGAAATTAACCTGGAACCCCTGATTCCAACGGTTTTTCCTGCATTGTCTTTCCCAAACCTTCGGGCACGACTCACTTTTCTTTTTTGCCGAACATCGAGCCGAAACCTGATTTGGCTTCCTCCTGGCGCTGCCGCACTTTGAGCTGCCCGAGAATTGCGTGCCAGCCAATATAAATTTTGTGCCACTGGTTCTCGAGGTTGCGCAGGACGCCCTCGTTCATTTCGCTCAGGTAGCGCAAGGAGGGCGCGCTGCCGACGAGTTCGTGTATCTCCTCGCGGTTCGGCGAAGAAACCTCCACGGCGGAGAGGATGAGTTCCAACTCCTGCACGAGGATGCTCTTGACCTCGAGGAACTGGGTGTCGTCTTCGTTGGCGAACTTCCGCATACGTGCGAGGTTGACGAAGCCGTTGAATTGCTTCCAACATTCCAGATAGTTTTCCATCTGGTGAATGATGTGATCCAATTTTCGTGTGCTCATAAAGCTGGCGAGATGTTTATTTTTTACCCGGTGCGTGAGAAGTTTTTGGATTAAGGAAAAGCATTGCCCCGCCGCGCAATTCGCGCGCGGTGATTTTTAAGCTGGAATAGTTGATCACCAGTTCAGCCAAAGGAAGTTGCGCCTCGGTAGCCCCGCGAAAAGCCCACAGCACATGCTGGACAATGGCGTTGACCATTTCGTTCGGAAAACTGGATGGCAATGTGCTGGCCAGCACAGCGCCGGTGCGGTCCACGGTCAAGCTGCCGGACGGTAGGCTGACGAGCCTGGGGGCGGGTTTTTTTAGAAAACTCAGCAGTCCCATACTTCCAATGCTTTCTTCATTCGGTCGCGCATTTCACCGGGTTTCACAGTATGGACCCAGCCGACGCAAAGGCCGGCGTCGCGGGGGGCGACCGTCACATTACGTTGCGGGCCGAGACCCTCGATTTGTTCCAATCGGCCGGCGCCCAGTTGATCGCCTAGCGTGTGAAAGTGTTGCAGGCTTTGCCGCGTCCACGCCGCCATGCGTTCCGGGTTCTCCAGGCCGCGCGCGACTTCGTGCCCGGATTCACCATCCTTCAACGCGAGAACAAATTCGACGCCTTCAATCTGGGACATTTGGGCGAAGGGTGAAAGTGGCGCAGCCGGAGCTCCGTTGGTATGCCCATTGTTAGCTGCCTCGCCGCGCGCTTCATCCATCGCCTGAGCTGATTCGAGCAGCAAGCCATTATAGGATTTGAAAATTGCGCGTTGCCGGGCCGGATCCGCCGGCAGTGTCTCGAAGGTGCCGGCGCGCCAGGAAAGTATTTTCAAAAAGGCAGCTTCAGCGGCGAGTTCGCCGGCTTCAGCATCGACGACTTCGCCGTCCTGGATCCAAATCTTGCCACTCAGTGAGCCGTTGGCTATGCGCAATACGGAAGAGCTCTGGGAAAGGCATTCCAATTGGACGATGTCCACCAGGCTCTTGCTTTGAACACCGCGAAATCCATTGTCCACCTCCTGGCCGAGCAAGGATTCGAGGCATTCCAGGAACATCTCGGTTTCCTGCTGCGTAGAGGGTTTGTGCCAGAACAAATCCACACCCAATGAATAGACACGCGAACGAAATTCTTCATCCGGTATGGCCGTGAGGGCAACTGTGCGCAGCTCAGGATATTTCCGTCGAACAATGGAAAGCACTTGCAAGCCATCCATCTTGGGCATTTTGAGATCGCAAATCAGCAGGCGGAATCTTTCCGCTTCCAGCATGGCCAACGCGCGGCTGCCGCTGTTGGCGGTGAGGATCTCGGGGCTGCTGGGAAGTTGCGCGAAAATCTGCCGGTACAGTTCGAGCAGGCTGGGGTCATCGTCCACCAGCAAAATCCTGTGCCGCGTCGTTTGTCCTTCTGGCGTCATTAGTGATTATTGTCCCCGATCGCGCTAGCGCCCCGCCTGCGGAATCGGTTTCGGAATCAAGAATAGCAAGGATTGTTCCGATTAAGGGTGAGGGGTCTCATTTCTGCCATTTTTCCAATGTTCTCACCCAACTTTGAGAAGAAGTCCGTCCAAATTGGGGCTCGCAACCGTTCGGAGGAAATCGAGCTGGCCCAACTGCTGTCAATAGCAGCGGTCACGACTTTGGGGAAAGCACAGCAAACAGGACAATAAGTCCAGCGATAGGACAAGTGCCGCATCGAAGTGACCCGTGCTGGCGGACTCCTGCGTCCCGAAGGTCGCGCCGAGCCATCGCGTTAGACCGCGATTCGCTGCTTGCGTGCGACTTTTAACCTCAAGCATGCATGTTCTGGCATGTTTTTTGCATGTCCCGGCTTTCGTAGTTCAACCGAAACAGACCAATTACGATGTTTGGCTTCATCAAAAATTTGTGGCGCAAAACGCCGGAGAGCGCTGACGAGACTGTGCAGATAACGGGCGCTGGCCTTGGTGCCCAGGCACCTGCGCCCGCCGCCTACCCGCGCCCAAGGGGCCAGCAGCAGCCTGCACCGCAGCAAACCTACTCCAACGAAAACTATTACGACTCCGAGCCCGCTCCCCGTCCGGCGGCCCAATCTCGCCCAGCTCCCAAGATGGTCGATTTGCCGCTGCAGAAGATTTTAGCCCTGCTGCCATTGGAACTGCAGCCACGAGTCCGGCAACCCGAAGTCGATGGCCTGACCATTTCAATCCCGCTGGAAAAAATTCTGGCCCAGCTTTCGAAAGGCGCTGTGAAACTTTCGTTTGGCGAGTTGCGCGCCGCCTTTCCAGAAGTATTTAGTTTGGAGAATGATCGCGATCGCGTGATGGTGCCTTTGCCGCTGGAAGAAATTTTGGCGCGGCTCAATCCCGCCCTCATCACTCGCCGCCGGGTTCAACGCCAGGTGGAAGTCCCAGCGGAAATCAGCAGCCCCTTTGAAGGCGGGCAGCAAAATGGCTATGAGGAAGCTCCGCCAGAACCTGAACCCGCACCGGTCGCTCATGTGCAGAGGCACACGGCTCCTCCGCCGGCGATGGCCCGTCCCGCGGCGCGGCAGACGACAACTTCAGCGCCGATGCAGGGAACCCCAGAAGGCCTGCCCGCTTCGCCGCCGGTTCGTTTTAGTTTAACGCCATCCCCCACGCAGCAAAATGCTCCGGCTCCCGCGCCCCGGCCGGCACCGGTTGCGCCTCCAAGACCCGCCGCGCCTCCCGCGTTCAACCCGGGAGTGGACGAACTGGGCGATGAGCAGCTTTTCCAATATTCCCCAAATCCGACGCCAGCGCCCGCTGCTCCTCCGGCCGCACCCGCGCGTGGACATGGTCCAGTGCCCTTTGGAACCTCTTCACCTGCTCCGTACGCACCCCAGCCCCAGGCTCCACCTGCGCGCCGGCCAATCCCATTTGGAACTTCGACACCCACTCAATTTTCGGCGCCCGCGCCAGCGGCAGCTCCCTATACACCTCCGGCACCAGCTGTGCAATACTCGCCAGCCCCCGCGCCCGCGCCAGCCCCATATACACCAGCACCCGCCGCCACCGCATCCAACGGAAAAGCCGGTGACGACGGCACTCTCATGGTTGCGCTGGCCTCCCTCGCCGAAACCTGGCCTGAATCGGTTCGCAAAGAAATTGTGGAGATGAATTTGGTGGACGCGAAGATCGCGCTGCCGGCCGCCTCTATTGAACAGGCGTTGCGGCAGGGCCGAATCGCTTTCTCCTGGAAGACTGTGCGCTCGTGGGTCAAGCCCCCTATGCGGCCTGTCCCCTCCGCGAATGATGAGTCGGTTTTGGAGCTGCCACTAAAGGATGTCGCGCCGCTGTTCCTTGCCCGCCAAAATGAAGCTGCCAAGGCACAGCAGAAAGTTTCCATCGACGCGGAGATTCCGAATTTGTTCTTCGGTTTTCCGCAACCAGAGCCCGGCAGCGCGCCGGCCGCCGTCAACCCCAACGATTCCAACTATTACGTTTGGGATGACAGCAACGATACCGCCAAGGTGGACGCTTCCGAAGCCAAACGGGGCACCACTCCTGGTTCCAAGTTCCTCGCCAAGTACGCGACTCCCAACGAAGTCGTGTCCCGGGCCGTGGAACTGAACGGTGTCGCCGGGGCGCTGATCGCGCTGCCCGATGGACTGATGGTGGCGAGCAACATCTCGCCTGATCTCAACGCCGATACCCTCGCCGCGTTCCTGCCGCAGATTTTCGGCAAGGTCAGCCAATGCACCAAAGAACTGCGCATGGGCGAACTGAACAATCTCAATTTCACCGTTGGCAACGTCCCGTGGAAAATTTTCCGCGTGAACTCGATTTTCTTCGCCGCGTTTGGACGCACTGGCGAAGCCCTCCCCACGATACAACTGGCCGCCCTGGCCGCCGAGCTGGACCACAAACCGAAGACATGATATGGCGATAATTAATCAGGCAACCAAAGAGCTGCAGGTCAAAATCGTTTATTACGGGCCTGCCATGGGTGGCAAAACCACCAACCTGGTGCAGGTGCATGACCACGTGCAAACCGCTGCCGGGAACAAAGGCAAGCTGGTCTCGCTGGCGACAAGCTCGGACCGGACACTATTTTTCGACTTCCTGCCGATCGAAGCGATGTCCATCAAAGGCTTTAAAACGAAGTTTCAACTTTACACGGTCCCCGGCCAGGTCATCTACAACACGACGCGCCAATTGGTTTTGCGCGGTGTGGACGGCATCGTATTTGTCGGCGATTCGCAGTACGAAAAAATGGCGGAGAACGTCGAGAGCTTCACGAACCTGGAAGAGAATCTCAAATCACTGAAGCTCAACCTCCAGGAAATCCCCTACGTGCTGCAATATAACAAGCGCGATTTGCCCAATGTGGCTCCCGTGCAATACATGGATTTTCTCTTGAACAATCGGGAGGTACAGGTTCCTTCCTTCCCGGCTGTGTCGCATCGTTGCGAGGGCGTCTTCGAGACGCTGAACATGATTACTCGCATGTTGCTGCACAAGTTCGTCAGCCAAAGCGCTCCGCAATACGCATGACATGGGCACTCTCCCACAGCTACTCGAGGAAGATATCCAGGTTCTCGATGATGAACTGCGGACGTTGCTGGAAAAAAGCGACGCCACTACCGCGTTAATCATTGATAAAGGTGGCTTCCTGTTGACCAGCGCGGGCGACGCGCGGCAATTCGATTTGACCACCATCGCGGCCCTGGCTTCGGGCGCCTACATGGCGAACCAAACCATCGCCAACCTGGTGCACGAAACCAATTTCAACAGCGTTTATCAGCAGGGCGAAAAATTCAGCATGTTCGTGCTCTCAATCGACGAACAATGCATGCTGGTGGTCATCTTCAAGGCGACGGTAAGCGTCGGCCTCGTCAAATACTACGGCGCGCCTGCCGCCCAGAACATCGCTCAACAACTCATCCGCGCCCAGGAACGCGACCCCAGCTCGGGCCTCGACCTCTCGGTGCTGAATCTCGCCGATCCAAGCGAATTATTTAAGCGCAAGGGGTAGGTCTGAGCATCGGCTCAATTTACCTCCCCTGCGATCCTTACACATCTCCTCGGCAAGGGCGAACTGTCCGGTCAGTAAACCTTCCGCAAATTCGAAGGCAGGATGTTTAGCTCGGTGCGATACTTGGCGACGGTGCGGCGGGCAATGACAATCCCCTTTTCCTGCAGCATCTTGACGACTTCCTGATCCGATAGAGGTTTGGAGGTGTCTTCCCTTTTGAAAATTTCGTCAATCATGTCCTTGACGCTGGTGTTGGACATGCCATCACCGCTGGCTGTCTGAATGCCGGCGGTGAAGAAATATTTCATCTCGAAAATGCCCTGCGGCGTCTGAATGTATTTCCCCGAGACGGCGCGGCTGACGGTGGTTTCATGCACGCCGACGACTTCGGCGATTTGCACCATCGTGAGCGGTTTGAGAAAGGCAACGCCTTTCTCCAGGAAGTCGCGCTGGCGATGGACGATTTCCTTCGCGATATTCAAAATTGTTTGCTGCCGCTGGTGCAGGCTTTTGATCAGGAATTTTCCCGCGCGAATCTTTTCCCGGATATAATTGCGGACCTCGGCGGAATTGCCTCCCTGCGACATCAGGTCTTTGTAGGTATTGCTGATGCGCAGATGCGGAATGTGTTCGTTATTGGTCGAGACGACGAATTCGTCTCCCGAACGGTGCACGAAAACTTCGGGCAGGATGTACTGGTCGTTATCCGGGAGAAATGCCCGGCCTGGGCGCGGCTCGAGCTTGCCGATGTTTTCGAGTGCATCCTGCACTTCATCCACTTCGGTGCCGGTGCCTCGGGCGATTTCCGGAATGCGCCGCTTGCCCAGCGCTTCCATGAATTCGGAAACAATTCGATATTCCAACGAGTCTTTATGGCCGGCCCGTTCCATTTGCAGCATCAGGCACTCCCGCAGATCCCGCGCCCCGACTCCTGGTGGGTCAAAGGTTTGAATCACCTTCAACACGTCCAAAATCTGTTCCGGTGGCAACCCGGTGGAACTCGACATCTCCTCCACCGAAGCTTTCAAATATCCGTACTCGTCGATGTTACCGATCAGCATCTCCGCAATTGGCCATTTATCCTCGGTCAATTCCGATTCACGGACTTGCTCCAGCAGCATCTCCTGCAACGAGGTCCCAGCCACCAGCGAATCGAACATGAACTGCCGCTTTTCCTCGTCTTCGGCCGATGCCCGCATGGGAATGTTCGTCTGCGCGAAATGGTCGCGCCACTCCTGATCGAGCTGCACCAGCCGTTCGAATTCCGCCTGGAAATCGTCCACTGGCTCGGCGGCGTTCTTCTCGGTAGCCGGGTCGAAATTCAAATCTGCCGGAGGTTCGCTCGGGTCGGCGGCTTCCGCCGCGGCATCGGATTCCCGATTTTCTTTCTCCTGCGCGTCGGCTTCCGTGCCCGGAGTTTCCTCCAGGACAGGGTTTTGCTGCAATTCCTGCTCGACCAAGGCCTTGAGTTCGAGGGTCGGTGCCTGCAAGAGAGCCAATGATTGCTGCAGTTGCGGCGCGAGCACCAGCGACTGCGTCAACCGCTGTGACAGTTGTAAGCCTTGAGCCATGCGTAGATACTAAACCGGTTTGGCACCAGCACAAGAAATTATTGGCACGGATTTCGCTCTGTTAGCAAAATTCAAACCGCAGACGTGCGGCAGTGCGTTGGGTCCGGGGCCGCTATTGGGTCCTCAGCCGATAAAAACGGGCCGCATTGGTGGCATTCGGGTCGGTGGCCTGCATGACTTGCCCGGTGCTGAACAGCCTGGTCACACTCTGCCAACTCACCGGTGGGTTCAGATTGGTCGTTTGCTCCACGAAATAGGAAATCCCGGGCTGCCCTGGAAAACTAAGGCTAAATCCGTTCGTGCCAACTCCAAGTGCTGTGACCTTGGGTGCATTCAGGGGAACCACATGCAGGAGCACGGTCGCAGAAACCCCGTTAGGATTGTCGCTGTTGAAAACAGTGAAAGTCACCGTGTAGTCGCCGACGGCGGGCCAGGTGCGGACAAAGGAAAGAACATTGGTCAACATCGAGCCATCGCCTAAATCCAAAATTGTTCGCGTCGCTCGACCTGTGAAGGCCCCTGACAAGGAGGCAATCCTCCCCTGCACGACCACCGGCCCGTTTGCTTGCAGCGAAACCGTCAACGGCCCTACGAGATTTGTTTCCCATACTTCATCGCAACCGATAGAGGGCGGGTTTGACCAGGGTTCACCATCGAAATCGGTTCCTGAGGAGTAAAGTGCGCTGCCTGCACCACGGCACGGCGAGGAAATGGCCACATGAGGTCCGTCCAAAATTTGGGGATCAAGACTGACGTTTCCTATTCCGGACGGCAGCGGGCTCGAACAGCAATTGGCAAAGGTCGCCGACCCGGACCAATTGTTAACAGTGTTCAAACCACTATTCGCATAGATGGTACAATTTCTAGCTGTTGGAAAATTATAACCGTACCATCCGCCGCCGCTGGAGGATGCCGAGTTGAACAGGATTGTGCAGTTCGTGAGGTTGCCATCATAAGCGCCGCCACCCTGCTGTGTCGCGCGGTTGCGCAGGATAAAACTATTGAGACATGGAGCGAGGTATGTACCGCCACCATAGGTGCCACGATTGCCCACCACCAGGCAGCGATTCAATTGCGCCCCGTAAGCGCCGCCGCCGCCGTAATTGGCGGCACTGTTGGTGATGATGCAGTTAAAAACCTGGGCGCTGGACGATGCAGCCCAAACGCCGCCACCGCTTCCGAGCGAGTAGGGATCCCCCACATCCCGGGTTGCCCCATCCTGCACGGTGAAACCACAAAGTGTAGCGCCGTGCGTGAGCCAAACGCCCCGAACGGCCAAAGGCCCATTTGTCGAAACCGGGTCCCACGCACCCTTGATGCCCGTCAAACCGGGTCCGTTCATGCTTGTTATCGTGACCCGCCGGGTAACGGCGACGCGATTAGAGAGATCGCCATCAATAATTCTGCCGCCCGTCGTGTAAGCCCCATTGGTGGCCAATACCAACTCGCCAGACAAAGCGGCATCCACCGCATCCTGGAGGGTCGAGGCGGCTGTGGTCCAATCGGAATAAGGCGGGCTGGGAGTGGTCGCGGCAGGATTGGCGCAGTGAATCACGACTTGCGCCACTGGCCCTGTCGCCATGCCAAAAGAGTTGCTCGCTACAAGTTCGTAGAAGCCCGCGTCAGAAGGTTCGAAATCATGTACTTTCAGATCGGTCGTTTGTGAGTCACTGAAATGGGTCGAGTCCGCCAGCAGCACGCCATCCTTCAGCCAGAAATAAGTTAGCGGTTCCTGGCCTTGCGCCGCAAAACTTCTGAAGTCGAGCGCCAGCGGGTAGCTCGCGATATTTACAGTTGGTGGGAAAGTCAGGACAGGTGCCGGCAACCATTCGTCGCAACCGATGGAAGGAGGTGTCGCCCAGGGTTGTCCGTCCAGGTCTGAGCCGAGCACGTAGCTGGCCATGCCGGCTCCGCGGCAGGGGGAAGTTGCGGCGACGTGAACACCATCGCCCTGGAGCTGTGGGTCCGCGTTGATATTGCCGACGCCCACGGGCAATGGAGTCGTGCAGCAATAAGTGAGAATGCAATTGTAATAATTGAGCTGATTCGTGTTGCCAGTCGTGCCCACCCAATAATTCCCATAGGAGATGCAGTTGTTGAGATTCGCGTTGTACACCGCTGTGCCATGAGACGTGCTCCCCTGCAACATGTAGTTCGCGGCGACTGTGCAATTTAAAAGCGTTCCGCCGGAGCAACCGCTACCATCTCCGTACCCGGAATTTCTGATGACCGCGCAGTTCGTCAGGAAAGAGTTGTAAGTCCCCCCGCCCTGAGACAGAGAATGGTTTCCAATCAGAAGGCAGTTCTTCAAATTGCAATTGGCGGCTCCTCCTCCGTTATTCCCTGCAGCTCCTGGCGAACCGTAATTGCCAGCACGGTTTCCGGCGAGCGTACAGTAAAGCAGCGTGGTACGGTAGGCTCCGCCGCCCGAATCAAGAGCCACGTTGTTTGAGAACACGCAATTGACGACCACGCAATTATTACTCGCGCTCCATAACCCGCCGCCCATCTGTCGAGGGTCCGAAAAAGCGACGTATGGCTGCGTCGCACCATTACGTAGTACAAATCCGCCCAGGATGGGGCTGTTGGTAAGCCAGGCACACCGGACCGCCAGCGGCCCATTTGTTGTTGAAGGGTCCCAGGCGCCTTCAATAATCGCCGCTTTCGCTCCATTAACACTTTGCAGCAGGATAGGTTTGTCCACCACAACACGACTGAGGTTTGTGCTCCCCCCAGCCGGCTTTCCGCCGGTCGCGTATATTCCGCCAGCGACCAGGACGACTTCGCCGGGAAGCGCGGCATCAACAGCATCCTGTATATTCGTCGCCGCCGTGGACCAGCTCAAGTATGGAGGCACTGGGTTCGTCGAGGCGACGTCGGCACAGTGAATTACCAGCGAGACAATGGCGCTGGTCGCAGATCCAAACGAATTGCTTAGCACCACCTGGTAATTGCCCGCATTGAGGAGATTGATATGGTTGATTTGCAAATTCGTTGTTCCGCCCGAGCTGTGACGCGAATCATCGGGAATGATCACGCCTTCTTTGAGCCAGTAACAACTGATTGGGTCCTGGCCACTAGCTAACACACTGATGGCAAAACCCAGTGGCTCGGCCGTCAGACGTATTTTCGGCGGCGCGCCAACGACTGGCACCGGCTGCCATTCGGCGCAACCTACTGACGGCGGAGCTCCCCACGGCTTCCCATCCAGATCCGAGCCGAGCGCAATATTGGTTCCCGCACCGCGGCAAGGGGATGAGTTAGCGAGGTGGATGCTGTCGGGTAACACCTGAGGCGCCGAAGTAAAATTGCCCTCGCCCGCGGCTAATGGAGTCGTGCAACAGTACGATAGTGTGCTGCTGGTGACGTTTGGAGCACTATTTCCCTGCGTGTAATAAACAATGCAGTTGGTGAGTGAGCTTTGGACGACACCGTTAAATCTATTGCTCAATACCGTACAGTTTACCAGAACGCAGGCTAATGCGCCTCCGGCGCCACCGGAAGTGCCAACCGTATTGCTGTTGATAGCGCAACTGTTGAATCTCCCACGGTAAGCTCCACCCGCGTCATTCCACGCCGAGTTGGAGCTGATGAGACAATTTGCCACGATGGCGTTGGAGGTGCACCAAACACCGCCGCCCCGCGTAAGTGTGACGATGTCACCGCCGGTCCTGGTAGCTCCCCCAGTCAGCGTAAATCCCTGTAGAAGCGCGCCGTTCGTCAGCCACGCACAACGAACAGCCGAGGCACCGACGGGACCCGCACCCTGAATGAAAGTAAACATTGGCCCGTTCACGCTTTGCACGGTAAGCGCTTTGTCCAAAGCTACCCGGTTACTCAAGTCTCCTGCCATTACCTTTCCCCCCGATTTGTAAACACCGTTAGTAACCCAAACCGTATCTCCGGCAGAGGCCGCATTTATAGCATCCTGGATATTCGTAGCGGCGGCATCCCACGTGGCGAAGGGCACCACGCCCGTGCCGAACGGCGAGACAAACAGATCGGCAGCGCCGCATTCCACAATCAAAAGCAACGTGAGCAGGAAGCTCCAGGCAATGGCCGGTTGAAGTTGCGTAACGCGCCTCAGGTGTACACCACGGCCGCGCGGCTGAACATTATCTATCATGGCTGGGATTCCATTCATTCATTCTAAAAACAAAAAACATTCCCATCGCAAATTTGCTTCGCAACTATTGGCAATCTTTCAACTTTGTTTGCTCTCGCGTCGAGCAATCAACCGCCGCGCAAAAGAGAGCAACGAGCTTGGCCACACTGCACGAAGTATTTGGAAAATCAGAGGAGCCTTCGGCTGGCAGCCCGAACTGCTGAAGCCAAGGGTGTGGTGCCGGAGACAGACTCACGTAGCGCGTCGCGGCGAGTAGCTGCTGCGTGAATGGTAAAATGCAAACAACCAGGTGCATCAAGCATCTGGTTATTTGTCGCTTTCGTGAATACTTCCCCTCGACTGCTTGCTCTCTCATGGAACCGGCTCGTATATTGCCGGAAAGCTCTAAAAAATCAAGCGCCGAGAAGCAGCAGTAGCGCACTGCTTATGATCACCTCCTGGTGACTCCGTTTTCAGCCGCGTACGCTCAGTGCAACATCGGCAGCGGATTGGGTTCCCGAATCAACGTCGCATCCAGTTCCAGATAGTAGGCCAGACGTCGGTCCGTTTCCGCATCGTCAATCCCTCGCGCAATCAATATATAGGTCGCATAATGGTTTCCTTCCGACTCGACGAGGCCGCCATAAAATTGCGCCAATTCAGGATCCCGGTCTTTCAGCTCCGCTGCGAGGATTTGAAATTTTTCGCAACTACGTCCTTCAATCAGGCTGCAGCAGAGCAGATGATCGATTACCTGGTGCCGCTGGTCATTGCGGACCGAACGCATCAGGCCACTGATCCAGGGACTCGGATAAGGCTGGCCAAAGGGTATGCCTCGCTGCTTCAATAGGTTCAAAACCAATTGGAAATGCTGCAACTCTTCAATCGCGATCGCATTCAGTTCGTCCACGCGCGGGAAAAGGTCCCGATACTTCTCCAGGTTGAGCGCGGTCGTCGCCGCTTTGCGTTCGAGGTGCGCATGGTCAACGAGAACGGCCGGCAAATTGGCCAGGATCTTCGGCAGCCAATCCGCCGGAACTTTTTCGTGGAACAGCAGCATCCGCTCAATCCATGGATTCCAGCACCGCGACAGCGGCGGCGTAGTTTTGCGTGTGGCTTAAGCTGATGAGCACTGCACGCGCGCGCCGCGCGGCCAGCAGCTTTTGCCCGCCTTCGTGCAGAATTACAAATGGCTCGCCGCTCTCGCGCCGCCCGACTTCCATGTCCTGCCAGCCGAGTTGCGCGCCAATCCCCGTGCCGAACGCTTTGGAAATCGCTTCCTTTGCCGAGAATCGCACCGCCAGAAAGGGCGCGGGTTCCTTGTGCGAAAGGCAGTAGGCGATTTCGTTCGGATGCAGAATGCGATTGATGAAACGTTCGCCGAATCGCTCATACGACGCTTTGATCCGAGCGACTTCGATAATGTCTATGCCCAGGCCGAGGGTCATTTGTAAGACGCCATCAATGTGAGCATTTCCTTCACCGCCGTGCCTATGCCAACGGTCAACGCGCGGCTGACGATGCTGTGGCCGATGTTCAACTCAACCAGGTGCGGCACTTCGTGCAAAGCCGGCAGGTTAACATAATTCAATCCGTGGCCCGCGTTGACACGCAGGCCCAGTTCGTGCGCCTGTTTCGCGCCCGCAACCAGGCGGGCCAATTGCGCGCTACGATGCGAAGCGTCAGCAAAGGCCTCCGCGAAAGCTCCGGTATGCAGCTCGATAAATTGCGAACCTGCCCTGGCAGCAGCCGATATTTGTTCGGGGTCGGGTGTGATGAACAGGCTGACCTCGATACCCGCGTCTTTCATCAGTTGGCACGTTTGACTCACTGCAACCAGATTTCCGGCGACATCCAGTCCGCCCTCCGTCGTCACTTCCGCCCGGCGCTCCGGCACGAGGCAAACGATGTCCGGCTTCAACTTGAGCGCGATCTGCACAATCTCCGGCGCGTTCGCCATCTCGAGATTGAGCCGCGTCTTGATGACTTCGCGCAACTTCCACACATCGCGGTCCTGGATGTGCCGCCGGTCCTCGCGCAAATGAGCGGTGATCCCGTGCGCGCCTGCCGCCTCGCAAGCCAGTGCTGCCGCCACCGGATCGGGCTCGCCTTCGGCGCGTCCCCGGTAGCGCGCTTCTCGCACCGTCGCCACGTGGTCAATATTGACGCCTAACTTCAACATGTTGCGCCAATATGTTGGCGCAACTGCGAAATCGCAAGACAGGATGCCGGATCAAAGTTTGAAGGGGGCGCAGACTGTGCGGCTACGCCCCCTAACGCCACACAGGAGCACTTGGCCGACCTGTTTGACGTCACTCTAACTTTCCCAAAGAACAACGAGGCACGGCAATTCCACCGATTACTGACGCGGGTCGGGTAAATCGCCGACGAGGAATCCCCGGGAACAAATTGAGGGAATTTGAAGCTAACGGCTGGGCAAATCAACCTGGACAACATCGACGAGCTTCGTTCTTTTCGCCGCGGGCAGTTGCACTGTAAGGACCTTTTCCGACCAATCGAATTTCAAATCATCGCCAGTACCGAGCAGCTTAACCTTCGCCGGGCGTGGAATATTTTTAAGCACTAGCGTTTGTTCTTTCGCCGGGACGAGATTGCGGTCGTACTCCCCGCCTTCAAAATTCGGACGCGCAAAGAGAAAACGCGAATTGCCCGAAGTTGTCGCCGGCACATTGGCGGATTCTCCCGTCGGCAGTGGATGAGCGCCCTTGACGGCCACGCCGTTGGTTTTCATCCAGCCCGCGACCACGTCCATGTTTTTGTAAATATCATCGCAGAACTCCCCGCTGGCCATCGGCCCGACGCCAAGCAGGTAGTTGATACCGAGCGAACGGCATTGCACGTATTGGCTCAAGACAAAACCATTGGCACGGAACGGGATATTCTGGTGGGACCAACTGCTGGTCCACGTATTGCAATACTCAGCCCAGCCATCAGCCACCTTGTCGGCCGTGAGTTTGCGCTCGTAAGTGATGAAATCGCGATGTCCGTGCATTCGTGGGTTGATCACGATGCCGGGTTGCAATTCGCGGATTCGCTCGATGGTAATGCAGTTGCGTCCGTTCGGCGTCGGCGGGCGGCCATCGAACCAAAGCAGGTCTATTTTGCCATAGCGCGTCAGTAACTCTTCCACCTGCCCGCGCACCATTTCTTCATAAGCAGACTGGTGCTTCAAAATCTCTTCCCGCGTATGGGTCGTTGTGCGCGGTTTGAGGTCGGGCCCGAGCGGCGGAAATTCCGGGTTCATATTATGGCCACGGCCATACATGAAGTCCTTGTAATCGCGCTCGAAATACCAGTTGGGTGGCGAGTAATAAAATCCGACTTTGATCCCATTCCGGCGGCAAGCCTCGACGTATGGCTTAATCAGGTCCACCCCGCCAAAATAATTTTTCGTATCGAAATCGCCGTATTTGCTCGGCCAAAGGGCGAAGCCTTCATGGTGGCGCGTTGTAAGCACCGCATAGGCAAACCCGGCTTGCTTCGCCGCTTTCAGCCACTTATCCGGGTCGTACTTGTCAGGTTTGAAATCTTTCGCCATCTCCCAATACTGGTTCGGCGTAATCGAATTGGGCCGGCCATTGAGATTATAATCGTCTTCGCGAATGATCCGCTCACGCTCCTCAGCGCTAACTTTGCGGGTCGCCAGCGCCCGGCCTGGGATCATCGGCCAGGAAATGTTCAGCGCTTTGACGGACGCAATGCCCCAATGAATGAAAAGTCCCAGACCATCCTGCGGATACCATTGCGCATCGGGATGCGTGGTGTGCGATGTGGCGGTTTCTTTGCCGAGCCCAATGTCCGAATGCTCCGCAGCAACCGGTTTCTGTTCGGAACTCTTTGACGCGGTGCTGTCAGCAGCGCCGCAAGGAAGCACGCCCATGAACAATCCGACGACCAGCAACAATAATCCAGGGAACCGCATGACGCCGTCGGAACGAATTTGCGAAGCTTAATCGGTGGCTGGCAAGACGCTCAAATCCACCAATTCGCCCGGGCGAACCTTCAAGTTTGAGGGCAAGCTGACGCCGATCGGCAAACCGAGTTCAATGGCGACGGGTTTAAGCGCCGGCTGTAAGGCGGGAGCAATTGGTTCAAACTGGGAACCGATCTCCACAATTTCCCCCTGCCCAACCTGGCGGCGCAAACCGCGCGTGCGGACCTCAACCCGCGTTCGCAAAGCCGGCTCGCTCAGCACTGGCGCGCGCAAATAGCTAATGATGCGCACCGCATTCAGCGAAGCTATCGTGATGATTGGTTCGCCCGCGGTGATCGCTTCGCCGGAACGCTTGTAGATGACATTCACTGTTCCTTCGAATGGAGCGCGTAGAATGATCGGGCTAAGTTCCGCTTCGGTCAGCTTCAGCTTGGCTTCCTGCGCCGCAATGGCGGCTCGCAACGGCGCGTCGCTAATATGAGCCAGGTCCGTCGAATTGGTCATTTGCAGAAACTCGAAATTGGTGGCCTGTTCATCCACCAACTGCGCCAGCTCGGTCACCTCGCTTTGAAGTTTTTCCTGCGAAGCTTTCGCTTGTTCGTAAACGCGTTGCGAGACGATCTTTTCCCGATACAACTCTTCCATGCGATGCAGGTCCGTATTGGCCAGTTGTAAACTGACGCGCGACATCCCCAACTGGGCGCGTTGCCGCATCCATTCCACTCGAAGTTGGTTGTAATCCATCGCCGTGCGCTGCTGGCTAACTATCGGCATCATGCCGATGCGCAACGATTCGATCTCGGATTGAATCACCGCCAGCGAGGAAGCGAGGATTCTCGGGTCGGTCACCAGCACCTGCCCGACCGCGTCATCCGCTTTGACGTGTTGAAAGCGGGCGACGTTTAGTTCCGCCAGCATGCCCGGGCGATACGAGCTCACGCTGGCCTGGACCGGCTCGACCTGGCCCAGCATGCTCGGGGCCGCGAGGTTCTGCTTCCAAAGCACAAGCAGCGCGCACGCCGCGCCCAGAAATACGAAAGCTGGAATGAAACGCAGGCGCAGGTCGCGCCAACGCTCGCTCAAAGGGACTCGAATCCGCCTGGAGTTGCTTGCGCTCATAGTTCTGATTCGTCCGTGGCCAATATGCTGGAAACGCGTGCAACCCCGTCAAATCCTCGAAGCTCCTCAAGCAATTCGTGGCCGCGCGCTGGATCGCGCAGCAAAAGCCGATAAGAAAGATCCATGCCGGCATAACCTTCGTTTGAACGCTGGCTTGCGCACTGCAACCTTCGGCTATGCCGCGACAACAATTGACGCAGCTCCGGCAGTTCGGTCAGCGGGCGCATCCATTGCAAATTAATGATGAAATCGTACCGATGCCGCGTGCCGAAGGCCGTGGCCCAAAAATAAAACATGATGCCCGCCGTGGCCACCGTCCCGATCAATGCGGAGGTCAACTTCATCGTGCCACAGGCCAGGCCGATTACGATAACCGCCAAAACATACGCGGTATCCAGCGTATCCCGGAGAATACTGCGAAAGCGCACCATGGCAAAGATGGCCATTAATCCGAAAGCCAAAACCAGATTGTTCGCCAGGATCATCATTACCATTGCAACGATTACCGGCATTATGACCAGCGTATTCACGTAGGACCGCGAGTACGACAGGCCGGTGTGAGTGAACATGTAGGTATAGGCGATGGCGTGCCCGCACACGAAAGACAGCAGCAACGAGATGATCATCGGGACGTATTGCGTCGGCGCAGAGCCGTAATCCCCTCTGAGTAACCAATCGTTTAATTGCATCTATTTGGGCGCGGACATTGCCGGCTGCGGTACGACGACAGCCTGGCGGGTCCATTCATAAGCAAAGCGCTCCTCCGCGTCGAGCGTTTTGTCGTCCGTATAAAACCGGTGCTCGCCCATCAGTACGACTCCCTCCGTGTACTTCGCTGACGAGAACTGCATCAAATGAAACGTGCGGACCATGTCCTCAAACCAATTCGGGTAACGGGTCGTAAATTTCAACTCGAGGACCGTGGATTCCCGAAACACCCGCGTGGGGTTTCGCATTGGCACCACCGCTTCGCACCGGAACCAAGGCTCG
>Ga0136846_1213250_pt1 | contig 19269 bp, 17 predicted proteins | sample HopSoiMetagenom2_FD_96841 | JGI IMG/M metagenome (GOLD analysis project Ga0136846, IMG submission 96841) | Grasslands soil microbial communities from Hopland, California, USA - 2 Assembly 2016 (version 4) | ecosystem: Environmental > Terrestrial > Soil > Grasslands | place: USA: Hopland...
CGCCCGAAAGGTCGGCCCCCGCAAGCGCGCTATCTGAGAGTCCCTTGTAGTTCGCCGCCGCCCGATCCCCCAGGGCGTGTGCCTCACTTTCAAGCTGGTCCAAGTAGTCCCTCGGGATCGTGGAGTTTGGACTCCCGGTGAGGTAGCTGATTGCGCCCTTGATCTTGCCGTACAGGGTATCCACCCCCATGGCCTGACGATCCCCCTGACCGCCCGGGGCACCGATCTCAATCGTGGTGAGAAGGTTCGTCAGCTGGCGACCCACGTTCTTAGAGTCGGTGAGCTCGCCTGAGCGAATCGCATCAATCAGGGTCTGAGCGGATCGCGCCGTTTGGAGCTTTTTGACTTCAGTGGGGATGTTTTTGTCATTCAGAATCGTGTTCGCGGCTCGGATATTGGCCGCATTCATGCGCTGACCCTGTAAGTCGCCCATCTTTGCGGTCCGGGCGTTATAACCCGCGATTTGCTGCTGTTTCAGCGAGCGGTCCGCCGATTTCTCCTTAAGCTGGGCCGCAAGAACGTCCGCCTTCATTTTGCGATCCGCAATCGCCTTTTGAACCGCAGCCGACTGCGAAAGGGCGTCCTGACCCCGCTTTTCAATCGCGGCGTATCCCGTGTCGTCTGGGTGATAGCCGGTACCGGCGGCAAGCGCGTTCAGGCCCCGACCGATCCCGGCCGTCATGGCACTCTGCTGCGCGAACTTCACCGCTGCGGGGTCGTATGCGACTTGCGACGCGCCCGACGTGTCCGCCGGCGCGTCCTCACCCCCGGGCGTTTCACCGCCTGACCCGCTTCGGACCTGGGCAATCCGGCTCATGACCTGATCGCGGGGGGTCTGGGGCCCTGCAATGGATCGCTCGGGCTGAGGCTGAGCCTCCTCGCCCATCCCCATCGCGTTTTCGTCTTCATCGTCCAGATCCAAGAGGCCCATTACTGCACCCCGTTCGTTTTCTTGTTCTTGTAGGCGTCCAGGAAGTCGTTCCAGTTGTTTTGGTTCTGAATGGTGGACCCCATCTGACCAAGACTGCTTCCCACCGCACCCCACGCCTGCTTATTGTTGGCGCTGTTCTGATTGGCCTGCTGAGCCTGCTGAGTGTAGGCATCTGCAACCGCCTTGGATTTCTGAAGCTGGTTTTCGTACTGCTTCTGAAGGAGTTCCTTGTTGTACTGCTGCTCCTGGTTCGAAAGCTGAGTGTTCTGATTCATGACGGTCTGAGCGTTATTGAGGTTCGCCGCCGCCGCTTGGTTCCGAGCGCCCACGTTCCGCTCCTGAACAGCCTGCGCGTTTTGGGTATTGAATTGATTGATTCGGTCCTGAGCGGTCGCGACGTCACTTTTCCGCTGCCAATCCTGCTGCCCCATCTGGCCCGCGAGGGTACCCGCGCCTTGAATCGCTTGGAGGGCTCGGTCATGAGCGGACCCCAAGGCACTGAGCCTCGCCATGGCGTCACGATCCCCGGAGGCCTGCTGACCTTGAAGCTGGGCTTGAAGGCTCATCCCTGAGCCGCCCTGGCCACGCCGGGCCATTTCGTCCGTGATCGCTTCTCGATTGGCCTTATCTTTGTTGGCGTTCTCAAGGAGTTCCTGCTGAAGACCGGCCTTGTCCGAGAGACTGAATCCGCCCTGTTCGCCCAAGGACTGAAGCTGCCCAAGCGCACGATCTTGGGCCTGGGAGTACTTCGTGTTCTGAACGACTTGCTGGAAGGCGGACGGGTCCTCTTTAATGGCGTGCTCGAGCTCGGGAGAAAGTTCACCGGCTGAGTGGAACCGCTCCAGAGCGAGCTTCTGCTGCGCTGGATCTGGGATCTTGACCTTGATCAACTCATCCACGGCCTTCTGGATGTACTTGCCAGAATCGTTCCCCTGAAAGAGGCCGATCAGGCTTGAGATGATGGATGCGCCTGGGATGAGCGAAATCGGGTCCATTTACACCCCTCCAAAGAGGTGGCCACCGTAGACCGGATGGCCGCCCATGGTTGACGTAATAGGTTGCTTCACACCGTATTGGGTGTCAGTAGCCTGTAGCCCAGCAAGGGTCCTCTGCAGAAGCTGCGGGATTGGTCCCCCAGTGTACCCGCCGAAGGCATCCAAGGCGGCCTGCATAGCTTGGGGATCGAGCGACTTCAGGGCCATGACGGCGTTATAGCCTGTACCGCCAGGCTCAAACTTTACGCCGCGGTCGTATTCCTTCTGTATCGTGGAGTCGATGTCATCGTGAAGACCCTGGATGGCCGAGTTGTAGGCCATGTGGCCCTGCTGAACATCGCTCTGAAAGCGCGGCTGATCTACGGTGTAGCTGCCCATTGCGGCCCCCGTGCCCGCTTTGTCGCGGTCAGCGGCGGATAGGTACGACGGATCTTCACCAGCAAGCTGCTCCATGGCCAGATATTTGGCGTAGTCCTGGTCCGATGCGAATTGCCCAAGTGAGGCCTTTGGGTTGTCTTGAAGGTAGCTACCGGCGTTCACACCCCAAAGGGCGGTGCCTGGTGTGACGCCAAACGCCGCCATGGTTTTTTGGTCCCACGCATTATCGGCGAGATCTGAGCGCATTGCAGCATTACTGGCGTCGGTGTCTGATTTGTATTGCTGATACCGCTGGTCCAGGTCCTTCTGAAAACCAGCATTGGCATTTCCGAGATAGTCCTTCGTGTTTTTCGCCGTGTCTTGGGTCGCCTGGCGGTTCGACGCGGCGAGGTTATTGAGGCTCTGCTCGGTCTGGCCAGCATCTCGAGAAAGCTTCTTCGTTTCGCCTCCGATGAGCTGCGATTTCGCGGCTACCCCGGGCGCGTTTTGCACAAGCAGGTTATCGAGCGACTTTTCGCCCATGGAATAATTCGGACGCCCGAAGTAGTTATCCAGAAGCGCGAATCTGCCGCCCTCACTCTGAAGTGCTTGGCCAGCCTGCGCGGCCTTCTGGACCTTTCCTTGTGCTGCGGTGCCGTAAGCGGAGCCAAGGAAGCTTTCGGGGCCCTGGTACTTCGCACCAGCAAGACCCTGGTACTTCGATACATCGTCTGCGGAGGTCCCGCTCCCCGCGTTGTCCACGATGTTTTTGACGTCACCCTGAACGTCATTCCATCGTGTGGTGCCCTGGTTTGAGGCGTCAGTGAACGCCTGAGTCCCACTTGCAAGGCCCTGTTTGGCTTGATCGACGTCGCCCTGAACCTTGCCGGTGACTTGGTTCCCGAAGTTGTTGCCACGGTTCGCGGCCATGTACTTATCGAGGCCCACAAAGCCCGAACCCTGGGTTTGAGCGCCCTTGTCCGCCTGCGGCCCTTGGCTTAATCCACCGCCCGATCCGGCGCCGAAGGTCTGGCCCCCGCCCGTCATGGACGGCGCGGCACCGCCCTGCTGTTCCTGCGCCTTTTTCTTCTGTTCTTCGTCCAGGGGATCAAAGGAATACGGCATTTAGGTGAACCTCATCACGATCGTGTACTTAGCCTCAGAATCAATCGGCAAAACGCCTGACTCAGACACTTCTAGGAGTTTTGAGACCGTGATCGTATCGCCCGACTGCGACCAGGCGCCCACCATGGCGACGGCGGACCCGGCCTTTACAGCCTGGGCAACACTCATGGCCTGAGCCACAAATCCGGTCTGAACCTGGAAGGTCTGGGGGAGGATGACGTTCGTCCCCGTGATCGTCTTTGTGAAAGTCGGGATGTTTTGCCCAAACGTGATCTGTCCGTTTAGGGCCTGGGTCACCTGGGTCAGGATCGTGTTCAGCGGCAAAAAGAGTGTAGAGATCCAGTCCCTTTGCCCAGGGAAGTCCTCGAGCCGGAATGAACTGAACGGCGAAACCTTAGCCACGAAACCCCTTCCCCCTTACCTTAGAACTGAATCCAGCAAAAAATCCCAATAAACACCTAAAATCAAAGACTTAAGCATCAACCGTGGCACTGGGCACCTCTTGGGAGATGAGATTTGCGGAAATCGAGATCCCCTGACAGGTCCAAGTGGAAAGCGCGTTTTGAATCGTGAGAATCGCGACGAGCTGGGAGGCGTATTGCTTGTTTTGGGGCACATAGAATCGCACCGCAAGCGGACGAATCACACCGCCCCAGGGCACGTCATCCCAAGCAAAAAAACCCCACTCGCCAGATGCCGATCCGACAATCGCGACTGACTCAATCGAGTTATCGGCGTCAGTGAAAAAGCCGATCGTTCCAAAATTGAACTGGGTGTTTCGGAAAAGGAGCGCCCCCTCCGAGTACTGGCGCGCCATGACGGGGTTATCCCCGTTTACAACGGGCTTCCACTGCACCCTGGACGAAATGGCGGTTTTGACCGTCGCGGCCCCTGCGGAAAGGCCCGTGTCGTCACTCACCGTGAGCGTGTTCGTCACCGCATCCACGCCAATGACCAGTGCACGCAATTCGGCGGTCTGGACGACCACGTCACCCTCGCCGACTCCGTCCACCGAGTCCAGCGTGACCTGATCGCCCGAAATGGCCGTGATCGTCACTGAAAGGTCCTCATCGCAGAAATCGGCGGCGGTCCCATCATGCCGTTCGCGGGAGATGGTGGGGCTATCCGCGTTTCCGAGGTAAAGCCGGTCCGCGCTCTGTGCCACGTGCATGGACGAAACGGGCCGGTCCCAGGAAACCCACGTATTCGTGATGTAGTTAAAGACCCATTGAACCGGGCAAAACTGGTCTTCGTCGGTTTCGGGAGCCGAGAGGATGTATTTCTTTTCGGTCTCATAGGCGACCGCAAAGGCAACCGATCGCGTGGTGTCAAGGAGTGGTCCTGTGAGCCGGTCCATGATGTCTTTGACTGGGTCCGAGCGAATCTGCACGCCCGTATCGGCAACCGAAACGACGCCTTGGTTAGAAAGCATCCAGACCGCGTTCGTGAGAACCACAGCGGTCTCAGAGCCGACGATCCGAGTCGTGTTATCGAACAGAGCTGACGACAGCGTCGACGGAGTGAGACCCGTGATCCGATAAACGCCGTCCGTCTTAAGGACGAGTGCGTATTCCCGAAGGGCTAGGACCCGCACGATCGGGCTTGAGGCATCCCCGATCAAGAGTTGGTTCGCCTGGGGCACCGAAACGCCCTGGGCCTGTTTCGAAACCAGGATGGAGTTGGGAAGGCTTTCGGACGTAAGGGTTGCGGCGTCGGCTGGCGCCAAAGACGGCGTCCACGCCGTGCCCCCATGGGCGGAGGCCGATACCGTGACGGTGCTATAGGACTTTGAGACCAGGAGAATCTGTCCAGGAAGGTCCGACGCGCCAGAAATCAGGTAGGCGTACACGGGGCTCACTCCGGGTGCGAGCCCAGGAGCGTAGTTGATCGCAGAAATGAGGTTATTAGTCGTGTCTGTGATGTTTTGGGCTGGGGTACCTGCCGTCACGACCTTAAACTCCCCAGCACTCGAGGGCGTCCCGCTCACCGCAGTCAGTGTGATTGGGCTCCCAGTGGCGGGCGTGAGCGTGATTTCGTCGCCCTCTTGCAGACCCGAGCCACCGGGAAGGCTAACGCCCAAAAGCGTGACCTTGAGTGACGGCCTCAAGGTGCAGTTGGCGTAAAGCATCATGTCCCGGTAGGGGGTTGCGTCCTTACAAAGGGGCGGCGGGTCGTTTGCCTGCAAAATCCCTTCACGGTCTGAGCCTGTGTAAAGGGGGATACCCTTTAATGAGTCCGGCGTCTGATCGAGGATCGTGATCTTGCCAGCCGAAATGTCCCCGGCTGAGACGGCGGCCTCGTAAACGAGCTGCATCTGATCCAAGGGCGGAAGTGAGGCCGCCTCGGTCGTGTCCGATCGGTAAAGCTGCACGTACAGGGTGACGGCGGGCCCCATCGTGAGGTCTGCGGGCAGGTTCGTCGTGACGGAAACGGCGACTGAAGAAGCCGAGATATTGGTCGCGACCGCCATACCCGTCGGGGCGCCGTAAAGAAGTGCTGAGTTGATCGAGTCGCGCCCAATAAAAAGAAGCCGGTAGCCGACCTGGGAGCCTCGGTAAAACGTCACGACGACGTCGGTCGCGTCATCGGTCGCCTGATTCGTGAGGACGATACTCGGGGGCGTTGAGAAGGCAATTTCTGCCCCAGTCGCGGTGCGGTAAGCGTCGGACGAAATGACGACGCTGTAGGGGCCGCCGCCCGTGATGGATACAACCTTGGCGCCGTCTGGGATACCGGCTCCTGAGACCAGGATGTCTGCCGCAATCCCCGCAACCGACGCGAGGTTTGAGATTGTGGCGGAGCCCGCCGTTGTATTACCGGTCTGAGTGATGAGGGGCTGTGACTCATTGATCGAGTCCACGACGGTCCCCGCAGGGATCGGGCCCGCGAGGCCGCCAGTCAAGGGGGCCGCAGCTGCCGCCGCTTGCACGTTTGACCCAGTCCCAGTCACGGTCACATCGACCAGTGAGGACGCATCGGAGCCTTGAATCGCGCCCACGATGTCGTCTGCCGTTGAGACCAGCGCACTCCCCGAACTGGTCTCGAGCGAAACGGAGATGGCCGTCCCTGTGACGGTGACGGAAAGGGGCGAACTCGGGGCGCCCGGGTCCACGTACTCAATCGTGACGGAGTTTCCAAAGACACCGTCCACAAGCGACGTATAGGTGAGATCCTGGACGACAAGGGTCGCAAAGACCCCAGGCGCTGAGGCGTACATCCCCACCTCAATGTCAGTCAGGTCACTGATATTGGTCAGGATCTCGCTTGAGTCGGTGACGGTAGCAATCGGAGTCGCGGCCACATTGGGCGAAAGGAAGCCGGGAGTGTCTTGAGCGGTCGCCACAAGGTCTAGGGCCTTGGGAACTCCCGCCGCAGTCGCCACATTTCCGCCGTCTGAAAGGGTCCTAAGATCCAGGATCTGTGGCCCGTCGCTCGTGAGGACATACTTCCGCCGGTTCGTTTCAAAAAACCGAAGCTTGGCGTCACTCGCCGGGTCCGCGAAAGTACCGCTCCACGGGACCCAGTCCGTATCTGTCTCACCGGGCCCGGGGGATCGCTGAAGCGTGCCATCACTGAGCCGGTTGATGACGTACTCGGTTGCGGTGTCCGCGATTTGGCTCGTCGAGAACGTGGTCCCACGGTTCGCGACCACGATAGGATTCACCGAGATGGGCCCGACCACGTGGTCAAAGCCACGGCGCGAGGCCAGGATATTCTTTTGATCAATCGATACGTTCGTGGCCTCGTCCATGGCGCCCGGCGGGACGCCGCTAAAGTCATTGGGCGCGGTATAGAGCCCGGCGACTGAGAGGTTGACGCTTTGGGACTGAGCCATTCACGTCCTCACGTCCCGTTACGCCCTGCAGGCGGGTTGAAGCGTGCCCAAGCGCTCCCCGGCTTTCGTCCCCCCCAAGATGGGTTGATGACTTTCGGGGAGGATGTGGTCCGAGGCGTCACAAGCGCCGTCAAGCTCGCTTCCATCTCGCTCAAGATCGCCTTCGCGGCCTTGAGCTTGTCCATGTAACCTTGCAGCTCGTAAATCTTGCAGACCACGCGCTGGCCCAAGAGCTGGTGGAACTCCACAGGCACCTGGGGGACACACGTCTGCCCCTCGAGGCAAAGGAAGTCATCGACTGCCAGGGTGGAAAGATCGCCCGTGAGCGTGATGTCAGTACCCGTGATGTCCGCGATGTCGCAGGTCGAGAGGACGTCGAACTGGGGTTGCGAGGCTTGGAGGTCAACTGAATCCCCCACGAGCCAGCCAGCAGGCACCGATCCCACGGTCACAACCTGGCCGTTGATCGCCGAGACCTGGGCGCAGGCGCTCGTCGTCACCAGTTTTGAGTGCCGACGCTCATAGGTAACGCGGAGCACGCCGCTAAACTGGATGGGGAGTACGACTATCGTGTTGTTTCGGATCAGGTAACTCCAGTTTCCGACCGACGGAAACGTGGTTGTGGTCATCTCCTCCACTTCCTGGCGAGAGACCGGCCAAATGGCCTGACCGTTACGGATCTGAAGCGAGAAAATGGAGGCCGCGACTGCGTCGGACGGAATGGCATACTCGCCGGTGCTGTTCTGGTCGTACTCAACGTAGGTCTGGAAGTACCCCTCGTTCGTTTCCTTGAGCTGCTTCGCGATGGCGGTCCGAAGCTCAAAATCAGCAAGCGTCAGAAGGCCGGTCGCAGTGAACGTGGAGTTGCCTTGGGGGACATGCCCCAGGAGTTTGATCAGGCTGATCAGGTCTGACGTGGTATAAGTATTGGCGCTCATCCCCAGTCCCTGGGCCTACCTCTTTCGATCAGCCGAGTTTGCTTTGCAGGGCTTCGATGATTTCCTCAATTTCCTCTGGGCTGAGTTTCCCTTTGCCTTCGTCCTCACACATGGCCCCGGACCCGTCGTCAGACCCTGGGTCGGCGTCCACGCCCACCTTCGTGACTTCGACGGCTTTCGGTTTCACCGCAGCGCCGAGCTCCTCGCCATCCTTCCCATCGAGGTGACCCATGAGGTCCTCGAGGGCCTTTTTCTTTGCGTCCATGCCGCCGCCCATGACCATTTTCATCCCCCTTTACCCGTCAATCCCTTTGCCCAAGATGTAGTTTGTCGCGCTCAAAGACCCAGCCGTGAGCGTGTAGCTGACGCGCATGTACTTGCAGCTTGGGTCCACCTTCTCGAGCACGAGGGAGGCGTCCGCCGTGATATTGGTCGCGCTTCCCTCGTCGACTGCGGTCTGACTCGTGTCGTTCGTTTTCTGAAGCTTGACGGTCCCACCAGCAATGGAGGTCGGCGTGAAGGTCTGAGTGCCAGTGCCGTTGGTTGAGATAGTGAGCGCCGTTCCGGCCTGGGCGTCCGAAAGGCTCGTCGCGAGCTTGAACGTGTTCGCGGTCACGACGATGACGAAGTAATCCACGCCCGCGCTTAGCCCCGTCGGGAGCCCGCCGCCCGAGTTAGAAACGCGGCCCTTAAGTCCAGTCGTGAATCCGTTTGCCGCAGCAGTAAAGATGCTGGTTGCCGAGTTAGCGGTGAAGTCAGCCGGTGCGGGTGTATTCACGTCCACCACACACTGGGCGCTAAAGACGGAGCACCCAGAGACGTCATACCAGGGTCCGTTATAGGTCGTCACGATCGTCGCGACGGTCTCTGATTTTTCAAGGATGTTTTTTAGGCGCGCCATAGTTTCTCCCGATTAGTAACCGGCCCCCACGGCAAGTTTCGCGATTGAGAATACGAAGCTAGTGCCTTGGTTATTGCCGTCCGTCTGAAACCGCATCTGGACCGTGTCGCCAGGGACCAAGAAAGCCACGTCATAGCTCATGCTGTTTACGCCTGCGGAGCCGTTACATGCGGCGCCGATGGTGACGGATGTCCCTCCGCTGATCCGATAGCCGCTATCGATCCAGTTACTGGCCCCAAACGCTCTGGATGCGGAGGTACTAATCCCGTAATAGCCAGCGTCCTTCGCAATCCACTGATCGTTTGCGTCATCAAAGCCACTTGTGTTGTCGAAGGTGACGTCACCAGACGCGAACGTAACCGTGGTTTCGCCGCTTGGCGTCTGTGCTGTGGATTTGGCGGCCCTAAACATGGGCGCGATCCTGCGGAACGGCACTAAGGACACTTCTCCGATTGATGACCACCCAGTCCCAGAGGTCCAGGTCGCACTAAAGCGTGCGATCAGCCGCCCCGGCTTACTCGTGAGCGCCGCGTGCTGGTAGATGAGTGCGGCACTCGTCGATGTCGTGGAGCTTGTGAGAAGTGAGCCAGTATCGAACTCCTGAACGGAAAAGCCCAGCGTCAGGGTCCCGCTATTATTGAACAGATAGACATAGACGTAGCCCGATTTTCCGGTAAGGACCCCCAGGCTCGCCGCGGTGCCGATCGTGTCTGAAAGCGCCGCAGTCAGGTCGACAATGTCGTAGTTTCCATTTGTGCCGGTAGCGCCACGAAAGCCGACAGAGACCTTAGATGCGCCAGTGCTCGGATCGCTCGACCCGTCGGCTTGCTTGACGGCTACGGTAATGATGTTTGACGCGATTGAAACAGCGATACCCAGGTTATTGAGCTCGTAGGACTGAGTGGGCGCTGTCCCTGCCGCCGCCCACTTAACGCCAGCGGCAGATGCCGAGTCGGCGGTCAAAATCTGCCCGTCAGACCCCACCGTAAGCGCGGTCGGCGTGGACGCGGCAGTCGCGGCAAGAAGGTCGCCCTTGGCGGTGTACGCGCTTTTCGCGACTTTGGCGTCAAGCTGGGTCTGAATGGCCGATGTGACGCCGTTGACGTATCCGATTTCAGTCGCTGTGGTAGCCGCTGCGGCAGTGATGAGCCCACTTCCATCTGAGACGAGTGCTCGAGATGCAGTCACCGTGGCAAGCTTGCTCAACGCGATGGCCGCTGAGGCCGAAATGTCCCCGTTAACGATGCTCGTGGCGAGGTTTAGTTTTGAGTAGGCAATGGCCGCGCTCGCACTGACGTCGGCATTAACGATGGACCCAGTCATAGCAAGCTTTGAGTAGGCAATGGCGGCAGACGCATTGACGTCCGCATTTACAATCGAGCCAGTTAGAGTCAGCTTGCTATAAGCGATGGCCGCCGAAGCGTTTACATCCGCGTTGACAATTCCACCGGTCAGATTGAGCTTGGAGTAGACAATCCCGGCAGCAGCGGCGACTTTGACGTTCGTCACGGCGTCTGCGGCCAGTTTGGAATTGGTCACCGCAAGAGCCGCGATCGTGGCAGCCGCAGCGCCCGGGCCCGTCGCCGTCACATCCCCAGTCAAAGACGTGATGTAGCTCCCCGCCGGTTGAATCGCGGTGCCCGCGAACTCCAAAAGGTCTGAGGAGTTGACCTTAAGAGCCAAATCCCCGCCGCCCGCAGCATTGCGCCAAGAGACCGATTCAGCGTTCGCAAGCCGCACGACACCTGTGGCTGACGGCGTCGTCCCCCGCGACTTGAAATAGGCCGACTTCAAGCCGTAGGTCGTCCCGAAGTCTACCTCAGAGGTGAGGGTGAACGTGCCCCCGGCCTTTTGGAGAAGGCCAGAGCCTTGGGCAACCAAGTAATCGGTAAGGTCCTGCCCCCAGGCCGTATCGCCCGGCTCCGGGATGGAGTAAGAAACTCCGTTCAGGACGACGTTAACGGCCAATGGCCCCCCTTAAAAACTCAGAGTCAGTGCGGTCGGATCAGCCGCCCCGCTCGCGAAACTGACGACCGTCGTGTTCGCGCAGTCAATGTTAGCGGTATAAAGACCATTCCCCATGAGGCCCTTCTGGGCGGCGGTGATCGTGACCACACCGGCAGACGCCGACGCCGTCACGATGCCGGAGAACGCCGCATAGCCGTTGATCGCAGCGGCGAGGTTCGTCGCCGACGTCGCAACCGTGTTGCTTCGGTTCCACTCAGCAGCTCCGGCGGCGGCACCCGAGGTCTTAGCGGTGAAAGTGACGTTGAGGATGTTGAGCGTCTGAGTGTTCGCGGCGCCCGTTGATGTCTGGGTGATCGTGGCGGTTGCGGCGACGGCCTGACCTTCAATCGAGACGGCAACCGACGGCGCCGATCCGGACGGACCGAGCTCAGTGCCGGTGCTCAAGCTCGTGATGAAATTCAGAATGTTTTGGACAATGGATCGCTTCGCACTGGAGCCAGGCGTCTCAAAATACGCCTTGAGGGTCGTATCATCCCTGCGGGTTGCGATTTGGAGGTTTAGTTGACCCATGAACTCGATTCCTCTCGTAAGAAGGGCCCCGGAAATGGGTAGTCATCTCCGGGGCCCCAGTGATTGCGAAGACCGATCAAGTGATGCTGGACATCAAGACGCACGAGGCAGGCATGTCCGAGAAAATGGCCTGGTCCGACATGGACCGGATCTCCAAGGCCGTGGTGTCCGTCACGTGCACTTCCATCTGGGAACCAGAGCCCGGCATGGCGAACGTGATGTCCGTCGCGCCGATCCGCTGGACGCTCGAGCCGTTCAGCATCATGGCCGAACCATCCCGAACGAGCGGGTGCGGCAGGATCTCGACATCGACCGAGCCCATGATGAACGAAACACCCTTGACGCCGCGCTTGGTATCGCGCTGGTCTTGGACGTAACGCCGGAGGGCCGCCTCGTCCGAGGCAAGCTGCGCGAACTTCGACGGCGAGCAGAGCAGGAGTGCTTTCTCGAGCCCAAAGACCATGCCGATCGAGGCGGCCTGCATGATCGCGGTCAGGCTCAGGTTGCCGCTCACCGGGTAGCTATTGGCCTGCCAAAGCTGGTAGGACGCAGCGTCGATATTGAACAGCGTGGTCGCGTTCGTGAGAATCCGGTAGAGACCGGCGCACTCGTTGTACCCAGTCGTGGTCCGGGCACCCTTGAAGTACAGAATATCGTTCTGCACCACGTTCGTGCTCGTGCCGGTCACGGTAACGGTTTTGCTACCGATCGACACGGCGCTGACCGTGAGGTCCCCGTTATGTTGGTTCGCGCTCGCGGCGACGGAGTCAAAAGCCTCCAAGACCGCATCCTTGAGTCCCGCCCAGGTGCCGGACGCCCAAGAGGCATCCGTGATCGTGAGGACGCCCGTGGCGTTGCCACTCACCACACCGATACCGTCGCGGCCATACAGAAGCGAGCACTCCAGTCGGAACTGGTGCGACTCCTTCATATTCTTGAGCACCGCAGCGTAGGCTTGCGCGAAGGCTTTCTTGCCCTTGGCGCTCGCTTTCGCGGCAGCGGCGTAGTCGAGGCGGGAGCGGAGGTAGATGGCGTAGCCTTCCACCTTGGCCTGCCCCACGTAGCCCGCAATCGCGGCGTTCATGGTGACGACGGTGTTTGCGCCGCTCGAGGGAGCGTAGCTGAACCCGTTTTCACGCTGAAGCACCACGCCAAAGACGTAGTATTCGCCCGTCGCCTCGGCGGCGCTGAAGGGGAAACGGTCTTGAACGAGGGCCCAGGTCGGGATCGCCTCGACGAGGCCAGACTTTTCGTACAGGTTTTTAAAATCCCCGACCAGGGTCTGGGGAGTGTTGGTTACTGACATTTTTGCGCGTTCCTTCGCATCGGTTAAGGGAGGGTCTTTTTCGGTCTGGTTTCGAGGTCGTTTGCCGCTTGGCCGCTGCGCCCAATGGGGTTAGCTGCGGCGTCGAAAAACGCTTTCCCTTATCCACTTGCTAAAGAGGCCGAATAACCAGCGCAAATATCTGGAATTACGTCAGTATTTGCCCGTGCGCTGAAGCTGGCGAATCCGGTCATTCACCTCAGCTGAGGTCGGGGCGCGTCCGCGACTCTGCTCGGGCGGCGCAGTCTCGGCTGGGGGCGCCGGGTTACCGCCGTTTCGGAGCTTCCGAAGCTGGTCGAGGTCGTACTTTCGGATCTTCTGAACGAGCCCGTCACCCAGGAGCTTGATTAGGGCCTCACCGTCTGAGGCTTCGACCATGTCCCTGAGCGAAGTGTTGAACTCGTTTCTGACCTGCGAAACCAGGACAGACGTCGGTGCGTCAAAGCCATTCGCGTGGTTGCGCTGCATCCAGTAAGCCAGGCGCCGAAGGGTGAAGTTGGTCTTGGGAAGCCCGCCCGTCTGGAGTGCTTCAATGATCTGCGCCTGAATCTCACCTCGAGCCTTGGCCGTCATGGCCTCTTGCTGATCGCGTTGCTTCTGGGCCTCGCGATCCTTCTCCTCTTGGGCGTACTTTTGAAGCTTGGCCTCCGCCTCGCGGAGCTTTTTTTGTTCTGGGGTCAACTGTTCAGGCTCAATGAACTCCTTAGAGTACCAGTCCTCAAACTTGGCTCGGATCTGGTCCTTCGATAGCCCCAAGGCTGGGTCCAAGAGGGCCTCAATGACCTGATCGGGGTCCCGGAGGCGCCCAATGACGGACTCGGCCTGCTTTCGCATCTTGGCCGCTTCTTCAAACCGCTGCTGAGCGGCTTCCGCCTGGGAGGCGCGGTCCAGAAGCTCCTGTTCGGTAAAGACCCGTTCCTTGCCATTAATTTTTTGCTTCCAGGTCTTAGGCGGCTCAGACGGGGCCGGGGGCGTGCCCGTAGCGCCTCCAGCGGCACCCTGGGCTGGGCTTCCGGCTTCCGCGGATGGGGCGGCGCCCGCTCGAGGCGTGTTGATCGCGGCGGAACTGGACGACGGGGCGGCTGGTGCGGGGGCGGCGGCTTCGGCCATGGGGGATCTCCTTTATTGCGGGGCGCCGGGAACGACGGCGCGTTCACCGGTTGCAGGGTTCTTGGGCATCTGCGGTTGCGAGGGTTGTTTTGATTCAAGCGGGCCGTTTGGGCCGCCCGGAGGCGGGGGCCCGCCGGGGCCTTGTGGAGCCGGTCCGCCTGGCCCGGGGGGTCCACCGGGGCCTGGGGGCGGCAACATGCCAGGCGGAGGTGGGGGCGGCGGGAGGGGTTGCTGGCCCGTCGCGAGTAGGATCTGCGGGTTTTGCATCGACGCTTGCTGCCACTGGTTCAAGTGATCTTGGATGTGGTCCAAGGTCGCCTGCACGATGTTTGGGTCCTCTTTGGCGCCCGGGCTTGCGATGACGGACATGTGGGACTTGATGTGGTTCGCGTGGTTCTCGGTCACGACGGCGCGGACGGGCTTTCCCTCAGACAACCACTCGTTCTCCTCGAGGATGAGGAGATTGATGTCCTCGTCGGGCGCCGTGAGCGCATCCAGGTTCCCAGTCTCAACCACGGTTAGGTACTGCCGTGGGCTCGTGATCATGCCGTTTTGGATCAGGTCTTGGGCAAGCTGCATGCGGCCCCCCAGTGTCTGGCTGATCGGATTCACCATTTCGTAAACGATCGACGAGATGGACCCCAGGTCCTGGCCTGTGTACTTGAACTCTTTTAGACCCTGGGACTTGAGCTTCCCCACGATCCGAGCCACGCGCGGTGTATCAGCATAAACCCGAAGGACCCCAATCAACTTGGTCATGACCCGGGACAGAAGCCGGAAGTAGGAGCGCTGAGTGCCGGAGTTGAACTGCACCGCCTGCGCCTGAACGAGCGCCATGGCGGAGCCAGACGCCCCTTGCGCGGCCTGCTGTTGAATCGTGCCCGCGACTGACCCAAGAACTTCCTGCTTCTTTTGCCCAAGCTTGTCGATGTAGGCGTAGGTCTCAGGCGCGGTCTTCGTGAGGTTCAGGGCCTGAAGCTTGTCGATCAGGTCCGGGGGGAGCTCAAAGTACCGTAAGCCCTTCGCGATCTCAGAGACCGTAATCCCCGTGAGCGGGGGCCCCACAATGCTTTGACCGCCAAACGTCACGTTGTTCGTCGTCACAATACTATGAAGCGCGTCCGTGACCTGTTCCATGGCCATGACGTCGTTTGATGGGCAGTAGCCTGTGGGCCCGTCAATGACGTCGCCTGGCGTGAGCCGGTCCACCGGGTACTCCGGGTACGGGAGCGGCATGTCCGCAATGAGCGTATCGCCCACGATGAGGCTGTAGCGCCCCTGGGGCACGGCGGGCGTCCGGTCATGCGTGACCAGGTGCATGTACACGCAGTCTTCACCCGCTCGTTCTTGGAGCTTCAGTTGAGGCACTTCGTCCTGCGCGGCTCGGAGAATCTGCTCGGAAAACTTGGGGTTCATGGCCGCAAGGTCGAAGCGGTTTTCCAGAACGGAAAAGATGTGCCACTTCTGGTTATCGGGCGTCATGTCGTAATCGCGCGCCACGTTATAGGGCACGTGGACGCGGACCTGGGCATCCCCGGACATGATCATGTTTGGCGTGGCTTGCGGGGCCGGTGCGTTTTGTGGGGGCTCGCCTTCGGAGGGAGTGGCCGTCATCGCGTTCGGGTCGCCGTCTGGTCGCACCTCGTCGCCTGCATTTTTGTTCCACGAGATGTCCACGTAGGACTCATCAATCGTGAGCGCGATCTCGCAGGCGTTCACAAACTTCTGCTCAAAACCCGACTGAGACAGGTAAAACTCGGCGATGGCCGACCCGATGCGGGCGTTCTTAAGCGAGGTCACATCCGAGTTCACGGCCTTTGCCACACCCGCAGGACGCGTCGCCGTGATGACCACAAGCTGGTCTTGAATGAGCTTGTGGAGGTCATTGACCTTGATATTGGTCAGTTCCCCCTCGGTGCCGCCCGAGAGGGCTTTCGAGCTTGAGTAGCCATCTTTTGAGAGGCCGTAGTAGTTCGAAAGTTTCTGCGTCCAAAGGTCCTCAAGGCCGCGTGAGGTGCAGTACTCGCGCCAATCGGCGATCTTTTCTAGGCAAGCATCCACGTACCTCTTGGGGTCTTGGATGCTTGCGAAGTACTCGGGCGTTTGATTGGGGCTTTTGGGGATCATGGTGCTTTCCTTTTCATGCCAAAGGCTTCGGCGAGGACGCGAGCACTGCCATCCAGGGCGTGCGGGTTTCGAATGAAGGTGTTGTCCAGATCGACTTGGAACGTGGCCGGGATGGGGTTGGTCCGGGTGTTGACGTTTCGGATGAGGTAAATGAGGGCGGCCAAGGCGTCGGCGTGACCAAAGACCTTGGAGCGGTCAAAGTCGGTTCGGTTCTTATTCCAAAGCGCCGTTTCAAGCGTCCCGATGAGAAAGCGGCACCTGGGGTGAATCCTAAGCCGGTCCTGCTTAAGCCAAAGCCTAACGAGGTTAACGCCCGCTTCGACCGCGTCCTTGGCCGTGGGTCTCCAATACCTGCCGCTTCCGTCCTTGAGCCCACGGCTTCCCAGGTCCTGAATGAGGATGAGGTTGTTATTGTCGGCCCATCGGTCCACGCGACCGTAGCCCAAGGCGCGCTCGGTCTCGGCGGTGCGGTCGTAAATCGCGTCGGTAAGGACGTCGTTCCCGCTGAGGACGAGCTCGTCTTCAATGTGAAGCGTTGCAGTCGGGAAGTCATAGGCTGAGTAAAGCTGAACCGTGTGGTCTCTGACGCCTGTATCGAGGGATTCGGTCTTGATGAGATAATCGAAGTAGGCCGGGCGCTTCCACTCAGTGACGTGCCGCTCTTTTGAAAACTCGGGCGTAAGCTGACGGGTGCCGTCGGGGATGCGCTTACACAGGTACTCGCGCTGAAAGGCGGTGCTCCCGCGACCGCCCATGTCCTTTTCGAGCCTCGCGACGTCGGGGGGCCTAAGAAGCGGGTTATCGTCGATTGTGAAGACGGGCACGTCGCCAAGAAGCTGTGCTTGGTCGTAAAGCGTCCAAAAGAAGTGATCGAGGGCTTCGGGCGGCGTGGTGGGGAGTAAGATCCGGCAATCGGGCCGGTGCATCGTGGTCGGGACGATGACGGAGTAATAAATCTGCTCGAGTTTCGAAATGAAACCCGCCTCCTCGAGAATAATGAGGTCGGTCTTGTGCGTGCCCCGGAGGCCGTTTGGCTTTCGGTCAAGACCAATGAGCTTGATCTCGCTTCCGTTTGGAAAGACGTACTTACTCCCCGAAGACTTCCACCGAGGGAGTCGATCAGCGGGACACTCTTGAAGGACTGCTTCAAAGTTCGGGAGAATGAACTCCTCGAGGTCGGTCTGAAACTCGGTGCCGATCTTGACGCGAGCGGTCTTGCGGTTGCAGAGCGCGACGGCCTCAGCGCATCCGAGGTAGGTCTTTCCGAATCCACGGGCGCAAAGAATGGGCTGAACCTGGCGGGGAAGGCCCCAGATCCCCGAGCGGATTTTGAGCTGGCCAGCGTGGAGTAAATGGCTAAGGTTGCCCCTGCGATACAACTCGCGGCGAGCCAGAATCTCAAGGGCGCGGTCGGCCTCACTGGGCATCGCCCTTCCGCTTCGCGTCCAGAAGCTGGGTAAGCTCCTCGTCCGAACGCTCCTCGAGCGGACGGTCTGGGTCTTCCTGAGCTTCCTTCACCTTCTCGCTTTGATCGAGGTATTGCTTTCCGAGCCAGATCAGCATGGCGACGTTGCCGCCCATGGCGACTTTCCACTGCTTTCGGCGCAGGCTCGTTTTCCCCATCTGCCGACCTTTATCGAGTTCGGTGGAATAATTGTCGCGGAGCGTATCGGGATGGCAGCCCATGATGGCGGCGATCTCGGGGTTGGAGCACTGGATGCGAGCAAGCTTCGTGATGAGCTCACGATCGAGTTCGATCTTAGGGCGTCCTGGCTTAGCCACGCTTGAGTCCTTGGGCCAGACGAAGGGCCTCGACTTTGCCCTTCAGATCCTCAAACGCTTTTGCGTCAAACTCGGCGGGCTTCTTTCGCTCGAGCGCCGATACGCGTGCTTCGACTTTGTACAGAAGCCGCCCCTCGGCCAGCATGACGCGCTGATGGATGTGGTCCCGCCATTGGAGGGCGAGAACAGCGCAGGCGGCAATGAAGACGCAAGCGACAGTGGCCATCAGGCGGCCCCCACGGGCAGGTTGAGCGCCGGTGCGATCCGCTTGAGAAGTGCGGGGTCCGTCTTTTTGAGACGGTTCACGAGCGCATCGCGATGCTCGCCCCCCAGGGACTGAATGAGCCCATGCCGATACCGGGACGAGAGGTTCCAAAGGGCGCCAGAGACTAGAATCTCGGTCCTGGCCACGGTCTCAAATCCTGCATATTCCTGGCTTTTTTCGATGTGGACGATCTCGCCGTCCACGATGAAAAGCGTGCAGATGCGGAAGTTGTCGAAGCCCGCCGTCTTAGACGCTTCGACCGTAAAGGCAACGCCGGTAATGCCCGAGGTTTGGGAAGCGGCCTTAGCCTTCGGAGCTTTAGGCATGTTTGGCTTTCCTTTCGGGCACGACTGCCTCAGAGACTGTCGAGAGAAAGTCCCGATGCAGTTCGTCACTCGGAAGCGGCTCGCGGTTCAATTCGCAGTAGGCGTCCAGCATGGACACGAGGTGCGAGTGGTTGATTTGAAACATGGTCTGGTGCCGAAGGTTCCCGGCGATATGCTCGACGACCAGCCGTTCACCATTCGTGCGGTACCTGGCATCGGTCGCGGTGGGGTAGGCAGTGAGCGTGCGGCCCACGAATTGCTTAGCCGGGTCCTGGGGCTTTCGGAGCTTGAACCATTTCATCATGCGGCACCGTCTGGGCTGTAGGTCGCGCCGACGTAGGCGCGGGGGAGAAGGGGAAAGTAGGTGGATAGATGGGAAATAAGGGTGAGACCCGGGGAGCGGTGTCGGTCGGTGGGCTCCACCTCGACCCCGTCGAGCTTCACCTCGAATTCGGGGTCACGATCCAAGGTGACCCGCATGGTCACTTCAGCAAACGCGCGCCAGGGTTCGTTTCGGATGGCCTTGTCGATACGGTCTGCGGTTTTGTCGAAGACGCGATAGGTAACGGTCGTAATCGCGCCGCCCGAGAGGACCATGGGGCCCGTGGCGCCGCCGGTGGGGGCGAGGTCCTTAGTTTCTCCGCGCTCGAGCTGTAGGGAGCAGACCCGCATGAGGAGCGTTGCGCACTGATCGCGCAAGGCGGGACCGCGTGAG